>Ga0073932_1000587_pt1 | contig 87994 bp, 56 predicted proteins | sample DewCreD2012metaG_FD_76967 | JGI IMG/M metagenome (GOLD analysis project Ga0073932, IMG submission 76967) | Hot spring sediment bacterial and archeal communities from British Columbia, Canada, to study Microbial Dark Matter (Phase II) - Dewar... ...
AACGCCTGGGAACCAGATCGCCCCCGAGACAGTGCCTCCCCTGTAGGCGGGACGTCCCCGTCCCGCGAGGCATCGCGGGCTTCGCGGGATGTGGACATCCCGCCTACAGCCTCGCCCTGCGCTCTCCCCTTTCGCTCCTTCGGAGCGCCCGCAGCCACCTGCAATTCCGGCTCGCAGCGGCGCAGGAGGCGCTTGCTTTGCGTGGGCGGCGCCGCTATCCTCGGGCGCATGAGCATGTCGCGCATCGCCGTGCTGCGCCCGGGCGCTCTGGGCGACGCGGTTCTGACCCTGCCGGTTCTGGCCTCGCTGTCGGCCGCAGGAGCGGCGGTGACGGTGGCGGGCCACGCCCTGTTCGCCCTCGCCGTCGAGTGCGGGCTGGCGGCGGCGCGCATCGCGTTCGACGACGCGCGCCTTCTCGGCCTCTTCGCGGAGGGCGGCTCGTGCGGCCTCTTCACGGGGTTCGATCTCGCCATCGCGTATGGGAGCGCCGATTCATCTGTCGCGGCCAGCCTGCGCCGCAGCGGCGTACGGCGCGTCGTCCAGTGGCCCTCCCATCCGCCGTCCGGCACCCACGTGGTTGCCCATCTGCTCGGGGCGCTCGAGGCGGCGGGGTTGGGAACGGCATGCCGCGCGCCGTCGCTGCCGCCTCGCCCCGCCTGGCTCGACGCCGCGCGCGCCTGGCTCGGCTCCCAAGGGCTGGGCGGCCGCTTCGCGGCCATTCACCCCGGCAGCGGCGGACGCGCGAAGCGGTGGCCCGTCGAGCGCTTCGCGGCCCTGGCGCAAGGGCTCGCCGTGCCGACCGTCTGGCTCCTCGGCCCCGCCGAGGAAGGGGATGCGGAGGCGCACGACGTGGGCCGGCGGCTGGGGGTGGTCGCCCAGGGCCTTCCCCTGGCCACACTGGCCGGCCTGCTTGCGAGCTGCTCGGCCTACGTGGGGAACGATTCGGGGGTGACCCACCTGGCCGCCGCCGTGGGGGCGCCCACGGTGGCGCTCTTCGGGCCTACGGAGCCGGCGGTCTGGGCTCCCTTGGGAGCGCACGTGAAGGCGCTGGGCGGCCCGAAGGCGGGCGGGTTCGCCCCGGTGCCCGTGGAGGCGGCTGCCGATGCCGTGCGCCTGGCGCTGGCGCTCAAGCACCCTCGCTAGAGGCCTGCCCCTCGGTTCCGCCCTCCCCTTGCCCGGGTCCGGCTTCGCCGTGTTGCGGGGCGCTGGTGGCCGGCGCCTCCTGGGGCGCCTTGGCCTCGGGGGCAGGCTCGAGAGCGGGCGGCTGGAGCGGCAAGGCGGGCTTGGGGTCCAGCTCGGGGGTGCAGGAGTGTTCGGGGCACTCGCCGCGCAGGGCGGCCAGGATGTCGGGCAGGATCGCCTCGAAGAGAGCCGTTCTCGAGAGCGTGCCCGCCGCGACGTGCGGGGTGGCCACGACGTTGTCGAGCTTGAGCAGCGGGTGGTCCCTGGGCGTCGGCTCGACGGCCCAGGCATCGAGCGCCGCGCCGGCGAGGCGGCCTTCGCGCAGGGCGTCGGCCAGCGCCGCCTCGTCCACCAGCCCGCCACGCGCGGTGTTGATGAGGAACGCGGTCGGCTTCATGAGGGCCAGGCGCTCCGCATTGAGCAGGTTGGCGGTCTCCGGCGTCAGCGCCGCATGGAGCGACACGAAGTCGGCCTCGCGCAGCAGGTCTTCCAGCTCGCGGCGGCCGAGGCCCATCTCGGCCTCCTCCTCTTCCGTGAGTCGCTCCCTGTCGTAGTACACGAGCCGCATCCCAAATGCCGCGGCGCAGCAGGCGGTCTCGATCGCCACGTCGCCCATGCCGATGAAGCCGAGGGTCCTGTTGTGCACGAGGCCGATGCCGTCGAGTCCCGCCCAGTTGTAGGCGTAGGCGCCGTCCGCCGCCTTGCGCGGCGCGGGGCCGGCCTCCTTGAGCGGGCGCCGCACGACCTTCTGGTGGGCGGGGATGAGCTTCTTGGCCAGCGCAAGCAGCAGGAGGATGGTGTGCTCCGCGCAGGCCGTGTGTGCGGGCGCCGGACAGAGGCTCACGTGCACGCCGGCCTCGCGCGCGGCGGCAAGGTCCACCCCCGCGGTTCGGCTCCCGACCTTGAGCACCAAGCGCAGCTCGCGAGCCCTCTCGAGCGCTTCGCGCGTCAGCGGGCGGTGTTGCCCGGTGAGGCCCAGGACGAGCACGTGCGCCGCCCCGAGCAGCTTCCCGGCCGCCTCGGGCTCGCCCTCGTCGCACTGGGCGAGTTCGAGCGGCAGCCCCTCCGGCTGATGCTCTCGCAGGAACGCCGCCAGGGCATCAGACCACGCCTGGGTCACCTTCTCGTGCAGGAGGATCGTCGCCATCGCTTGCTCCTCGGGTTGCAGCAGGTGGGCACATTATATCAAAGGGGCGCGCGATTGCAATCGAGGGAGGAGCTGGGCCAGGGAGTGGAGCACGTCAGGCCCTGCGCGCGTGCCGCCCCGGTCGAGGAGCAGCGCTCGACAGCCCGCCGCTCGAGCGCCCGCCACGTCCTCCTCCCACGAATCGCCGACCATCAGCACCCGACTCGCGGCGGCGCCGGCCAGCTCCGCTGCGGCCTCGAAGATGCGGCGCGACGGCTTGGCGAAGCCGGCCTCCACCGAGGCGAGCACGAAATCCGCGGCGCTCGACAGCCCCAAGCCCTCACAGATGCGCGTGAGGCGGGAATCGAAGTTCGACACGATACCCAGGCGCAGGCCGGCCTCGCGGAGGGCGCGCAGGCACGGCAAGACATCGGGGAAGAGACGCCAGCTCGCGGGCTCCGCGAACCGCTCGAACAGGGCGTGAAAGCACTCGTCCCCGGGCGCACGCGCGCCAGCCAGCTCGAACGTGCGCCGCACCGTTCCACGCCACCAGGCTCGCTCCATCGCATCGGACGTCTCCAGGTCCCGGGCGCCCGCGAATCGGACGGGCGCGCGCTCGCACCACGCGGCGCGGAACCCGGCCTCCAGCGCGCCGGGCTCGGCGTGGATGCCGTGCTCCTGCGCCGCGGCGGCGTACACCGCGCCCACCGAGGGGTGCGGGGCGAAGAGCGTGCCCGCGGCGTCGAACAACACCGCCTCGCACGCAAGACTGGGGCTCAGTTCGCGCACCACATGCTCCCCCACTCAATGCCGAACCCAGCAAAGCGGAATCGCCCGACATTTGCAAGCCACTCTGCCGCCCACTATAATAAGACGACTTCGCGAGCCATGTCCCTCACGAGGTCACAGCACACCAGGAGTGACCCGGCTTGGCAACCTGCCTGATCACGGGTGGCGCGGGCTTCATCGGCTCAGGTCTCGCCCGTGCGCTCCTCGAACGCGGCGACACGGTGCGCGTGCTCGACAATTTCTCGACGGGCCGGCGCGAGAACCTCGCCGACATGGCGGGCAGAATCACGCTGTTCGAGGGCGACGTTACCGACACGGCCCTCCTCCGCGAGGCGGTGAGGGGCGTCGAGTACGTCTTTCACGAGGCCGCCCTCGCCTCGGTGCCTCGCTCCGTCGAGGACCCTCTCGGCACACACGAGGCCAACGTGACCGGCACCGTGCGGCTGCTCGCGGCGGCCCGCGACGCGAGCGTCAGGCGGGTGGTCTACGCCGCGTCGTCCTCGGCCTACGGCGACCAGCCGGCCTTGCCCAAGGTGGAGACGATGGCCCCCAGCCCCCTCTCCCCCTACGCCGTCTCGAAGCTCGCCGCCGAATACTACTGCCAGGCATTCGCCGCGTGCTACGGGCTCGAGACGGTCTGCCTGCGCTACTTCAACATCTATGGCCCCCGCCAGGACCCCGAGTCCGTCTATGCGGCCGTGATCCCGCGTTTCATCATGGCCATGCTGCGGGGCCAGCGCCCCGTGATCTATGGCGACGGCGCGCAGTCGCGCGACTTCACCTACATCGCGGATTGCGTGAACGCGAACTTGCTGGCCGCCACCGCGCCCAAGGCGGTGGGCAAGACGCTCAATGTCGCCTGCGGCCAGCGCTACACCCTCAACGAACTCGTAGCGTTGCTCAACCGCATCTTGGGCACGGCCATCGAGCCAATCTACGAGCCCGCCCGACGCGGGGACGTGAGGCACTCGCAGGCCAGCATCGCCCAGGCCCGACGTCTCCTCGGCTACCGGCCGCGCTACTCCCTCAAGAAGGGCCTTCACGAAACCGTAGCCTGGTTCAAGTCTCATCCGGCTTAGCTCGAAGGACCCCGCCACGATGCTTTCCCTCGACTACATCCGCGAGAACCCCGATGCCGTCAGGGCCGCCTGCCGCGACAAGCGAGCGACCGTCAACGTAGACGACCTGCTCGCCCTCGACGCCCGGCGGCGCGACCTCCTCCGCAAAGTCGAGGACCTCCGCAGCGAGCACAACGCCGCCTCCAAGAGCATCGCGCCCAAGAAGAAGGCCGGCGAGGATCTGGCGGCGACCTTCAAGCTCCTCGGCGAGCTCTCCGACCACATCAAGAGCCTGGAGGGGACGCTCGGCGAGCTCCAGGCCAAGCTGGATGCCTTGCTCCTCTGCATCCCCAATTGCCCCGCCGACGCCGTTCCACCGGGCGACGACCCCGTGAAACACAATGTCGTGCGCCGCACCTGGGGTGAGCGGCGCTCGTTCGACTTCGAGCCCAAGCCCCACTGGGAGCTGGCTAAGACATTGGGCATCATAGACTTCGAGCGCGCGGCCAAGCTCTCCGGCGCGGGCTTCCCCCTCTTCACCAACCTTGGCGCGCGCCTCGTCCGCGGCCTGATGAACTTCATGCTCGACCTACACACCACCGAGCACGGCTACGTTGAAGTCTGGCCGCCGAAGCTCGTCAACCGAGCGTCCATGACCGGCACAGGCCAGCTCCCGAAGATGGAAGAGGACATGTATCGCTGCGACGCCGACGATCTCTTCCTCATCCCAACAGCGGAAGTACCTGTGACCAATATACATAGGGACGAAATCCTGGATGGTGCACGCCTCCCCATCTACTACACCGCCTATACCCCCTGCTTCCGCCGCGAGGCCGGCTCGTACGGCAAAGACACACGCGGCCTCATCCGCGTCCACGAATTCGACAAGGTCGAACTCGTGAAGTTCGTCCGTCCCGAGACCTCCTACGACGAGCTCGAGGCTCTCACCGCCAACGCCGAGGCGGTCCTTCAGCGCCTCGGCCTCGAATACCGCGTCATCGAGTTGTGCCGTGGCGACCTTAGCTTCGCCTCCGCAAAGACTTATGACCTCGAGATCTGGGCACCAGGCGTCCAGCGCTGGCTCGAGGTCTCCTCCTGCTCGAACTTCGAGGACTTCCAGGCCCGCCGCGCGGGAATCCGCTTCCGCGACAAGGGGCAGAAGCCGCGCTTCGTCCACACCCTCAATGGCTCCGGCGTGGCCTTCGCCCGCCTCGTGCTCACGCTCATCGAAACCAACCAGCAGGCCGATGGCAGCGTCGTAATCCCAGAAGCGCTCAGGCCTTACATTCGCGGAATCGAGCGCATCAAGGCACCTGCCTGACGCGCTCGCTCGGAACCTGCTGCCGCGGGAGATGTCTAACCTGCCAGACTCACTCAGGGCGAGATAGGACCCAGGTGATCAGGAGCACAGACCAATGTCGCAGCGTCTCCTAGGCATCTTGCTCGCTGTGGCGGGCCTTCTCGTCGTTGGGGCACTCGTAGTGTGGGGCCTCGATGCTCGCCGGGCAGCCACCCGCGGCCCGCGCTGGCGCCGACGGCTCGTCACTGCAGGTCTGGCCGTCCTGGCCGCCCTGGGCACTTACGGCTGTGACTCCGGGGCAGGTGTCCCCAAGCCCGCAGCCGACCAGGCGCCGGCGAACGACGTGCCCCTGCCCGACACGCCCGAATGGAGGCAACTCGAAGCCGCCTGGCGCGAGGCCAGCGACGTGGCTTCGGGCAAGCGCGGCCCCTATCCCTTCAACCGCGCCGGCAAGGAGAAGCTGCTGGCGGCGCTCAAGACCGCTGTCGCCGGCATCGAGGCCCTCCAACAGCGCGCCGCGCTCAGCGACGCCGCGGCCGGCCTCCTCAAGCAGGACCTCGCGCTCCTCGAACACGGCGTCCAGGAGAAGCGCCCCACCGAAATGCGCATGGCCACCTGCTATGAGCCAATGCCCTTCCGCCCCGTCGAGGACAGCATGAAGCGGCTGGCCGCCCGTCTCCCGCTCCTCGAGAAGCTCGCCTCAGCCGCCAGAGTGCAGCCACAGATCGTTGCAAAGGTGCTCGCCACGGTGGAGCGCGACATCACCACGCTCGGCGACGAAAAGCTGCTGGCGAAGCTCGTGGAGCCGGATCGCAAGGAGGCCGAGGCCCTACGCAAGGCCGCGGCCGACCTCGTCGCCAAGCTCAAGGCCGCAATGGGCGACTGAGCCGCTCCCAGAGGCCTCGACGCCTCCGGGAGGGCAACGCCCACCCGAAGACTCCGGATGGCCACGCTCTCCCCTCCCGGGGGTGCTGCAATGTTCGGGAGGGGTAGGATGCTGCGCCGGCGAGGTGTGGATTGCACCAGAACTCCTTCGTCTTCGAACTCACCCAACGCTGCAACCACGATTGCCTGCATTGCTACAATGCGTGGAAGAACCCCGTTGCCTACCCAATGGGGGAACTGCCCACGGGCGAGACGCTGGCAATGCTGGGCACGATGCTCGACGAGACGGGCGCAAGCCTTGTGACGCTCAGCGGGGGCGAGCCGCTGCTGCGGAGCGATGTCTACGAGGTCGTGGATTTCCTGGTGAAGCGGGCGGTGGCGATCAATCTCATCACCAATGCCTCGCTGCTCGATGAGGCCGCGGTCGCGCGGCTGTCGCCCGACAAGGTGAGCGTCTTCGAGGTCCCGTTGCTGTCGTGCGAACGGGCGATCCATGACCGAATGAGCGGCATGCCCGGGGCATTCGACAAGATGACGAATGCCGTGGCCGAGCTGAAGCTGCGCCGCCAGCGGGTAGTCGGGGTGTTCGTGGCGACCAAGCTGAATCTGCCCACCTGGCGCGAGACGGCGGAACTGGGCATCGCGCTGGGCCTCGACGGCATCATGTTCAACCGCTTCAACCCCGGCGGACGCGGCATCGAGAATCTTGGGCTGCTACAGGCATCCCTCGGCGAAGTGCAGTTGGCGCTGGATGAGGCGGAACGGATTTGCGAGGAATACGACTTTCCGATAAGCTGCTCCATCGCCATGCCGCCGTGCCTGTTCGACACAGCGCGGTATCGGCGATTGACGTTCGGCTTCTGCGCCGCGGGCACCGAGCGGGCGTATTACACGCTCGACCCGCTGGGGAACGTGCGGCCCTGCAACCATTCGCCGACCATCCTCGGCAACATCCGCACGATGTCGTTCGAGGCGATGGCGACGGGGCGAGCGATGCGCGATTTCAAGGCCGCGAGGCCGAAGTTCTGCCGCGGCTGCCGCATCGAGGAGACGTGCCTCGGCGGCTGCAAGGCCGCGGCCGAGGCGGCCTGCGGGGATGTGTGGGCGATGGACCCGCTTCTGGCGGCGTTTCACGGGCAGGCGAGGAAGCCGTAGGGGGATCACAGATTCCACATGGCAGATTCCAGATTGCGGGCCAGGCCACGGGCACGGGCACGCTGGTGCACGAGATGACCCACGCGCTGCTGAAGCCCGACTTCCCCGACTGCCCGACCTGGACAAGCACTGGGTGGGGTGGGTGCAGACGCTGAGGTTCCCTGACCGATGATGCGTGCCGCATCCGGCGCGCCGCGTGAACGGAGAAAGAGAATGGAGCCATTGAGGATTGGTTTCATCGGCACCACCGCGCCGCACGCGTTCATGTTCCTCGAGACCCTGAAGCTGATGCCCGAGACGATCGGCCGCATCGCCCTGGTCGAGAGCGACATGGCGCGCATTGACAAGGCGAGCTGCGAGTTCGTCTACAGCACCTACGAGGACATGCTGTACGCCGAACGGCCCCAGTTGTGCTTCATCATGCTCCAGGCCGACGAGGTGGAGGACCCGGCGCTGCGCTGCGCCGAGAACGGCGTGCCGTTCGTCCTCGACAAGCACTGCGCCCGCACGGCCGAATCGCTCCGGCGTATTCTGGACGCTTGCGCGCAGTACCAGGTCAAGATGGCGACGGGCTACATGTGGCGCTACAGCCCGATCGCGCGGCAACTGCGGGCGTGGGTGGCGGCGGGGATGTTCGGGCGGCCCTTCTGCTTCGACATGCGCATTGCAACTACGTCGGCCGAGGTGCGGCTGGAGGACGACCAGTTCGCCTGGCTCTTCGAGAAGGACAAGTCGGGCGGCGGCATCCTCCTCTGGCTCGGCTGCCACTACATTGACCTCGCCCGCTTCGTGCTCCAGCGCGAGGTGATGGCCGTGTCAGCCATGACCTCGCGCCTCACCACCGCGGCAAGCGACGTGGAGGACGTGGCCAGCGTGTCCCTCCAACTCGAGGACGGCATCGTGGGCACGCTGCACTGCGCCTACGTGATGCCCAAGGGGCTCCGGGACGCCTACGACACGGCGTTCGGCCTGTGGGGCAGCGAGGGCGACGCCACGTGGGCCCCCGTGATCGGCCTGAACCCCACGCTGCGGGTTCGCTCGGTCCACGGCGACATGGCCCGCTGCCCCGAGCGCACGATCCAGTACCACGACACGCCCGAGCCCAAGGCCTATTGCGGCACGCAACTGGCCGTGCACTTTCTGCGCGACATGATGATCAGCCTGGTCGAAGGCCGCGACTTCGTGACCACGGGCGAAGACGCCCTGAAGGTGCTCGAAATCTGCGAAGCCGCCTACCAGAGCGCCCAAACCGGGCAACGTGTTGAGTTGCCGCGGTGAAGAACTGTGTTCGGTGTTCGGCTGTTGATGTCCGGGTGCAGAAGAAGAACGGAGAAGAGACGTGGGCACCAGCAAGAGGGAACGAGATGTTCTGCGCAAGCTCGCACGGCAGGTGGCCGAGATCGCCGCGCTGCCCGTGCAGCAGGAGACCATCGCGGCGCATAAGGCGCTCAACGCCCTCAAGCCCATCCGCCCCATGGTGATGATTGACCAGGTGTGCTGGCACGAGATGAACGTCGGCGACGAGCTGACGCTACGGTGCGAAGACCCGTTCTGCCGTGGCATCGAGACACGCCTCCGCCGCACCCTCTACCAGTGGCGGCACATGCGCGGCGACATGGTCGTCGAGCCGTTCCTGGAGTTCGGCAAGGCCATCCACGGCGCCAACTTCGGCCTCGGCGTCGTCGAGCAACGGGCCGTGACCGACCCGACGAGCGACGTGTGCGGCCACCACTTCGAGGACCAGCTCAAGACCGAGGCCGACATCGAGAAGATTCGCATGCCCCAGGTCTGGCACGACGAGAAGGCGACAGCAGAGACCGAGGCCCGGGCGCGCGAAATCCTCGACGGCATCCTCGACGTCCGAATGCAGGGCGCCTGCCCCGTCTTCGCCCCCTGGGACAGCATCGTGTGCTGGCACGGGGCGGAGGAGACGATCATGGACCTCGCATTCCGCCCCGAGTTCATGCACAAGATCATCGCGCGTGTGACGGAGTGCAGCCTCTCGATGCTCGACCAGTTCGAGGCCCAGGGGCTGCTCGGCCACCACCAAGGCACCATCCACTGCACGGGCGCCTACAGCGACGAGCTGCCCGCCCCCGGCTTCGACCCCGCACGCCCGCGGCCCGCCGACCTGTGGACCTATGCGATGGCGCAGATCTTCTCCACCGTCTCCCCCGCCATGCACGAGGAGTTCGAGATCAACTACGCCCGCCGCTGGACGCAGCAGTTCGGCCTCTGCTACTACGGCTGCTGCGAGCCGCTGGACGAGAAGGTGGACATGATCCGCAAGCTGCCGAGGGTCCGCAAGATCTCGATGAGCCCGTGGGTGAACATCGAGAAGGGGGCCGAGCGAATCGGCCGCGACTTCGTCTTCAGCCGCAAGCCGAATCCCGCGTTCCTCGCGGGGCCGACCTGGCAGCCCGAGGTCGTGGAGAGGGACCTGCGCGACACCCTGGCCGCCTGCGAGCGCCACGGCTGCCCCTGCGAGTTGATCCTCAAGGACATCAGCACAGTCTGCTACGAGCCACAGCGGCTCTGGGAGTGGGCCGAGATCGCCAGACAGGCAGTGGCGGGATGAAGTAGGTAGGACCGGTGGGCCTTGTGGGACTCCTGGGACCTGCCAAGGCGCAGCGCCCACTGGTCCCCCCGGTCCCACGGGTCCCGCAGGTTCCACGCTGCTGCGATCCCGGCGAGCTCACAGCACCCGACAGAGGTAGCACTTGAGGTAGCGGGATTCGGGGCAGGTGACGGAGACGGGGTGGTCGGGGGCCTGGCTGCGGCGCTCGAGCACCTGCACCTCGCGGCTGGTGTCGAACGCGGCGTCGTTGAGCATTCCCACGAACATCGCGTCGTCCACGTGCTGCGAGCACGAGCACGTGGCGAGGATGCCGCCCGGCTCGAGAAGCTGCATGGCGATGAGATTGATGTCCTTGTAGCCGCGCAGCGCGCTCTCGACGTCGCCCGTGGCTCGGGCGAACTTGGGCGGGTCGAGGATGACGAGGCCGAAGGTCTGCCCCTCGGCGCGCAGGCGGCGCAGTTCGCCGAACACATTCCCCTGGCAGAACTCGATGTTGGCCGCGCCATTCGCTTCGGCGTTGCGGCGCGCAAGAGCCAGGGCAGGCTCGGACATCTCGATGGCCAGCACACTTGCCGCCTTGCCCAGCACGCTGGCGAAAATGGCGAACGCGCCCGTGTAAGCGAAGCAGTCGAGCACGCGACGGCCCTCGGCGAACGGCACGATGGCCCGCCAGTTCTCGCGCTGGTCGAGGAACAAGCCGGTCTTCTGGCCGCGGCGCAGGTCGGCGAGCAGTCGGACACCGTGGACGGTGACGGGGACGAGCTCAGGCGGCTCTCGGCCGGTCAGAGGCCCGACGACGGGTTCGATGCCCTCCTTCTCTGCCACGTCGGTGTCGGAGCGCTCGAAGATCGCCCGCGTGGGGCAGACCCGCTGGAGGGCAGCCAGTATCTCGGCCCTCCGCACCGCAAGACCGAAGGAGAGGAATTGCACGACAAGCCAGTCCGCATACCGGTCCACCACCAGACCGGGCAGGCCGTCGCCCTCGGAGTAGATGAGGCGGTAGGCATCGGTATGGGCGGGCAGGCCGAGGGTGCTTTCGCGGAGCGCCACGGCGAGGCGCAGGCGGCGCTCGAAGTAGCCCGCGTCAACGGTCTCCTCGGGGTTCCAGGTGGCAAGCCGCACGCGGATCTGCGAGCGTCCGTTATAGAAGCCCTTGGCCACGAAGTTCCCGCGGTCGTCCACCACGGTCACCAGATCGCCATCGGCGGGCGCGCCCTCGAAGCGGGCAACGGAGCCCGAAAAGACCCACGGATGCCCGTAGAAGAAGGGCTTGGCCCGGCCGCGCTTGAGGTGGATGACACTCATCGGGGCTCCCTGCCGGACTCGCGGCGCGGCCCTCGGCGCTAGCGCCGCGCCCCGGCCTCGGCGGCCCGGGGCTTCTTCGGGTGGCTGCGGATGACGGCGGAGAGCACGTCCTCGAGGGTCTCCGCGGGAACAATCTCGAGTTCATCGCGGATGCCCTGTGGAACGTCCTCCAGGTCCTTGAGGTTGCGCTTGGGCAGCACGATGCGTCGCAAGCCGGCGCGATGGGCGGCGAGGACCTTCTCCTTGATGCCGCCAACGGGCAGCACGCGGCCCCGGAGGGTGATCTCGCCGGTCATCGCCGTGTCGCTGCGTACGCGCCGGCCGCTCAAGAGCGAGACGAGCGAGGCGGCGATGGTGACGCCGGCCGAGGGGCCGTCCTTGGGGATGGCGCCCGCCGGGAAGTGCACGTGGATGTCGTGGTCCTTGAAGAACTCGGGCGGAATGCCCAGGTGATGCGCGTGGGCGCGGATGTAGGTGAGGGCGGCCTGCGCGGACTCCTTGATCACGTCGCCGAGCTGCCCGGTGAGGGTGAGGCTGCTCTTGCCGGCCATGATGGACGATTCGATGAAAAGGATGTCGCCGCCGGTGGCGGTCCACACGAGGCCGATGGCGATGCCGGGCTCCTTGAGGCGCTCGCGGGCCTCCAACTCGAACTTCGGCGGGCCGAGGAATCTGGGAATGGCGGCCGCTCTGACCGTGAGCTTGCCCGCCTTGCCCTCGGCGACCTGTTTGGCGAGCTTTCGGCACACGGTGCCGATCTCCCGTTCGAGGTTCCGCACCCCCGCCTCGCGGGTGTACTCGCGGATGATGCGGCGGAGGGCGTCGTCCTCGAACTTCACGCCTTTGCCCTGGAGGCCGTTCTCGTCAGTCTGGCGGGGCACGAGGTAGGTCCGGGCGATGATCATCTTGTCGTGCTCGGCGTAGCCGGGGAGTTCGATGACCTCCATGCGGTCGCGCAGCGCGGCGGGCACGGGGTCCAGCAGGTTGGCAGTCGTGATGAACATCACCTTCGAGAGGTCGAACGCCACGTCCACGTAGTGGTCGGAGAAGCTGAAGTTCTGTTCGGGGTCGAGGACCTCGAGAAGAGCCGCGGAGGGGTCTCCGCGGAAGTCGGCGCCGAGCTTGTCCACCTCGTCGAGCATGAAAACGGGGTTGCGCGAGCCGGCGCGCCGGATGCCCTGGATGATGCGCCCGGGCAGCGCGCCGATGTAGGTGCGGCGGTGACCGCGGATCTCGGCCTCGTCGCGCACGCCGCCGAGCGACATTCGGATGAACTTGCGCTCCATCGCCCGCGCGATGGAGCGGCCGAGCGAGGTCTTGCCCACCCCGGGGGGACCCACGAAACACAGGATCGGCCCCTTGCCTTCCGGCTTGAGCTTCCGCACCGCCAGAAACTCCAGGATCCGGTCCTTCACTTTGGCCAGGTCGTGGTGATCCTCATCCAGCACTGAACTCGCGCGCACGATGTCCAGGTTATCCTCCGTCGCGATGCTCCAGGGGAGCGCGATGAGCCAGTCCAGATGGGTGCGCACCACCGTGTACTCGGCCGATGAGGGCGGGATCTTGCTCAGGCGGTCCAGTTCCTGGTCGGCCTCCTTGCGGGCCTCTTCAGGCAGCTTCGCCTCATCGAGCTTCCGGCGCAGCTCGGCGATCTCCGAGGAGTGCTCGTCGTCCTGGCCCAGCTCCTTCTGGATGGCCTTCATCTGCTCGCGGAGGTAGTACTCGCGCTGGGTCTTGCCCATCTCGTCCTGGACCTGGGTCTGGATTCGCGAGGCGACCTCGAGCGTCTCCACCTCGCGCGCGAGCAGGCCCACGACGCGCTGGAGGCGCTCGCGAACGTTGGCGGCCTCCAGGATCGCCTGGCGCTCCTCCAGCGGCAGGCTGAGGTTGGCCGCCACGAAGTCGGCCAGCCGCCCGGGATCGGTGATGTTGACAAGGATCACTTTCACTTCGTCGGGCACGTTGGGCACGAGCGAAACGATCTTCTGGAAGAGTTCGACCACCGAACGCGAGAGGGCCTGGAGCTCGACGGAGTCCGTCACCGTCTCCTCGACCCGCTCGACGCGGGCGACGATGTGCGGCTCCTCGCGCACGATATCGACGATGCGGATGCGCTCCATGCCGCGCACGATGATCCGCGCGCCGCCGTCGGGCATCTTGAGCATCTGGAGCAGCAGGCCGGCGGTGCCGATCCGGTGGAGCGAATCGCCCGTCGGCTCCTCCTCGCTGGCCGCCTTCTGGGCGAAAAGGCCAAGCAGCTTCGGCTCGCGCGGCGCCACGTCGTCAATGCAGTGCAGCGACTTCTCGCGCTGCACCATCAGCGGGGCAACCATGTTCGGGTAGATCACCGCGTTCATCAGCGGCAGGATCGGCAGCTCGCTCGGAAGCGCGAGGCGCTCGTCCTGTTCTACCGGCTTGGGCTTGGCCCCTTGGTCCATGCACAAGTCTCCGTGAGGGCCCAGTCGAAGAGCGCGCAGGCGGCGCACGCCTCCGCGGAGCGTCGCCTGGCGCGGCCAACGGATCGCGGTGTCAGATTCGCAGCCGGATCACCTCGGTGTGCTCGATCCGCCCATCGCGCTTGGGGAGATGGATGACGAGGAACCCGTCGCGGTAGGTGGCCACCCCGCCCTCCGAGGCGATGCACCTGGGCACGTGGAGGACGCACTCGAAGAGGCCGTAGCGGATCTCGAGCTGGTGGTAGACACACTTCTCGTCGTGCCTCGGCTCGCGGCGCACGCCGCGGATCACCAGGGTGTCGGGGTGCAGTTCGATCGAAATATCGTCCGCCTGCAACCCGGGCGCCTCGATACACACCACGAGTTCGGATTCGGTCTCGTACACGTCGGTCGGCGGCCGCCAGAGCGCTGCACAGCTATTCCCAAAGGGGAAGTTCACGGACATCTCGCTGGCCAGGCGCGAGAGCTGCCCCTCGAGCCTCTTCAGGCGCCCGAGGAACTTGAGGCTTTCCGACGCCATAGGGGGCACCTCAACAGCAAGCCACGGTCCCACCAAGCCGTGAGAACAAAGCCCCGGGGCGAATCCCGGCAACGGCCCCGAGCACTATATCACATGCCCGGTCACCTGTCAAAACCCCTGGCCACCTTGGCGACCCCGGCAGCCATGTCCTCGATGTCCGCCGGCTCCATCTGCTCGTGAAGGCCAAGGGTCACGATCCGACGCAGGGCGGCTTCCGTGCACGGGCACAGCCCCTCCACGTAGTCAATGCGGCGGCCTCCGTGGCAGCCGTCGAGCGGGTGCGCGGAGGCTCCGAACGTGTGACGCGACGCCAGCGCCTCCATGCACAGGTAGATCGGCTTGCCGGTGTAGCCATGCCCGCATGGAACCCCTTCGGCACGCAACGCCTCGGCGAACCGCGCAGGGTCGTGTCCCGTCACGAGCAATGGGTAGAGCCAGTAGGTGTGCCGGCCCCCCGCCGTCACGGGGGCGGGCAGCACGCCGGGGGCGCCCCGGATCCGTTCCGTGAGCAGGCTGCCCAGCTCGTTGCGGCGGCGAACCACGTGGGCCACGCGCTCGAGCTGGGCGAGGGCCACGGCGGCCTGAAGCTCGGTCATGCGGTAGTTGAGGCCGAGCATCACGTATCCGCGGGCGCCCGGCCTTCGCGGCCAGCCCTTGTCGCGGAAGAGGGCCATCCGCTCTGCGAGCGCCGGGTCCCGGGTGATCGTCAGGCCGCCATCGCCACACGTCATGTGCTTCGATTGCTGAAGGCTGAAGCACCCGATGTCGCCGACCGTCCCGCACAGCCGGCCCTTGTAGCCCGTCAGGTGCGCCTGGCAGCAGTCCTCGATGAGCGTGAGGCCATGCCGGCGGGCAATCTCGGCCAGGGCGTCGAGGTCGCACGGGTTGCCGAACAGGTGCACCGCCAGCACGGCGCGGGTGCGCGACGTGAGCTTCGCCTCCACGTCCCGTGGGGCGAGGTTGTAGGTGGCGTCGGTGTCGGCGAACACGGGCACGCAGTTCTGGAAGAGGATGGGCGCCACCGTGCCGGCGTCGGTGATCGGCGCCGTGATGATCTCGTCCCCGGGCTCGAGGGCCAGCGCTCCGAGCGCCGTGTGAATGGCCGCCGTGCCCGAGGTGGAGGCCACCGCGTACGGCATGCCATAGAGCGCGGCGAAGCGCCGCTCCAGCTCGGGCACCATCGTGCCGCCCGGGCCGAAGAGGTTCTGCGAGCGGATGGCCTGGGCCGCCAGTTCGATCTCGCGGTCACCGAAGGGCCGCCGCTGCGGGAAGGGCCTCGTGCGCACGGGCGTGCCGCCTTCGATGGCGAGCGTGGCCATCGCGTGGCCTCCTCAGGTCTTGCGTTTCAGCCAGTGCATGTAGCCGATGATCGCGGTGGCGAGCAGGCCCAACAGGACCAGGCTCACCCCCAGCCGCGTGACCGAGCCGGCAACCGGCTTCTCCCCCTCCGTCAGGGCCTCGGTGGAACCGAAGACCAGCACCAGCACGCCCGCGCCCGCGCAGGCCACACCGATGCCGTAGGCCAGCACCGTGGCAAGCCACGGCCGGCGTCGTGGGACCATCTTGGGCTTTCTTCTGGCCATCCGGCTCCTCGCGGCATCCAGCACCACAGCGTACCCGTCCGTGCGGAAGTGTCAAGCACCGAACCCGTGCAAAGTCATTGAAGCCAGATGCGGCGCATGCTATACTTGCCGGCGCCGTCGGCCGAAGCCGACTCGCCGGCCCCTCCGCTGTTCAACGGCCCCGGGGCCTCCACGCCCAGGCCCGCGACACGCGGCAAGAGCACTCGCCCAATGGACCCCCTCAGCGACCTGGAAAGCAAGAGCATCTACATCATTCGCGAAGCCCGTCACCGCTTCCGCCGCCTCGCGCTGCTCTGGTCGATGGGCAAGGACTCCACCGCGCTTCTCTGGATGTGCCGCAAGGCGTTCCTCGGCCGGGTGCCGTTTCCGGTGGTCCACATTGACACCGGCCACAAGTTCCCCGAGATGTACCACTTCCGCGACCGCTACGTGCGGGAGTGGAACCTGGCCCTGATCGTCGGCTCCAACCGGGCCGCGCGGGACGCCGGCGTGGGGCCGGGCAAGGGGTCGAAGTTCGACTGCTGCACGGCTCTCAAAACCGAGGCGCTCCGCCAAGTGATCCGGGAGCACGGGTTCGAGGCGGTGCTCGTCGGCATTCGCCGCGACGAGCACGGCATCCGCGCGAAAGAGCGCTACTTCAGCCCGCGCAACGAGAGCTTCCAGTGGGACTACCGCAACCAGCCCCCCGAGCTCTGGGACCACTACAAGTCGCTCTCCGACGATGGCCAGCACATTCGCGTCCACCCGCTGCTCCACATGACGGAGCTGGACGTCTGGCGCTACATCCAGCGCGAGAGCTTGCCCATGGTCGAGCTCTACTTCGCGCGCAACGGCCAACGGTTCCGCAGCATCGGCTGCGCGCCCTGCTGCACCCCCATGGAGTCCGAGGCCTCGGATGTTGGCGAGATCATCGCGGAACTCGCCACAACCTCCATCTCCGAGCGGGCGGGCCGCGCCCAGGACAAGGAGCGCGCCGGCACGATGCAGCAGCTTCGCGCGCTCGGCTACATGTGAGACGGCAAGGAGCACGGCCCGCAATGCCCGACGATCGGTTGAAGGTCGCGTTCCTCGGCCACGTGGACCACGGCAAGTCCACCCTCATCGGCCGCCTCCTCTACGACACAGGGTCTGTGCCGCCCGACCGCCTTGAGGAGCTTCGCGCGGCCTCGGTCGAGCGCGGCTTCGACACCGAGTTCGCCTTCCTCCTAGACCAACTCGTCGAGGAACGCGACCACGCGATGACGATGGACACGGCCCAGCACTTCTTCCGCGCGGGCGCCTGCGAGTACGTGGCGATTGACGCTCCGGGCCACCGCGACCTCCTCCGGAACATGCTCACCGGCGCTTGGGAAGCGCAGGCGGCCGTGCTGGTCGTGGACGCCCAGCAGGGCCTCGGCGAGCAGACCCGCCGCCACGCGTTTCTCCTCACGCTGCTCGGCATCGCCCACTGCCTGCTGGCGGTCAACAAGATGGATGCGGTTGGCTTCGAGGCAGGGCCGTTCGATGCCCTGCGCGCCGATGCGCAGGCATTTCTTGCCAGAGTCGGCGTCGCGCCGGCAGCCGTCGTCCCCATCAGCGCCCAGCGGGGCGACAATGTCGCGGTCCCCTCGAGTCGGATGCCCTGGTACCATGGCCCCACGCTGCTCGAGGCGCTCGACACCGTGCCGAGGGTCCGGGAGGCCGAACTGCCGATGCGCTTCTGCGTGCAGGACGTCTACCGGTTCGACGGGCGGCGCTACGTCGCCGGCCGCGTCGAGAGCGGCACGCTGCGCGCGGGCGACCGCGTGCTGCTGTTGCCGGAGCGTGTCGAGACCGAGGTGCTGACCATCGAGCGGTTCTTGAGCGATCGCGCGGCAGCGGAGGCAGGCGAATCCATCGCCGTGACGCTGCCCGACGGGCTCGCCGTGCGACGCGGCCAGGTCCTCTGCGCCCCCGAGCGCCCGCCGCGGCTGGCGACATGGCTGACGGCGCGCCTCTTCTGGCTGGCCCCTCGACCCCTCGAGCGCGGGGCCAGGCTCACGCTCAGGGTCACGACCCAAGAGATGCCGTGCCGCATCACGACAATCGAGCGGCGGACGGACTCCTCATCACTCGACATCCTGGAGGAACAGGCGCACGAGCTGGCGGCTGCGGAGGTAGCCGAGGTGAGCCTCGAGACACCGACTCCCCTCACCGTGGAACCCGCCAGAGACAGCCCGGCCCTCGGCAGGCTCATCCTCGAATCAGATGCCCAGCTCGTGGGGGCAGGACTCGTCGTGGAAGCCCGGTAGCGGGCGTCTGCACCCGCCGCGCGCAGACGAACAGGAGAGCGGACAATGGAATCCATCGAGGCACCGCAGCACGGGTCGCGGGCGCTCGGGCTTGGGCGGGCCATGCTCCTCGCCGCCGCAGTGGGCGCGCTGGGCGGAATGCTCTATGGCGTGTCGGAGAATGTGCGCATACTCGCCAGCCGCGAAATGGCCTCCGCGCGCCTCGACCTTCTCGGCCTCCTGGCCAGCACGGCGCAGGCCGTGGCGCTGGACGCCATCGCGATGGGGCTCCTGCTTGCTCTCGTGGGGGCCGCCATCTGGGCCGCCGCCCGCTCCCGCAACAAGGCGCTGGACCCGCCGGCGCTCCTCGGCATTGCGGCCGCCGCCCTCACGCTCATCCTCGTGCGGGCGGGCCTATGGGACATCGTCGAGGAGCCGATCAAGCAGGCATTCGTTCGGGCCGGACGCAAGTTCATCTCCTCCGAGCTCTGGCTCATCAGCGCCCTGTCGTCCATGGGCGTGGGAGCCGGCGTGTGGGCGGGAGCCCGACGATCGGGCCACGGACGGCGGCTCGCTGGCCTCGCGCTCGGCCTCCTGAGTGCAGCGGTGGTGTGGTCCACCTGGTCGCTGTGGCTCGCAGGCGATGGGCAGACGGAGCCCCTGCGGGTATCGGGCAACTGGCCTCTCATAGCGCTCACGCTGATCGCCGGGGGAATTGCGCTTGGCCTGTACCTCCTCGTCGCTCCGGCGACGCGAGGCGGGCGACGCCAGTTACTTGTGGGCGGCGCACTGGCCACAGTGTCGGTCGCCTGCCTCGCGGGCGGCACCATGGGGCTGCCACGCCGCAAGCCGCCCCTGACCCGGGCCATTCGACAGGGCAAAGGCACCGACCTGCCGCGGCCAACGCCGCCACGCAATGCGCCGAACGTGCTGTGGATCGTGATGGACACGGCGCGCGCCGACGCCTTGTCGTGCTATGGCAACCCCCGTAAGACCACGCCTCACCTGGACGCCTTGGCCGCCGACGCCACGCTCTACGAACGTGCGTTCACCGTAGTGCCCTGGACGCTGCCCTCGCATGCCTCGATGTTCACGGGCAAGCTCGCCTGCCGCCACGGCTGCACCGACGAGCGCCCCTGGCTGGATGGCCGGCACCTCACCGTCGCCGAGCTTCTCGCCCGGCACGGCTATCGCACTTTCTGCTGTACGGCCAACCCGTTCATCTCACCCAAGTACAATCTCGCGCGGGGCTTCGACACCTACGCGATCGTGAGCACGTTCAGCGAGGGCCGCAAACGCCGCCTGCTCGTGCGCCAGCTCCTTGACGCCCTGTCTCCCTCCGACCACGGCGGGCATGCTGCGACCCGCCTCGCCCGCGCATGGATCGCCGACTGCGCCGAGGCGAGGCAGCCCTTCTTCGTCTTTCTGAACTGTATGGAGGCTCACAATCCCTATGGCTCAACTCCGGCCAAAGGCCGCTGGCTGCCCGACAAGAAGGCCCTCGACAAGGCGCTGGCCGTGTCGCAGGACTACCTGGCCTATGCCGCCGGCGCGCGGGCGGGCACGCCCGAGGACTTTGCCGCATTGCGGGCGCTCTACGACGGCGACATGACCTACCTCGATGAACGAATTGCGGGACTCATTGCGGAACTTCGCAGCCGTAACGTCCTCAACGATACGCTGGTCATCGTCACCTCCGACCACGGCGAGGAACTCGGCGAGCATGGCCTGCTCGACCATTGCTTCGAACTCTACAACACGATGCTCCACGTGCCGCTCCTCATCCGCTACCCGGGCACGGGGCCGCGCGGCACCCGCTGCGCCGACATCGTGCACACGACCGACCTCTTCCCCACAGTGCTCGAAGCGGTTGGCATTGCCTGGCCGCGCACGCCGGACGCCCACGGCCGGAGCCTCTTCGCCCCGCCTGCCAGCGCTCCGCGCCACGCCGTCGCCGAGCGATATGTCTCCACGCCCTGGGCCGCAGGGCTGATGGAACGCTTTCCTCGCTGGAGCGGCGTGCCGCTCTGGCGTCGACTCCGCTGCGTCCAGAACGAGGGGTTCAAGTATGTCTGGGCGTCGGACGGCGAGGAACGCCTCTTCGACCTGCGCTCCGACCCGGGCGAGACGAAGAACGTGATCGCCCGGCATCCCGATGAAGCTCGGGAGCTCAGGGCGGTCCTGGCCGCCGAGATTCCGACTCTGCCGGCGAACCGCGGCGAGGCAACGGTTCGGCCATCGGAGGCACGCTGATGCGAAGGACTCTCACCACCGTTGCTCTGGTCGGCGTGGTCTTGGCCCCGCGGGCGGCCGATGCCTACATTGACCCAGGGACCACACAATCGCTCTTCAACTTCCTCGCGCCAGTCTTCGCCCTGTTGGGGGTCTTCCTGGGCTATGTGCTGTGGCCTCTCCGCTACGCAGTCTTCCATCTGTTCCGCAAGCGGAAGCCGCCCACGGATGCGCCCACCCCCGCCCCAGAGGAGCCGCCGAAGCCAGAATGACCCACACTGCCCCCGACAGGCTTGTCGTCCTGGGGATGGACGGCCTGAGCCCCTCGATCATCGAGCAGCTGATGGCCGCAGGGCAGTTGCCGGCATTCGCCCGCCTGCGCGAGCGCGGCGGCTACCGCCGCCTCGCCACGAGCAACCCCGCGCAGAGCCCCGTTGCCTGGTCCACCATCGCCACCGGCTGCAACCCGGGGCGGCACGGGGTCTTCGACTTCCTGCGCCGCGACCCACGCACGTACACGCCCGAGTTGGCCATTCTCCGCGTGAACAGGCGGAACCTGACCGCACGGCGCGAGGCGATGTTCCTGCCGGTGCGCCAGTGCCCGGCCTTCTGGAGCCTGACCACGGCCGCTGGAATCCCGACGTCGGTGATCCGCTGGCCGCTCACGCTCCCACCCGACGTTGTGTCGGGTCGCATGCTGGCCGGCCTTGGTGTGCCCGACCTCAAGGCCAACCTCGGCCGCTACACGCTCTTCACCACCCGCAACGTGCCGCCCGCCCAGGCCCTGGGGCGAAAGGGCGACGTGGTCCGCCTCCTGCCCGTCCGCGGCGTGTTGCAGGCGCGCCTGAGCGGCCCCGAGCGCTCCAGCGTTCCGCTCCAGGTGCGCGTGGACCACCAGGCCAGTTGCGCCGTCTTGCGCATTGATGGCGAGGACTGCAAAATCAAGGCGAACTCCTGGAGCGATTGGGTTCACGTCAAGTTCACCGTTCATTTCGTTCGCCGCGTGGCGGGCATCTGCCGCTTCCACCTTCGCTCCCTGGCGCCAGAGGTCGAATTGTACGCGACGCCCCTTCAGCCCGACCCGCGCGATCCTGCCTTCGTGCTTTCGCACCCCGAAAGCTACGCGAGCGACCTGGCGCAGGCTGTCGGCGACTACCACACGCTCGGAATGCCCGAGGACACCAACGCCCTCTCTGACGGGTCCCTCGACCCCGACACCTTCCTTGAGCAGTGTGACATGGTGATGGCGGAGCGCGAGCGCATGCTCTGGCACGAGCTGGGCCGCCTGGGACACGGGCTCCTCGCCTTCGTGTTCGACACCACCGACCGGGTGCAGCACGTGTTCTGGCGCGCCCTCGACCCGAGCCACCCTGGCGGCGACGCAGCGTTCGCCGCCCGCTATGCCAGGGTCGTGGACGACTGGTATCGAAGGATGGATGGCATACTCGGCGGGGTGCTCGATGCCATGGGCGAGCGGAGCGCCGTGCTGGTTCTCTCCGACCACGGCTTCACCGCGTTCCGCCGAGCCGTGCACTTGAACTCGTGGCTGATCGAGAACGGCTTCATGGCTGTGAAGACGACCGACCGGCGAGGAACCCTGTTCCGCGACGTGGATTGGTCACGGACCGTCGCCTACGCCGTCGGCTTTTCCAGCATTTACCTCAACCTCCAGGGCCGCGAGGGTCGCGGCGCCGTCGAGCCAGGCGACGCGCCGCGGGTCCAGCGCCAGATTGCGAACAAACTCGCCGCTCTCCGCGACGCGGGGTGCCCGGCCATCGAGCGCGTGTACACCCGCGCCGAGCTCTACCACGGCCCCCACGCTGGGGATGCGCCTGACCTGATCGTCGGCTTCAGGCCCGGCTACCGCACGTCGTGGCAGACGGCCATCGGCGGCTATCCCAAGGGGCCGATCGAGGACAATCGCGAGAGCTGGAGCGGGGACCACCTGGTGGACCCCGCCCACGTGCCGGGCGTCTTGTTCGCCAGCCGTCCCCTTGCCGCGCCTGAGGCCAGCGTCGCCGACGTCGCCCCCACTATCCTGCGGCTTCTCCGCCTCTCCATGCCTCCGGAACTTGAGGGCCGCCCGCTTCTCGCTTGACCCAATCGCGGCTTCGGCTATCATGGGGTGAGTGGAGGCTGCTCTCAGTGCACGCCCGTATGAGGATGAGGATGATCTTCTTGCGTCGTTGCGCCGCGTTCCCTCTGCTCGTAGCCTGTGGGCTCTGCGCGTGGTCCGGGCAGCCGCGCGAGACGCAGGCCATCGAGGAGGCCGCCCGCTCGCTCCGCCTCGCCATCCACGACCTTGGCCAGACATTCGGGCAACGGTACCCTCGAGCGTCCGAGTTCCTCACCCGGCTCGATGCCATCGAGCGCGAGGCAGCCGGTGCCACGTCTGCCGAAGGCGAAACGCTGCGCCGTGCGTTCCATGCGCTCCAGCGGGAGGCCCTCGTCGCCAACCCGCTCGTGAGCGGCCAGCCGATCCTCTTCGTCGTGCGCCACCAGTACGCCCCCGATCACCATAACACCGAGACGATGTTCCAGACCGGCGAGATCTGCACCAGCAAGTTCAAAGGCCCAGGCGCCCTCAAGGCCATTGACTTTGCCAGAGGGGGCGAGGTCAGGACCCTGCTTGACCTCCCCAACGGCGTCGCCCGCGACCCTGATGTGAGCTTCGACGGCAAGCGAATCCTCTTTGCACTGCGCCACGACATCAAGGACGACTACCACCTCTACGAGGTCAACGCGGACGGCTCCGGCCTGCGGCAACTCACGTTCGGTGGAGCCGTCTCCGACTTCGACCCGCTCTACCTGCCCGACGGCCGTATCGCCTTCACCTCGACCCGGGAACCGAAATACTGCATGTGCAACCGCCACATCATGGGCAATCTGTTCCGGATGGACGCCGACGGGGCGAACATCCACCAGATCGGCCACTCGACCCTCCATGAGGGCCACGGCTCCCTCACCCCCGACGGCCGTATCCTCTACGACCGCTGGGAATATGTGGACCGCAATTTCGGCGACGCCCAGGGCCTCTGGACATCGAACCCAGACGGCACAAGCCACGCGGTCTTCTGGGGCAATAACACCCCTTCGCCGGGCGCCGTGCTCGATGCTCGCATCCTGCCCGGCGCACCCGAGCGCTTCATCGCCACCTTCTCCTCGTGCCACGACCGCCCCTGGGGCGCTATCGCCCTGGTGGACCGGCGCATCGCCGTGGATGGCAAGGCGCCCGTTCTCCGCACCTGGCCCGCCAGCGCAATGGACATGGTGATGCAAGGCAACTACGACCGCTTCACCTCCACCAAGCCCAAGTATGAAGACCCCTATCCTCTGAGCGACCGATACTTCCTCGCCTCGCGCCAGCTCGAGGGCGAGCAGATGGGCATCGTGCTTCTGGACGTTTTCGGCAACGAGGTCCTCCTGCACACGGAGGCGCCCGGCTGCTACGACCCGATGCCGCTCGCGCCCCGCCCACGGCCGCGCGTCATCCCCGACCGCACCGACCTGGCGAAGAAGGGCGGCGCGTTCTACGTCTACGACGTCTACATCGGGACGGGAATGGAGAACGTGCCCCGCGGCGCGGTGAAGGCCATCCGCGTCGTCGAATCCCCCGAGAAGCGCTACTGGACAAGCTCCGCCTGGGACGGCGGGACGGGACAGCAGGCGCCGGGCATGGCGTGGGACGACTTCAACAACAAGCGCATCCTCGGCACCGCGCCGGTGGAGGCCGACGGCTCCGCCCACTTCTCGGTGCCTGCCGACACGTTCGTGTACTTCCAGCTTCTCGACGCGGACGGCATGATGGTGCAGACCATGCGCAGCGGCACCATTGCCCGGCCGGGCGAAACGACGGGCTGCGTCGGCTGCCACGAGAACCGCCTCGGCGGCACCCCGAACCACCTCAAGTCCGCCATCTGCCGCCCCCCCTCCCCTCTCCAGCCCTGGCATGGCCCGCCGAGGCTCTTCAGCTACACGGCCGAGGTGCAACCTGTCTTCGACAAGCACTGCGTCCGCTGCCACGACTACGGCACGGAGGGCGGCAAGAAGCTCCTGCTCGCGGGCGACCTGACGCTGTGCTTCAACGCCTCGTACACCGAGCTGCGCAAGAAGGGCCACGTCAAGGTGGTCGGCGCAGGCCCCGCCGACATCCTGCCGCCCTATTCCTGGGGCTCGCACAAGAGCCGGCTCGTCAACAGGCTGCGCAAGTACCGCGACGACGGCACGCTCGACCCAGAGGCCTTCGACCGCGTGGTCACCTGGATCGACATCAACGCCCCCTACTATCCGTCGTACGCCAGCTCGCATCCAGGCAATCTCTACGGGCGGTCGCCGCTGGACGCCAAACAGCTCGCCACCTTGAGCAAGCTGGTCGGCGTGGACCTTCAGCGCCGCGAGAATGCTGACCAGGTGAGCCTCTCGCGGCCCGAGATGAGCCCGTGCCTCGCGCGCATCCTCGACAAGGGCGACCCGCGGTATGCGGAGGCGCTCGCGATCCTCCGGGCCGGTGCAGCGACCCTGGCCCGGGCACCACGCGAGGACATGCCGGGGGCCAGGCTGCTCGGCATCGATGCCGAGCGCGAGGAGAAGTACCTGCGCCTCCACCAGGCTGAGGCGGCGGCGCGACAGGCCATCGCGCGCGGCGAGAAACATCGCGCAAAGCCATAGTGTAACCACACGCCCCCTTGGGCTCATCATGGCCATTCTGTCCATCCGGCCCCGTCGCAACCAGATCGAGGATGAGCACGACGACGAGGACGACAACGATCTCGAGACGAAGGAGAGAGACATGAGCCGAGTCTTCGACGACATCACCCAAGCCGTCGGCAACACCCCGCTCGTGCGACTCAACCGAGTCGCCGGGGGCTGCGTGGCTACGGTGCTCGTGAAGTGCGAGTTCTGCAACCCGCTCCACAGCGTGAAGGACCGCATCGCCGTCTCGATGATCGAGGCCGCCGAGCGCGAGGGCACGCTGAGGGCCGGGACGACCGTCGTCGAGCCGACCTCGGGCAACACGGGCGTGGGCCTGGCCTTCGTGTGCGCCGCCCGCGGCTATCGCCTGGTATTGACCATGCCCGATACCATGTCTATCGAGCGCCGGGCGCTCCTCAAGATGCTGGGAGCGCAGGTGGTTCTCACGCCCGGTTCGGAGGGCATGGAAGGAGCGGTCGCCAAGGCCACCGAGATCGCGCGCAGTACCCCCAACAGCTTCATGCCGCAGCAGTTCAAGAATCCTGCCAACGTCGAGGCCCATCGCCGCACAACCGCCGAGGAGATCTGGCGCGACACGGAGGGCGCGGTGGACATCATCGTCGCCGGCGTGGGCACGGGCGGCACGATCACCGGCTGCGCCGAGGTGCTCAAGGCGCGCAAGCCATCGGTCAAGGCCATCGCCGTCGAGCCCGAGGCGTCGCCGCTGCTCTCGGGCGGCAAGGCCGGGCCGCACAAGATTCAGGGCATCGGGGCCAACTTCATCCCGGAGATCCTGCGTCGCGACCTGATTGACGAGATTCTCACGTGCTCGAATGACGACGCGTTCGCCACGGCGAAGGCGCTCGCCAAGCAGGAGGGCATCCTGGTGGGCATCTCGGCCGGGGCCAACGCCTGGGCCGCCCTCCAGGTCGCCCGCCGACGCGAGAATAGGGGCAAGACCATCGTGACCTTCATGTGCGACACCGGCGAGCGCTACCTGAGCACCCCGCTGGCGGAGGGATAACCTCACTTCGACTGGACCGCGTGGAGGGTGATCTCGGGCGGGTTGCGGAAGTCGAGGATGCGCTGAAGGCGGCTCATCAGGTCGGCCGGTTTCCCGTCGAGCGTTCCCGCGTAGATGATGAAGTGGCTGGCGCCCCCGCCCCGCTCGATGCCGACGCCGCCCGCGCCTGCGCCGGGGGCGATGACGTGCGTGGTCGCCACCTCGGGCGTGAGCATTCCCAGCAGCCACTTGTCGGGGAGGAACTTGGCGCCCCAGTGCGCTCCGGCCGCATGCACCTGGGCGCTCACGCCGTCAGCCTCCTTGCCGACGGCGCCCGTTGCGCCCGTGGAAAAGAGGTACTGGCCAGGCGTCGGGCCGTCGGCCGCGAAGTTCTTCGGGTCGTCGAAGGCCCAGAAGTAGCTGACCGGCGAGTTCAGGGTCACTTCAGCCCACGACGCCCCTCCGAACAGGCTGATCGTCCGTGTCAGTCCGTGTTCGTCCGTGCAGGTGTAGCGCACGAGCGCCGGCCCGCGGGCGACGCATTCGAGCTTGTTGGGCGAGCTTCGGTGCTCACTGCCAATGTCGGCGAAACCGGCCCATCCGGTCTCGCCGGGCATCGTCACGTCGCGATCGCCCAACGCCTTGACCTCCCAGCGGTAGATGTGCGCTCCCTCCGGGCCGAGGAGGAGCTTCACCCTGTCGTTCTCCAGCCACTTCATCCCCTTGGGCGCGTCGCTGGTGGAGACGGCTCCCGGCACAGCCCCTGCCCGCTTTGGCAGGCCGAGATAGACCCAGAGGGGCGCGCTGCCCCCCTTGGGGAGCAAGCCGCTGAAGAGAACGGTCAACCGCTGGCGTCCGGGATCATCGGTCGGGTCGATCTGCACCGCAAGCTCGCGGGCTTTGAAGCCGCCCGCGCGCGCGTCGAAAGCGCGGGCCGGCTTGCCCGCAAGGTCCGCCGGGAGCCGGATGTCCAGCTCCACCGGCAGATCGGTGCGCTCAGAAGAGCCAGCGGCCACAAGGAGGCCAAGGCGGTGCGTAGCGGTCGGTTCCTCCCAGGGGGTATCCGGCCAGAGAGGCGTCTGCTCAACCTTCTGAGGCCGCGTACAGCGAACGCCCAACTCGATCAACGCAAGGCCGACCTGGCTCGGGGGCGGGAGGGGCTTGCCGGCCTCGGCATCCTTGCGGATGGCGGCGAGGCGCTTCGCGAGGGCATCGTGGCGATCGACGGCGGCCTTGTAGCGGCCCATCGTCCAGTCGAGAGCGTAGGGGCGATTCTCCCGCATCCACAGCTCGGCAAACTGCTTCCCCAGCGCCTCGTGCGCGTCGCGGTTCTTCTCGATGATCGCCTGGGCTTTCTCGAGCCGTGGCGGAGCCTCCCTCGGTGCCCCCTCGGATGCCGCGGCATAGAGGGCAGCGACCTCGAGGCGGTCGAGCATGCGCTGGCCGATCAGCTCCATGCGCCGCGCGCCGCACAGGAAGGCATCCAGAAGCTCGGCGTTGGCGGTCGCCTCTTTCTTGCACGCCTCCAGGTGCTCGATGGCTGGCCGCACGATCTCCAACAGGCGTTGGGCGTTGGCCTTCTCGACGGCCACACTGGTCTTCATCGGCCCCAGGTCGTCCTGCCAGAAGCGGCTGTTGTGCATGCCATTCATGCCGGGCAGGCGGTGGGTCTTGGCGAGGAGGTCAATGGCCTGGCCGAAGTGGTCGCCCTTCTCGCCTAAGAGAACTGCGCCGATGCGGCGGCTGAAGTCGGCGTAGTCGGTCCTCGAGGCGTTCCAGGCGGACTCGGCGCCCCAGGCGAAGCCGTGCCAGTTGGGGGCGTTGAGGTTCTCGCCATCGTCATCCCACGACGTGTTGAGCATGCCGAGTGCGCCGTGCCTGGCCCCGTCGCGGACGAAGTTCTGGATGTTCACGACTGATGCCCCGGAGTCGGGCAGGATGCGACTCCAGTTGTTCACGCCAGGGCACACGAAGAACTCGTAGCCCGACTTGGCGAAGGGGACGATCTGCCCCTCGAAGTTGGCCCGCGGGTCGTAGCCCCAGGTGAGCATGATCGTGTCCTTCGGGATTTCCTTCAGGTGCTCGGGGTGCTGGAGGATGATATCGCCCCACATCATCATCCGCCTCTGGTACTTGTCCTTCAGCAGGTCGTGGATGCGGCGGAGGTGGCCCGCGTAGACCTTGCCGACGCCGATCTTGTCGGCCTGCTCCTTCGACGGCCCGGTGCCGAGGCCCCACGTCTCGTCGCAGCAGACGTTGAAGAAGGGGAGCGGCAGGAGCGGCAGCACCTCCGAGTAGAGGTCGTCGAGGAGCTTGTAGCTCTCCTCCTTCGTAGGGCACAGCACGTCGCCCGTCTCGCGGAGGTGGGCGTATTCCTTGTGCTTGAGGATGTGGCCGAAGTGGCCGAACGACTGCTGGTTGCCCAGGATGTCCACCCCGAGCGGCTTGGCGTAGGCGACCAGGGCCTTCAACTCATCGGGCGTCAGCGAGCCGTCCTTCGGGCCGATGAGGGGGTGCTTGGCGAAGGCGTACTGGTGCTCCATGTAGTAGGTGAAGAGGTTCATCTTGAGGAAAGCGCCGAGAACCACCTCGCGCTTCAGCTCATCGAGGGTCGAGCTGGGGCCGCGGGTCAGGTCGTCCTGGAAGCACCGCCATCGCAGCGACGGCCAGTCGCGGACCGTGAGGCAGGGGATGCCCTTGTCCTTGAGATTCGCGCGGATAAGCTGGCAAAGGGTCTGGACGCCGTAGAGAAGGCCGGCGGGAGTCGCACTCGAAACGATAATCTGATCGCCCCCGACCTGGAGGGCGTAGTCCTCATCGCCGGCGCCTTCGCGAAGAGGCGGTGGCGCGGGCCGCACGCTGATCGTGGGGTCAACAAGCCGGAGCACGTTCGCGGCGCCGGCGAGGGGCTGAACCCTTGGTTCGCGCAGCCGCGCCCGCCTGACCTCAGCCCGAATCAGAGGGGCCGCCACCTCGGCGTTGGCATACGCCGCCTCAATCACCAGGTCCCGGTCGAACGTGAAGGTTTCTTCACCCAGCTTCACCTCCTTGGGGAAGGGGACGAGGCGGAGCGAAGCGGCTTCCTCGCCCCCTCGGGCCGCAACGCCGGAGACTGCCAGCGCCAGCACGATGCACAAGAGTTCGCAGCGACACATCGGCGGCTCTCCTCTAGTCTTGCTTGGGCGTTGAGGATGGAGGTTGGGTATTGAGCATTGGACTTCGACTTCAGCGATGCGGGACCAGCACGACCCGGAAGCCGAGCGTATCATAGCTCTCGCCCGGTTCCAGGGCAAAACGGAAGGCGGTGCGGCAGTAGTCGGGCGTGAAGGCCCAACTGCCGCCCCGCTCGACGCGGCGATTGCCGGGCTTGAGGTTCACCGGATCATTCGAGGGGCTGTTCACGTACCAAGCGGGGTCGAACCAGTCGAGGCACCACTCCCAGGCGTTGCCCGTCATATCGGCGAGGCCGAGCGGCGTGTCCCCCTTGGGACTGTACGAGCCAACGGGCGCCGTGCGGGCGTAGCCGTCGTCGGCCGCCTGGTCGCCCCAGGGCAGTCCCGAACGCTTGTCCGCGAAGTTCGCCAGCTTGCCATCCCAGTCGTTGCCCCATGCCCACTCGAAGCGGTCGGGGCCGCGGGCGGCGAACTCCCATTCGGCCTCGGTCGGGAGGCGATAGCGCCAGGCCGCCGGCCGCATGCGGTCGGCCCTGTTGAGCCAGGCGATGAACGCCTGGGCGTCGCGCCAGCTCACGCACACGACGGGGTGGTCGTCGCTCTGTTCGAAGCCGGGCTGCCGCCAGTTGGCATCGGCCTTCTTCTCCCACGTGTCGAGTCCGCCGCTGGCGAAGGCGCCGCCGCCTCGTTCGGCATCGGTCTTGTAGCCCGTCGCCTCCACGAAGCGGCGGAACTGGCCGACCGTGACCTCGTGCTTTCCGAAGAGCAGCGGGCGGGTGATGCGCACCAGGTGGTCGGGCTTCTCGGGGGCGATTCGCTCGGGGCGAATCTTCCCCTCGCCGAATCGCGCGACGAGCGCTTTGAGTTCCGCCGCGCTGCTGCCCATCACGAACTCGCCCGGCGGCACGAGCACGAACCGCATCCTCAGGCTGTTCTCCCAGACATCGCCCGAGTGCTCCACCCCCGGCGGAAGCTTCGGCCCGCAGCCTGACAGACCCAGCACAATGACCAACAGGAACAGGGCATACGCACGCATCCCAGCCTCCTCCACTACTGGGCTTCGGCTCTCCACAGCCCCTCGCGCAGGCTGTTGCCGTGGCCGCGGTATTGGTTGGGGTGGTCGAGGCGGTGGCGGACTTCGCGGAGGGCGGCCTCGACGGCGGCGTCGAGGGTCTCGCGGCCGAAGGCGGCGGTGGCGTCCTGCGGGGCGAGGCGGCCGCCGGCGCCGATGAGTTCTCCCCCCTTCGGCGGCAAGACACTCAAGTCCACCGTCTGTGGGTGGAGGGCCATCATGTGCGAGGTCTCCCAGCCGCCGGCGTGGTCGCCCGCGCAGTCGTAGCGGTCGCGGATGAGCAGGTAGTCCACGAACGCCCAGGCGAGCATGGTGTTGCCCCTCCGGCCGCGATAGCCCTGGTTGTGCTGGAGGCAGGCGGCGCGGGCGTGGTCAATGAGGGGGTAGTGCCCCGCCACGAGCACGCCGACCTTGAAGCCCAGGGTTTCGACCTCGGCCAGAACGTGAATCAGCAGCTTGTGGTAGTTGAGCGCCTGCTCCGTGGCTGGGAAGGGGAAGTGTTCGGGAGCGAAGTTCACGGGGGGAAGTTCCATCTTCGCGGCGATCTGATCGCGGTCGGCGGCGTTGGCCTCCATCAGGGCCTCCAGGCGGCTCTCGCCGTAGTAGAGGGGCGGAAAGGCCAGCCCCCCTCCCCTCTCGGCGCACGCGTTGGCGATGCCCTCGGCCTGAAGCGTGTCGGTGCCCACGGGATTGTGCTCGCCGTGCCACTCGATGGTGCCGATGGGCACGTAGGCCACGGGGCACGCCTTGCGGCGAGCCACGATCTGCGCGGGGCGGAGCATGTGGTAGCGCACGTCGTCAGCCATTGTACTCTCTCCTTACCCTCCCGCAGGTATTGGAACCTGCGGGAGGGGACTCGGTTAGCCCTTGACAGCGCCGGCGGTGAGGCCGCTGATGAACTCCTTCTGGAGGATGAAGAAGAGGATGACGACGGGGAGAATCGAGAGGAAGGTGCCGGCCATGAGGACGCCGTACTTCTGGCTGTAGAGGCCGACCATCTGGTTGAGGGCGATGGGAAGGGTGAATCGCTGGCTGTTGTGGAGCACGATCTGCGGCCAGAGGAAGCTGTTCCACGTGCCCATGAACGAGATCAGGCAGAAGGCTCCAATCATCGGCCGCGAAACGGGCAAGGCGACGTTCCAGTAGAGCCCGAACTCGCTGCACCCGTCAATCCGCCCCGCCTCCAGCAGGTCGTCGGGAATCTGGAGCATGGACTGGCGGAAAAGGAACATGCCGAATACGCTCACGCACCCGGGCACGATGAGGCCGAGGTACGAATCCATGAGGCCGATGTGGTAGATCAGCTCGTAGAGCGGCCCGAGCATCACCTGGCCGGGGATCATCATCGTGGCGAGCATAAGGATCATGACCGGCTTCTTGCCCGGGAACTCGTATTTCGCCAGGGCGAACCCGCCCAGCGACGCGAAGAAGAGCTGCACCATCACCGCCACGCCCGACACAAAGCAACTGTTCATGAGGAACCGCGTGAACTCGATGTCGGTGAACAGGTCGTGGAAGTTCCGCAGCGACAGGTCGCCCGGCGGCGGGAAGAAGAGGTACGAGAACAGGTCGTCGGGCTTCTTGAGGCAGGCCGACACGAGCCAGACGAGCGGGGTGAGCATGACCACCGAGCACAGGGCGAGCGCAACGTAGAGCAGGATGCGCAGGACTGTGCGGCTCATGTGTCAGTCTCCCCGCTTCCACGCGCCGGTGAGCTTCATCTGCACGAGCGAAACGACGAGGACGCCCAGGGCAAGGGTCCAGCCGATAGCCGACGCATAGCCCAGGTCGCCGGTCTCGAAGCCGTTCTGGAAGAGGTACATCACCACCGTGAGGCCGGCGTTCTCCGGCCCGCCCGAGTTGCCGAGCAGCAGATACGGCAGCTCGAAGAGCTGGAACGAGCCAATCGTGCTCAGCACCACGACGAACACCGCCACGGGCTTGATGCTGGGCAGCGTGACGTGGAGAAACTGCTGCCAGGCGTTCGCGCCGTCCACCTTCGCGGCGTCGTAGAGGTCCTGGTTCACCGCCTGGAGTGCAGCGAGGAAGTAGATCATGTTGAAGCCCACGTACATCCACAGCGACGTAAGCACGAGCGCCGGCATCACGAGGTCGCGGTTGCCCAGCCACTTCGTGTCCAGCGGGATACCGGCTACGGCGTTCAGCGCGCGGTTGAGCAGGCCAAACTGCGGCTGGAAGATGACCATGAAGATCACGGCCACGAAGACCATGCCCACGAGGTGCGGCGAGAAGAACACGAGGCGGAAAAAGTTCCGCGCCCGCAGTGCCTTGCGGTTGAGCAGCAGCGCCAGCCCGAGGCTCAGCGGGAGCTGGAGAAACACTGAGAAGAAGGCGAACACGGCCGTATTCCACACCGCTTTGTGAAAGTCGGGGTCCGAGAGCAGGAAGCTGAAGTTGCCCAGGCCGACGAAGATGCGCGACTTCGGGCCGCTGGTGATGTAGAACGACAGCCACAGGCTCTTCACCAGCGGGTAGAGCCCAAACACGCAGAACACCGCCACGAACGGCGCGATGAAGAGATACGGCGCGTTGCGGTGCTGCCAGCGGAAGAAGCGGCGACTGCCGATCATCTTACGCCCCGAGAAGAGGGACACGACCGCGGATGGCACGGATACCGCGGATGGGACAACAGGCCAACAGGGCTCAAGGCCACCTGGCTTCATCTCCTATCCGCGCCCATCCGCGTGATCCGCGGCAAACACTCAGAACGGGTTCCGGGTCATCTGCGTGCGCACGTAGTCGGCGGCGTCCCTGAGCCGCGCCTTCGCGTAGGCGCTGAAGCCTTCTTCGCCATTAGCGTTGTAGTAGGCGGCGCAGGCGGAGACGACCTCGCCCATCTTGTTCTTCGCCAGGTTGATGAACGGGCTGGTGTACTGCGGCGGCACCTGGTCGGCCAGGTCGGCATAGAGCTTGCCCAGGCGCTGGTTCGACCAGTAGGGCCGCGGCTCGTCGAACTGCGGGAGCTTCCACGAGTCTTTGAGCGGTGGCAGGATGTTGAGTTCGCGGAAGCGCTCGGCCAGGTCCTCCGCGTTCAGATAGAGGTGCGCGGCCAGTTCGAACGCGAGCTTCCGGTCGCGGCACTTCTTCGTGATGCCGAGCATGGTGCCGCCCCAGGTGGAGGTTCGGCGGCCGCCCTTCGTGAACGCAGGCAGCGGCATGAGGGCCATCTTACCCTTCATCGAGCTCACGTGTGTCTCGCTGCCCTTGCTGCGCCAGTCGGGGCAGATGAAGCTGAGGAAGTAGCCGCGCTCGACGGCTTGGGTGAAGACGTCGCGCCCGCCGACGTCGTTGGCGATCTTCTGGGGCCCGGCCACCAGCCGGGTATACCACTTCAGCGTGTCGAGGGCCAACTCGCTGTCCATGATCAGCCGGCCGTCGGGGTCGAAGTACCCTCCGTCGCGCTGGAAGAGGAACGGCTCCATGCTCCAGCCGCTCGAGTCGGAGAGCTGGATCAGGTAGCGCCTGTCGGGGATCGTGATGCGGCGGCCCTCGCGGATAAAGTCGTCCCACGTCTCGATCTTGTCCGCGTCTATGCCCAGTTCCTCGAACAGGTCCCGGCGATAGGCCAGCATGACGGGGTGGACGTCGTGCGGCAGACCGTAGATCTTGCCGCGGTGGGTGTATGGGGCGAAGCGACTCTTCACAATGCGGTCGTAGTAGCCGGTCTCCTTGAGCCAGGGCGTCCAGTCAATGAAGCCAATGTCCTCCTCGCGGCCGCGGAAGAAGGTGCCGGCGGCGCTGATCTCGACCTCGACGAGGTCGGGGACGTCCAGGTCGCCCCAGAAGGCGGCGCGCAGCCGGCTGGTGACGGCCGTCCAGTGGACCAGTTGCACGTTGATCTTCGTGCCGGGGTGCTTGGCCTCGAAGGCGGGACGCGCCTTCTCGTAGGCCGTGGCGTGTATATCGGCGAAAGTCCACAGGCGCAGCGTAGCATCCTCAGTGCGGACCGGGTTGCGCCACTGCCAGAACGTGGCGACGACAGCCATCAAGAGAATGATGAACGGGGCCAGGCCGAACGGGAACCAGTCCTCCGGCGAGCGCAGCCTGTCCAGGAGTTTCGGCATCACGCTGGACCTCCGCGGATCGCGGCCGAGCGCGGCCGGGCGACCCGGGCACGGCTCCGGCGACAGACGCTACTTCTTCTCGCAGACCATGGCGGATACGAACGTCTGCTGCTGGTACATGCACGTGAGGCCATTGAATGGCCCCGCGATCGGCCCCAGCTCGCCCCAGGCGTAGAAGCCGAAGATCGGCACACCAGCCTTTCTACTGTGCAGCTCCGGCAGCACGCCGCCGGCGACCTCGCAGTCCCCGGGCTTCCCGGACTCGGCGAGGCGCATGCCCCGGGCGCAGCAATCGGAGAGCAGGATGGCCAGCGGCTTCGCATCCCCCGCCCTCCTGAGCAACTCGGCTGTGCCGTCGGCCGCCGACCTGAGGATGGCGTTCGCATCGGCGCCGCCTTTGAGAATCTTCACGCGAGTGCCCACCGACACCGGAGCCACGAAGCGCAAAGCCTTCCGCTCCTTGTCCTCCTCGAGCACCATGCGCACGTAGACCTTGAACGGCGCCACGACCACCCCTATCGGGTGCTGCCAGTCGCTCGTGAACTCGTCGCCGGAGGCCATGCCGCGGATGCGGCGGTAGACCTCGCTCGCCGGCCTCCCATCGAGCTCGTACACCCACTTGTCTTCGGCCTTGGTGACCGTGACGATCTCGTGCGACGGCTCGAACTCATTGCAGTGGCCAGCCACCACTGCGACCGGCCCGCCGATCCCCAGGGCCACCACGTGGCCCGCCAGGGTCTCGTCGTTGTGGAACTGCACGCCGCCCTTGTCGGTCTCGCAGTCGTTCGGCATGCAGTTCCCGCCGAAAAGCACCACGTCACGGCCCGCCGTCTCCTGCACGCCGCGGATGAAGTCGTCCACGGAGACTCTCGGGTTCGTGTCGAAGCACAGGCTCATCTCCGAGAGGGCGAGGATCATCTTGAGGTCGTCCACGCTCTTGAGGTTCTGGGCGACGTTGCGCCCCACAGCGTAGCGGGCCTCGGCCAGGGGCTCCTTGACGGCCTTGCAGGCCGCCCTGTCGCCGCCAACAGCCAGCACGGCCACCGAGTTGCCGCTCTGAGTGCCGCCGTTCACCAGCGAGCGCGCGCGGCAGCCGATGACAGGGACATTCCCCGCCGCGGCACGCACGCCGGCCAGCGCCTTCCTCTCCTTGTCGGCGTCCGGTACCTCCCTGCCCTTACCCGCACTGTCCGTCACCGTCCTGGGGAAGTACTCGTAGAATGCGAGCCCCTTGGCCGGGCAGCCCAGGGCCTGGAGCGCCTTCCTGGCCGCGGTCTCTCCTGCCTTCGCCGGGTCCGCATCCACGCACCATGCCACCGCAAACGCCACCGACGCAGGATCGCCCGCCCGAGACGCCTGCGATGGCAGCGGCGTCTTCGTGCCCGGTACACAGGGCACCCTGGCGCACGCCGCTGCCGCGACGACGGTGGCGGCTCCGAGGGCCCTGGCAACTGGTCCTCGCACGGCATTGCCCCTTCCTGCTGACGCTCGGCTTGGATTGCCTCTGCGCGACCCCGCCGGCCCTCTCCATCATACTTCGGCCTGCCGTGCCGTCAAGCACCTTTGACAGCGTGCCCCGTCCGGCGCTATCGTGCCATCCGCCCGCAGCTCCGAGGAGGCGCAGCATCATGAGAGTTGACCTCGATTTCCTCGATGGGGATTCCCTCTACCAACGAGTGATCCGGGACACAGTTCTGGCCGCCCGATCCGCCGTCTGGATCGCCACGGCAAATGTCAAGGACTGCCAGATCGAGGTCGAGGGGCGGTTCGCATCCATCGTCGTGGCCTTCGCCGCCCTGTGCACTCGGGGCGTCGAGGTCCGGCTGCTCCACTCCGGCATCCCATCGGCCTCGTTCCTGGCGAGTCTGCGGCAGGCGCGGCTCCCAGCGCATCGGAACTTCGCGATGCGCCGCTGCCAGCGCCTGCACTTCAAGGCGGCCCTGGTGGACGACGAGCGGCTCTACCTGGGCAGCGCCAACCTCACCGGCGCGGGCCTCGGCGCCAAGAGCGCCCGCCGGCGCAACTTCGAGCTCGGCATCCTCACTACCGACGCCGCGCTGATCGAGCGGGTAGCGCGCCTGTACCATGAGATTTGGGAGGGACACCGCTGCGCCGACTGCCAGCGCACCAACGTCTGCTACGTGCCCCTTGAGGATCCCGCCCGCGAGGCCCGACGCGTCTGAATGCGATTTGCGGCGTCCGGGGCCCGTCCAGGGCTGTCGGCCGCAATCTCCACAAGACACGTCAACTGCTACGCTTACAGAAGCAGATCGAACTGACGGGTTGCCTGAAGGTATCAGGAGCCCAATGAGGTGCTCCGGACGCGTCCTGGGCCAACCTGGGCGTTTTTCCGGAATGCCGCCCTAAGACATTGAGCTGGCGTGACTTAGCAGTGTCATATAATGATAAACTGGCGGAGTCCCCTCATCTGGCAACTCGCGTGGCCAGCTCCTGCGGTGCCACGCGCGGCGAGTGCGCCCCGCAACTCTCCTTTGTCGCCTCGGCCAGCTTCTTCGGGCTGGGGTAGAAGCCGAACTGCCGCAACAGCTCAAGCTTGGGCAGGATGTTCCCGGCAAGGTCAATGTGGAAGAACCCAGGGAAGATATCCGGGTTGGCTTTGATCAACTCGAAATAGGCTGCGTAGCGTTCGGGCAACACCACCTCGCCGTCCCGACAGACTTCGTGGCCGGTGAAGACGAACTCTGGGAAGAGGTAGGGGCAGAACTCCAGGTCCGCTCTCGCCGTCCACTCCTTGTAGATGGGTGTCTGGGGCAGCAGACACAGTAGGCTGGGCAGGATGCGGGCGCCCATCATGCGGAACGAGACCATCTGGAAGAGCGACTGGTTGAAGTCGTCCATCGTCTCGAATGGGTAGCCCCACACGTAGAAGGCGTCCACGCGGGGGAAGATGCCGACGGCTCTGGGCACAACCTCGAGGGCCTCGGCGGCGGTGAAGCCCTTGTGGATGCGCTGGAGCACGCGGTCGCTGCCGCTCTCGATGCCGAAGCGCAGCTCGAGGCAGCCGCAATCGGCCATCGCGTGCATCATCTCCTCGTCGGTGAGGTTCACGCGCCCGAAGGCCTTCCACTCGACGGGGAGGCCCGAGGCCCGCAACTCGCGGCAGAACTCCATCACCTGACGCTTGCCGGAGACGAAGAACTCATCCTGGAAGAGAAACAGGTCCACTCCTGCCTGCTCGTGGAGGTGCCGCATCTCCGCGACGATGTTCTTCGCCGATCGCGAGTAGCTCACGTAGTTCCACACGGGCGCCACGGAGCAGAAGGTGCAGCGATAGGGGCAACCGCGGCTGGTCATCATGCCGTAGCCAGCATACTCCCTGAGGTCGATCTTCTGGAATGCGGGGAACGGTATCACATCGAGATCGTGCAGCCGTTCGCGGTCGGGGTTGTGGTGCACGGTACCGTTCGCGCGATAGGAGATGCCGGCGACGGGGGCGAGGCTGGCGCCGTCGAGCAGGGCGCGGAGCAGCTCGGGCCCCGTCCTCTCGGCCTCGCCGCGGCAGACGACCTCGACCCAGGGGAAGCGGCTGAGAATCTGGCCTTCGACGCACTTGGCGCCCACGCCGCCGAGGATGAGCTTGCGGTCGGGGTAGCGCTCGCGGAGGGCCTTCATCGCCATGATGGTGAAGGGCAACAGGTTGGCCATGCACGACAGGCCGATCACGGGCGCGGGGTCCTTGAGGAAATCGAGGAACACGGCCAGGTCGAAGGGATCGTCGGACGGGCAGCACTGGTAGTCGCGGAAGTCCACGCGGAAGCCGGCGTCCTCGAGCGCGCGGGTGAGGTAGAGGGGGCCGAGGGGCACGTGGCGCTCGCGCTCCGTCTCCTCGCCGTAGCGGATGAAGAGCATGTTGAGGTTGACGAGCGTGATGTCGGCGCTCATGGCGTCTCCGTGCGTGGGCGGTCAGAAGGGGCTGCTCGCGTCCGGCGCGGGGGCCGGCCTGTCGGGCTCGATGCCGAGGCTCATCGGCCGGTCGGGCCGGGTGCCGCGCGTGACCGGGTCGGCGACGGGCGGCTTCGGCCCCGTGAGGAGTTCGGCCAGCTTCTTCTCGAAGAGGGCTTCGGCTTCCTTGACCAGCTTGGCCTTCTCGGCCTCCTTGGCGCGGGCCTCCGCACTCAGGGCGGCGAGGCGACGCTCCTCCGCTTCCTTGGCCAGGGCCACCTTCCTGTCGAGGTCCTCCTGGCGGCGCTTGAGCATCTCCTCCGCGCGGTCGCGGTCGTTGTAGGTTGCCTCGCGGGTGCACCGGAGCAGGAGCACGGGCTTCAGGGGGAACGGTGTGCCCTTGCGCGCCTCGTCCTCGTTCCAGGCCTTCATGGCCGCGGCGTAGGCCTGGCGGATCACCCGGTTGGTGGCGTTGGTTTCGGCCAGGCGTTTGTTGTACTCCTCCTGCTCCACGACGGCCAGAGTCACCTCGCCCCTGTAGTTCGCCTCACTGTAGAGCACGAAGCGCTCGCGGTCCGGCGGGCGGTCTGAGGCGATGCCCGTGGGTTTGGGGCCTGGGACATCGGGGGCGATGCCGCCGGGGGGCGGAGGGCCCTCCATGGCTGCTAGATCCGCTCCCAACGCGGCAAGCATCACGGCGGCCGCCTTGCCGAGGAAGGCGGCGCGGCTCATCGGGCTCACCGTGGTCTGGGCGATGATGGCCTCGAGCTGGGGCGCGGCCACGGCGTTGAGCATGGCGGCCTCGGCCGGCGTCAGTTCCAGGCCGATCGCGTCGGCCGCTTCGGCGCGCCGCGCGAGGAGGAGCGCCCTGAACTCGGCGTCCACCGACGCCTTCTTGACCAGCACCTCGATGCCGCGGGGGACAGGGCGCCTGTCATCTGCCATGGGTCGTCTCCTCAAGGCCGGTCGGGCCGGATGCCCTCGGTCGGCATGGGGTCAGGGTTCTTCTTGGGCGGGGCCTTTTCCGGGCGATCGGGCTGCTCGCCCGTACTCGCCGGCGGCCGGTCCGGGGCGCTGCCGGTCACCGGGATACAGCCGTCGCAACCTGCGCCTGCGCCCAGCGCCGCGAGCATCACGGCGGCGGCCTTTCCCAGAAACGCCGCGCGGCTGACCGGGCTCACCGTGGTCTGGGCGATGATAGCTTCGAGCTGGCCGGACGCCGCACCGTTCAGCATCGCCGTCTCGGCCGGCGCCAGTTCCAAACCGATCTCGCGGGCGGCCTCAGACCGCCTCTCAAGGAGGAGAGCCTTGAACTCGGGGTCCACTGATGCCTTCTTCACAAGAACCTCAATTCCGCGTGGGATGGCAGCAGGCATCGGAGACCTCCTCACGGCCTGTCGGGCCGTATGCCCTGGGCGGGAACGGCGGTCTCGGTCCTGGCGCGGGGCATGGGCTGGGCAACGGCGCCCGCCATGGGCATCATCGGTTGCTCCGTCGGGGCAGTCGCGGTGGGCGTCTCGGTCTTGGGCTTCGCGGGCGGCAGGCCAAGCCGCACGCCCGCGGCCGCGGGCGGCCCCTTGTCGGGTGAGGGGGGCGTGGGCGGCGGCGCGAGCGCTGTATCTGGTTTGGGCGGGCGGTCGCTCAGGATGCCCTTGGTCGTGGGCGGGTCGGGCTGGACGCCTCGGGTGGGCGCCGGCGGTTCGTCGCAGCCGCCGGCGGCGAGTGCGGCGAGCATCGCGGCGGCGGCCTTGCCCAGGAAGGCGGCGCGGCTCACGGGCGCCACGCTGGTCGAGGCGACGATCGCCTCAAGCTGGGCGGCGGGCACGGCGTTCAGCATCATCGCTTCGGCCGGCTCGAGGACCAGGCTAATCTCGCGGGCCGCCTCGGAGCGCTTCGCCAGCAGAAGCTGCTTGAAGTCGGCATCCACCGATGCCTTCTTGACGAGCACCTCGATGCCGCGTGGGATGGCGCCCACGCCCTTGCCCGGCCCGGGCGGGCGGCCGCCGACGATCGTGGTCTTCACCGCGGGCTGCTCGAGCGGGCGACGGGTCTCTGGCTTGTCGTGCATGGCACACGTTCTCCTATCCTGGATTCTCCCAAGTATACGCCGTACGGGGCGGAAATCAAGCACGAAACGAGCGTCACGCTCCGGGCAACGACAGGACGAAGCAGGCGCCGTCGGGGGCAGAGGCGTCAAGCCGCAGGTCGCCGCCCATGTCGCGGGCGAGGCGGCGGCTGAGCGCCAGACCAAGGCCGACGCCGGGCTTCGAGTGCGCGGCCTCGCGGGCCGACTTCGAGAAGGGGCGGAAGAGGCGCCTGCGCCCCTCGGCGGACAGCCCCGGCCCGTGGTCGCGGACGCGGATGAGGCCCCCGCGGCCGTCGCGGCTGCCTTCCAGGTGAATCCGCTTGTCGTCGGCGGCAGCCGCGTACTTGCACGCATTGTCCACGAGGTTCAGCAGAATCTGCTCAACCGCCGAGACCTCGGCCAACACGAGAAGCCGGTCGGCGCCCTCCCCTGCCTCGACCACCAGCTTCATGCCCGCCTGCTCGGCGCGGCGCGCGAGCCGCTCGCTCACCCGCTCCACGAGCTGGCTCAGCGGCAGGCTCTGGCTGCAACGGCGGCCCGCGCCTCGCTCGAGGCGCGCGTAGGAGAGCACGTTCTCCACGAGGTGGCTCAGGCGGTCGGCCTCGCTGCAAAGGGTGTTGAGGTAGCGCTGGCGCTTCTCCTCGTCGCGGACCACGCCCTGGGCCAGCATCTCGCTGTAGAGCTGGAAGGTGGTGAGCGGCGTGCGCAGCTCGTGGGTGACGGCCGACACGAACGCCGCCCGGCGCTCGCTGAGCGACACGGCGCCCACGAGCAGCACGGCCACGGCGCTGCCCGCCACGATCATGGAGGCCCAGGCCATGAGCAGCGACAGGCGGATCGGGGTGAGGAGCGGCCGGGGCGCCGTCCGCAGTTCCCCTGGCAGCAGCCGCACAGGCAGCGACGCGAGTACGCGCGCCCGCGGGTCGCTCGCTTCCGTGGCCAGCGGTTCGAGGTCGGCCCCGGGCAGGAGGTCGCGGATATCGTCCACGAGCCAGGCCTCCAGGTTCGGCCAGTCGAGCCAGCAGCCCTGGAGATACTCGACGCCATCCACCGAGACCCGGCGGGCCAACACAAGCTGTTCGCCGACCCAGACCGGCCGCAGCAGCGCTTCGGGGGTATCGGGGCGCCGGACCGTCCCACTCGCGCTCTTCTGCTGGCTGGCGGCTTGCTCGTAGCTTCGGGCGCGCGCCTGGTACTCGTTGAGGTTCCGCAGCTCTTGCTGCACCGAGCGCCAGGCGTCCTGCTCGTCCAGGGCCTGGACGCTGAAGTCCTCCGGCTTGACCCTGTTATCCAGCCCTGGCTGCGGCCCCCCCTCGACGGGCAGCGCGGCGGCCAGGGTCCTGCGGCTCAGCCAGCCGGCCAGCGCGGCAAGCTGCGAGGCGGCGGCATCGATGCGTTCCCCCGACACGTAGCCTGTCTCGGCAAGGTCGCGCATGTTGCCCGTCGGCACCTGGGGCGAGGTGAGCGCGCCGCTCGGCCCGAACTGGAAGTGCAGCCGGACATGTTCCGAGGGCTGTGTGAGCAGCGGCGAGGGCAGCAGCACCTCGTCGCGGTCGATCTCGGCGAACATGCGCGTGTAGGCCCGCTCGGCGGGGTAGAAGGCGCTGTAGGCGAAATAGGGGCGGGCGTTCTCCTGCGCGATCAGGGGGGCGAGGCGCGAATCCATGCGCCAGAGGGCCAGGCGCACGTTCTCCTCAAGGGCGGCCTGGCGGCGGGCCTCGGCCTCGGCGCGGTCGAGCCGCAGCGCCGTGAGGCTCACCGAGCCCATTGCGGCGAGCAGCACAGCCAGCGCCAGGCCAAAAGCGAGCCAGATGCACCAGGGGCGCTTCATGTTGCCTCCCGCGGTTCCCCGAAGAGGTAGCCCCTGCCTCGCACGGTAACGATGACCTTCGGGTCGGCGGGGTCGTCGCGCAGCTTCTCGCGCAGGCGGGCGATGTGCATGTCGATCGTGCGGGTCTCGACGCCCGCAGGGCTCATGCGCCAGACGCGCGCGAGGATTTCCTCGCGGGCGATCACGCGGCCGCGGTTGGCGGCCAGGTAGCGGAGGAGCTCGGCCTCGCGGGCCGACAGCTCGGCGCGGCCGCCCGCCTCGAGCCGCACCTCGGAGCGCGCGAGATCGGCTACGCCGCCGGGGAAGGCCACTTCACGCACGTCGGTGGGCCGCTCGGGCGAGCGGCGCAGCACCGCCTGCACGCGCGCGAGGAGTTCCTTGACGCTGAAGGGTTTCACGACGTAGTCGTCGGCGCCCACACGCAGGCCCTTCACGCGGTCGTTTTCCTCTCCGCGCGCGGTCAGGATGATCACGGGGAGCGTGGGGCGTGTGGCCCGCACCTCGCGGAGAATATCCAGCCCGTCCCTGCCGGGCAGGACGAGGTCGAGGAGGATCAGGTCACAGGCGCACTTCACCGCCATCTCCTGGCCCTTGAGGCCGTCGGCGGCCTGAAGCGTGGCATAGCCCTCGGATTCCAGGGCGTCCACCACGCCGTGGCGAATCGCCGCATCGTCCTCCACGACGAGAATGCGCTGTCGCGACATGGCAGTTTGCTCCAACCTCCCGCGGGTCGGCAACCCGCGGGAGGTTCAGGCAGGATGGGTCAGTGCAGCATGCGCCGCTCCTGCATCTCGTCGAACTCGCGCTGAAGCTCCGGCATCTTGGCCGGCGCCGGGGTCGTGATATCGAGGGTGCGGGCGAACTCCATCTTGTAGCTGTACTCGATGGTCTTCGCCTTCTCGCCGGCGGCGTTGGCCGCCACGTCTACGTCCCAGCGCAGGATGCCCTTGGGCTGTTCGAGCCGCAGATAGAGCGGCTCCGCGCTGAGCTTCTCCACCATCTCGCCAAGGGTCACGCGAATGTCGGCCTTGTTCTCGGCGTAGGGGATGCGGTCGAGCACGCGGACCTTGACGGCCTCGTCCTTGTAGTTCTCGAGCACGAGGCGGTACTTGATGGTGATCTCGCGGTTGGCGCCCTGGAAGGTCTCGGTCTTGTCCACCATCTCCCGGCGGGCGCGGAGTTGCGGGTCGGCGCCGAAGCCGAGGACGAAGGTCTCCCCGCGCGCGACGGTGGGGAGTTCGCCGCGGCCGACGAAGCGGCCGTCAAGGTAGACGCTCACTGGCCCGCCCAGGAGCACCTCGACCGCGTTGTTCGTCAGTTCGGCTTCACGGTACACGTAGCTGGCAAGAACGGGGGTTGCCACGTGGTAGAAGCGACTGGGCAGTTCGGAGTCGGCGATGCGCAGCATCTGCTGGTCGGCGCGGCTGGCGAGGCTCACGGGGCCCTGGAGGGCATAGCTGATGCTCGGCCCCTCCGTGACAGCGCCAGATTCGCCGCGAAGCAAGGCCAGCAGGTCCTTGCCGGCGGCCAGCTCGGCCCACTGCGCGTCGTTGGCCGCCGCGTTCATGTCCCAGTTGAAGCTCCGATTGTCGCGCAGGCTCGACGCGCTCTGCTGCTTGACCCCGGCCTCCGAGCGACGCTGTTGGGCCATCTTGAACTTTGTGCTCACGTCGCCCTTGGCCTGGGGGTCCTGCACCTGGGCGAGGGTGACCCGGAACGGCGCCAGCCCCGGCCCCTGCGCAGCGAGCGCCGGCGAGGCCGTGGAGAGGACGAGCGACACACCGTCCCAGTTCTCGCCGCTCATCTGGTGGATAAGGGCGTTGTATTCGACGCGCACGCTCTTGCCGTCTCTGGCCGAGCGGAAGGTGTAGGCGGGGCTCCAACCGGCCTCGTTCACCAGGTAGCTGAGCTTCAGCACGGCCGCGGCGGCCTCGCGCTTTTCGAGGAAGACGACGGCTTCCGACACAGTGCGGGAGGCCCCTTCGGTGATCTCGCCCCGGCGCCGCTGGAGCAGCGAGAGCTGCTTGGCGAGTTCGCGGGCCTCCACGTCCAGCTTGAGCGACTCGGTGACCGCGTCGTCGCGCTGCTTGAAGGAGAATTGCGACGTTTTCTCCAGGGCCTCAAAGCTCAGGACCCCCTTGGCCAGGTCGGCCTTGGCCGTGGCGGCGGTGAACTCATCGAGCTTCGCCAGGTAGGCCAGGCGCTGGGTGAGCAGGTCCTGGCGCTTCTTGTTGGCCGCGACCTTGTCCTGGACCAGCTCGATCTCCTGGTCAATCTTGCGCACTTCCTCGCGGGGCTCTTCGCCAATGGCGCGTTGGCGGAAGCGCACGGCGCGCACCTCGATGCCGTTGCCGCCCTCGGCGAACAGGCTGTCGGGCTGCACCTGCTGCGGGAGGTCGGCGACCACCAGCTCGATGCGACCCGCCGCGCCCTCCACGGGCACGGTGCGGGTGACCAGGGCCTGCCCGCGATACAGCGTCACGGCCTCCACCTTGCCCTTGGCGCCGGCCGGCTCAGCGGGCGGCGCGGCCGCTTGCACGAGGTTCGCCACGACGACTAGCGCCCCCAGACACGCTCGGGTTCTCATCGCAGGTCTCCTGACAGGTTGTCGGGCTCTCCACACATCTTGCGCGCCCGAGGGGTGGCGGTCAAGGCTCGTCCGCCACCTTGGGCTTGGCCATCTCGGTGACACAGGGACGCCCGATGGCCACGTGCTCGCCCGTGATCACGCCTCGGCAGATGGCCAGGGCCGAGGCGCTCCAGGGCGTTGCGACCAGCGGGTCGTCCTCCTTGGCATCGGTGTACACATTGCGCCACGTGCCATCGGGCCGCTGGCGTTGGACCAGGGCCTCCCCGAGGGCCTCGGCCCACCGCACGCCGCCCTTCTCCGTCACCGCCTCGTCGGTCCCCAGCGCCATGAAGGCGTGCGCCAGCGACCAGCAGTAGTAGAAGTACGTGCTGTTTCGCAGAGTCTCGCGGTCCGGGGCGAACGTCCCAGGATTCATGTCCACGGTGAAGTTCACCTCGAGCCAGCGGCGCGCCGCGACGACGCGCGGGGCGCTGGCCGGCACGCCGCAGCGGAGGAGCGCCCGCAGGCCGTCGGCGGTCATCGAGCCGTAGGAGTGGAAGCGGCGCCGGCCCCACTTGTCGGTCCCCGCGATACCGGCCTTGTTCTGGGCGGGGTCGCTGGGGATGAAGAAGAAGCCACCGTCGTCGTAGTACGGGTCACCCTTGGCCGGGTTGTCGGAGAAGTTCTGGCAGCGCGTCACGAAGACGAGGGCCTTCTCATAGGTCGGGTCGTCCTGCGGCACCTGGGCGGAGCGGAGGGCCGCGATGCCGAAGAGCGTGGCCACCAGGTTCGACTCATAGAACCGCCCGGCGTCGCCGCCCACGTGAGGCAGCTTGGGCACGTCGATCGAGAAGCCCCAGCCGCCATAGCTCAGGCTGGTGAATTGCCAGCCGTTGGCCTCGACAAGCTGCCGCTCACGCAGGTAGGCGAGCCAGGCCGCCCGGGCGCGCAGGTGTGGCTCATCCTTCTTCTCCAGGACCACCACGCGGCTGGCAGAGCCGGCCGTGAACACGGGGAAGTTGAGACCGCGCGGCCCGGGATCGATCTTGCCGTCCTTCGTCACGAGGCCCATCAGGAAGCTGGCGCCTTTGTCAAAGGCCGGGCGGACGGACTCGCCGCCCTGCGGCAGGAAGAAGAGGCACGAGAGCACATGCGGCGTCAGCTCCGGCCCATCGCGGAAGCAGCCATAGGTCTCCGAGCGCCAGGCCCCATCCTCCGACTGCTTGCTTACCAGGAAGCAAGCGGCCCTGGCGAGCGAAGCATCGATCCGCCCGACGAGGCCGTTGGCCTTCTTCTCTGCCGAGGCCTTGGGCGCGGCGGGGGGGCTGTCGGGGCGGTCCGACTCATCCGACCCGCACCCTGCCGCCCACAGGGCGAGAACGGAGAAGACAAGTGGTGCAACATGGCAGAGAACGCGCCGACGCACTCCGACACGCATGCTGGGAGATCGTGAATGCATGCAAACCCCGTCTCATGGCCTTCCCTCCCGAAGGCCCGAAGGCTTTCGAGAGGGGGAATCCTCCACAACCCGAAGCTCACCGCGCGCCGCCCGCGGCTACTGCTTCCTGATCCTCGCCGCCACCGGCACCGGCGCCCGATCGGTGGTGAGCACCAGCAGCGCCGCCGCCGTGCAGAAGGTGCGCCCGGTGATGCAGTGGTGGCCCGTCCACGAGCCGTCCGCGTTCTGGATGCGGTTGAGGTTCTCCGTGATGGACTTGTCCCACTTCTCCCACTCGGGTCCGCCCTGGACGACGAGGGCTTCGCCGATGTTCATGTAGGAGAGGAACTCCTCGCCGCCGTTGGAGCCGAAGCCCTTGATGAACCGCTCGTCGTCCAGCCTCTTGACGATGGCCGTCTTGGCGTCCTTAAGGGCCTTCTCATTCTCATCGAAGCGCCGGAGCGCGTCGGCGGCCACCTGCCGCTCGGCCGCCGTGGGGGCGCTCCTGGCCTTCCGCTCGTAGTCCTCACGCAGGCCGGCGTTGGTGTTGGCGGAGTCCTGGATGGCCGCGAGGCTGGAGCCGCCCGAGTAGAGGGCCACGCCTGCATCGCCGCCGGCCTTGAACTCGCCGCTCGCCGCGTCGTACTGCCCACGGGCGTAGGTCTCGGTCTTGGCCCGAGCCTCCTCGTTCACCCCGATGCCGGCCTGGGCGGCCTTGTTGAGGGCCTTGGCGCCCAGGGCCTGGGCGATGGTGGGCGCCCAGCCGTCGTTCGCCCAGGTGCCGTCGCTCTTCTGGTTCCTCTCGATCTTGTCCATCACTTTGTCGAGTGCGGCGAGCACGCGCTTGTTGGCCGCGGCGTCGCCCATCTTGCCCTTGACCTCGGCCAGGACCATGGCGCCCATGAACGTGTCCACGTACTGACCGAGCTTCGCTTGCACGCGGGTGCCGCGCGTCCTGGTGATGAAGAGCGACTGGGAGTCGGCCTCCTCGATCTCGGAGCAGATGTACTCGATGCCCTTGCGCACCTGGGCGGCGTAGGGGCCATCGCTGGCCGTGCTGCCCGCGCGGATGAGGGCGAGCGTGCACACGGCCGTGTCGGCCACACTGGGCGTGTCTTTCAACTGGGCGCCGCCGCCCATCTGCTGCGACTCCTCGCCCTGGCCCCAACCGCCGTTCTTGAGCTGGGTCTTGGACAGGAACTCGAGGCCTCTCTCCACGTTGTTGCTGAGGGGCTTGGGCTTCACGGCCGGGGCCCACGTTGTCGCGGCCCTGGTCTCTTCGCCCGCGGCAGGGGTCGCCACGGGTTCGGCCAGCACGCCCAGGTATCCGGCTGCCGCCACCGCGGCGGCCAGCGCTGCCGCCGCCAGAGCCCTGTGCCAGTTCATCGCCGCCTCCTTTCTGCGCCCTGCGGCGCGTCCGTTACCTCCTTAGACGCGCGGCGAGTGCGGGAAGTTCGCGCAGGATTCTAAGGCCGCCAGTAGTAGTAGAACTCGTACTCCAGGTCCACGGCCTTGCCCTTCGGCACCGTGACGTCCCACGACACCTGGCCGAAGCCGTTGGCCCGCAGCCACCACCAGGGCCAGTTCCACCAGTACCACCAGGGGTACGGGTCGACGCCAATCTCGGCGGTGCTCGCCTCCAGCGGGTTACTGGCCACGATCTTGCCGCCGTGCGAAGCCTTCAGGCCTGTGCCCAGGAAGCTGCGGCGGACCGTGACCTTGACGTCGCGGTCCTTGAAGTTCGTCACCGTGAACTTGCCCTGCACGGTCACCTTGGCGTACTGATTGCCGTCAATGTTGATGGCGTTCGGCACCCGCCCCGTCTCGGTCTCCTCCTTCTTCGTGTTCAGGTCGGTGGCGATGGTGACCGAGACATCCACCGTGTTCTTCACCGAGGTGTAGGTGAGGAGCTGCTGGCCGAGCGGCGTGGCGCCCTTGAAGATGGTGGCGGGGCCGGTAGTCCAGGGCGTGTCGCCCGTGTTGGTGAGGCGGAGCTGGTGCATGGCCCGCGCGCCGGTGAGAGCACGCATGAGCTGCTGCTGCTGGTTGCGGTCGATGTTGCGCCACATCTCCATCGGCGGCAGGCAGGGCACTTCCCATACGTACACGTCCTCGTAGGGCACGGTGACCTCGAGGATGCCCACGGCCGCGCTCTCGCCCTTCTTGAGGGAGAGCCCCTTGAGGGCGTAGAGGAACAGGTCCTCCTGCTGGCCTTCGGCGGGGATATCGGGGCCGCCGGCTGGGGCGCCCGCCGGCGGCGCGTCTATCACCTGCGCCGCCTGCTGCCCCATGAGGGCGTTGCTCAGGTAGTCGAAGCCGCCGCCGCGCCCCGTCGGGCTGGGCGGCTGGAAGTACGAGCTGAGGTGCAGCCCCGCTTCGCGCAGGGCGAGGGGCGACAGCGTGTCCTTCATCACGAAGCTCGGCACGCCTACGACCAGCCGGACGTTGGCGTTCTCCAGGTCGGCCAGCTCGTTGATGAGAGTGCCGCTGAGTGATACTCTGGCTTTGCCGCCGTCGAGCAGCTCGATGCGGTAGCTGGGGATCCAGCGGATGCCCTTCTGGAGGTAGACGATGCCGACCTCGTGCTTGCCCGTGGCAGGCTTGCCCTTGACGCTCACCCGCATCGCGATCTCGCGGACCCTCTTCGTCTCGCTGAGGGCGGTGGCGGGGTCCTTGCCCGCGATCGTGACGCTGCGGATGCCGTCGCGCTGGATGAGTCGAAGGCCCTCCTTGGTTTCGAGCATCACGAACGAGGCCAGGGCCTTCACGCGCTCCTCGCGCGTCTCGGGCACGGAGCTGCCCTCGACGTGCCGGCCCCAGCGGTCGCGGCCGACCGGCGTGGGGAGCGACGCGGGCGCCTCGCGGTCGGCCTCGTGCTCCAGAATGCCGCGCAAGATGCCCGTGTGGGGGATGGGCGGGGCGTCCTTGAACTGCTCGACGATGGTCGCTTCCCTGCCCTTGTTCGCCTGAAGCATCTGGTCGAAGCTCAGGCAGGGCGCGGTCTCCACGGCGTCCACGAGGCCCGCCCGCACAAGGTCCACCCTGGCCTCGGGTGCCGTGGCGAAGGCCCAGAACGTGCCGAGCACGGGGGCCGGCACGTTGCGCGTGCGGCACCAGCCGTCGTCGAGCGTTGCTTCGCCTCGGGCCATGACCAGCGCGTGGCCATCCTTGAATACCGTGACGTCGGTGACCTTCATCGCCGTGACGGGCGGCTCCGCCGCCATCGCTGCCACAGAAGCCAGCAGGCACGCTACCCCCTGCCGCATTCTCATTTCGTTGCCTCCTGCGTCCTGGCCGCGCGGCCCTCGGCGGCGGTGATGAGGACGTTCCGCCCGTCGAGCCGCAGCAGTAGCTCGCCCGGGAGGGCGAGCGCCCCCGGGCGGCTCTCGCTTGCCAGCCGCTCGACGAGTCTCCAGTATGCGGGCGAGCCGAACTCGATGGTAACTTCGGCCTTGAGGCCCCTCCTCTGGTCAGCGACCACCTGGGCGTCAACCCACCGATCGCCCCTGTGGAAGAAAGCTCGGTCGTTCACCTGCTGCACTCCGGCCGGCGCTACGCGCTCCATGTTCGGGTCGTAGTAGGCATTAGCGTAGTTGAGCGTGAGCTGGTTGCGCTGGGCCTGGCGGTTCACCTCCTGGCTGATCGAGCCGAGACCGACCCGCTCGTTCATCGCGCGGTTCTCGAGGTTGGCGCGGGCCTCGCCCACGACGGCCTCGAGGCGGGTGAGGTCGGTGCCCTCTCGCGCCAGGAACGCCGTGTACTCGGTGAGGATGCCGAACTCGGTGGACAGGCGCACAACCTCGCGCACCAGTTCGCCCAGCCGGGCCTCGTCAGCCTCCGTGGAGAGGCCAGCCGCCTTGCTCACCGCGGCAAGGATCTCCCTGGCGCGGGGATTCTGCGCCTTGGCATGGACGCGCCTCGAGCCGAGGTCGGCCCCGAGGGCCCGGATGGCATCCACGAGCACAGCCAACTTGCGGCTCGCCCACAGCCGCGGCACGAAGGCGTTGCGGATCGTCGCTCCCGACAGCTCGAACGTGAAGGGAAACGTGCGCCTCTGGCCCAGGTAGTTTCCGCTCACGCAGAACGTAAGGGGCTGGCCGCCCACGTACCGGCCGAGCACGACAAGCTGATCGCCCTCGAAGAGGTCGGGCAGCCTGGCTGGAATCATGTCGAGGACCCGACCGGGGGCTGACGTCTTGTCGGGGTCCTCGACCTCCAGCGCTGCGTCGGCCAGCACAGGGCCGGCCAGCCTTCGGAACACAGCGGACACTTTCGCCTTCACGTCCTCGTTCGGCAGGACGAAGGTGGAGGTGCCTCGCGTCTCAAGAGCCACGCGTTCGAGCAGCGCGGTGTTGACATCGGTGCCGACGCCGAAGGTGAAGACCCGGCGTTGGTGGGGGTTCGCCTTCAGAACCGCGTCGCGAATCGCCACCTCTGAGGTTTCGCCCACGGTGGGCAGCCCATCGGTGAGGAAGAGCACCATCGGCAGGAAGCCCTCGATGGGCTTCGGGCGCAGGGCGTCGAGGAGCGCCTCGCGCAGGTTGGTGCCGCCCCGCGCCTTTACGGCGGCCAGGAATTCGCAAGCCCTCACTTCCGACTCCTGCGACTTCAGCACCGGGCGGTCCGCGAAGCGGTCCACGCGCTCGTTATAGACCAGGATATTGAACGCCTCGCCCGGTTGGAGGCCGGCGATGACCTGCGAGGCCGCCGCGCGCACTTGCTCGATCTTCTCCCCGCCCATCGAGCCCGAGCGGTCGAGCACCATCGTGATCTCGCGCCGGATGGCCGACGCGCCTTCGGCCGCCGGGGGGCGCGCCGGCAGGCCGGCCAGCAACAGGAAGTACCCGCCGCCCCCCTGCGGCTCAGGATAGGCGAACAGCGTGCCCGAGATGCCCTCCTGCTCGGCGAGATACGACAGGTGGAACGCGCCGGGATCCGTCTGCGACTCCGCGGCTATCTCGGCAGCCACCTCGCGCCTCGAGATGCGGAGCACGTCGAGCTTGTGGCTCGGCGAATACACGGTAGACACGGGCGCTCTGGACCGGATGCCCACCTTCACCTTCCAGGGGATCGTGTATGCGACCGACTCGGTGCGGGGCAGCACGTAGTCCACACGGCATCCGTCAGCGGGCAGCAGGGTCTCGTAGGTGAGCCGCACCTTCTGCGCGCTGCGGGCATCAACAGGGAAGCGGCTGGAGCGCACGACGCTGGAGCCGACGAACTCGAGCAGAGCAGGGTCGCGCAGGCGCGAGACGATCTCGGTGCAGACCCTGCGCGCGTCGTCCGCCGGCAGCAGCTCGGCCGCGGCCTCCTTGCCCGCGCCCTCGAACGCGAAGCCGCGAACGACGGCCCCGTCGGGCACGGGCACCAGCAGCTCGGCCTCCTGGCGGGCGCCGGCGGGGTTCATCAGTGTGACGTCGAGCGCCGTGGTCGCCACCCGCTCGATGATCGCGACCTCGGCAGCCACTTCGGTGATGTGGACAGGCAGGCGGGTACCGACCGCGAACACGCGCCGCTGCGGCACCACGACGTTTGCGGCGAGTGGGCGCGCGCTGGGCGGGTCGCCGGCGGCGACGCCGCCAGCCTGCGCCGCCGCGGCAACGGTCAGGGCGGCCAACCAACTGAGCACCCTCCGCGACGACGACACCGCCATCCCGCACGCTCCTTGGCCAGCCCTCCACCAGCCGTTGTGCGCCTATTCTACCGCACCACGGGCCAGAACATCGTAAGCCCTTTGTAACAAGGTGCCGCCTGATGCCTGCGCCGAGTGAAGGAGGAAGAGCGACTGGCCACCTGGAACACGACTCGCAAGTGCATTCGCAGCGGTCACTTGCGCACAGCTTCGACGGGGCAGGATCCGGGGGGTGGAAGATCAGGCCGCTGCGGCTTGCCCTGTTGCGCACGCGGCCCGGGCGAATGCCCTCAGTCTGGGGAGGTCCGCGCCGCCACGGGCAGCAACTCGATGGCGTGGTTGGCGCACCGCACGACGCACAGGCCGCAGCCGTCGCACTTCTCGGCATCCACCACGTAGCTGGCGCCCTCCTGCTTGACGGCCGAGTAGATGCAGACCTTCTGGCACAGGCCACAGCCGACGCCGCACCCACACGCAAGGCAGCGGGCTGCCTCGCGTCGGGCCGACTCCTCGTCGAGGTCGAGTTCGACCTCGGAGAAGTCGAGCACGCGCACCGATGCCTCGCGCACGGGCAGGATGACGCGCGGCTCCTCCGGCTTGTCCACGTGCCGCGCAAAGGCTTGGCGCGCATCCACCTGCCTCGGTTCACGTTCGGCCGCGGGCGGCTCGAGGGGCTCGCCGGCCAGGTAACGCGCGATGGCTGCCGCGGCCCGCCGTCCGTCGGCGATGGCTACGACAACCGAGCTCGGCCGCCCCGCCGCGTCGCCGGCCGCAAACACGCCCTCGATGCTTGTGGCGCACGTGGCCCTGTCGGCGACCACGACCCCGTCGCCACTCGTCGCAAGCCCCTCCCCAGCCAGCATCTGCCCATCGGGCCGCTGACCAGCGGCCACGAGCACCATGTCCACGGCCAGCGTGAACTCGGCCCCCGCCACGGCCTGACTCGGGCGGCGCCCTCGGACGGCCTGCGGCTCCAGGTAGCCCGCCGCGCACCTCAGGCCGACCACCCGCCCGTCGTCCACCACGACGCTGTGCGGAATCGAGAGGTACAGGATGCGCACGCCCTCGGCCTCCGCATCGGCAATCTCGCGCTCGTGCGCAGGCATCTCGGCGCGGGTGCGGCGGTAGACAACGTAGGCCACCTTGGCCCCCAGACGCAGGGCGCACCGCGCCGCGTCCAGCGTGGTGTTGCCCCCGCCCACAACGGCCACCCGCTGGCCCACATCGGGCCGCTTGCCCAGGTTCAACTGCCGCAGGAAGCCCACCGCGTCCACCACGCCGCGCGCGTCGTCGCCCGGGACGCCGAGCGACCCGCCCTTGTGAGCGCCCGTGGCGAGAAGCACCGCCTCGAAGCCGTCCCGGCGCAGCGAGGCGAGGGTGAAGTCGCGGCCCAGGGCCTGGCGGGTGCGGATCTTGACGCCCAGGCGGCAGATCGCCTCGATCTCCTCCTCCACGATGGCCTTCGGCAAGCGGTAGTCCGGGATGCCCACGCGCAACATTCCGCCCGGCTGGTCCAGCGCCTCGAACACCGTGACCGCGTGGCCGGCCAGGGCCAGGTCGTGAGCGGCGGTAAGCCCGGCGGGGCCGCTGCCCACGATGGCCACACGCTTGCCCGAGGGCGACACGGCAGCGAGAGGCTGCTGGAGCAGCGGCAGGTGGCGGCGGCCCCACTCGTCCACGAACCGCTTGAGGGCGCGAATGGCCACTGGCCCGCCCAGCGGCTTCCGCGTGCAGGCGTCCTCGCACGGCGCGTAGCACACGCGCCCACAGATAGACTGGAAGGGGTTGCTGGCCCGGACGACCCGTACGGCCTCCTCGTACCGTCCCTCCGCCACGAGGCGCACGTAGGACTGAGCGGATACCCCCAGGGGGCAGGCCGCTTTGCAGGGGGCCAGGACCTCGTAGCGTTTGACCGCTCGCAGGTGCTTGCGGCGGTCCACCTCGTGTGTGCCCACGATGCGGGGGTTCACCTTGCCTCGGAAGTCGTCAAGGCTCCGGTAGCCTCGCGCGTCCATCCAGCGCTCGAGGCCCTCGCGGAGTTCGCGGAGCACGCCATAGCCGCCCATCACGACAGCGGTGCACGTCTGCACCACCGTGGCTCCGACCAGGAGGTACTTCACCACGTCTTCCCACGACGCCACTCCGCCCGAGCCCGCGATGTCCATCTGGAGCTGCGGCCGCAGGGCGCTGATCCAGCGGAGCGGGTACTGGATGGCCCACGGCCCACCGTGGCCGCCATAGCCCCCGTGAAGGACGGGGCGCTCCTCCTGGATGTCAATCTCCAGCGCCGTCATGCGGTTGAAGATGGTGACGGCATTGGCGCCCGCCGCCTCCACCCCCTGGGCCACGCCCAGCGGCGAGGTGATCATGGGGCTGAGCTTGGCAATGACGGGGATCGTCACCGCCCTGCGCACCACCTCCACCGTGTGGAAGATCGTCTCCTCCACCGCCTTGCCCCGAAAGGTGATCGAACCGTGGGGGCACGACGTGTTCAGTTCGATGGCGTCGGCGCCCGCGGCCTGCATCTCTCGGGCGGCCTTGGCCCAGCCCTCGTCGGTGAGGCAGTTGATGCTCGGGATGATCTTGATGGAGAGCTTGGCCTTCGCGTCGGCCACCTCTTGCGCGTAGCGGGGAAGGTCCCATTCGCTGGCCTGTTCGTAGGAAAACAGGGTGAACGTCTTCTCGGCGGGGCCGAGATCGTGGTGCAGCACGGCGAAGCGCGGCGTGGGCGACTGGCGCGCGATCTCCTCCTCGAACCACGACTTCATCACCACGGCCGCGGCGCCGTTCTCCTGGCACCGGTGCATGCGCTCGACGGTCTCGGTGATCCCCGCGGAGGCCACCACGATGGGGCAATCGAGATCGAGCCCGACGTATCGGGTGCGGAGGGAGGCCAAAGCAGCGTACTCCTTTGCTCACTCAGCGCCGCGCGCGAGGGCCCGCGCGGCGAGGGCTTCCACAATGCCTTCCAGGGCCAGCGCCAGTTGCACCAGAGGCTCCTGCGACTGCTCCGCCCTTGCGAGCTTTCCGTCGGCATCCTGGAGAATCTCGGCGATCGCGGCGCTCGCGGCGTCGCGCCGCAGGTGCCGGAGCAGCAGGCCGCCCGCCCCGACCACGCGCTCGGCCGCCGGGCGCACCCGCCGCTCGGCCACCTGGTCGAAGCTGGCCTCCAGCAACAGGAGGCGGCCGGCCAGGTCCGGCGTCGCATTGGCCTGGCGTTCCCCCTCCACCAGGAGCTCATGCAGGGCGGCGGCCGCGAGGTCCAGCCTGCGCCGGGCGTCGCTGGCGGTGCGGGCCGCCACGGCATACTCGGCCGCGATGGCACGCACACGGCCCGCGGCGCGCTGGCGGGCCAATTCCCTCGCCAGCGCGTCGATGAGCACATCCAAAGCCGCGGCCGTGCGCACACGCAGTGCCTCAGGCTCCGGCGCGGCGGTCCGGTCCAGTTCGGCCAGCGTCTTCGCCAGCGCAGCGGCTGCCTGGGCCTGTGTCTCGCTCTTGCCGGGCACCATGAACTGAGCGGCCTCACACGCCGCCGCAAGGCGGAGCCCGGGCGCCCGGGCCGCCCATGCAGGGTCGGTCACGGCCAGCAAGTACCGTCTCAGCGCCTCGCGCGGCGTCACGACCGCCCGCAGGGATCGCGGCGGGCCCCCTGTGGACGCAGAGACTGGCGTAGCCACGAGTTCGGTCGTAGTGGGCTTCGGGTCGTCCTGCGCGGTCGTTGGCGGCGCCAGCGCCTTCGCCAGCCGCCAGGCGGCCAGGGCAACCAGGCCAACAGCCACCAGCGCCGCCAGGCCCCAGGCGAAGCTGCGCAGAGGCGAGACAGGCCGCGCGACCAGCAGCCTGCGCACAAGCTCCTTTGCCCGCACGTGCAAGTCGGCGAACGCCGCGTGATGGTCGGCCTCAATCTCCTCGAGCAGGCGGCCTGCGCGGATCAGTTCACCCGAGGCCACCTCGGCCTCCGCCCGCTCGAGCAGTTCCTCGAGCTCGGCCCGCCGCTGGCGCTCGAGAATCCGCAGGTGCCCGCCGCAGCGCGAGCAGACCTCCGCCCCCGCCCGGTTCACGCCCTCGCAGCCCGGGCGGTAGCACGGCTCGCTGAGCGTCGTGTGGCAGGCCGGGCAGGCCCATTCGGCGGCCGACACGGTCTGATGGCACACAGGACAAGCGATCTGCTCGGCCAGGGGACTGGAGAGGACCTCGGTGGCCGAGGTCTCCTCGCGCTTCACGGCCTGGAGCGCCGCCTCCAGGGCCTGGCGCATCTCAGCCGCCGACTGGTAGCGCTCCGCGCGATCGGGCCGCGTGGCGCGCTCGACGATCGCGTCCAGCTCCTTCGGCAGCAGGCGGTTGGCCGCGCTGGGCGGGGAGCCCGACGGCAGCTCGCCGGTGAGCATCTCGTGCAGGGTGACGCCCAGCCCGTAGATATCGGCCCGCGCGTCCACAGCTTCGCCCGTGCCTCGCTGCTCGGGCGCCATGTACTTGGCGGTGCCGAGGCGCGAGCGGCGCTGGCGTTCGCCGGCCGGCTCCTCCTCGACCATGTGCGCGATCCCGAAGTCGGCCACCTTGACCAGGCCGCCCTCCTCCTGCGTCAGGATGTTGCCCGGCTTGATATCCCGGTGCACCACACCGGCCGCGTGGGCAGCCTCCAGGGCGCGGCAGATCTGGATCGCCATCTCCACCGCCGAGCGCACCGTCACCTGGCCGTTGCGAATCAGGTACCGGAGGGTGCGGCCGTGGACGTACTCCATCACGAAGTAGTAACGGTCGCCCACGCACCCGCGGTCGATCACGCCCACGATATTCGGATGGCTCAGTGCGGCCAGGGCCTCGGCCTCGCGCGTGAAGCGTGCCACGAAGCGCGGCACCTTGGCGTACTTGCGCAACAGCACCTTGATGGCGACCTCGCGGTCCATCGAGAGCTGAATTGCGCGGTACACGGCTCCCATCCCCCCATGGCCCACCAGCGCCACCACGCGGTAGCCGGGGAACGTGTCGGGGCGCACCAGCTCCTCGCCGTCCGCCAGCGAGGGCAGCACAAACACCGCCTCGCACGACGGGCAGCGCACCTGCGTGCTCTCCCCGTTGCGGGGCAGTTCCACCTCGGCTGAGCACCGGCCGCATACGATCTTCAAGGCGAATGCTCCACTCGCGCCTTCCCGGCGCATTCTATCACGTCGCTGCCGGCGCCACAACCCCCGAGAAGGCAGCCGCGCGCCGCTCAGCGCCACCGGGCGGCGTACTTGCGCAGAGCGCGCAACAGACGCTCGAAGTCGGCGGGCAGAGGGGCCTCCACCACCAGCGGGGTCTCGTCGGCGAGGACGAGCTCCAGGCGGCTTGCGTGCAGGCTCAGGCGAGGCATCAGGGGCGGCTCGGGGCGGTCCTCCTTCCGGCGGTAGCCGGGCTTGATCTCCGAGAGGAACAGCGCAGCGGCGCCGCCATACAACGGGTCCACGGCCAGTGGGTGCCCGATGCCGGCCAGATGCAGCCGCACCTGGTGCTGGCGGCCGGTGAGGGGACGCACCTCGACGAGGGTGAACCCCCGAAAGCGCTCGCGCACGCGGTAATGACTCTTCGCGGGCCTCCCCTCGCGCCGCCGCAGGCGCATCTTGCCCCGCGAGGCCGCGGCGATGGGCATGTCCATCTCGCCCTCCTCCTCGCCCACTTCCCCCCGAACCAGGGCCAGGTACTGCTTCGCTACGCGCCGCTGCTCAAAGGCCGCGCTGAGGTGCCGGGCGGCCGGCAGGTCCTTGCCCACGAGAAGGACACCGGTCGTGTCCCGGTCGAGGCGGTGGATGACAAACACGCGGCGGCAAGGCCAGGGCGACTCGCGCTGAACGTGCCAGAGCAGGCCGTTGATGAGCGTGGCGTCGAGCGTGCCGGGGGCGGGGATCACTCCCACACCGGCCGGCTTATTGATGGCCAACACGTGCGCGTCCTCGTAGAGGACATCGAAGTCCAATCGCGCCGGCTCGTAGCGCACGATAGGGGTATCGGGCACCTCGAAGGCCACGGCCTGGCCGGGTTGCGGCACGCAGCGGTGGTCCACCCGGCGGCCACCCACTGTGGCGTGGCCGTGAGCCACCAGCCGGCGGATCCGCGTCAACGGCAGCGAAGGCAGCGCGGTGGCGAGAAACTCGATGATCCCCTCGTACGCGTCGTCCACCTCGAGCTCGATCAGGGCCATGGCGACCTTTCCCCCTGCACAATACAGCCTATGATTATATCGGGTTGGCGCACGATTGGGCAAGCTGGTAAAATGGCAACAGGCCCCCAGCCAGGAGGAACCGAATGCCTTTGGCCGACCAGCTTCGCTTCGACGACAAAGGTCTGATACCCGCCATCATCTTCGACGCCGCAGACCATCAGCCGCTGACGCTGTGCTACATGGACCGAGCGGCGCTGGAGAAGACCCTCGAGACCGGCCTGGTGCACGTCTTCCGCCGCTCGAAGGGCCGAGTCATGCTCAAGGGCGAAACCTCGGGCCACACGCAGCGCGTGGTGGACGTGTTCGCCGACTGCGAGGGCAACTCGCTGGCCATCGCCGTGGAGCAGAAGGTCGCCGCCTGCCATGCAGGCTACTACACCTGCTACTATCGCCGCTATGACAAGGCGAAAGGCACGCTGGAGGCCCAAGGGGAGCCCGTGTTCGATCCCGGCAAGGTCTACTAGGGTCTTTGTGGAAATCCACGCGGGCTGCGTTGCCGGCGCCAGCGGGGCGTATGCAAGACCCGGCGGCGCCGGCGAGGCCACCTCATGACCCCATATGCCGCAACGCCTTACGCCCTCCGGACATTCCCCCTCCCATACTTGCTCACCTCCCCCTCTCAGGGTTGAGCAAGTATGGGCAGCGTGCCTCCACCAGGCACCCGACAGGGCCCTCCCTCGAGGAACCCTCAGGTCCCCAAGGATCAGGCGTGGGCCGCTCGAACCAAGGTCGCCCGACTCTGAGAAGCCTCACTTCCGCCCGCGGGATGCCTTCCTCACCTTCCGCCGGGCCTTGAAGGTCGGAAGCCAGGCAGCGCTGGCCTCGAAGAGCTCGTCGCACATGGCGTGGACCTCGTCCAACGAGCACACGGCGCCCGTGAGCGGGTCGAGGGCGCAGGCCTGGTACACGGCGTCGCGGTCGCCCGTGAGGGCCGCCTGCACGGTGAGTTCGCACACGGCCACGTGCGCCTGGTTGATGGCGGCCAGTTGCGGCGGCAGGTCACCCACGAACGCGGGGTTCACGCCGTGGCGGTCGGCGTAGCAGGGCACCTCCACACAGCAGCCGGGCAGCAGGTTGGTGATGAGGCCGTCGTTAGGCACGTTGCCGTTGAAGCGGAAGGTCTGGCCCGTGGTCACGGCGTCGATGATGTACGAGCCGTACTCGTTGCTGCGGTTGTAGTTGATCGGGTCCTTGCCCTCGGCCATACGGGCGAGACCCTTCTTGTAGTCCTTGCGGTTCGTGCCGTAGAGTTCCAGGATGAAGGCGGTGCCGCCGTTCCAGCCGCCGCCGGGGCAGTACTTCTCGATCAGTGCGGGGCGCTTGCGAATCCAGGGGATGTACTCGGAGTTGTGGCCGCTCGATTCGGTGACGAAGTAGCCGAAGTGGCGAAAGAGCTCGAACCGGCAGGTTTCCTTCTGCACGATCTCGGGCTTGTCGAGGACCTTGCGGAGCTTGGGATAGAGGTCCTTGCCCTTGCGCGTGAGTTCGAGGAACCAGGCCTGGTGGTTGATGCCGGCCACCCAGTAGTCCACCTCCTCGGGCGGCACGCCGATCCACCGGGCAATCTGGTGGGCCGTGCCTTGCACGCTGTGGCACAGGCCGACGGCCTGGAGGTCCGGCACGGCGGCGTTCACGCCCCACATGAGCATGGACATCGGGTTGGTGTAGTTGAGCAGCAGGGCGTCGGGGCACAGGTCGGCCATGTCGCGCGCGATGTCGGCCATCACGGGAATGGTGCGGAGCGCGCGGAACACGCCGCCCACGCCGTAGGAGTCGCCGATGCACTGGTCCACCCCATACTTCAGCGGGATGTTGATGTCGTGCTGGAAAACGTCGATGCCGGCCACGAGGATCATCGTGATCACGAAGTCGGCACCCTCCAGCGCCTTGCGGCGGCTGGTCGTGACGAAATGCGTGGCGGGGACCTTCATCTCCCCGAGGATCCGCGACGCGATGCGGTCCATGTAGCCCAGGCGCACCTCGTCCACATCCATCAGCGCGAATTCGGTCTCGCGCAGCGCCGGGCAGTTGAGCAGGTCAATCATCAACCGCCGCGAGAAGCCCAGGCTCCCAGCCCCGATGAACGCGATCTTCGCCATGTGGCCGACTCCTCAGAGGAAATGGGCAACGCGTCAGGGCACAATGCATACCACAGTGCGGGAGCGGTGTCAACCCGCCCCAGAGACCAGGGCTGTCAGCGGAAGCGCTCGGCGAGCACGAGCACGGCTATGCGCCGCGGGTGGGGTCCTGCTGGTCCACGAGATAGGTGCCGCGGATACCTTCGAGCTGGGCCGCCTTGCGGCCCACGCCATGGACGAGGAAGACCATCGGCGCGCGCCGCGTGTCGCGGAAGGTGATGATCAGGCGCCCAAAGCCCAGGAGCCGCTCGATCAGGTCCTCGGCCTCGATGCGCGTCGAGTACTGCTCGCGGCTCAACTGCTCCCCCGTCTCGGCCAGGCCCATCTGAAGGCTGATGTAGTTCGGCGTGATCACAGCGTAGTGGAAGGTGCCCTTGAACACCGAGTAGAGGATGGCGACCACAAAGACCGCCGCGATCAGCGCATAGCCCGCCGCGTCTATCGCCATACCGAACCGGTGGAAGAACCGGAAGAACTCCGGAATCCAGTTCATCACCGCCACCCACATGAAGGCGCCGGCCAGCACCACCACCGTGATGATCAGCGCCCGGAGGTCAATGTCGTATTCCTCGACCAGGAAGTTCACGAAGAACACCCCCAGCCAGATGCCGCCGAGAAGCGTGGGCTCGAGGTCCGGCAGCAGGCCCCAGCGCTGCTTGAGGAACATCAGCGCCGAGGCAAGGAGCGAGGCCACGATTGTCGGCAGGTAGAGGGCCTTCCGGCTCAAGTCGTACACGATCAACAGGTTCTTGCACCCCGGATCGTCGGGGTTGTTGCGCACCCACTCGCGGCGGATGCGGCGGTGCGCCCCGAGGGCATAGGCGAACATAACCACAACCACGAGCGCAAGAACGAATGGGATCGAGAAGATGATCGTCTTCACCGCTCCCCACTCAGCCATTCGGGCGGGCGCCACGCTCACCCACCCGGTTACCACAATGCCGGCCGCGACCAGGGGGAGGATGACCTCGAAGATGCTCTGACGCAGCCGCGTGCGCATCGGCAGCGACGGCTCCGGCGGCCGAGCGGCGGGCGCTGGGGCGGGCGAGGCGGAGGCAGCCTTCTCGGGCGCGGCCATCGGGTTCTCCTCACCTATCTGCTCTCAGCGGGTCGGCCACAGCCCTATCCTAGCCCGCGGGCCGCGCCGTGTCAAGCCCATTCGCCCCTGACACGCCCCCAGTTTCCGGTCGTTCGGTCTGTCCAGACCCGAAGGGGCGAACTACGATAGCCCAGGGCGAAGCGAAGCGAAGCCCTGGGCTATGATAGACCGCCTTTGCAGGGCTCCAAGTCACAAGACTGACAAACTGGGGGGCGTGTCAACATCTTGCCGGAAAGTACGTTGTCGGCGCTGGGCGTTTGTGGTCCGGCGTTTACGCGGCTCCTCTGAGCAGGTAGCCAGTCTCCAAGACCGCCTGAAGGCCGAACTACCAACCAACACGGGATGCACGCCCTACCAGAAGAAGGATTGGAGGGAGGACTATGCGGCGCGGGCGCGGCGCCACTGGCGACGCGCCAGGGACGCCAGGCCGCCAAGGAGGAGGCCCATCGTGGCTGGCTCGGGGACGCTTAAGCCGGTGAGGTTGAAGGCGAAGGTGGCGCCCTGTTCCCCGAAGGGCGCACCCTCGTCGGTGGTGAGCGTGAGGACTGCCGACTTTGCACCCACCGGCCCGAGGGCCGAGAAGCTGATGTCGAAGAAGCTAGCCGCCCCCTGGCCTATGACCGTGCCCGCCGAGAACCCGATCAGCGAGAAGAGAGCCGCGTCCGGGCCACTGAGCTCCGCCGCCAGAAGCGTCAGATTCGTCAGAGCAGGGTTCCCCCCGTTAGGGTCCGTGCTCGCGTTGCTCACGGCGAGCTGTCGGAGGGCGTTGCCCCCGAGGATGACGGCCCCGAAGTCAATCGTGCCGCCCGGCGGCGTCGAGCTGTCGAAGACAGGCCCCACGCCCTGCCCCGAGATGATGACGTCGAGGATTTCCGGCAGGTTGGCCCCGTCGGAGCTCCCGTTGAGGAAGTCGGCGCGCACGGTCGCCTGCTGCGGCCCGTGGGCGGTGGGGGTGTAGGTGTAGGTGTAGGTCTGCGACGCACCGTCGGCCAGGTTCACCGCGGTACCGCCGGTGAACTCTGGCGGGCTGCCGGCGAGGAGTGCAATGTCGCCCCGCAGATTGCTCACGGCGCCCAGGCCCGAGAGATTCCCGTCGCCAGCATTCGTCACCCGTATCTGCGCCGCGCCGCTGGTGCCGATCCTCACCAGCCCCGCGTTGCTCAGCAAGGTGGTCTGCTGCTGCGGCGCCACGCCGGTGCCGGAGAGGGCGAGGGTGGAGTTGCCATCGTCGCTTGTGACGGTCACGCTCAGGCTGTCGGCCCCGCGCGCGGCGGGAGTGTAGGTGTAGTTGCGGCTCGCGCCGGCGCCCCGCGCCAGCGGGCCGAAGGCAGAAGTGGCCCCCGGCGCGAACTCGCCGCTGGCGGCGGGGAACGTGCCGTTGAGTTGCGAGCCAACCCCGCCGTTGTTCGTGGCAGAAAGCGACCGTGTGGCCGTCTGGCCCACGAGGACGTATCCGAACTGGAGTGTGCCCCCGCCGGCTGGGCTGGTCGCCAGGATCGGCTCGCCGTAGCTTGCGAGGAAGGCATCATAGCCGCCGGCGTTCGCGCCGCCGAGCGAGCCCTGTGTGTAGCCGCTGATGTAAATATTGCCCAAGCCGTCCGCCGAGACGCCCAAGCTTCGGTCATCCCCTGACGTTCCGACCTGGCGGCTCCACAGAAGCGTCCCCGCCGCGTTGTACTTCGTCAGGAAGGCATCAATGCCGCCGGCGTTCGGGCCGCCGAGCGAGCCGTCTGTCCTGCCGCTGATGTAGATGTTGCCCAAGCTGTCCGCCGAGACGACGTAGCTCTCATCAGACGCTGACGTTCCGACCTGGCGGCTCCACAGAAGCGTCCCCGCCGCGTTGTACTTCGTCAGGAAGGCATCATAGCTGCCAGCGTTCGGGCCGCCAAGGGAGCCCCCGGTGTAGCCGCTGATGTAGACGTTGCCCAAGCCGTCCGCCGAGACGCCGTAGCTGATGTCACTCGCCGAAGCTCCGACCTGGCGGCTCCAGAGAAGCGTCCCCGCGGCGTCGTACTTCGTCAGGAAGGCATCATAGGCGCCGGCGTTCGGGCCACCGAGCGAGCCCGTTGTTAGGCCGCTGATGTAGACGTTGCCCAAGCCGTCCGCCGAGACGCCCAAGCTTCGGTCATCCCCTGACGTTCCGATCTGGCGGCTCCACAGAAATGTCCCGGCCGCGTCGTACTTCGTCAGGAAGGCATCATAGCTGCCAGCGTTCGGGCCGCCGAGCGAGCCATATGTGTAGCCGCTGATGTAGACGTTGCCCAAACCGTCCGCCGAGACGCTCATGCCCAAGTCATCCGCTGAGGTTCCGACCTGGCGGCTCCACAGAAGCGTCCCCGCCGCGTTGTACTTCGTCAGGAAGGCATCATTGCTGCCAGCGTTCGGGCTGCCAAGCGAGCCCCATGTGGAGCCGCTGACGTAGACGTTGCCCAAACCGTCCGCCGAGACGCCGTAGGCGTAGTCATTCGCTGACGTTCCGACCTGGCGGCTCCACAGAAGCGTCCCCGCCGCGTTGTACTTCGTCAGGAAGGCATCAGCGCCGCCAGCGTTCGGGCCGCCGAGCGAGCCATACGTATAGCCGCTGATGTAGACGTTGCCCAAGCCGTCCGCCGAGACGCCCATGCCCAAGTCATCCGCTGAGGTTCCGACCTGTCGGACCCAGGCCAGCATGGGGTCGGCGGCGGCCTGGGTCGCCGTGGCGGAGAGAACGGTGGCCAGAATGGCAACCAGCAAAGTCGCTCGTGAGCCCGCCGCACGTGGCATGGTCTGGTCCTGCTTGACGCGCACCCCCGCTGTGCGGTCCAACGGCGTCCCCCATTCTACGGTGGGGGGGTACTTTGTCAAGGGCATCTTGCCCTGGGAACGGGCGGGGCTGAGCTCCTGTGGCCCGAGACCCTGCCAGGGCACGAGCGGGCTCAGAAGGGCAGGCCGGAGACGGCGCGGGTGATGATGCTGATGCCGACGGCGAGCATGCCGATGAGGCCAACCCCACAGGCGTAGCCGGCACACAGGACGGGGACGTAGCGGCGCCACTTCTCCACGCCGAGGCGCCGCGCGATGACGTAGCGCCCGATGCAAGCCCCGATGAACATCGGGATCGCGGCGTTCGGCCAGCCCGCGATCCCGCCGATGAGGCCGTAGTAGAAGAGCGCGGGCAGCCCCAGCGCGCCAATGGCGGCATAGAGGGCAAGCCCCGCGCCGAAGCCCGCGACGATCAGCCCGGGCTTGATGGCCTGGAGCAGCCACTGGGTGCCGCTCGACGTGGCGGTCATGAACAGGCACTGGTTCCGCGCGAAGAACGGCCACATCCTCGCCGTAAAGGGGTAGGTGGACGACGGAATCTCCTCGAGGTACCAGAAGAACGACCAGAAGAGGAAGCTGCACACGAGGCTCACCGGGATGATGATCAGCTCGGCCTTGAGCAGGCTGGTGATCTTCGTGCGCGTGAGGTCCAGCACGCGGAAGAGCGATGCCACCCCTCCGTAGTCCGCCAGCGGAAGAGGCGCGAACCAGATGTCCACGCCCTGGTACTTCGCCAGGATGAAGCTGGTCTCGCGAAGGAACGGAAAGGCCACGGGCGAGCCGGTCAGCCCGATCATGCGAGCCGAGATGTAGGAGTTCAGCGGCGTCCACACAAAACCGAAGAAGATGAGCATCCAGAGCGGGAAGCGCGGGACAAGGACATGGCACAGCACCACATAGCACGAGGTGGCCAGGGCATAGATGAGAAGGGCGACCGAGAGAGGGAAGTCCCCTCTGCCCTCGGGTCGCGGCAAGGCGCCTCGCAGGCGAAATGCGCCCGAGCGAACGCACCGCACGATGCCCAGCACGGCCACGGCCAGGGCGGTGCCGATGCCGATGCTCATCCAGAAGTCCATGTCCGTGCGGAACTTCGTCAGGAGCAGGTTCATCCCGGGTTGCCAGCCGGGCAGCAGCCCTGCCTTGTAGAGGATGGGGTTGGCGACGACGGAGGTGAGGAGGGTGCTGGTGAAGATGCCCACAACCATGGGAAACGGCAGCACCATGGCGAAGAGGAAGATGCCCAGATCGAAACTGATGCCCGCCAGGGCCGCTGGCAGCACGCCGTGCGCGTTGGCCGTGAGGTCGGCGAAGGGAATCGGCAGGATCTCGAGCGGCTTGTCGAGGATGAGGCCCGTGAGCGCCGGAATGCCGACATAGATGCTGCCGAACACGATGCCGATCATCGAGCCGCTGGAGAAGACGGGCCAGCGCCACGAGCCCTCCTTGGTGGTCGTCTCGGCCAGCGCGGTCGCGCCCTCGGCCGTGATCGGCGCGAGCGGGAACGGCAGCCGCTCGGCATCACTGGTGATGCGGAAAAGCAGGTAGCCCATCCCGAACCAGTTCATCCGACCGAGCACCTGGCCGACGAGCACGAGGAGGATCGGGACCATCCAGTCGCGGTGGAACAGGAGCCGGTCGGCGAGCGCGGGCGAATCGGGCGCCGGCACGGCCCAACGCGGTATGCCCTGCGCGATGCCCATGCCCTGAGCGGGCGAGGAGCGGACGAGGAACTGGTTCCAGATGAACCCCGTGAAAGGCCCGCCGGCCAGGTTGGCCGCCACCACGGCCGCCGCCAGGCCGCCGGCGACGTAGTAGAGGATGTAGACCTCTTGCCGGCGCAGGGGGATGAACGAGCGGCGGGCGACCTCGGTGAACAGGATGATCGTGACCCATTCGGCAGCGGGGCCGAGCGTTTGCCCGGCAATGAGGCCCATGTAGATCGAGCCGGGCATCATCACGAGGCCCACGAAGACCGCGCCCAGCACCGTGCGGAGGCTGAAGCCGTCCTCGTACGGAGTCTCAATCCGCGGTTCAAGGTCCGCAGTGTCAGACACTGGACTGCCTCCCATCAGCCTCAAACCAGGAACTCACCCTGTCCTCGTACGCCCGGCGCATCTCGGGCCGCAGCACGCGCCAGATGAGGAACTGCTTGCGAATCAGGTCCGTGAACTGGCGGTTGAGGCGCCGCCACGAGCCCTCATCGCCGCTGAGGCGGCGCAGACGAAGCAGGATGTCGTAGAAGTGCTCGCCGGGCAACGGGCGGGTCTCGACCTCCACGCGCTGGCTCACGCCGACGTCGAAGGGCGCGAGCCAGGCAGTCATCGAGAGCCGCAGCCCCCGAGGCGGCGCCTCGCCTGTGGCGGCCAGCTGCACATTCTCCGACGCAAAGCCCCCGAGAGCCGCCTCGGTGTGCGCCTGGAAGTACTCTTCGAGATAGGCGTTCATGCCCAGCGCCGTCTCACGGCTCACCGTGAAAGGCAGTTCCAGAGAGATCGCGTCATTCACCGCCTGCGGCAGTTGCCAGCGGACCTCGATGGCCGGCACCGCGATGCGGCGCGCCTGCACGGCCGGGTAAAGGCTCGAGCCTACGACCACGGCCATGATGAACAGCGAAAGCAGCATGGTGGCCGTGGACGAGTAGTTGAGCTGAAGCCCCGGCAGCAGGCCGTAGGCGTGGACGACGCGCGACACGCCCTGCCCCAACAGGTAGCCGATCACCGTGCCCACCACGGCGTGCACCACACTCTCGGCCAGGAACAGCGAGCCGATGTGCTTGGGCGCGAGGCCGATCGAGGAGAGCACGCCAATCTCGCGCGTGCGCTCGTAGATCGAGCCGAGCATGGTGTTGAACACGATCAGCGCCGCAAGCAGCGTAGGCACGAGCAGCGAGCCGGCGCCCACGATGCTGCTCGCGCCGCGGGTGCTGTAGAGGTCGGTGCGCCCTTCCCTGCCCGCGAACAGCGTGAGCTCGGTGCGCGGCATCAGGTCGTCCAGGTTCTCGGTCACCTGCGCCTCCCCATCGCCCCGGATGACGATGCTCCGCACCTCGCCGCCCGAGCGGATCAGGAAGTCGTACGACACGATGGCCACGCTCTCGGCTGCCAGATGCACGTACTCCTCCACCACGTCCTCATCGGGCGGCCCTTTCTCGCGGCGCCGTTGGGCCATGCGCACGTAGTCCACGGGCGTGAGCGGCTCGCGGTCGAGGTCGGCCACGCCATTCAGCTTCTGGCTGTCGAACACCCCCACCAGCGCGAGCGGGCGGCCGAAACACTCGAGGGTCGTGCCCAGGGCCGTCTCCGGCGTCAGGCCAAGGGCCGCCACGGTCTCGCCGGCCAGGACAGCTTCATCCGCGCCCGCCCGCAGCCAGCGGCCGGCCAGCAGGGCCTCCTGCGGGTGGGTCACCTCCTGCTCCCCCTCGGTGAGGCCAACCAGCGCGGTGAGGTAGATCGTCTTGCGCCCGCGGCCGCCCGTGAGGGCGACGGACGACTGCTCACCCACCAGGGCCGAGTAATACCACGCCCTGGGAACCACGCGCGCGCCGAACTCATTGCGCAGGGCCTCCACCGCCAGGGTCTTGATCGCCTGCCACTGCCTTCCGCGCAGCAGCAGGCCCTCGTACCGGGCGCCTCGCTCGGCATACGGGATCACCGATTGCTTGAGAAACTGCACCACCGCGGCGAGCGAGAGCACCGAGAAGGCGAGCAGCACGATCGTGATGGCCGTGAGCGTGGTGCGGATGGGCCGCTTGCGCAGGTGCCCGATGCCCAGGAAGAAGGCCGTCAGGGCCGCGCTCATGCGGCTCACGTCGGCCGCGTGCACGCCGCTCGCCGCGGCGCGCCGCTCAGCCATCAGCTCCTCGAACCGTCGCACCACCAGCGTGATCACCACCACCGAAAGGGTGAGGATCACGAAGGCCAGGAGCACCATGAGCGGCGAAATGGCCACCCGGAACGCCGGGTGGAAGACCGCGAGCAGCAGGAACACCAGGACGAAGGCGCCCGTGGTGCCCGCAATGCGCCCGACCGTGGTCCTCGCGCTCAGCAACAGCCGCTCGATGAAAAACGCGAACGGCAGCACGAGAGCGAGATAGAAGACGAGGCCCTTGACCACGTCGTTCGCGGTGCCCAGCACCTCGGGGTAGATGCGAGCCTCGAGCGCCCAGGCGGCGCGGGCTTCGGCAAGGAAGCGCGAGTAACGCCGCTCGCCCAGCGCCTCGTCGGCGGCCGCCAGGCGCGCGGCGGCTCGGGCGTGGAGTTGCCTGACGCGCGGGTTCTCGAGCCCATGCTCGCTGAAGCTGCGCGCGCGGTGGTCATCGAGCAGCCACATGTCGCGCGCCGCGCGCAGCGGCGTGAGCGCGATCGCTCCGCCCTGCTCGCCCACGGCGAAGCCCGTGCCCAGCGGCTTCTGTGGCGATCCGTTGAGCAGCAGCAGGCGCTTGCCGGCCGGCCCTGTCCCCATCAGAATGCGCAGGCGCGCGCCGGGCTTGGCGAACACGACGGCGCACGTCTCCGAGCTCGACATCCAGGTCGGGTTGCGCGGCAGCAGGTAGCCGTAGTTGATGGGCGACGAGTTGGTGCCCGCATCGAGCACCTGGATCGCGTCGAACGGCACGTAGTAGCGCTGGTCGGCGAGATCGAAGAAGGCGAGGGCCCGTGCGGGGAAGCACACGACCGGGGCCTGGCGCACCGGAGCATTCATCTCCACGGTGAGCGGGTAGTTGCGCGCCCCCTCGGGGCCCAGGTCCGGCGCGTACCGAATCCCGCCTGTATCCGCGTCGAGCACAAACGCGCTCAGCGTGAGCGTGGCGCGCCAGGCTCCCACGGCGCGCCGCTCGGGCGGCCCCTCGAAGACGGCCCGCCCCTGTTCGTCCGCAAGCAACACGGGCTCACCGCGCACGCCGCACAGCGACTTCTTCGGCACGGGCTCCTGCACAACAATCAGCGCCCCGGGCAGCGGCTCGTTGGGCAAGTAGTCCTTCTGAAAGTTGAACTCCACGGCCCGGGCCTCGAGGCGTGTCCAACAGCTGTCGGGCAGCTTGCGGATGAAGGCGCCCCGGGTGTTCAGGAAGTTGGGCACGGTGCAGCACAGCAGCCGCACCTGGGCCGCGAGATTGTCGAACCGCACACGGTCCGGCGTGTCGAGGGGCGTATCCACGGCGAAGCGGGCATCATCGGTGGTGGCGAAGGTCAGGCCCACCTGTCCGGCCAGGGTGGCCAGCTCCCCCTCGAGGGCCAGCGGTGTGGGCAGATGGGTCTGCCAGTTCTTGCCCTGGGCCGAGTTGATGCAGTCGGCGAAGGCGGAGCCGGGCTCGCGGCCGAGGCCCTGGCAGGCCTCGCCCGCCCACCGCCCCCAGGCGCGCCCCAGATGCGAGAACCAGGGCTGGAGCCGCCCCCCCTGGTCAATGTAGTGAGCCTTGTAGAACAGCCCCACGCGCTGGCTGTGGCTCGAGAGGTCGAGGGCCACCAGGGCGGCCAGGCGCAGCGGCTGCTCTTCGGCCAGCACGTGACGGCGGAGGAAGTGCCGCATGCCCGCCATCGCCTGACCGTGGCCGGCGGTGGCCAGGAACACCACCATGCGCGGCAGCGGATGCCGTACGAGTGTTCGGGCCAACTCCAGCAACGCAGCCATCGAGCACGCCTGCTCGGCTCCCGGCGACCGGGCGGGCACGACCGACATCGAGTCGTAGTACGCACTGACGACGATCGCGTCCCGGCACGCGGGGTCGGTGCCCGGCAGTGTGGCGAGGACGTTCACGGCTTCGGCATCCGCCCAGTCCATTCGCCCCGCGAGCCTTGCGCGCGGAGGGATGGCGGCGGCGTCCAGCGCCTTGACGAGGGCTTGGCCGTCGGAACGGCCAATCCAGAAGCGGGGCAGGTCGGCGGGCACGGTGAGAAACTTGGCTTCCGCCTCCGGTCGCCACGGGGATTCGGGTTCCAGGAAGATCACGGCCTTCGCGCCGAGGAGGAAGGCGTTCAGCCAGTCGGTCTGGCAGTTGCACTCGAGCAGCACGATGGCGCCCTCGACCGGCTTGCCGTCGAAGTCCCGCGGCTGCGCTCGCCCTGCGTAGATGAGCGGCCCCTCGACCCCCTCGCGCGGCAGCGTGGAGGTGCGGACCAGGTTCGGCCACAGGCAGGCGAGCGGAATGGGCGTCGCGCGCCCGTCGAGCGCCAGCATGGCCCCACGGTCCATCGGCACGGCGATGGAGAAGGCCTCCTCTCGCACATCCTGGAGCCCGATTTCGCGAAAGGCGGCCGCAACCCAACGGGCAGCCTCGCGGGCCCCCGGGTAGCCGGTCACCCGTGAACCGAGGGCGGCGAGCGAGGCGATCGTGCCCCGCAGGCGCCCCTCGTCCACCGCAGAGGCAGTGGCCTGGTAGTCCGCGATCTGGCGCACCTGCTCGCCGGGGTCCACCAGCGTGGGGTTGCTCATCAGAGCCGACACCCACACGGTGGCCGCACAGGCAAGAAGGGCGAAGGTTATCCAAAGCGCATGACGCACAAGCCTGCCTCACTGTGGCCGAGTCGCATCCTCCCCATCGGCGCTCAGCCTGCTCACCGGCGTCCCGTAGCTCGTCTCGGGCTCACGCACGCCGTCGAGCCCACCAAACCTGTCCAGCAGCCGGTCCAGCGACGCGTTGGCGCGTGCCAGGAGGTCCTTGCCCTCTGCCACGCGGTCGGGCGCGCAGGCTCCCTTGCTGACGAGAGCATCCAGGGCAGCCGCACACTCGGAGACGGCGCCGTGAGAGTCCTCGAACGATCTCAGCCGCGCCGGCTGGAGGCGCTTGCCATTCCCCTGGGCGATGTGGTAGAGGGCCGAGAGGGCCATGCGGTCCAGGTGATCCCAGACGTGGCGCGTCGTCTCGTGCTTCTCCAGCCGCGCCTCGTTGCAGAACGCCTCGGCCCAGGCCAGGAACTGCAGGATCAGTTGGTACGCTTCCAGCTTCTCGTGCTCGAAGGCCGCCTTCACAAGTTGCTCTCCACCAAAGGAGGACGGCGAAGACACTCAATACGGCCAGTAGCTGTACGGGTCCACCCCCGCGAGGATGCCGTGGATATCCCACAGGCAACCCACCACGAACTCGCCGAGCACGAGGCCGATGAAGAACGGCACCGTGCGGCGATAGGCCTTGGCGCCGCCGTAGTGCAGGATGACCCACTTGAGCACCCAACTGGCGAAGATGGGGAACCAGAGCTGCTCCATGGACCAACTGCCCGAGACGGCGTAACCCACCGGATGCAGGGGCCACCAGGCGAACCGCATGCGCAGCGCGGCCAGCGCGAGAGCGCCCAGCAGCCCCACGCCCGTGGCGATGCTCGCCCCCGTGTTCGCGGGCTGGGGGCTGCTGATCCACGGGTGCAGGTTGCGCGAATAGGGCTCGAACCCGAACCACCAGCCGGGTCCCACGGCGCTGGCCTCCATGCCGTACTTGTAGCCCACGTGCAACATGGCCCAAAAGCCGCCCACGATGCCGATGGCCAGAGCGACCAGCATCGCCCCCAGCATCCGCCGCGCCGAGGTCTGGGTCTGCTGGGCGATCTTGTAGCCCTCGAGCGACGGGGCGATCGCGTGGCCGCGGTAGGCCCGGTTGAAGAACCAGGTGAGGGCGAGGGCGGTGAGCGTGTACGGCCCCAGCGCGCCGAGCGGCTTCATGCCCAGCACGCGCGGCAGCATCTGGTCGGGGCCGGCGTAGTGCAGGTCGTGGGCGGGCGGCCCCAGTTCCGCACGCATCCGCGCGATGGCGACGGCGATGGCCATGTACAGCACGAGGAACAGCACGACCACCCACAACGCCATGCCCAGCCAACTCAGGAACACCCCCAGATAGATCAGGCACCCCGCCAGCAGCATGGCCGCCGCGCGATACGGCAGAGCCTCGCGCGACTCATCCAGCCGCTTCGCGCCGATCAAGTGGAGCAGCAGTTCCTTGAGATACCGCCGGCTCACCCACACGGCGATGAGGCACAGGGCCAGGTACCCACCCGCCGTCTGGTCGTTGACGAAGGGAAACCCCGGGATGCCGATGCCGAATGCGCTCGACAGGATGCGCTGCACCTGGAACAGGATGAAGAAGAACCAGCACGAGAACGCCAGGTCGAGCGGCAGGAAGAAGCACACGCCGATGGCGAAGGGGTACAGGCTGAACCACATCTCGCCCACGGCGTTCCAGGGGCGCTCGGTGAGGTACCGCTTCAGGTTGTCTATGTGCACCACAGGAATGCTGGGCACCGCAGGATAGAGGTGACTCAGCCCGTTCACCAGGTCAATCGCCGCCGCGATGGCGAAGCCGTACCACAGAAGCCGGTTCGAGAAGAGCCTCCGGGTCTGGGTGGTAACGAGCAGCGGAATCTGGATGACGGGATAGGAGAGCTTCTCGTTCTCGGTCCACTGCTTGCGCAGCAGGGTGTTGATGAGGAACAGCGAGCCCACGAGCACGAAAATGAAGCTGCCCCACCAGAGCATCGGACGGCCCCAGGCGAGGATGACCTGCCAGTCGTACATCGTCGAGCCACCCTGGTAGTAGCCGCGAACAATGTCAGGGGCATCCAGCAGCACGAACTTCGGCAGGTAAGGGTGGAACTTCTCCCAGCCGTTCTCGGGCGTCGCGCCCCACCAGGCGTGGGTGATCATCGAAACCAGGATCTCGATGCTGTCGTGGCCGCACACCACGGAGCCGATGGTCAGCATCACGTAGACGGTCAGCAACTCGCCCGGGTTCAGCGCAACACCCGGCCACCAGCGCTTCACCAGCAAGTTGCCCACCGTGAGCAGGAAGAGCATGAACACCACGTGCGGCATCAGCGAGACTGTGGTCGGCTGAGACGAATACCACAGAATCTCTGACTGGATGAGCCACATGCACGTGATGGGGATCAGCGCGGCGCCGATGCACACCGAGCGCAGCGTCACCGAGCAGGCGTCGCCCTGCGCATCGGGCATTGGGCTGGGCTGCCGCGTTGCCAAGTCCATCGTGGGGTTGGCTCCTTCCGCCTTCGCTCGGCTGCACTATACGGCCCGCTGCGAGGCGAGTCAAGCTTGACTTGGCGTCGGTCCACATTACACTGAGGAGCCAAGCAGGCTGCCCGAGAGGTGCGGCAGGACACAACACAGGATCGCGCTTTCCAGAGCCGAACACGAGTGCACCGAATGACGCACAACGACAGGTATCTGGCCTTCATGGGCCTCGCCCCGAAGCGCATCCCCCACTGGGAGCACTGGTCATGTCCCGATGCGGAAACGTACCTCACGGGGATTGACTCCTACGAGCACCCCAAGCTGTGCCGCGAACGGCTGCGGGAGCTGTACCCGCAACTGGAGTTGGGCATCCCAGCAACCGACGAGCCGAAGCCCCGCCCAAAGCTCGACCTCGTTGGCCAAAGCTCGACGACCGACAAGGAGGGCTATCACCGCGTGCGGTGGGGCGACGGCGAGACGGGTATCTGGGACTGGGGCTGCAAGTTCCACACCGTCGAGGATGTCTTCGCCTTCTCGCCGCTGGAGCAGGGCGACTTCACGAGCATACCGGTCGTGGAGAGCCGCGACTACTCGGACGAGGCGAAGCTCTACGAGGCATACCGCAGGCACTACCCGCCCGAATGGGGTGACCGCGCGCCCGAAGGCTCCACCGCCTCGTGCGGCTTCTACAACACGATGTTCATGTGGCCCCTGCTGACCTTCGGCTGGGAGCTGTTCCTCGAAACCTGTCTCGACCCCCGCTTCGAGCGGATCATGGCCGAGTTCGCGGAGATCAACCGCCGCGTCTTCCGCGTCTTCGCGCGTCTGCCCGTCAACTTCGTGGTCTGCCACGACGACATCGTGACCTCCCGCGGCCCCGTCTGCTCGCCACGCTGGATGCACAAGTATATCTTCCCCCGCTACGAGGAGTTCTGGGGCATAGTCAAGGCCGCAGGGAAAGAGGTTATCTTCATGGTGGACGGCTGCATAGACGCCTATGCCGACGACGTGTTCGCCTGCGGCGCCCGCGGCATCATCAGCGAGCCGTACACCGACTACAAGGCCCTCGCCCGCCGGCACAAGGACTGCTTCCTCGCGGGCGAGGGCGACAACCGCGTGCTCTACCGCAACAATCCTGCCGAAATCGAAGCCATGGTGCGCAGCATGGTCGAAACCGCCCGAATGACTGGCGGCTACATGATGTGCATCGGCAACCACATCCCCTGGAACGTGCCCCCGCCCGCCATCAAGCTCTACCTCGACCTGTCGGCCGAACTGGCGAGACGCTGAGTCGGGGCGTTACGCGGTGATCTGCCGGACAATGAGGTCGCCCGTGACACCGGGCCACTTGAGCGGCCAGGAGTACTTGGCGCCGGCCTGCGACCAGGAAATGGACGATAGGTTCTGGCCGGCGATGCCCAGCGCCTTCCCACCGTTGCTCGTCTGCACCTCGCGGAGGGTAACCGAGTTGATCGTGCGCGCGGCGACGATGGAGTTGAGGAACGAGTAGGTGGAGATCGTGGTCGGGATGCCGACGATCTCGAACTTTCCAATGGTGGAGGCGCTCGTGAAGTCGGCCAGCGCGCTCGGCAGGCCGGTGACGCTGCTTGCCACGCCGGCGTAGACCTTGCTCGTGTCCATTCCGCCGACGGCGAACGAGGAGATGTTGCCGGTTGCGCGCACCACCGTGTTGTAGAACCAAGAGAAGACGCTGACGGTGCCGATGTTGCCGGCAACGGTCCACGTGCCGCCGAGGACGCGCCGCGCGATGTTCACCGTGCCGAGGGTGTTGGCTACGCCCTGCGCGCCGGTGAGGTTGAGGCTGGCGGCGAAGTCGGCGTAGATGCCACGGGTGAGGTCGCCCACGATGTTCAGTGATCCCAGGGCCGCGGCCTTGATGGTGCCGGCCATCCACGCGAGGCTCGAGATGGAGTTGATGGCGCCGGCGATGGTGAGGTTGAGGTTGGCCACGTAGCCGGGCGTTGCGGTGAGCAGGCGATTGGCGGTCACGGTGCCACCGTTCCAGCTCGCGGCGAGGAGCGAGTTGATGATGCCATCCACGGTCAGGTTGCCGGTGGTCACATCGCCCAACTGAAGCGTGGTGACGTTGCCGTGGCCCTTGAGGGTCCAGTTCTCAACGAAGCCCGCAAGGATGGAGCCGATGTGGCCAGTGATGTCCCAGGTGCCGAGGGCGAGGCCCTGCGCGATGCGGGCGGTGCCAAGCGTGGGGCTGCCGGCGGGCACTCCCTGCCCGGTGAGCTGCACGTCGGGCGTGAAGTGGCCGACGACGGCGCCGGTCTTGCTGCCGGTGGTGGCGAGCGAGCCGATTGAGTGCGCCCACAAGCTGCCGCCCATCCAGTTGGTGGCAGCGAGCGAGGCGACGGCACCGTTGATGGCGAGCGCGCTCCCGGAGACCACGCCGAGCACGAGCTTGCCCACGGGGCCACCGATCCCGGCGTCCCAGTTCACTGTGCTGTTCAGCACCGCGAGGGAGCCTATGCCGCCGTTGAGGTTCCAGGCCGAGTTCTTCAGCGAGCCCGCGATGCTGGCCTTGGGCAGCACCTGGCCGGTGCCGTTGAGGTCCAGGTCCGCCTCGAAGTCACCGGGCAGCAGGAGGGTGCTGTTCGCCTTGGTCGCAAGCGAGTTGAGGCGGGAGGCGGTGATGCCGCCGCCGAGCCACTTGGACACCGCAACGCTGCCCACGCCGCCGGGCACATTCACGGTGGTGCCGTTGGCGCGGGGGGCCGAGATGGCGGCGATGGAGAGGCCCGAGGCGTTCGCGCCTGTGGTCGTGATGGCCACGGCGAGGTCGCGGGCCGAGAGGATTGAGCCGATCCAGGCGGCCTTGATTGAGCCGGCCAGGGTGGCGGTGGCCGTGAGGCTGGCCAGGGCGCCCTGAACGTCCAGCGTCCAGCCCGCGGCCGAGCTGCCGACCGCCAGCTTGCCCACGGGGCCGTCAATATCCCACGTGCCGCCCGTGATCTGGGCGACTGTTGCCGCAGGGAGTGCGCCCTTGAGCGCGCCCACGCCGGTGAGGTGGACGTTGGCCCCGATGGCGCCGGTCACCGTCATCTTGGCGATCCAGGGCGCGGTGAGGGCCGAGCCGACCCACTGGTTGAGTGTGAGCGAACTGAGACCGCAAGCGACCGTGATGTCGGAGCCGGGGTTCGGGATGTTGCGCAGGGTGAGCGCCGTGCCCTTGCCGGCGCCGGCTCCGGGCAGCAGGATGTCGGCGCCCCCCAGCACGTCGCGCAACACGAGGGTCACCACGCTCCCATTGCCGGTCATCACGATCCCGTCGCGGAACAGGTCCATCGTGGACCCGCTCACCACGCCCATGGGCGTGGCGCCGGTGATGCCCCAGAGGCGCGCGCCGGCCGTGGTGCCACCTGTGGTCTTGAACGCCAGCGAACTGCTGGCCGTCGTGTTCGACAACTCGATGCGGTAGACCTCGACGGCGCCGGCCACCGTGACGGTGCTGCCGTTGTTGGTGATGGCGCCGAGGTTGCCAGTGAAGAGCACGCGCGCCTGGCCGCCCTTGAAACTCAGACTCACCACCGTGCCGTCGGGGTCGGTGTAGAAGAGCGTGCCCGGCAGGCCATCGCCCAGGAACACGCCGGGCTGGTTGATAACCACGTTCACCAGGCCGGGCTGCGAAGTGCGGCCATCCAGGTCCTTCACCGTGTAGGTGAAGGGGTCAGCGCCCACGAAGCCTGCGGGGGGCGTGTAGGTGATCGCGCCCGTGGCGGGGTTCACCAGGGCCGTGCCGAACTGCGGCGGAGAGACGATGGCGACGGATGCGGGGTCAATCGGCCGCCCCTGCGAGAGATCGTTGGCCAACACGTCCACCACCACCGCAACGCCCGGATCCGTGCTCGGGTCGTCGCGCACAGCGACCGGCGGCCCGGTGACCGTGACCTGGAAGGTGTCCTCGACGACCGCTCCGGCGCGGTCGGTGGCACGCACGGTGATGTTGGCTGTGCCCCACCCGCCGGGGGCGTAGGCGAGCACCAGCGCTCCGTTCTGGATCGTGGCGGTGACCAGGGCGCTATTGTCGTTGAGCACCGTGTAGGCCAGAGCCGGCTCCGTGGTGATGGTGTTGACCAGGATGACGTTGTCCGCCGTGGGCATCGCGGGGAAGTTGGTGTAGTTTCGCAGCGGCAGTTCGTCGAAGGGCGAGTTGAAGGCGTAGGTGGGCAGGGCAGCAATGGCATCCACCACGCTCATCCCGTCAATCACGTAGCCGAAGACGGTGAAGCCCCCGTTCTGGTTGTCCAGATTCGACGCATTGTTGGCCAGATTGAAGAACCAGGATGACGTGGCGCTGTTGGGGTTGCCCTCGACCTTCGCCATGGCGATGGTGCCGCGGACATTCGAATGCAGGAACTCATTCTGGATCGCTGGGTCGGTGGGAATCTCAGTCCAAGAGGGATAGGCATAGCTGCCGCCTTGGAGCACGAAGTTCGGCACCGACCGATGGATGACCGTGCTGTTGTAGTCGCCATCGGCCACGTACTTGAGGAAGTTGGCCACCGTGATCGGCGTGTCGGCGTCGTAGAGCATCACCGTGATCGCGCCCAGCGTGGTGTTGAAGCGGGCGATGGTGCCCTGCCCGTCTGGGTCAGAAAAGCGGCCCGACAGGCTGATCTGGGCGTTGGGAGCTCCCTGCTCGGCAGCCACATCGGCAAATGGCTGGAGAAGGACGGGCAGGGCGTTGACGCTTAGAGACACGGTCACGGTCTGCGTCTTGCGGCCGTCGGTGTCGGCCACGAAGTAGGTGAACGAGTCGGGGCCGTAGTACCCTGGCGCGGGCGTGTAGGTGACGGCCCCAGTCAGGGGGTCCACCAGCGTGGCGCCGTGCGCGACATCGGTCACAATGGTCACGGAGGCAGGGTCCAGCGGGTGGTCGCCCGCCACATCGTTGTCGAGGACGGAGACCACGACCGGCGTGTCCTGATTCGTCCCGGCCGAGTCAGGGTGGGCAACGGGCGATGCTGAAACCTCCACGGTGAAGGTGTCTTCGACGTAGAGGCCCCGCGCGTCGGTGCCCCGCACGCAGATGTGCGCCACGCCGCGCTGGCCGGCGGCGTAGGCCAGCGTGAGCTTGCCGTCGGTGACCGTGGCCGTGAGCAGACCGGGGTTGTCGTTCCACACCTGGAAGGTCAGTGGCGAGAGGACGACGATGTCGTTGAGCAGGACGACGTTCTCGGCGGCCGGCTCATTCGGGAAGCTGCTGTAGTTGATGAGGGGCAGTTGGTCGAAGGGGCTGTTGAAGGCATAGGTGGGCAGAGCAGCGATGGCCAACACCACGTCCATGCCTGCCGTCACGTGCCCGAAGACAGTGAAGCCGCCGTTCTGGCTGTCGAGGTTGGACGAGTTGTCGGCCAGGTTGAAGAACCACTGGCTCGTGGCGCTGTTCGGGTCGCCACTGAGCTTGGCCATGGCGATGGTGCCGTAGGTATTCGAAATGCCCGGCTCGTTCTGGATGGGCGCATCCGTGGGGATATCGGTCCAGCCCGGGTAGCGGTAGCCGCCGCCCTGGAGGACAAAGCCGGGCACGGAGCGGTGGATGACCGAGCTGACGTAGTCGCCATCGTAGACGTAGTTGAGGAAGTTGGCCACCGTGATCGGCGTTTGCGTGTCGTACAACGTGACGTAGATGGACCCCATGACGGTATCGAACCGCACGCTCGTCGTCGGGGAATCGGGGTCGGAGAAGTACTGCGTGAGATCAATCGCGCTGGATGTCGTGCCGTACTCGATCGGCAGGTCTGGCATCGGCTGGGTGAGCACGGGAGCAGCGTTCACTGTCACGCTCACGGTCGCCACGGCCGACAGCGCGCCCAAGAGGTCCGCCACGGTGTAGGTGAACGAGTCGGGGCCGGTGTAGCCGGGGGCAGGCGTGTAGGTGATTTCACCTGTCGCGGGGTTGACAGAGGTCTGGCCGTGGGTCGGCGCCGTGCCCACTGCGACCGACGCCGGGTCCAGCGGCGAACTCGTGGCGACGTCGTTGGCCAGGACGTCAACGACCACCGGCTGGTCCTCGTCGGTGATCGCCGTGTCGTTGTGGCTGAGGGGCCGGCCCTGCACGGTGACCATGAAGCTGTCCTCGACGAACGTGCCGTCGAGGTCGGTCGCTCGCACGGTGATCGTGGCCGTGCCCCACTGCCCTGCGGCATAGGCGAGGGTGAGCGAGGCGCCGTTCAGCATGGCGGTGACCAGGTCGGGGTTGTCGTTCGTCACCGTGAGGCTGAGCTTATTGACCCCGTAGATGTCGTTGACGAGCACCACGTTGGCGTTACCAGGCTGGGACCCGTCGCCTGGGTAGTCGCGCAGCGGAATCTCGGGGAACTGGATGCCGTTCACCGTGACATCATAGGTGGGCACCGCCGCAATGGCGTCGGCCACGTCCATGCCGTTGCCCAGCACGCGACCGAACACCGTGTATCCCCCGTTCTCGGAGTCGAGCGTGGCCGAGTTGTCGGCAAGGTTGATGAACCACTGGCTCGTGGCGCTGTCGGGGTCTCCCGGCAGCTTGGCCATGGCCAGGGTGCCGCGGGTGTTCGAGAGGCCCGGCTCGTTCTGGACGGGCGGATCGGCAGGCACCGCCTGCCACTCGGGGTACCAGTAGCCGCCGCCCTGGATCACGAACCCCGGCACCGAGCGGTGGATGAGGCTCGACCAGTAGTCGTCATCGTTCATGTAACTCAGGAAGTTCGCTACAGTGAGCGGCGTGGCGGCGTCGTGGAGCTCGACGTCAATGTTGCCGAGGTTCGTGTTGATACGCACTGTGGTGCCGGTGACGGCTGGGTCGTCGAATGTGCCGGACAGGTTCAGCACCGTGTTCGGCGACCCGGTGAACACATCCACATCGTCAATCGGGGTGATCAGCGTGGCAGACAGAAGCTGCCGCGGCTCGAGGGCTTCGAGGCGGAGACGGAGTCGCGTCTGCATGCGTACCAGGTCCCTTCTTCCCCGCCGCGAGCAGAGCCGTCCCATCGCCTCCGCTCATTTCACCCAATTATACCTGCAAAGACCATGCCATACAAGGGAGCGGATGCCCTTTTGCATGGGCGAATGCAATGCCCCGTCGCATCTACCCTTACGGCTAGCCGAGGGGGTCAGAGAGCACACAGAGCCTCCCCGCTTGTCCAGAGAATCCGACATCCTGTATGGGATTCCTGCACAACCTAGACCGCTGCGCTCCTCGCGTAGCAGTCCTTCACATAGTCGCGCGCCTTGGCCAAGGCGGCAGTCATCGCATCGGCGTCCATGTGATGATGCGTGAAAACGTTCACACACCCGGCGTACCCCACATCGGCCAGAGCCTTCATCCACGGCACGAAATCGGTCGGCCCGTGGCCCGGCAACTCGTTCACGCCCGGCGCGTGCTGCCAGGCGTAGAAGAAGAAAAGCTGCTTGCCGCAGGCCCGAATCGCCTCCTCGACCGACATCTTGCCCGCCTGCACGTGGTAGGGCGCAAGAGCTATCCCAAGTCGGGGTGATGAGTTACAATCAACAAACGCCTTCATCGAGTCAATCGTGCACAGCAGCGAGCCCCCATGGTTCTCGATGGCCAGCCGCGAGTCAAACTTCTCGCACATCTCTACTTGCGGTTTGAGGGCCTCGATGTACGCCTTCATCCGCGCCGTCAGCTCCTCGGGCTTGGCCGCGCCCGCGCTCCCCTGCACCGCCACGCCGCCCCCGCACTCGCCGAGGAACTCGGCGTACTTCGGGTACCCGCCGACGTAAACCGAGAAAGCGAAAAGCTTTAGATTGTGTTTGGCGAGCAGTTCCTTCAGCCCATCGGCACCCAGGCGGTCTTTCGCATCGTCGAGGTGCTTGCAGCCCTGGAAGGCCGACCAGATGTCAATCGCCTCGAAGCCCAGCTTCCCCACCCGCTCGCAGGCATCCTCTAAGCTCAACTGGCGGAAGTGGTTAGATGAAGTCGAGAGACGCATCGTCCACTTCGGCGCCCCCTCTGCGCCCAGCGCCGCCCGCCCCGCCGCCAGAGCCGCCGTGCTCGCCGCCAGGAACTCCCGCCGAGTGGTTCCGCCCATCATCGCATCTCCCGACAAGGGCCGAGTGGACACCCAACTTGCCCCCAGTGTAACGGCTTGGGGACCCTCCGTCAAGCCCCGGCCGCCGCCCAAAGGTGGCCTTTCTTGCCACCTCAAGGGTCCCTTTTTCACCATTGTCCCACGCCCAAAGCTCGGAAGCCCGCTTCCGCTATTGGCGCGAGACGGGAAACGCGAAACTCGAAACCCATGTCTCACGCAGAGGCATCGGAGACAGCAGTGAAGACTGCCCGCGGGATGTGCGGAACTACGCGCTGCGTTGCAGGGCCTACAAGGCGCGCTCGAGCAGGGATACGAGGATGTCGTTGATCCGCCCCTGCATCTCCTCGTCGGCGGTGCGGTCCTGGATGAGCGCGCGCAGGCGCTCGTCGCGCCGGCCCGCGAAGTCGCCGTAGCGCTCGTACACGCGGCGGCACTCCTCTTCGTCGTGCGGCACCCGCACCAGGCCCCTCACGCCGCTGCGGGCCAGGAACACCAGCAGGTCGTCGTGCGCCGTGTTCTTCGTGTGGACGGCCCCGATGAGCTTCTTGCCCCTGCGGAACTCCACGATGTGGGGGGCCAGCGGGCCTTGCGACGGCTCGCCCACGCTCGGCAGCTCATAGGTGTCGTAGGGCTTCGAGGGGTCGAGGAACCCGGGGTCGTAGGCCTGAAGGAGATGCGGCTCCTTCGCCTTGATCTCCGCCAGAATTTCCGCCGCAACCTCCGCCGGCTTCGCCGCCCCGCGACGCTTCGCCCGCTTCTTGTTCGCTATCGCCTTCTCCTCCTTCTGCCGCACCTGCTCGAAGAACTCGCGAAGGTAAGCATAGAGGCGGTCAATGAGCTCCTTGCGCCGCTCCGGCGAGGTTTCGCCCATCATCTCAAGCACCGCATCGTCGAGCTCTCGCCTGTCGGCCATATCCAATTCGCACAGGTCCGAAAGCCGCGCCAGCTCCGCCTCCTTCCCCGCCTGAAGATAAGCCATCCGCCGAAGGCGACGCTCGGAGAGGAAGCAGAGAGCGAGGCGCTGGTCGAGGACCCGAAATGCCTGTGAAACCCGCTCCTTGGATTCCTCAGGCGCCTCCGTGGGAGCAGGGACCACCATCATGTTGACGTCTGAAACCATCGTGCTCCAGTTGCCCTCTGTACCCATGGGGCGACCGTACTGAAGGGACGATAGAAGAGACCAAGAGGAGTTGAGTATCCCGCCCCAAAGAGCAGGCGCACCACATTCCGTGGCTGGATGGATCTCGTAAAGGCGACAGTTTGCCAGCAGGCCCTCCGGGTTGGCGGGTGCGATGTGACGGTACTGCCGCTCTTTGGGCCACAGGACCGGGGCCGGGGCATGGCCTGTTATGTCGTACCATGGCCGATCCGCAGTGACCCTGCATGCACAGGACTTGTTCTCATGCCACCCGTTGGCCTCGCCCCATGCAATGTAGGCCAAGGCATAGCTGCCTGCCAGATGATCTCTCGGTTCCCCGCATAGGAACATCAGCCTGGCACAATCCGTCTTCCTGACAGAGAAGCCGGCTATCTCCATAATGCTGTGTGGAACAGGTTGCAGATATTGCGCCTCTACAGGCATAATCTCGCCGAGCTCCTCTCCGCACCTTACCAGCTTGACCTTACCTGAGGCAGCCTGGCACCGCGGCAGAGAGAACTGGGCTTCGAAGTCGGCGGCATCAGGATACTGCCCTAAGCAGGTCTGCGTGCAATCCACGGGAAGGAAGAAGGAGTCTTCGCCGCTCTTGATTCCGAACAGCACTTGGGCGATTTGGGCGAGAGGGACGAGTCGGTGGCCGTAGCGGTCGAGGAGTTCGAACCAGAGGTCGGGTGCTCGGAGGTAGACGCCCCATTTGCCGCCGTAGTATTTGCCTGCCATTGGGTTCGTAGTCCCGCCTTCAGGCGGTCTTGGCGTGGCGACAAGCGGCTCGCTTGTCGAATCCTGTGGGACACGCGAGCCGCGTGTCCCTACGCCCATTAGGATGCCGAGGTTGACGCCGTCGTGCCAGAGCTTGGCCTGGGGGACGAGTCGGGCGCGGTAGTGGTCGTTGACGGTGTTGGCGGTGAGGGCCATGATTTCGTCGCGGAAGGCGTCGGCGGCCCTCACCGCGCCGATTGTGGTGCCGTCGTGGGCCAGGATGTCGCGGATGGGTTTGCGGAGTTGGACGAAGCGGACGACGTTAGCCATGCGCGCCGCGTCGTCGCACTGGCGTCGGAGGATGGTGACGGCTGTTGCGACGCGGGCGCCGACGAACCAGGGCTCGTCCACGCTTTCGAGGATGGCGACGATTTCGAAGTTGCGGAGGAGCCATTCCTGGAGGCGGAAGCCGTATTCGACGTCGAGCCACTGGCTGGAGGTGATGAGGCCGAGGAAGCCGTCGGACTTGAGGAGGCTGGCGGCGTGGGGCCAGAAGTAGCAATGGATGTCGGAGCGGCCGGAGAGTTCGGCGCCGCTTTCGCGGCGGACGAGGTCGAGATAGTAGTCCTTGGTGCCGGGCTCGAGTCCGCGCTCGCGCTTCTTGTGGGAGCGAGGGATTTCCTCCTGGCGGATGTAAGGCGGGTTGCCGACGACGGCGTCGAGGTGTGGTATCCAGACGTTTCGGAATTGTCCCTTGCCGTGTCCCTTCGTGCCCACCCTTCCGGTGCGGGGCATGGGCAACTGGCGCAGGGGCTTGTCGCGGGCGACGTCGAAGAAGTTGCTGCGGGCGATCTGCGGGTAGTTTTCTTCCTCGACGAGGTCGCGGGTGGCGAGGTTGATGGTGGTCAGGTGGGTGGCGAAGGGCGAGATGTCCACGCCGAAGAGGTCTTGGAGCAGTTCGGGGTGGGAGCGTGCGCGGTCGAGTTCGCGTTTGCGGGCGTAGGCGCGGACGAGGAAGGTTCCACCGCCGCAGGCGGGGTCCATGACCTTGGCGTCGCCGGTGCGGATGGCGAAGCTGTTGATGAGGTCCACGACCTCGACGCGGGTGTAGAATTGGCCGAACTTGGAGCGTTCCTCGGGGCTGATGAAGCGCTCGAAGAGGGCGCCGATGACCTCGTAGTCGAGCTTTGAGAAGTCGAACTGGTGGATTTGGGCGACGATCTCGCGCCAGTGGGCGACGGCGTGGTCGGGGTAGAAGGGGACGCGTTCGCCGAATGAGGCGTGGTCTTCGCCGAAGACGGTTTCGTAATCGTGGGTGGCCTTGACTGCGCGCGCGAAGTGGAACTCGAGGCGAACGCGAAGCCCTTCGCCGGTCGTGATGTCGGCGGGGATGGAGATGGGGTCCATTTGGCGGCGGTAGCGCTTGAGGAGGGCTTCGTAGAAGACGAGGCGGTTGACCAGGCCGTAGCAGGCGAAGCGGGCGGCGCGGTCGAGGTTGTCGCGCACTCCGTCGGGGTCGTCGGTGATCGTCATGCCCAGTTCGTCGCGCATCCAGGCGTCAATTTGTGACTTTGCGCGCGGCTCCTTGTATCTCTTGGCCAATTCCTCGACGGTGAGGGCGATGGGGCGGTCGAGGGCGGCCTCGAGGCGGTCGGTGAACTGCTCGTCGGGGAGCTTGAGGCCGAGGGGCGCCTGGCCGCGGATGATGGCGGCGAAGTCGGCGAGGAAGGCGGCGAGCCAGGCCTGGATGGCCTGGAGGGCCATAGGCGAGTAAAGCTGGTCTCCCCTGTGGACGCTGGTGACTCGCCAGGTTCGATAGGGGCGTTGGGTGTGGGCGGTCTTTGGGGCAAAGACCTCCCAGAGGATGAACTGGTTGACGTTCCAGGTGAAGAAGAAGCCGACTTTGGCCCGCTTGGCCTTTGCGCGGGCGTCGTTGACGACTTGGTCGTTGAAGGGGGTGCCGCCGTGGGGCTGCCAGGGGAGCTTGACCTCGCCCGTCAGGACGGGCCGGTCGTCCTTGTCGCGGAGAATCAGGTCGTTGCGCTTGTCCGAGCCAGGTGTGCGGGTCTCGCACTTCGCCTGCGAGAACGGCAGCGACGGGTCGCTGTCGAGGGCCTGCTGGACCCACTTCGCAACGTCTGCGGTGAACTCCCACTCGGTCGGCTCGGGCACGCGGCTCGCCTCCTGCGAACATGGCAACGCCACCGGAACTGTGCAGGGGTAGTCTACACGCCTGCCGCCGGCGGATCAAGTGGTGGGGATGCTCCGAGCCGCGTCCGCGTTCTCCCGCGTGTCTCGCGGGCGCTCTCTCTTCGCTGCTGCCTCATGTGCCTCTGCATGAGAAGGCTGTCTTGGGTTTCGCGTTCAGCATTCGCGGAGATTCGCGCGATTCGCGGTCAGAGGAGCGGTGATCGGTGTTCGGTTTTCGGTTCTCGGGTACGGCTCGAGCCGAGTCTTCTCTGCTGCCTCTCTTTGGCCTCTCTGCTCGCTCTGCGTGAGACTCTTCCTGCCCTGATTCGCGGTCACGGCCTGGGGCGGCGGGACCAAAGGGCGGCGACTTCGGGGGCAGAGAGCGGGCGGCGGAAGATGGCGAAGTCGTCAAGCAGCGTCGGCTCGCCCTTGAGGACGCCGATGCGGAAGCGGCCCGTGGCGAACTCTTCGGGCCTGATGGGCCGCTTGAGGGCGATGCTGGGCAGCGCCTCGCCGTCGAGGTAGCACTCCAGGAGCGAGGGACGCCAGGTGATGACGACGAGGTGCCAGTCGCCGTTGCGCCACTTTTGGGTCGTGTCGCTCGCCGTCGAGGCCGACACATTCGGGATACCCGGCAGCCCGTGGCAGGTGAAGATGAAGCAGTTGCCGCGCTTGCGTCCCCCATCCAGGTCGCCCTGTCGCTGGAGGCACATCACGCCCGCGCCGAAGGCGTGGAAGAAGTAGATGGACGGCTCGTCGGCCGCCCGCTTCCATTCGAGGGGGCAGAGCCAGAAGGCGAGGCTCCCTGGCCGCGGCGCGGGCATGTTGCCCGCCATCGCGTATTCAAGCTCGGCCCCTTCGCCATCGCCGAACAACATCGCCTGCCCCCACAGTCCCGGCTTCACGCGCAGCTTGCCCCGCACTGCCGTGGGCTTTGCCTCCCCCACAGCCATATCGGCCACGGGCGAATCGTCGTCGAAGCTCTTGTAAAAGAGGATGTCGTCGGAGGAGAGGTCGAGTGCGGGCGTTGAAGGCAGGAGCCAGCGCTGCGGAGGCAGTTCCGCGCCCGCTGCATCTCCAGGCGCGCCGCACAGCCAGAAAAGTGCCACCAGGACGCATCCGGCCGCCAACCGGGGGGCATTCTGAGCGGAACGGAGAATCTCTCTGTGGCCGCGCGCCAGGAGAGATGCTTCGCTTCGCTCGGCATGACCCGTTTTCAAGGCGGTTTCCCCGAGTGTCGCGGTCTGGTCACTCACCGACGATGACTAACCTGAAGTCGTGTCGCTTCAGGGGGAATGAGCAGGCGCCCTCCCCTGCCCGCTCGATGGGTTTGCCGGTTTCGGCGTCAAGGGCCGGGGCGTCGGGCTTGAGGCCGAGGGAGGGGTCGAGGGTGAGGCGGCAGGCGCCGTCCTGGCCGGTGTTGGTGATGAAGACGGCGACGGCGCCCTTCTTGGCGACGACGAGCGCTCTGGCCTCGATGCCCTCGATGCGCACCGGCTGCTTCTCCCAGTAGCGGAGCACGCGGCACCCCTCGGTGCCGTAGCCGAAGTCGTAGAGCTTCTTGTAGACGGTCTGGAACGGCTCGCCGTAGCTCCACGCGGGGTAGATTTCGTGGACGAGGCACCAGGCGAGGCAAGTGCGGGCGACCCAGGGCTGAAGCTCCTTCTTGGTGGCGTGGAGGCCGAGGAGCGCGGTGGGGCGGCTGCCGGTCTGAAGGCCGATGGAGGTGGCGCGAACGTAGTCCTCGGCGAAGCGGTCGTGCGCGTCGGTGTCGCCGTATTTCCACTCCCAGTCCAGGTTGATCCCCGCCCAGGTGTTGATGGGGACGATCTGGGTGTTGGTCATGTGGGAGACGTTGACGAAGGGTCGGCCCTTCTGCCAGCAGAGGATGGCGGCGCGCTTGAGGTAGTCGCGCATCGTCCAGAGGCCGCAGGCGGGCTGAAGGGTGCCGTCGTCGCGGTAGTAGGCCCCGCCGCCGACGATGTTCTTGTTGGCCTTGAGGAAGGTGTTGTCAAAGTAGATGCCGTCGAAGGCGCCGCTGTCGAGCATCTTCTCGAAGTACCAGAGGGCGAAGTCCTGGAAGCTGGGCACGGGGTCAATGTCGTAGGCGACGGGGGTGGCGGCGCGGTTGGTGTAGTCGCTCACGAGCCATTCGTCCTGGAAGACCGTGAAGTCGTCGCAGCGACCGCAGCCGCGGGCGTTGGTGTAGGGGATCATGATGTCGGGCTGCCCCTTGAAGGAGCTGACGCCGCTCCAGATATGTGCGTCCCACATCTTGTCGCGCTGGCCGTCGGGGCCGTATCTGCGGAGCCAGTTCTCGAAGAAGGGGCGGTCCTCCTTGCCCGTGCGGCGGATTTCTGCGAACTTGTCGTAGATCGAGGTGTCCTTGTCGCGGGGGAAGACGTCGTGGTCAATGCCGCCCCAGTAGAAGGTCGCGCCGAGGGTGTGGTAGCGGAGGAACTCGGGCGCCTTGGCTGCTATTGTGGGCGGCGTGTCCCCACGCCGAGTATCGCGGGACGGGGACGTCCCGCCCACAAGAGAATTGAGCCGGCGCCAAGAGGGGGTCTGCATCATCGGCTTGGTGGGCGTGGCCTGGAGGCCAAAGACGATGCGGCGGGGGCCGGGGAGCGGGCCGGGCTTGTTGATGAAGTGCACGCGCAGCTCAACCACGCCCTTGCGGCGGATGAGTTCGAGGGCAGGCTTCTTGTCGTCGAGCACCCAGCCCTCGTCGCTGTCGGCGAACCAGGCGATGCCGCGTTCCTCGTCGCCGAGCCAGATGTAGGGGATG
>Ga0073932_1000594_pt1 | contig 87227 bp, 68 predicted proteins | sample DewCreD2012metaG_FD_76967 | JGI IMG/M metagenome (GOLD analysis project Ga0073932, IMG submission 76967) | Hot spring sediment bacterial and archeal communities from British Columbia, Canada, to study Microbial Dark Matter (Phase II) - Dewar... ...
CCGTTCTTGACCTGACCATAACAATCTGGCTAGGTATCACGGTCGCGAACCACCTGTCAAGCGAAATCCGCAGGCCGGCCGCAACTCCGCGTCAGATCAAGGCCGGTTTGTCAGCAGCCTCGGCGCGACCTGCGGGGGCGGGAAGCGCGGCGGTCGGCCGTCCCCGCCTATCCCCGCAGCCGGAAGCGCTGGGTCTTGCCGGTGGCGCTCTTGGGGAGGGCGTCGACGAACTCGATCCAGCGCGGGTACTTGTACGGGGCCAGCTCCTTCTTCACCAGCGCCTTGATTTCGTCGGCCAGCGTCTCGGACGGCGCGTGCCCCTCGCGCAGCACGACGAACGCCTTGGGCTTGATCAGCCCCTGCTCGTCGGGATGCCCGACCACCGCCGACTCGAACACCGCCGGGTGCCTGCCGATCGCGCTCTCGACCTCGACCGGCGAGACCCAGATCCCACCGACCTTGAGCATGTCGTCGCCGCGGCCGCAGCACCAGTAGAAGCCGTCGGCATCGACGTAGTACTTGTCGCCGGTGTCGATCCACTCGCCGACCATCGTCTTGCGGGTCTTTTCCCGCTTGTGCCAGTAGGCCTGGGCGGCGGAGTCGCCCTTGACCATCAGGTTGCCGAGTTCGCCCTGCGGGACGGGCCGGCCGCCTTCGTCGACGATCCGCAGCTCGTAGCCGGGCACCGGCTTGCCCGTGCTCCCGGGACGGACCTCGCCGGGGCGGTTGGAGAGGAAGATGTGGAGCATCTCGGTGGAGCCGATGCCGTCGAGGATTTCCCGGCCGAAGCGGCGTTTCCAACGCTGGAACAGCTCGGCGGGGAGCGCCTCGCCGGCCGAGATGCACAGCCGCACCGAGGCCAGCTCGTGGTCCGCGTCGGGGTCGGGCGCGCGGCCGGCGGCCCGGTCCCGCCGGTCGGCCCACTCCAGCATCGAGGCGTACAGCGTCGGGACGCCGAAGAAGACGGTCGGCCGGAAGTCCCGCAGGTAGGCGAAGACCGTCTCCGGCGTGGGGCGGTCGGGGCAGAGCACCGCGGAGGCGCCGACGGAGAGCGGGAAGTACATGTTGTTGCCCAGGCCGTAGGCGAAGAACAGCTTGGAGGCGGAGAAGGTGACGTCGTGTTCGTTCAGCCCGAGCACCCCCTGGGCGTAGTTGCGGGAGGTGACGACCATGTCGTACATTGAGTGGATCGCGCCCTTCGGGGAGCCGGTGGAGCCGGAGGAGTAGAGCCAGAAGCCGGGGTCGTCGCGGGTGGTGAGCGCGGTCTTGATCACAGGGGGGGCGCGCTTGTAGCGCTGCTTGAACGGCAGGCGGGCGCCGTCGGTCTCGGAGATCACGATCAGGTCGCGCAGGTACGGCAGGTCGCCCTGGATCTGGTGGATCACCGGCCGCAGTTCCTCGCTGATCACGAGCACCCGGGCGCGGCTGTCGTTGAGGTAGTACTCGTAGTCCTTGGCGGTCATCATCGTGTTGACGGGGATCGGGACCGCGCCGATCCGGATCGCGCCGAAGAAGATCGCGTAGAACTGGGGCACGTCGAGCATGACCATCAGGACGCGGTCCTCGATGCGCACGCCGAGGTCCCACAGGGCGTTGGCCGTCTTGTTCACCATCTTCTGCAGGTCGTTGTAGGTGTAGTTGCGGTGGCGGGTGAAGATCGCGGTCTTGTGGCCGCGGCCCTGGCGGATGTTGCGGTCGATGAACCAGTCGGCCGCGTTGAAGTACTCGGTTTCGGGGATCTCGTGCGGATCCGTCATCGTGCCTCGCTCCTTTCCCCGCCCCGGATTCGGTCGACCCGTAACAACGGACGGGCGGAAGGGCAAGCTTGACCGGCGGACGCCGGGCCGCGGCGAGATGCGGCGCGGAAGACGGTCGCCCGGGCCGCTCAGCCGAACGACGGGGGCGGCGGCGCGCCGGGATGGTGGCCGCGCTGCCGCAGCCGCCGCAAGACCTCCTCCACCAGCGCCGCATAGTCGCTCCGCCCGCGCCCCGACGGCCCCTCGAACTCGAAGATCGTCTTCTTGTGCGACGGACTCGCCTTGTGCCGCGTGTCGACCCGCGCCGGCTGCGGGAACACCAGATCGCCGAACGTCCGCCGCAGGATCCCCTCCACCTCGACCGTGATCGCCTCGCGCCGGTCGTACATCGTCAGCAGATACCCCAGCACCTCCGCCCGCGCCCCGTACCGCCGCCGCACGTCCTCCAGCGTCCGGTGCAACAGCCGCAGCCCCAGCATCGGCAGGTACTCGCACGAAACCGGCACGACCAGGTAGTCGGCGGCGACCAGCGCGTTGAGCGTGACCAGGCCGAGGTACGGGGCGGTGTCGACCACCACCGCCTCCGGCGCCCCCTCCCGCACCGCGGCCACGCACCGCGCCAGGATCCGCTCGCGCCCGAACGACGTCGCGAGCTTCGCGTCGATGCCCGCCAGGCTATCCCCCGCCGGCACCAGCGAAAGGCCCGGTACGTGCGTCTCCCGCAGGACGCTCGTCAACGGCAGCTCACGCGCGAACATCGTCGCCGCGTCCCGCGCCTCCCCCGGCGAGGACTCCCAGCGGAACGTCGCCGAAGCCGACCCCTGGCCGTCCAGATCGAGAAGCGCGGTCCGCACGCCGGCGATGGCCAAGCCCGCCGCAAGATTCATCGCCGTCGTCGTCTTGCCCACGTCCCCCTTCTGGTTCGCCATCGCCAGCACCAGCGGACGGCGAATCAACGGCCCGAAACTCATGTCTGAACCCCGCAGATGAACGACGTGCCCCAGGTCGTTTTCCCTTGCATCCGGAACAGACCTCCGGTTACGAATTTGTCTGCCCGGGGCACGGGTGGTATAAAATTACACATGTGGGATATCTGGAGCGCCGGATGACTGGACCTGTACAAGACAAGCGACGCTCGACGTTGGTCGGGGCGACCCTGGCGCTGGTGCTGAGCCAGGCGGGTTGCTCCGCGGCCCTGCTGGGCAACTTCCTGATCGTCCTGCTCGCCCTGGCGATCTTCGTGGGCACGATCCGCCTGGGCGGGGGGGACGACGACGGGAAGCAGCCGCCGAGCCGCTAGCCGCGCGTTCTGCCGCGGCGCCCTCCGGGCGCCGGTTTCTCGACCGCTCCTTCGACGATTCCGCCCTGCCGACCCGACGGTCACGATGCGCTCGCCTCCCCCGGCGCGGTCCGCTCAGAAGTTGTGCACGACGCGGGCCGGGCGCCCCTCTTCGATCCGAACCGCGGTGCAGTACTCGCGCTCGTCTTCGGTCTTGAGACAGACGCGGTGGATGCCGAGCGAGACGCTGTAGTTGACGAGGGGGGTCTTGCGGCCGGTGTCGCGGCCATCGATCGAAACCCACGACCAGGGGTTGGAGATGACGGACAGGGCGCCGGTCTCGCCGGAAGTGGGGGTGGAGGAGCCGGCGTCCCGCGGCGGTCGTGACGTGTCCCGCGGCGGGGGCGGCTCGGCGTCCCGCGGCGGTCGTGACGCGTCCCGCGGCGGGGGCGGCTCCGCGTCCCGCGGCGGTCGCGACGTGTCCCGCGGCGGAGGAGCGGCCTGATCTTCGACGCTCGGCGGTCCGGCATCCGGCGGCGAGGGTGCGACGTCCGGTGCGGGAGCGACATCCGGGGCCGCAGCCGCATCCGGGCCCGCATCCGGACCCGCCGCCGCGGTCGTTTCCGCCGCGGCCGGTACTTCGGCGGCGGCAACGTCCGGCTCGCCGCGGGTGTCGGGCGCGACATCGGCCGGCCGGCCGGACGCGGTATCGGGGGCGTCGGCGTCGGCGGCGGCGGTGTCGACCAGGGCGAGGACGGGGACGGCGTCCGCGGCGGACGGCGCGGGGCCCTTGCCGCGCAGTACCAGATACCAGACCACGAACGCGGCGCCCGCGAGGACGAACAACAGGATCAGGACGACCAGCCAGGTGCGGCCGCCCTTGCGCGGCACTCCTTCGTCGATCGTCGTCGGACCTTCGAGCGGCAGGGCGGGGCCGGTGGGGAGCGGCGGCGGCACGGAGGACTGGCCGGGCGGCAGGGCCGTCGATCCGGCGGCCATGCTGCGGACGATGCTCGCGAGCCGGTCATCGAGGACGGCGGTGGGGGCTTCTTCGTCGTCGAAGTCGAGATCGGCTTCCGGCGGGGCGTCCGGTGCCGGAGCGGGGCTCCGGACCGCGGGGAACTGGGGTTGGGTCGGAATGGCGACCAGCTTGCCGTCGCCCTGACTCGACCCGGTGAGCGTGACGATGCGGGCGGGAGGGGGAGCCTGCGGGCGGGGCTCGGACAGCGTGATCGGGGCGCCCGAGGGGGAGACGACGCGTTGCGGCCCGGTCGGTGCGACGGGCATCGGCGGGCCGGCGGGGGCGGCCGGCCGCGGCGGGATCGGGGACGGCGGCACGGACGGCGCCGGGGAAACGATCGGACGGGCCACTCGTCCCGGCGCCGGCGGAGCGGCGCCGGGGGCCGGGGCCGGCGGTCGCGAAACGACCCCGGCGGCCGGCATGCCGACCAGCGTCCGCTTGGCTTGCGGGCGCACCGGACCCACCGCGGGTCGGGTCGGGGATGCCGCCGGCATCGGTGCCGGCGGGGCGCGCGACGTGTCGTCGGAGGAGGTCGACTCCTCCTCCCGGCGCATCGCCGCCATGCGCGCCAGCAGGTCGTCGGAGAAGCCCGGCACCGTCGGTCCCTCGTCCGGCGGCATCTCGAACTTCACCTTCGCGAATTCCTCGTTCTTGCGCCGTTCCTCCTCGATGTCCCGCGCGAACGTCCGGCGCATGAACTGCGACAGCGAGGTGGCGTTGAACAGCGGCGGCTTGGAGATGATGAAGCGTTGCAGGGCTTCCATCATGTCGCCGGTGCGCTCGTAGCGCCGGCCCGGCGACTTCTCCAGCGCCTTCATGATGACCGCGTCGAGCTCCGGGGTACAGTCGGGGTTGAGCGAGGACGGCGGCGGGGGAACGAGCTTCCGGATGTTCTCGAGCGTGTTGAACTCGGTGTTGCCGGTGAACGGATGCCGGTTCGTCGCCAGCTCGTACAGGCACACGCCGACGGAGAAGACGTCGGAGCGGTGGTCGACCGACTCTCCCGAAACCTGCTCGGGAGACATGTAGTCGAACTTCCCCTGGAGCTGCTGCGACCGGGTATCCGGACGCCGTTCCTCCTTCGGGGCCTTGGCGCGGGCGATGCCGAAATCGATCAGCTTCACCGTGCCTTCGTGGCCGACGAGGATGTTGTGGGGGGAGACGTCGCGGTGGACGATGCGCAGCGGCTGGCCGCCCATTCCCACCTTGTGATAGACGTAGTCGAGTCCTTCGCAGACGCGGGACACGATGAAGGCCGCCATGGTGAGCGGCATGGTCCGGCCGTGCTTGCGGAAGAGCTGCAGGATCGTCTGCAGGCTCTTGCCGGAGATGTACTCCATCGTGATGTAGTACGTGCCTTCGATCTGCCCCAGGTCGAAGATCTGACAGATGCTCGAATGCGACAACGCCGAGAGGATCTTGGCCTCGTTGATGAACATCTCGATGAAGGCCTTGTCCGACGCGACGTGGGGCAGGATCCGCTTGATCGCCAGGACCTTCTCGAATCCCTCGACCCCGAAGGCCTTCGCCTTGAACACCTCGGCCATCCCGCCGGTGGCGATCCGCTCGAGCAGGATGTGCTTGCCGAAGCGCTGGTAATCCATCGACTCGATCTCTCGCTCCGCCGTCGCCGGGCCTCCCGGACGAAGCGGAGGCCCGATTATAGGCCAATCGCGTTGCCTTTCGCAAACATCGGCGCTAGGATGCCGCAGATGGAAAGTCGGGATCTCGACTTCTTCCGGAAACTGCCCAAGACCGACCTCCACGTCCACCTCGACGGGTCGTTGCGGCTGTCCACGATCCTGGAACTCGCCGCGCGACAGGGGGTCCGCCTCCCGGCCGACACGCCCGAGGGGCTGCGGGAGGCGATGCACATCGGCCAGGTCTGCGACTCCCTCGTCTCCTACTTGAGCGCCTTCGAGGTCACGCTGGCGGTGCTGCAGACCGAGGAGGCGCTGTACCGGGCCGCCTACGAGCTGGCGCAGGACGCCGCGGAGGAGAACGTCCGCTACATGGAGGTCCGCTACTCGCCGATCCTGCACACCCGTCGCGGGCTGCGGCTGACGGCGGTGATCGAGGCGGTGACGCAGGCGCTGCGGCAGGCCCAGAAGGACTTCGGCATCGATTCCGGCGTGATCATCTGCGGGATCCGCTCGATCTCCCCCGCCAGCTCCCTCGAAATGGCCCAGCTCGCCGTGGCCTACAAGAACCACGGCGTCGTCGGCTTCGACCTGGCCGGGGCCGAATTCAACTACCCGGCCAAGGCGCACAAGGACGCGTTCCAGCTGATCCTCAAGAACAACATCAACTGCACGGCCCATGCCGGCGAGGCGTACGGCCCGGAGAGCGTCGCCCAGGCGATCCACTACCTCGGCGCCCACCGCATCGGCCACGGCGTCCGCCTGCGCGAGGACGGCGACCTGCTCAACTACGTCAACGACCACCGCATCCCCCTCGAGATCTGCCCCTCGTCCAACGTCCAGACCGGCGCCGTGCCGTCGATCGACCAGCACCCGATCCGGTTCCTCTACAACTTCGGCGTCCGCGTGACGGTCAACACCGACAACCGCCTGATCACCGACACCTCCGTCTCGCAGGAACTCTGGCTGATCCACAAGCAGCTCGGCTTCGCCCTCGACGAGATCCGCCAGATCGTGATCTGGGGGTTCAAGAGCGCCTTCCTGCCGTTCCACGTCAAGCAACGCACGCTGCGGTCGATCGGCCAGGAGCTGGACCGTCTGATCCAGGGTCGGGCGCCCGACGACCGGCCGCCGCTCGAGGAGAACGGCGACGATCCGCGCGGGCCGTCCCACGCCCCGGCGACCTCGTAGCGGCCGGCCTCGAGCGAACGCGCGGGGGAGACGATGCGCACCCGCTCCACAACGCCCGCTCGTCCGCTCCGGCGCCGCCCGCCTGCGGCGCTCGCGCTGCTCCTGCTGCTGGGCACCTGCCGTCCGCCCGACCTCACCGCCTCCGGCGGCTGCATTCCGTGGACCGAGGGGTCGCTCTCGCGGCGGGCCGCGTCGGCGGATGCTGCCGCGCCCGACGCGCCGGCCGCGGGACGAGACGCGGAGCCCGCCGCGGCGGACGCGGGTGCGCCGCGCGTCGCCGACCTGCCGCCCCTGCGCGTGCACCTGGCCCTGCGTCCCGGCGCCGTCGGCGTCGAGGCGGACCCGGTGCCGCGCGACGACGTGTTCTTCTCGCAACTCGCCGCGGCGCTGTCCGCCCGGCCGCTGTTCGAGGCCGATCCCGACCTCGAGCGGCTGGCCGAGACGGCGGCCCGCGCCGCCGCCCGCCGCGGGAACCGGGACGACGCGACCGCCGGCCGCGCGACGGGACTCGAGCCGTTCCTCGTCGCGACCGTCGGCCTGCTGCGACCCGCCGCCGGCGCCGCGGTCGGCGAGCCGACCTACGTCGTGGGACTGACGCTCGCCGTCCACCGCACGCCCGAGCACCGCGCCCTCGATGCCCCCCCCGCCGTGCACTGGCAGCTCGACCTGCCCGCCCGCGCCGTTCGCTCCGCGCGCCTCGTCGGCACGGTGGCGCAGGCGATCGAGGCCCGGGCGCAGGTCGAGATCGACCGCGAGGTCGGCGCGGCGCGCGAACGACTCGCCGACCCGCTGCTGGCGGAACGCCGCGCGGAGGCGGAAGCGCAGTTCTTCGTGCTCGGCCGCGTGTTCTACCCCGACCTCGTCGCTGCCCTCGACGCCGACCGCCCCGAGCAACGGGCGACGGCCGGCCGGGTGCTGGCCCGCGCCGCGGATCCGGACCTCCTCGACGCCTACCACTGGATGCTCGGGGCCGATGATGCCGAATTGCGCCGCGCCGGACTGGAAGGGCTGTGGCGGCTCGCCGCCGGCCGCACCCCGCGGCTCGGCGAGGCCGACCGGGGCCTCCCGGCGCCGGAAGACGCGTGGATCGTCGCCTCCGGCGAGACGGCGTGCCGGTTCGAGGATGCGGACGACGCGGCGCCGCCGCCGGCGGCGCGGCGGACGGCACTCGAGAACCAGACCGAGGCGGTGCAGCGCTGTCTGACCGACCCGGACCCGGACGTGGCTCGGGCGGCCCTGGTGCTGCTGGCGGAGAGCGGCGACGCCGGGACGGCCCGCGAGGTCCGGGCCGCCCTGCGCCGCCTCGACGCTCCGGCGAACGAGAACCTGCTCTGGCTCGCCCTCGGTCGCCTCGGCGACCGCAACGCCCTGCCGCGGCTGCGCGGACTGGCGGGCGGCGACGAACCGCTGGCGACCGTCGCCGTTCTGACGGCGGCACGCCTGGGCGACCGCAGCCTCGACCCGCGCCTGCGGACCCTGCTGGCCCGCGAGGATCCGCGGGTCCGCTGCGCGGCGGCCGAGGCGCTGGCCGGGACCCGCGACCCGGCCGTCGCCGCCGACCTCGTGCCGCTGCTCGACAGCGACCAGCCGGCCCCGGTGATCCGCGCGGCGCGCGCGACGCTGCTGGCGCTGGGCGAGGCGGCGCTCCCGGCGCTGGCGGAGGCGCTGGACAAGTCGGAGCCGAGCGTCGCCTGGGCCGCGGCCGAGGTCCTCGGCGCGATCGGGTCGCCCGCCGCCGTCGCGCCGCTCACCGCCAAGCTGGTCGGACTGGACGCCGTGCTGCGCGACTACATCGTCGAGGCGCTGGGGCGCATCGGCGAGGTCCGCGCGCTCCCGGCGCTCGTCGCCGCCTTCGGCGGTGCGCCCGCCTATCGCAACGAAGCGCCGATCCTGCGCGCGATCCTCTCCTTCGGCCGCCGCGCGATCCCCGCCCTGCTCGACGGCCTGGCCGCCGGCGACCCCGCCGTCCGCGCCGGGGCGCTCGAGGCGCTGGTCCGGCTGGGAGACACCGACCACGCGGACCCGGTGCGCGCCCGGCTGGGCGACGACGACCCCGAGGTGCGCCGCCGCGCGGCCCGCTACTTCGCCGCGGCGAAGGACGACCGGGCCGTCGAACCGCTCGCCGCACTGCTCGACGACCCGGACGAGACGGTGGCGGCGGCCGCCGCGGAAGCCCTCGGCGCCCAGGAGGGCCCGCGCCCCCGCGACGCCCTGGTGGCGGCGGTCGGCGACCCCCGCGGCACCGTCGCCGTCGCGGCGGCCCGCAGCCTGGCGCGACTCGGCGACGCGGCCTCGGTCCGCGCCATCCTCGAGGCCGGCGCGCGCCTGTCGACCTACGATCGGGGCCGCATCATCGAGGCGCTGGTCGCCTTCGGCCGCGACGCCCGCCCGCCGCTCCTCGACGCGCTCGCCTCCGAACGCCTGCGCCTCGTCGCGCTCGAAGCGCTGGACGGACTCGACGCGCCGGTCCCCGCCGAGACGCTCGGGCGCCTTCGCCGCGACGCCCGCGCGTCGGTCCGCGAGCTCATCGCCCGACGGCTCGGCCGCAGCCAGGACCCGGCGGCGATGGAGCCGCTGCGCGAACTGCTGCGGGACGACTCGCCCGCGGTCCGCGAGGCGGCGGTCGGCGCGGTCACGCAGCTCGGCGGTCCCGAAGCCGCCGGCATGCTCCGCCGCGCGCTCGACGACGAACCGGACGAGTGGGTCGCGCGGGCGATCCGCCGCGCCTTGCTGCACCTCGGTTCCGTCCCGTAGCGACCCGGCGCCGCGGCGGGGTCCTTCCCACGCCGCCACCCCGCCGCCATCCCGCCGCTCGACCTCCGCGATTCCGCGACGTTGGCGCCGGCACGCCGTGTGCCACGTCCGGAGCGTGTCGCTCCTTCTGCCGCTCGCCGCCGCCGCCCTCCTCGCCCGCTGGCTGGTGCCCGCCACGGCCCCGCCGGAACTGCTCCTCGCCGCGACGCTCGCGCTCCTCGCGGCGGCCCGACTCGTTCTCCAGCGTCCCCTGCGGCTGGTGCTGCTGCTCGCGGCGGCCGTCGGCGCGGCGTCCGCCGCCTCGGCGCTCCTCGAGCCGCCCCGCGTGGCACCGCTCGCGGAGTCGGGCGACGCGCCGTCCGTCGGCCGCGTCCGCTGGAGCGGCTCCGCGCCGGAAGGCCGGCTGCTGCGGCTGGAACCGCCCGGCGACGAGGCGCCGCCCTGGGCCCCACCGTTGCCCGCGCCGGTGCGGCTGCTGACACCGCCGCCGGACGACGCGCGGCCCGGCGACCTCCTGCTCGTGCCGGCGCGGGTCGCCTCCGCTGCGGCGCTCGGGCCCGCCCCCGGTCGCGAGGACGACGCGCCGGTCGTGCGTCTCGGCGTGGAGGGAACGGCCCGCGTGGCCCGGCCGCCGCCGCAAGCCGGCGGCTGGGCGGAGGCGGCGCGCCGGCGGGTGTCGCGCGCCCTGCTGCGCCGCGCTCCCGCAGCGGCGCCGGTGGCCTGTTCGCTGGTGCTGGGCGAGGACTGGCGACTGCCGGCCGGGGAGCGGCGGATGCTGCGGAACCTCGGCGTGTCGCACCTGCTGGCGATTTCGGGGTTCAACCTGGCGCTCCTGGCGTGGTTCCTCGGCCGCGCCCTCCTCTCCCTCGGCGCGGCCTTCCCCCCGCTGGCCGCCCGGTGGGATCTGCGGCGGCCGGTGGCGGCGCTCGTCCTGCCGGCGATCTGGGCCTACGCGGCGGTCGTCGCGGGGCTGCCCTCGGTGGTGCGCGCCGCGCTGATGGCGACCGCGATGCTCGGCGCGAGGCTGCTCTTCCGCCGCGCCCCGGCGCTCGACGCGCTGGCCGCGGCGGCGCTCGCCGTGCTGCTCGCGGCGCCCGCGCTGGCCGCGGACCCCGGCTTCCAGCTTTCGCTCGCCGCCGTCGGCGGTCTGCTGTTCGCGGCGCGCTTCGGCCTGGGCGCCGGCGGCCGGGACGTCCACCCGGCGGACCGGCCGTTCCGGCGGAAGGACGGCGAGGCGGGCGGCCTTCCGGCGAGCCGGTGGAGCCGTCTTGCCTCCGCCGCGGGCCGCTGGACCGGGCTGGCGCTGCTGGCCGCCACCTTCGCGGCGCTGGTCACCGCCCCGATCGGCGCCTGGCACTTCGGCACCGTGTCGCTCGCCGCACCGCTCGCCAACCTGCCGGCGATCCCGCTGTTCACCTTCGTCGTCTACCCGCTGGCGGTCCTGGCCACACTGCTGGCGATCGGCCCGGCGCCCGACTCCGTCGTCGCCGCCGCCGAGACGCTCTGCCGGTGGTCCTGGGAGGCGTTCGTCGGGCTGTGCGAACGCCTGGCGCGGTTCCTGCCGGGGACGATCGAGGTGGGCCGGGACGGGACGTTCGGCTGCGCGCTGGTGGCGGCCGCGCTGGGCCTCCTCCTGCTGCGGCACGCCGCGCCGCGGAAGCCCGCCCTGGCCGTGCTGCTGCTCGTCGCCGTGGGCCGCGGCGACCCGTCGCCGCAGGCGCGCGGCAGCCCCGGCCCGCCCCCGCCGGGTCCGGGAACCGTCGCCGTGACGTTCCTCGACGTGGGCGACGCCGACGCGGCCCTGCTCCGACTCGCGGACGGCCGGGCGGCGCTGGTCGATGGCGGGCTGTCGCGCGGCACGCCGGACCCGGCCTCCCCCCGCGGACTGCCGCAGCAGCTCGCCGCGCTCGGCGTGCGCGAGCTGGACCTCGCCGTCGTCACGCACGCGCACCCCGACCACTTCGCCGGACTGGCGGCGGCGACGGCGCGCGGCCTGCGCGTGCGCGAACTGTGGGTCAACCCGCAGGGCGAGGCGGAACATCCCGCCGCGGAATACGCACGCTTCGTCCGCGACCTCGAGCGGCGCGGGACGCGCGTGCGCCGCACGCCGGAGCCGTGCGGCGAGCACCGCTGGGGCCCGGCGACGCTCCGCGTCCTCGCCCCGTGCGGCCCACGCGGCTACGACCCGACCCTCGACGAGAACGACAACTCGCTCGTCGTCCGCCTCTCCGTCGGTTGCGCCGATGTGCTGCTGACCGGCGACGCGGGCGTCGCGACGGAAGAGACCCTGCTCGCCGGGAACACGCGGCTCGAGGCCGAGGTGCTCAAGGTCGGGCACCATGGGAGCCGGACGGCGACCGGCGAAGCGTTCCTCGATCGGGTCCGGCCCGCGCGCGCGGTGGTCTCGGCCGCCGCGCATCGTCCCGGCGCGCCGGGACCGCCCCACGAAGCGATCCTCGAACGGCTGCGGGCCCGCGGCGCGGCGGTCTGGTGGACGGGCCGCGACGGGACGGTCACCGTCCAGCTGGCGCCCGCGGGCCTCCGCGCCTGGGACGCGATCGGACGGCCGCGGTGGGAGATGCCGGCGCGTTGCGAACCATGACCGGCATCGCGACCACCGCATCCCGCACCCCGCGCACCCGGCGACGGGCTCCGGCCCTCCTCCCGGCGCGGCCCGCCGGCGCGCGGCCGGGCGAGCGCGACAGGTTCCCCCCGGCCCGACCCTGCTCCGCGTTCTTGCGGTGCCGCCCCGGAAGGGGTTTCCCGCCGCGCGCTGGCGCGGCTCCCCCGATCGGACTACAGGGTGATGCCGAGCACCCGCAGGTCGCGCTCGGCCTGCTCGGCCCAGCCGCGGTTGGCGCGCGGACTGGCGGGGCTGGGGTGCAGCATCGCGCCCACCACGACCCCGGTGCCGGCCAGCGCCTCCCGGGCGCGCTGCGCGGCGAAGGTGCCGACGCCGACGACGAACCGGGGCCGCAGCGCCGCCACGACGGCGCGCAGCGCGCGGTCGCACGGCCCGGCCAGCGCCGCGCGCTCGGCGGCCGACAGCTTGTCCGGCGTGAGATTCCGGCCGCCCGCGTCGAGAAACGCCAGCGGGCACCAGTTGGCCACGAAAAAGTCCCGGAAGAACCGCTCCGGCGTGCCGAACCGCTCGCGGGCCCACCCCCACAGTCGCGCACCGCTCACTTCGCGGCGCGGACTGTCCAGCCCGAGCACCGGACGCCGCGGGTGTTCGCGCGCCGGCCGACCGACCTTCCCTTCGAGGCGCAGCCAGCCGCGGACCATCGCCGGGTCGCCGAACGGCACGCCGGTCTGGACCATGCCGAACGGACCGGGGTTCATCCCGAGCAGGACCACCTCGCGGGTCCCGCGGCCCCAGCGCAACAGGTACGCCTCACAGAGCGGCCAGGCGTAGGCGAGCGGGTTGTAGACCCAGGCGACCGGCGGAGCGAAGCGCAGCCGATCGACGGCGCGGCACAGGTCGCGGTGAATCCAGACCAGCGACACGATTGGTCCTCACCCGACGGGCGAGCCCGACCGGGCCCCGACGACGACGAATGCGGCGGGAACGAGGGCCACGGGGCGCCGAGGGAGCAACCAGGACGGGCTACGGGTTGGTCCCGGCGCCGGCGTTGACGTTCACCTGGACGCGGGCTCCGGCGCGGGCCCGCGCGGCCGCCTCGCGGGCCTGCGCCGCGGCCTCGCGAGCCTGCGCGGCCGCCTCGCGGGTTTGCGCCGCCTGGGCGCGCGCCTGCGCGGCCTGGGCGCGCGCGGCGGCGGCGGCGCCGGCACCCGGGGTCACGACGACGGCTCCGCCACCGCCCGGACCCGGGGTCACGACGACGGCTCCGGAAACGCCCACCCCGGCGGCGACGCCCGCCTGCCCGGCGGCCACACCGGCCTGGGCCGCGGCAACGCCCGCCTGGGCCGCCGCCTCGGCGAGCTGACCGGCCGCCTCGGCGGCCTCGCCGGCCGCCTGCGCGCTCGCGGCGGCGGCCTGGGCGACGACGCGCGCCTGGAGGCGTGCGCGATGCGCCTCCCGCTGGGCCCGCAGGGTCTCCTTGAGCGCCGCGTGCCGCTGCACGCGGACCTCGGCCTGGGCGGCCCAGGCAGCCCGATGCGCCTGGCGATACGCCGCGATCGCCGCCAGCCGCTCGGCGGCCGCCTTGGCCTGCCAGGCTGCCTTGGCCAGTTCGAACCGCGCCTTGGCGTCCGCCGCCCGGGCCAGCTCCTCGGCCGCGACGACCTGGGCGAGCACGGCGATCCGGTGGGCGATGCGGGCGCGGCGCAGCTCGATCGGAACCCGCCACAGCGGATGCCGCGCGGGTGCAAGCGCCGCGACGACCTCGAGGTCCGGCTTCGTCACATCGATCGCGTGGCGCAGGATCAGCGCGTCGGCCAGCCGATCCGTCCAGTCCTGCCAGCGGGCGACGGCGTCGGCCACGACCGCCGGATCGGCGGCGGCGGGAGCGCCGGCGTCGATCTTCACCGCCTTCGGCGCCTCGGGGGTCGCCTCGACGATCTGTCTGGCCGCGGCCGAGGCGACCTCGACCTTGCCGTCGAGCACAAGCACGTCGGTGGTGGGCTCGCCAAGGCCGACCTCGACCGCGAAGACCGTTCCGACCACTTCCGTCGTGCCGTTCTCGGTCTTGACGCGGAAGTACGACTCCCGCTTGTCGCTGGGGGCGACGGTGAAGTGCGCGGCGCCCGCCAGGACCTGCAACTCGACTCGACGAACGCCGTCCTCGACGAACGCCTCGGCCACCAGCAGCTCGGTCAGCTCGTCGAGGTCGACGACGGAGCCGTCCGGCAGGTCGATCTCGGCCTGTCCGCCCTCGGCGACCGAGACGATTGTGCCGCCGGGGATCGAGGCGCCTTCGGCCAGCGGCTGCGGGCCCGCGTCCTCGATCGATTCGACGGTCCCCTGCGCGAAGGCGAGCCGCGCCTCGACGGCATCGGTCTCCGCCGCGGCAGCGGCCTCCGCCGACGGCTGGTCCGCCCTCGCCGGCTCCGCGGGCGTCTTGGCCGGTTCGGCACCCGTCGCGGCCGGCTCGGTCGGGGCCGCCGGAGCGGACGCCGGCTCGGCGGCAGGCTCGGACTTCTTCTTGCAGGCCGTCCCCGCCAGGCACAGGGCGGCAAACACCGACAGCAGGGTCCCGATCCGCTTCATCGCATCCTCCTCGTCGCGCGCGGGCGGTCCGGCCCGCGTCGCTCGAAGGAGGCATTGTGGCCACGGGTCGGCGCAAGCGCAAGTCGGCCGGGGCGGCCGGAACCCCGCCGCCGCGCTTCCCCCTGTCCTGCCGCAATCGGGTCGGCCGACCGGTTGCGGCGGAAGGGCGCCTTGCCACCGGACTCCACCGGGACGGCGGCGGGCTGTCCTCCGCCGGCGGATGTGCGATGATGCGCTGCGGAGGGACAGCGGTGGACGAGCTGCAACGGCTGCTCCTGGAGCTGCGCCGGTTCACTCGGGCGCGCGACTGGGAGCGTTACCACGACCCGAAGAATCTCGCGATGGCCCTCGCCTCGGAGGCCGGCGAGCTGTGCGACGTGCTGCGCTGGGTCGACAACGCGGAGGCCGATCGGTTCGCCCGCGACCCGCGGCACCGGGCGCGCATCGCCGAGGAGGCGGCGGATGTCGGGCTGCTGCTGCTCATGCTGTGCGACCGCGTGGGGATCGATCTGCCGGAAGCGATGCGCGCCAAGCTGCGCCGGAACCGCGAGAAGTACCCGGCCGAGCAGTGGCGCGGGAAGGCCTGGGCGGACCCGACGGCGACGGACGCCCCGCCGGAGCAGCCGGGCGTCGGCGAGGCCGACCAGCCGGCACGCGACGCGGCCGCCGGCTCGGGCAAGCCGGCGCCCCGCGCCGCGGAGGACTCGCTGTTGGCCGGGATCGACGCCGGTCCGGGCGGTTGGGTCGTCGCCCGCGCGGACACGGGCCTCGGGCGGGTGGCGTTCGAGTGTCTCGAGCGGCTGGACGAGCTGTTCCGCGAGGCGGCGGCGGGCCGTCTGACGGTGGCGATCGACATTCCGATCGGCCTGCCGGAGAGCGGAGCGCGACGCTGCGATCTCGAGGCGCGCCGGCGGCTGGGAGCGCCGCGGGCCGCGAGCGTCTTCCCGCCGCCGTGTCGGACGGCGCTGGCGGCGGCGAGCTTCGGCGCGGCCTGCGCCGCGAACCGCAAGGCCTGCGGCCGCGGCCTGACGCGGCAGGCTTTCGAGCTGTTGCCACGGTTGCGACAGGTCGACGCCCTGATCACGCCGGCGTTGCAGCAGCACGTGCGCGAGGCGCACCCCGAGGTGACGTTCGCGGTCCTGGCGGGCGGCGGGGGGCTGCGCTTCCCGAAGACGACCGCCGCGGGGCGCCGGGAGCGGCTCGACCTGCTCCGCCCGTTCCTCGGACCGCTCGACCTGCTCGACGCGCGCCGCGCCCTGGGACGCGAGGCGGCACGGCCCGACGACCTGCTCGACGCGGCGGCCTGCCTGGTCACCGCGCTGCGCGTCCGCCAGGAGCGCGCCGTGGTGCTGCCGGACGGCCCGCCGGAGCGGGACGCGCGCGGGCTGCGGATGGAGATCGTCGCCTGAGGGGACGGCGCAGCCCCGACGCGCGCGACTTCACCGCGGCGGGGACTCGAGCCGGGTGCGGCGCGTCCAGCGGGTCCACGCCCGGCGCACGTAGGCGAAGCGCTCGGCCACGGTCGGATACCGGCGGGTGAACCACCGGACCAGCGCCGCGACTTCCTCCACCTCGTCGTCGCCGAGGGGCGCTCGGACCCGCCGTTCGAACTCCGCGGGCGGCAAGGGATCGTCGAACGGGCCGCCGGCGGCCGGACCGGTGGGGGGGGCCCGGCGCGTCACGGTTCCCCTCCCGTTCGTCGTCGCAGCGCTTCCAGCAACCGCAGGTCCGTCGCGTCCTTGTCGCGCCCGCCCCAGTGCTTGGTCCGGATCAGGTCGTCGAGGCATGGGACGGCAATGGAGGTGCCGTCGTCCCAGCGCAGGAGCTTGCGTCGGCTCCAGGCGTCCGCATGGGCCAGCGCCACGCCCTCGACCGGTCGGCCGCGGCGCGCGACGAGGACATCGATATGCTCGTCGTTCTCCAGAACGTAGCGTCCGGCGCGGCGGGCTTCGGCGGGCGAGCGGGTCGGACGCAGGCCCAGGGGCTCCAGCGCCGCGTTGAGGGCCTCGACGTCGTCGGGGTCGATCCAGAGGTCGTAGTCGGCGGTCAGCACCGGCAGGCCGTAGGCCACCATGGCCCGCCGGCCAATCAGCAGCGTCCGGGCGCCGCTGCCGGCAATCGCACGGAACAGATCGCCCTCGTCGAACGCGGCTCCTTCCATCGCCGCGACTCTATCCCGTTCCTTCCGGTGGGGGAAGCCGGGGCGCGGCGCGCGGGCTGCGGATGGAGATCGCGGTCGGAGGGGGTATGGCGTTCGAGCGGGGCTGCCTGCGACGGATGCCGCTCAACCGCCGCCTCCTCCCGCCGGCTCCGGCAGGTCGCAGTCCCAGAGACGGAGGTAGATCCCGCCCGGCTCTTCCTCCGCGAGAAGCAGGCCGTAGGTGCCGTCGCGCCGGTCGTACAGCTGCGGGTTGCGGTCCCGGCCCGGCCAGTCGGTGATGCGGATCTCGGTCCGGGTGGGCAGGTGCATGGCCACGATGTCCTGCCGCGGTTGGTCGGGGCAATCGAGGTCCGAGGACCACCGGTGGTCGACGTACGCGAGCCACGGTCCCTTGGCATCGACTTCGGGGCCGTGGACGGCGGTCCCCTCCCAGACCAGCGCCACCTCCTCCCCCGTTCTCCGGTCGTAGCCGTAGATGTCGGCGTGGCAGGGCCGGAACCAGGTCCAACCGCCGGCGTTCCGGAGATCGGTCCACGCAATCCAGTCGGCGCTGACCGTCGACCGGAACTGGTCGTACGGCGCATCGGTGATCTGGATCCAGCGACGCGAGACGAAGTCGAATGCAGCGACTTCGTAGACGATGTTGCCGCCGGGCGGTGCTTCCGGGTCCCACCAGCAGTCGTCGAATACCGCCAAGCCGTCTTCCAGATCGACCACTCCTCCGCACCCCGTCAGGATTCCCGGGAAGGTGGCGCCGGCGATCGGGTCGACGTTGAGCGCGAAACGTTCGCCGCTCTCGGCATGCACCGCTAGGATGTTCGGCCGATAGGGATGACGATCACCCAACTCCGTCGCATCCTGACGAATGTCCCGCCAGACCACCCAGGGGTATTCGAGGGAGATGTAGTCGATGAAGCAGCCCAGTGCGCCGTCGGGTTCGCGGTTCGCCGAGGTGTTGGCGTCCAGCGTGCGGCGGTTACCCGTTTCGATGTCGAGCAGGCGGAGCTCACACCGATTCGTCGTGGGCGTCTCGGAGTAGGACACGGCGAACGCAACGCGGCTCTGCTCGATGGAAGGGTCTTCGGTCGAGCCCGTCTGACCATCGGGTCCCTCTCCTTCTTCCAGTTTCCGCGCGCACCGAGTGGTACGCGACGTCAACCACAGGTCCCTTCCTCCCCGCGCCGGCGCCCCTGCATACACAATGCGGTCTCCGTCGCCGCTGTATTCGTACAGACCGTGCTCGGCTTCGCGGACCGACATCCGCCGGCAGAGGACGCCCCGCGAGGCCCCGGCACGCACCTCGTCGGGGACGAGCTGCGGGCATTCCTCGATCTCGCCGTCGTCGGTCTCCGGACGATCCGCCGCGTCGAGGTCGCCACGGTCGGTCGCCTCCCAACGATCCCAGGCCGTATCCGGACGCGCATCCACCTCCCCGCCGCAGTTCGTGCTGCATCCGCACCGGCCACCGCCGCAACTGCCGTAGCACAGCCCGCGCGCCCGGCACGCCTCCTCGCACGAGGCGAACGTGCACGCCTCGGCCTCGCCGCCGTCGTCCGACGACGGTGTCGTCGAACATGTCACGCATCCCACGGCCAGGCCGAGCGCGACCAGCCCGATTTTCAACCCGGCCGCTCGGTCCGACGTCCGATATCGCCCCCGTTCCATCTACTGCCTCGTTGCCACCTGGATCCGTCCCGGCTCCCAGTGCACCGTCCACGGGCCGACATCGAGCGCCGCATCGACCCAGCGCCAGACGTCGTGCGGCCCGGCCACCGTCCACTCCCCCGACCGGCCCCGCCGGACCACCAGCCCTTCCCGGAACGGCCGCCGGAGATAGATGAAGTCGCCCTCGACCCGCAGCTCGCTCGCCGGCCCCACGGGAACCGACGCCAGCAGGGCCGCGCCGGAGGCGTCCCGCACGTCGAGGACGTGCAGCACCCCGAACAGGTGGAGGAACAACAGCCCGCGATCGTACGCCGCCGTGCCGCGGCCAAACGCCCCGCAACCACCAAGCGCGTCACAGACCCGGTCCATCCCGCGGTCGAACCAGCCGCAGTCCGAACAGGAGCGAACGACCAGACCGTCCCGTCCCGGCAGCCAGCGGAACCGGTCCAGCACCACCGGCGCGGCCGGGTCCGAGATGTCCGCCACCACCAGCGACAGCAGCCCCACGATGTACGCTCGCCGCCCCTCCGCGAACACCCGCCGTGGTTTGCCGCAGGTGTCGATCGTGGCCAGCAAGGAGCCCCGGGTGACGTTGTAGAGCGAGACGCCGCTGCCGTGCGCTGCCAGGAGCACGCCGGGCGCCGCCGCGAGATCGTGCGCCGCGGCGCGCAGCCGCAGGGTGCGCGCGGGGACGATCTCGCCCGTCGGCCCGATGCGGAAGACCTCGACCTGTGCACCCCGCAGGGCGAAAACCTCCTCGCCCTCGGTGGCGACCGCGGCGAGATCCCGCATCGTCCGTTCGCTCGCAACGACAGCCGGCGCCACCGGAACGCGGCAGGACAGGCGTCCGCCGGAACAGCGCAGCCGGCCGAAGTCCGGGAAGCCGGCCGTCGAGCCGATCGCACAACGCGCGCCGTGGAGCGCCTCGGCGGCCCCGTCGCCGTCGCAGTCGGCGACCGCCAGGTCGCCGCGACGCTCGCCCAGCGATTCCCAGACCCCGGAGCGCAGCGTCCAGGCCGATGTCGCCGGCGTGGACAGGCCCCGGTCGGCCACCACCGTGACCTCGCCCGCCAGCCGGCTGACCGACAACGCGGCTCGACCGGCGGCGCTCGGACACCCGTCTCCCGCACACGGCGCCGCCGCGAGTGACCAGCGGCCCGTCCGCGGGTCGACGTACCAGAGGTCGGCGATCGCGCGGTTCGACGCGTCGCTGCCGCCGAACACCACCAGCCTCGCCCTGGCGGCGTCGTACGCCACGGCCGGGGCCACCCGACCGGACGGGATCCCGGATCCGGCGATTCGCCTCGCCGCCCCGGTGTCGAGGTCGATCCGGAAAAGGTCGGAGGTCGGGCCGGCCGCCGTCCGACCGCCGACCAGCCACAAGGTCCGGCCCACCCGGGTCGCTCCCGCGTCGGTGAGTCCCCCGGCCACATCCGGCAACTCGCCGACCCTGCGCCAGCCGGAAACCCACGGCTCGCCGTCACCCGGCGCAACGTCCGACGGCGGCACCCACGTCGCCCGCTCGTCGTAGAGCCAGATGTCCGACAGCGGCCCGTCGTCGCCTTCCCCGCCGACGAGCAGCAGGGATCCCGTCGGCTCCCGATCGCCGTCGGGCGGCGGCTCCAGACCCAGCGCCACCGCTGGTCGAGGGCATTGCCCGTCGCAACCGGAGGCCACGGACGAACCGGCGCCGGTGCAGACGAGGACGGCGCCGCGGCGCGCCGGCGGCCACAGGTTTCCGCGGGGCACGGGCGAGAGTGAGAAGAACGTCCGCTCCGGGTCCGGACGGCCGTCGGTGCTCATCTCGACGGGCAACCCCGCAGCGTCCACCAGATGTTCGAAGCCCCAGGCGTCGCGGACGGTCAACGCCCCGACCCACATCTGGTCCGCGGCCCGACCCGACGCGTCGCTTCCGCCGAACGACCAGAAACGGTACGGGTCGCCCTTCGCATCGAAAGCGAAGCCGACCGCGGGGTCCGTCAGATCGAACACCGCGGTCGAGGCCAACCTGGTTCCGAGCGTCCAGCCGATGTCGTTGCTCGAGGCGTTCCAGCTCGAGACGGCCAGCCCGGCCACCTGCTCGCCGGCCGTCTGGAAGAACAACCATTCGGGCCAGCGGGGGCACGGACCCCACTCGGCGAAGCAGCGGACTCGCAGGATGTCGATCAGGACGTTGGTGTTGCTGCCGATCCGTCCCGTGTCATCCACGACCCAGGGGATCGTGATCCCGGTCATGCCTCCGCCCCCGGCCCAGAACGGCGGATACATCGTGCCCGGCGGCAGGCTGTTCCGGATCCCTTCACCGTCCAGCCGCACCCAGCGCGTGTAGGTGTTTCCGTACGCACGATCATAGGTCCGCCCGAAGAAGGCCGTGCCGGCGGTCGGCTCCGGCCGGAACCACATCCGCGCATCGTAGCGGCAGGGAGACAATGGCGCGTACTCGCACAGGTCCTGCCGCCAGTTCCACTCTTGTCGCGTCGAGCGCCCGGCGCCCCAGTACGCCGCGTAGCCCAGGATCGAGCCGCGCGGACCCAACAGGCCGAGGTCGGGATCACCGTAGTACAGCTCCCGATACTGGTACGGCGTCGGCAGGATCTCACCGGATGCATCGCGCGGGGCGCCGTCGTAGTCGGCGTCCTCCCAACGCCCGGTGTTCTCCGGCACGTTGAGCGGGCAGTAGTCTCGCTCGCACGTCCCGTCCGCTCGCTCGGCCTGGCTGCAGTGGCAGCGCTGGACGAGGGTATCGACCGGCGGTCCGAGCGTCGCGCTGCTGCCGCCGCCGGCGCGGTTCCACCAGGTCGGGCAGATGTCGACCGATGCGGTCGGCCGGTGCGGCGGCGTCCAGTAGCGCTCGTCCCCCTCCATCCGCTCGACCTGCACCGTCGGCTCCCGCTCGGGCGCGACGCACGAATCGACGCACGGAAAGTCGGCGTCGCAGGCGTCCCCGATCCCGACCCGGAACGGCGTCGGCGGGTCGAGCAGGAACGGCGCGGACGATGGGTAGACGCGCTCCCAGTCCGCATTGCAGTTCCACTGGTCGCGGTTCGCCGCCGCGGGGCAGTTGTCGCACCGGTTCCCGATGCCGTCCCCGTCGCCGTCGTGGGCCGACCACAGGTAGTCCGCCGGCGGCGCGCCTTCCCAATCAAGCGCTGCCGGGCCTTCCGTCTCCCGCGTCAGCGGGTCGTAGGGGACCGCGTAATCGAACCACCGCATCGTCGGGCACAGGTCGCACCGGTCGCCGACCTCGTCCCCGTCCGTGTCGCCCGCGCGCGGCACGTACAGGCCGGGGGTTTCGATGTATTCGGGCGACGATCGCGGAAGCCCGTCATCGGGCCGTGCGGCGAACTGGCAGAGGTCGCAGGAGTCCCCGAGTCCGTCCCCGTCCCGGTCGGGCTCCGAGGAGAGGGTGCACGCGGTGGGGCATGGATCCTGATGGTCCGCCAGCCCGTCACAGTCCGTGTCGCTCTGGACCTCGAAGCGCACCCGCCCGGGCCAGACCTCCTCTTCCATGGTGACGTCGGAGAATTCGAAGTACGACGTTCCGGTCACCGCGTCCGCCAAGGCGGCCGGTTCGGTGAACATGTTCCACCAGTACCGGCTGGCGCCCGCGGACCCCTCCAGGAGCCGCAGCAGCGCGTCTTCGACCGCCGGGTTCTCCTCCATCACGTCGAAGAGAAGCTTCACGGCGAACGACGTGATCGGCTCGCTGCCGGCCGGAAGGAGGAAGTTCAAGTACGACTCCAGAAAGGTGTTCAGGCCGGAGGCCAGGCTGCTCAAGCCCACCAGGGCATCGGACCGCGCCCTGCGAATGGTCCGGTCAACGCACCGGAAGATGTCGCGGTTGCTCGGCTCGGCGCAGCAGGGGTGCATGGATGGTTCGAGGAAGCAGCCCACGGCCACCAGTTCCTCGCTGAAGCTTGCCGACCAGTCCCATTCCACGATCCAGCCCATCTCGGGCGATCCCCCGCCCAGCACCAGATTGCGGGTGCCCCACGTCGTGTCGCCGGGCAGATCCGGCGTGAAGTCGGTCCAGGTCACGCTCGGCGTCGTCGGCGCCGTCGTCGAACAGCCGGCCGCGCAACGGTCCTCGCCGGCCCGCAAGGGCAGCACCAGGCTGGCCTCGAACCACGTCAGGTTCAGCCTCACCACGCCCCAATCCACGGCCGTCGCCAGGTCTCCCGACGGCGCGAAGTCGATGGCCGCGCGGTATCGGACGTGTAACGCGGGCGAAAACGCCAGGCACGGCCGTGACGTCGTCCCCGGAATCCAGCCTCCGTATTCGGTGCAGACCCGGATCCACTCGACGTCCGCGGACTGGAGCGTCAACCGCAGCCGGCTCGCGTAGCTCGACACGCCCGCAATTGCGTCTGCGGCGTCTCCCAGCAGGTTGCAGTTCCCCTGGATGGGGCAGGCCACGCTCATGCCGAAGCCGGCGGCGAGCCGACCCACCGCGCAGTCGTTCTTCGGGTCGCCGTCCGCGTCTTCACCGGCGGGCTCGCCCTCCGGGTCGGGGTCGCAGGCCAGCCTCACCGCCGCCTGGAGATCCGCAAGCGTGGTCGAGAAGATCGGCGGGCCGTCCTTCGACTGAGGCCCGTGTCGCTGCGGATGATGGGCGTACCCGGTCGTCCTCACGCCCGACCAGACGATGTCGTCGGCATCGAGGCCGACCTCCACCGTTTGCGCGAGCACGTCCACCGTCACGCGCATACTCCCGATCAGGGCGGCGAGACGGTCGAGCATGTCGGGCCGGCTGTGCCACTCCGCCTCCATGGGGAACCACTCGGTCGTGGGTTCCCGACCCACCAGTACCGCCGGCGAGTCCGGAAATAGCCAATGCTCAAGGACGGTTAACCCCCCCCGGACGGGGTCATCGTCCGGCAACCCGTGCCCAGGACGACACCCAGGGCGAGAGCGATTCGGACCGAACGTGTCGCGGCTCGCTTCGTCATTGCGTCCCTCCCCGCCGGCGTGACGGACCGGCCGACTCCCTCGATGCCTCTAGTCTGGACGCGCTTCCGCATGCATGCAAGAGGAACGGGGCGCGGCGCGGCGGGCGGCGGATGGAGATCGCTGTCTGAGGGGGCGGGCGAGCGGCCTACCGGTAGGGCGGGGCCTTCCGGAACACCTTCTCGTCGAGGCCGCCGAGCTCCTGGGCATAGTGTTCGAGCAGGAAGCGCGGGGTGAAGGCGCGGCCGGTCTGCTCGCAGACCGCCAGCGGGAGCGTGCGGCCCCAGCGCACGATCGTGCGCTGGCCGTCGGCCTCTTCGAGACCGATGCACTTGGTGGGGCAGACGTAGACGCAGGCGCCGCAGGCGATGCAGGCGGGGTTTTCGGCGTCGTAGGGGGTGGTCATCTTCTTCGCCGTCCCGCGGGCGCTCATCGCGATCGCGTTCGCGCCGACCACCTCCCGACAGACGCGTTCGCACAGGCCGCACAGGATGCAGTCCTCGGCGGTCTCGTCGGGCTCGAGGCGTCCGGTGGTCACGCCGTGTTCGGCGGCCAGCGCCTGCAGCTCGGGCGAGCGCGGGGCCATCGCCAGCAGCAGCTCGAGCACCACGCGGCGGTGGCGGACCACGTCGGGCGTGTCGAGCCGCACATCGATCCCGGGCTGGACGGGGAAGTTGCAGGAGGTGGTGATCTTGCGGCGGCCGCGCTTGTCGACCACCTCGACCAGGCACAGTCGGCAGGCGCCGTAGGGCGAAACCGCCTCGTGGTGGCACAGCGAGGGGACCTCGTAGCCGTACTTACGGAGTGTTTCGAGCAGGCCGTCGCCGTAGTGCGCCTCGTAGGGTCGGCCTTCGACCTGGAAGGTCACGGGAGCGCCGAACGGATGTTGCTCGCTCATCGGTTCCTCCGCCCTACGCCACGTCGACCGCGTCGAACTTGCACACTTCCTGGCACACGCCGCACTTGATGCACTTCTGCTGGTCGATCACGTGCAGCTTCTTGCGCTCGCCGGTGATCGCGCCGGTGGGGCAGTTGCGGGCGCAGACCATGCAGCCGGTGCACTTGTCGTTGATGCCGAAGGTGATGAGCGCCTTGCAGACCTTGGCCGGGCACTTGCGGTCGCGGATGTGGGCGACGTACTCGTCCTGGAAGTAACGCATCGTCGAGCGCAGGGGATTGGGGGCGGTCTGGCCGAGGGCGCAGAGGGAGGCCTTCTCGACGGTGAGGGAGATCTCGTCGAGCAGCTCGAGGTCGCCTTCGCGGCCCTGGCCGGCGCAGATGCGGTCCACGATCCGGCACAGGTGCTTGAGTCCCTCGCGGCAGGTCACGCACTTGCCGCACGACTCGTCGGCGAGGAAGTGGAGGAAGTAGCGGGCGACATCGACCATGCAGGTCGAGTCGTCCATCACGATCATGCCGCCCGAGCCCATCATCGAGCCGGCCTCGGTGAGCCTGTCGAAATCGACGGGCATGTCGAGGTGCGAGGCGGGGAGGCAGCCGCCGGAGGGGCCACCGGTCTGGACGGCCTTGAACTGCTTGCCGTCGCGGATGCCGCCGCCGATGTCGAAGATGATCTCGCGCAGCGTCTTGCCCATCGGGACCTCGACGAGGCCCGTGTTGTTGACCTTGCCGACCAGCGCGAAGATCTTGGTGCCCTTCGAACCGCCCCAGGGGTCCCGGGAGACGTCGCCGGTGCCGATCGAGGTGAACCAGTCGACGCCGCGGGCCAGGATCAGCGGGACGTTGGCCCAGGTCTCGACGTTGTTGAGGTTGGTCGGCTTGTTGTAGAGGCCCTGCACCGCGGTGTGGATGTGCTTGGCCCGCGGCTCGCCGACGAAGCCCTCGATCGAGGCCATCAACGCGGTGGACTCGCCGCAGACGAACGCGCCGCCCCCGCGGTTGATCTGGATGTCGAAGGAGAAGTCGGTGCCGAGGATCTGCTCCCCGAGCAGGCCCAGTTCGCGGGCCGTCTGCAGCGCCAGCCCGAGCCGTTCGACGGCCAGCGGGTATTCGTTGCGGACGTAGATGTAGCCGACCGGGTGGCCGGGGTGGGCGATGGCGTAGGCGCCGAGGATCATCCCTTCGATCACCAGGTGCGGGTTCCCCTCCATCAGCGAGCGGTCCATGAACGCGCCCGGGTCGCCCTCGTCCCCGTTGGCGATGATGTAGCGCACGCCGTCGGGGGCCGGGGCGTGGCGGCACTCCTTCCACTTCACACCGGCGGGGAAGCCGCCGCCGCCGCGGCCGCGCAGCCCGCTCCTGTAGATCGCGTCGAGGACCTCCTCCGGCTTCATCGTCGAGAGCGCCTTGGCCAGCGCGGCGTAGCCGCCGACGGCGATGTAGTCCTCGATCGAGGTCGGGTCGATCCAGCCGTTGTACTCGAGCAGCACGCGCATCTGGTGCTTGTAGAAGCCGACATCCTCCTGCCGGACCGCGCGGGCGCCGGTGACGGGGTCGACGTACTGGAGGCGTTCGATCGGCTTGCCGCCGAGAGTCGATTGCTCGAGGATCTCGCCGACGTCGGACGGCTGGACGCGCTGGTAGAAGAACCCGTGGGGGTGGCAGAGCACCAGCGGGCCGCGCTCGCAGAAGCCGTGGCAGCCGTTGATCCGCACCTCGAGCCTGTCCTCGAGGCCGCGCTTCCGCACCTCCTCGCGCACCGCGTCGGCGAGCTTGAGCGCGCCGTAGGCGACGCAGCCGGTGCCGGCGCAGACCGACAGCGCGGGCTTCTTGGGATCGCGGCGGGCCGTGAGTTCGGCGCGGAGCTTCTCGAGCGCCTGGGGACTGGTCAATCGCGCGCGCATCACTTGGACCTCCCGATGCCCTTGAGCACCTTGTCCAGCTTGGCGGACGTGATGTTGCCGTGGTACGTGCCGTCGAGAATCACCAGCGGCCCGAGGGCGCAGGCGCCGACGCAGTTGACGGTTTCGAGCGTGAACTCGAGGTCGGGGGTGGTCTCGCCCGCCTTGATCTTCATGTCGCGCTCGATCTTCTCCACCAGCTTCGGCGCGCCGCGGACGTGGCAGGCGGTGCCCATGCAGACGGTGCAGATGTGCTTGCCGCGCGGCTTGAGACTGAAGGCACGGAAGAAGGTGGCCATGCCGTAGACGCGGGTCAGCGGCACCTGGAGCTTCTCGGCCACGCGCGCCAGCGCCTCCCGGGGCAGCCAGTTCTCCTGGGCCTGGATGTCCTGCAGGATCGGGAGCAGCGCCGCCGCGCTGCCCTGGTACTTGTCGACGATCCGGTCCACGTTCGCCAGGTCCATCGCCGTCTCCTTCTCCTAGCGGTTGGCGTCCGCCGCCGCCCGCCGCTCCAGCTCCGCGTACTCGGCCGCCACGCGCGCCTGGATCGCCGCCCGCTCGTCCTTGTAGTCCTCCGACAGGAGGTGGCGGAAGCGCCCCTGCGGCTTGAGGTACTCGACCAGCGGCCGCAGTTTCGGCGTCGGCTGCGTGAGGCGCAGGCGGCCGTGGACGATCTCGTACAGCGGCGCCACGCCGGTCTCCACGGCGAGCCGGCCGATCTCGATCGCGAGGTCGGGGGCCATCCGCCAGCCGGTGGGACAGGCGGCGTAGACGTGCAGGTACGCCGGGCCGTCGGCCTGCTGCGCCCGCTTCACCTTCTCGGCCAGGTCCAGCGGATAGCTCGGGTTGACCGTCGCCACGTACGGGATGCCGTGGGCGGCGCAGATCGCCGGCATCGGCTTCTTCCAGGTCTGCTGGCCGATCGAGGCGCGGCCGGCGGGGGAGGTCGTCGTCGAGGCGCCGAAGGGGGTGGTGCCGGAGCGCTGGATCCCCGTGTTCATGTACGCCTCGTTGTCGTAGCAGACGTAGATCATCCGATGGCCGCGCTCGAGCATCCCGGACAGCGCCTGGAGGCCGATGTCGGCCGTGCCGCCGTCCCCGGCCATCGCCACGACGGTGATGCGGCGCTTGGGCAGCCGGCCCTTGCGCATCAGCACCCGCAGGCCGGCCTCGATCCCCGACCCGACCGCCGCGGCGTTCTCGAACGCCACGTGGATCCACGGGATCTTCCAGGCGGTGTCGGGATAGGAGCTGGAGATGATCTCCATGCAGCCGGTGGCGGTGGCGACGATCGTGTTGCGGCCGAGCACCTTGTGAATCAGCCGCACCGCCAGCGCCTCGGCGCAGCCCTGGCAGGCCCGGTGCCCGGCGCTGAAGTAGTCCTCCCGGGGCAGCAGCCGGGCGGAGAAGACGTCGAGCGCCGCGGGATTGCCGCGGGTGAGCGGGGTGAGCGCCGGGCGGTCGGCGCGGGTCGTCGTCTCGTGTTGCGCGCGCATGGCCTACTCCCTCAACCCGACCATCCGGGGCGCCGGGACCTGGCCGGTCCTGGCCGCCGCGGCGGTCTCGTCCCACATCCGGTGGAAGTCGGCGAACGTCACGTCGCGCCCGCCCAGCCCGACCACGAACTCGACGATCGGCGGCCGGTGGGCGTCGGCGTAGAGCGCGGCCTTGACCTCGCTCGCCACCGGACCCAGCGGGCCGCCGAAGGAGATCGCCCGGTCCAGCACCGCCAGCGCCTTGCACCCGGCGATGGCCCGCTTGAACTCGGCGAACGGGAACGGCCGCCACAGCCGGATCCGCACCAGGCCGACCTTCTCCCCCTTCGCCCGCCGCTCGTCGACGACCGACATCGCCGTCTCGCCGAGCCCGCCCATCGTCAACATCAGCAACTCGGCGTCCTCGGCACGGTAGGTTTCGATCGGCCGGTACTGGCGGCCGAACACCTGCTCGAACTCGGCCCACGTCTCGAGGATCGGGCCGTACGAGTCGAGCAGCGTCTGGAGCTGGGCCTTCTTGGCCTCGGTGTAGATGTCGGGGATGCCGACCGGCCCGAACGAGCGGGGCTGATCGACGTCGAGACGCTGGAGCGGCTCGAACGGCGGCAGGAACTTGCGCACCGTCTCCGCGTCCGGCAGCGTCACCGGCTCGACGACGTGCGAGAGCATGAAGCCGTCGAAGTTGACCATCACCGGCAGCGACACCCGCTTGTCCTCGGCGAGGCGGAAGGCCCAGATCGTCAGGTCGAGCGACTCCTGGCCGTTCTCGGCGAAGACCTGGACCCAGCCGACGTCGCGGTTGGCCATCACGTCGCTGTGGTCGTTCCAGATGCTGATCGGACCGGACAGCGAACGGTTGGCGACGGCCATCACGATCGGCAGGCGCAGCGCCGAGGCGATGAACAGGATCTCGTGCATCAGGGCGAGGCCCTGGGAGCTGGTGGCGGTGAAGGTGCGGGCCCCGGCGGCCGAGGTGCCGCAGCAGACGGACATCGCCGAATGCTCCGACTCGACCGGGATGAACTCGGCGTCGAGGTCCCCGTCGGCCACGATCTCCGCCAGGTGCTCGACGATGTGCGTCTGGGGGGTGATCGGGTAGGCGGCGACGATATCGACATCGGCGAGTTTCGCGGCCTCGGCGATCGCGATCGACACCTCCATCCCGACCGGCTTGCCGGCGACGATCGGCCCCGACATCAGACTTCCTCCTCCACCTGCCGGATGCAGGTCGTCCAGCACTCGCGCGCGCAGATCCCGCACCCCTTGCAGTACTCGAGGTCCGCGTCGGGGTACCCCTGCGCGTTCCAGCCGATGCACCCTTCCGGGCAATAGACCACGCACACGCCGCAACGGATGCACTTGGCGTGGTCCCAGACGGGGCGCACCGAGCGCCAGTCGCCGGTGCGGTTGAAGCGGGCGCTGCCGGGCACGGTGATCGCCGTGCCGACCGCGAGTTCCGTCCACTTGGGTTGAGCTGATTGCGCGGCCAAGAGCCACCTCCGCGTTGCGCGAACGACCCGGGTCCCGCGCGCGCGGGCCCGCGGACCGAATCCCGATTCCAAACCCGGCCCTAGGCGGCGCCGGCCTCGTACACCGCCGTCTCCGCCATCGCCCGCTCGAACGCCTTCACGTTGCGCGGGCCGATCGCCCCGAGCACTTCGTGCATCGTCTCGGCCACGACCTTGGGATCGACCAGTTCCGCGGCCCGGAGCAATGCGCCGAGCACGACCGTGTTGGTGATCGGACGACCGATCTCCTCGCGAGCGATGCGATTGGCATCGACCAGCGCCAGGCGGCTCCGGAAGCCGAACTCCCGGCGCACCGTCGCCTCGTCCTTGGCCGTGTTGAGCACGACCGTGCCGCCCGGCCGCAGCCCCTGCTCGACCTTGACCAGCTTGAGCAGGGACGGGTCGAGCACCAGGACGAAGTGGGGCTGCTGGATCGCGGTGCGGTTGCGGATCTGCGCCCCGGCGATGCGCGCGTAGGCCACCACCGGCGCCCCCCGCCGCTCCGGCCCGAAGCTCGGAAACGCCTGCGCGAAGCGCCCCTGGCGGATCGCCGCCGTCGCCAGAATGGTCGCGGACGTCACGGCACCCTGGCCGCCGCGCCCATGGAAGCGGATCTCCTGCATTTCCATCGCCGCCTCCCGCCTGCTCCCCGACTCGCCGCCGGGGCGAGCCCCTCGGCCGCGGGACGCCCCCCACGCCTCCGGCCCAAGCCCCCGAGAGCGGGCCTGGACCCTACGCCGCTCGGGAGAAGCTGTCAACGCGCCCGGGTCGATGCTAGATGTCCTCGCCCGATGAGCCTCTGGGACCGGCGGATGATCGTCGTGACCGGCAAGGGCGGCGTCGGCAAGACCACCGTCTCCGCCGCCCTGGCGCTGGCCTGCGCCCGCCGCGGACGCCGGACCCTCGTCGCCTCCCTGCACCCGAAGGACCGCCTCTCCCCGCTGCTCGAAGTGCCCCGCATCGGCCCCCACAACACCCCCGTCCTGCCCAACCTCGAGGCGGTCAACATGACCCCCGAGGCGGCGCTGGCGGAATACGGACGGATGGTGTTCCGGTTCCGCGTCGTCTCCCACCTGATCTTCGAGAACCACGTGGTCAAGGCCTTCCTCCGCGCCGTCCCGGGCATCGATGCCTGGGCCCTGCTCGGCAAGGCCACCTACCACGCGATCGAAACCGACGGCACCGGGCGCCCGCGCTACGACACCGTGATCCTCGACGCCCCCGCCACCGGCCACGCCCTGTCGCTGCTCGCCCTCCCCCGCACGCTGGCCGAACTGGCCCCGCCCGGACCGCTGCGGCGCGACGGCCAGGAACGCCGGGACCTGCTCGCCGACCCCGAACGGACCGAGGTGCTGCCGGTGACCTTGCTCGAGGAAATGCCGGTCAGCGAAACCGGAGAACTGGTGGAACGACTGCGGAACGACCTCCGCCTTCCCGTGCACCGCGTGCTGGTCAACGCGGTGCCGGAACGGACCTTCGCGGCGGAGGAAGTCGAGCGGGCGGTGGCCGAGGAGCTCGCGCCGGCCGATCATCCGTTGATTCGCGCCGCGGTCTGGGACCTCCACCGCCGGCGGCTGGAGGACGAACAGCGCGCACGGCTCGCCGAACGGACCGGCCTCCCGCAGGTCGATCTGCCGCTGATCTGCCAGGGCCGCCTGCGCCGCGCGTGCATCGAACGCATCGCCGAGGCGCTCGAACGGGGCGCTCCCGCCTGACGCTTCCCGACGGCCGCGACGGACCGCCCCCCGACCCGCCGCCGCCCGATCCCGCGACGTCCTACGGGGCGTACGGCGCCTGCACGCGGAACGCGCCCTGGGCCTGGAGCTGGGCCAGCCGTTGCACGCGCCTGAGCATGTTCGGGTGCGTGCCGAGCGCCTCCACGATCCGGGCGCCCGCCGAGACGCGGACGCGCCCCTTGTGCAGCGCGTCCAGCTCGGCCGGATCGATCGTCCCGGACCGGTCGAGGTCCAGCTCGGCCAGGCTCCGCACCTCGCCCTGCGCCCGGCTCGGGTCGGAGGCGAAGAACGCCTTGAACCCGGCCGCCGCCTTCAGCTCCTCGGGCGGCAGCCGCGCCGCGCCGTAGACCAGCTTGTACAGCGCCGAGGCCATCCAGTGCGGGGGATTGCCCAGCTTGACCGACCCCTCGTCGGCGGCGTACTCGCGGATCCGCGAGGCGTACAACACCAGGAGCTGGAGCGCGAAGTAGACGAGGATCGACACCAGGGCGATCAGCGGCCCCGGGTTGTTGCGGCCGCGCATCCGGATGCCGATCCGGAACAGGTAGTAGAAGATGTTGGGGAGCAGGCTGAGGAACGTGATCACCGCGACGTCGCGGTTCCGCAGGTGGATGATCTCGTGCCCCAGCACCGCCCGCAGCTCCCGTTCGTCCAGCAGCCCGAGCAGCGGGCGGGTCACCACGACGCGCCCGTCGGAACGCCAGCGGCCGAAGGCGAAGGCGTTGGGGATCTCCAGCTCCGAGATGCCGACCCGCGGCATCGGAATCCGCGCCGCCTCGGCCAGCTCCCGGACCAGCTCGTGGAGCCTCGGCTCCTCGTCGGGCGAGACGTAGCGCACGCGCATCGTCCAGCCCACGATCGCCGGCGAGAGCAGGTACTGCAGGCCGACGAACACGACGGTGATGGCGATCGGCAGTCCCAGGACGTCGCCCCCCGCGGCCTGGACGATCGCCATCGTCGCGGCCCAGACGAGCGCGAAGAACACGCCGACCACCAGCAGCATCTTGACGGACAAGTCGATCGGTCGCTTCGGAGGCATGGCCGGAAAATAACGCAGCCGGGGCGGCGCGTCCATCGGAAGCCGGCGCGCGGCCCGGCGGCGGACCTCGACCCGCCGCCGCCCGGAGCGGCGGCTCAACGGGAGGCGCAGGAGCCGGCGTCGCCCAGTTCGCACGCCCGCCGCCGGGCCGCGGCGGCGCCGCGGGCGTCGCCCGCCTCGTCGAGGACGACCGCCAGGTCCCGGCAGCCGGCCCGGTCGCCGCCGTCGCAGCCGAGGCGCAGCACCCGGACAACCTCGTCCTCCCGCCCCAGCGCGCGCAGGACGCCGCCGAGCGTCGTGCAGCCGGCCGCGTCGCCCCCCTCGCAGGCCCGACGGCAGGGCGTCTCGGCCTCCGCATCCCGCGCGGCGCGATGCAGCAGGATACCGAGGTTCCGGCAGCCGACGAGATCGCCGCGATCGCAGGCCCGACCCCACGGCGCCTCTGCCTCGGCCTCGCGCCCCAGCCCCCGCAGGACCGCCCCGAGCGCCACGCAGCCGGCCGCGTCGTCCGCAGCGCAGGCCTTCCGCGCCGGGACCTCGGCCTCCGCATCGCGTCCCCGGCCGTGCAGCAGCACGGCCCAACCGGCGCAGGCGCGCGGTTCGCCGCCGTCGCACGCGCCCCGCAGGCCCGCCTCGTCGTCGAACGCGATCGTCCGTGCGGCCTGCGGCTCGGCGTCGCGCGACGCCGGAGGTCCGCGCCGCAGTCCCTCGAGGTTCCGACAGCCGAGCTCGTCGCCGCCGTCGCAGGCCGCCCGGAACGCCGCCTCGGCCTCGGACATCCGGCCGTCGCGCTGGAGCAGCACCCCCTGCGAATTGCAGGCGGCGGGGTCGCCCGCCTGGCACGCCCGCCGCCACGGCTCGAACGCCTCGCCGGCCCGGCCGGACTCGTAGAGCACGAGCCCCAGGTAGGCGCAGGACGGCCGGTCGTCGCCGTCGCAACCCTGCCGGAGCAGCGGCTCCGCCTCGCCGGCCCGGCCCGCCGCGTGGAGCAGCATCCCCAGCCGGCCGCAGCCGGAAACCTCGCCGTCGCGACAGGCGCGCTCGTAGGCGTCGCGCGCGTCGGCCGGCGCTCCCCCACGCTCGGCGAGCAGACCCCAGTCGCGGCAAGCCACCGCATCGCCCAGCTCGCACGCCATCCGCAGCGGCGACAACGCCTCGGCTTCCCGGCCCGCGCGGTACAGCACCACGCCGAGGCCGCCGCAGCCGATCGCGTCGCCGGCGTCGCACGCGCGCCGGTACGGCGCCTCCGCCTCGGCCTCGCGCCCCGACTCCTCGAGCAGGATGCCGAGATTCCGGCAGCCGACCTGGTCGCCGCCGTCGCAGGCCGCCGCCAGCGCCGTCCCGGCTTCGGCAACGCGGCCGAGGTCGTAGAGGATCGCGCCGAGGTCGCTGCAGGCGCCGGCGTCTCCCGCCTCGCACCCCGCGCGACACTCGGCCTCGTCCCGGCAGCCGCGCGCCTGCGGCGGCGGCGCTTCCCGCGGCGCGAAGTAGAAGTCCAGGTTCAGGGGCGGCGGCGCCGGCGCCGCCGGCCCGCAGCCGAGGCCCAGCGCCGCGGCGACCAGCGCCGCGCCGATCCGGCTCCCCCGCCGGCCTTCCCGATCTTCGATGTCCATGCCCGACCCGCACTTCGCCCCCGCCGGCCCGCCGCGATCGCACCACGGCGCGCGCCGAAGCACAAGACCGGCGGCAGCCTCCCCGGAACGCGCCGCAGCGACCCTCCGGACCATGACGGCGAGGCGCCCCGCCCGGCTCTTCGCCTGGCCGCCGGATCGTCCCGGCGCGCTCCGGGTCCCCAGGGAACTCTTGCAAAACGACGGCCGAGCAGGCAGCTTTGCCTTCGGCCAGGAGGAGGAACATGCGCGTCCGCTTCGTGCTTGCCCTGCTGCTCGCCGGAATCGCCGGTTGCCCGAGCGAAATCCCGCCTCCGCCCCCCCTGCCCCCGCCCCCGCCGCTGCCGCCGTGCGAGGCGCTGCTGCAGGGTCGCGCCGCGCGCGTCGAGCCGGCCCCGGCCGGGATTCCGCAGGCCGCGGTGGCGACGATCGGCTCGGTGATGGGACAACGCTTCGCGCTCGGCGCGAGCGGCCGCGAGTTCTGGTACGAAACGGCGGACGGGACGTTCCACGCGACGTTCGACGGGCCGGACCTGCCGCCCGGCGCCCGCTTCCTGCCGATCGTGGACTGGAACCTCTCCGCGCGGGGCGAGCCGCCGGTGATCCCGGCGCTGCTGCAGGAGGGACACGGCAGCGCGTGCCTGTTCGAGGGCCGCGAGCCGGTCGCGTTGCAGGACGCCGCGGGGCTCGACGCGCCGCCCGACGCCGCCGCACTCGCCGCCACCCTGGCCCTGCGCTACCTCAAGACCTGCCCGGCGGCGCCGGACGAGTGCGTCGTGTACGGCGCACCGGACGCGATCGCCGCGGCCCGCGATCCCGCGGAACCGCCCGGAGGGTTCTTCCTCCGCGCTCCGGCGACCGCGGCGGCGCCGGACGACCTGGGATACGAACGGACGACTCTGGCCCGCCGGGCCGAGCCCGGGGCGACGCCGACGGTGTACCGCCTGATCCAGAGCGGCAACACCCGCGGCTTCTCGGTGGAAGTCGAGCGGGCGACGGCGACGGACGGCCCGGAACGGCACAATTGGGCCCGGCTGTACCTCAAGAAGGGACGCAACCGCGCGCACGCGTTCGACATCGATCTACGCGACGCCTCCGCCTACCTGACGGCGCACCTCCACGGGGACGGCGACCGGCTGTACCTGTGGGTCGCCTGGCCGCAACCGGGGATGACGCTCTCGGTCCATGACAAGCGACGGGGCGAACGGCAGGGGCAACCGCTGGTCGTGGCGCTCGCGCCGTACTACGACCTGGGCCCGAACGGAATCGACGGCGTCGGCGTGTTCCCGGTGTTCGGCGGCGAGACGGTCGGCCTGGCGCAGTGGGACCCGAACGTCCCGCAGGCGGTGTTCTACGCCGCACCCGACGCCGAGCCGGAGTGGCGGGACGTGGCGCGGCCGCCGAGCTTCGACCCCCGGAACGACTGGGCGCGCTACTTCACCGCGGAAGGCGGGAAGCTGGTGCCGAGCTTCGAACCGCAGAACGAGTAGGGGGCGACGGCGGCGGGCGTTCGCCCAGGTCAGTCCAGCCCGAGGCCGAAGCGGCGCAGTTCCTGCGCGACGGTGAAGGCCGGGTCCGGCTCCTCCGGCCGGCTGACCGCCCGCGCCACCTCGCCGAAACACTCGAAGACGAACGACGACTGCCGCTGCGAGAGGCTCGCCCCCGCCGCCGGCTCGATCACCGTCCGCACGCGGACCAGCAGCGCCTGCGAGAACTCGAGGTCCGGCAGGATCAGCCGCCCCGCGCCGACCACCTCGACCTCGTAGGTGTCCCGCCCCGCGTACGGCAGCCCGCGCAGCGTCCCGCCGCTCACCTCGCCGACGGAAACCCAGCGGTCGCCGGGGACGAGCGGGAAGCGATAGACGAGCACCGGGGCGGCGTAGGCCAGCAGCGTGCGCCCCGCAGCGGGGGATTCCTCCCGCGAGGCGACGCCGAGCAGGTACAGGCCGGTGTCGTCGTGCCGGTAGATCGCCTCGGTGTCGCCGGCGGCGTCGAGCGGCGTGACGAACTCGCCGGCGGGAAACGACGAGGCGTACCACTTCCCCGCCAGGCCGGTCGCCTCGATCCGCAGCACGCGGTCGCCGGCGTAGTCGGCGCCCCAGTCCCAGAACGCCCGGCCGTCGGGACCGATGCCGCCGACCTGATCGATCGTGCGGGTCTCGCCGGCCGGCGAGATCAGGTACGACACCGGCACGCCGATCGCGGCGCGGAGCTCGTCGGCGTCGATCCGCCCGTCGAGATTCGGAACGCACAGCAGCGGGGTCAGCCCGTCGCCCTCCCAGGCGTCGCGGTCCGGCGGGTGCGTCAGGTTGTCGTCGCATCCCGCAGCCAGGCCGCCGCAGAGCCACAGGCAGCACGCCAGCTCACGTCGCCGCATCGCCCTCCCTCCCGCATTCCTCCGCAGCCGTCCCCGCCTCCCGGCGCCCGTCCTCCGCCGGGCCCGCCGGCCGCCGCGCGCGCCCGCGCTCCCGCGAAATCCTCTCCGCACTTCGGCACCCCGAACGCCTCCGGACGAGCCGTCTCATCCTAGAACCGATAGACGAGGCGCAGACGCAGCGACTGCGCCGGCCGGGCCTCGAGTCCGAGGTCCGGGTTGTCGAGGCCGCTCAGCGGCACGAGCAGGGCGTACTCGAGCGCCGCGGTGAAGCCCCCCTCGTGGACGTAGGCCACCGTCGGGTCGAACTCGACGCCCAGCGGCCGGTCGCCGCCCGGGGTCGAGGCGGTCTGCACGGCGAAGGCGGCCAGCGCCGCCAGGCCCAGGTCGAGGCCGCCGGCGCCGAGGCGCACGGCGCGCCAGCGGACGTGCGGCCGGAAGTAGAAGGCGTCGGTGACCGTGCCGATGATCTCGCGGAACAGGATCCGATCGACCCGATAGTCCGGATGGAAACGGAAGTTGTCGGCGCGGTTGTCCCACGGCGGCACCGCCTGCGGCCCGTCCAGCTCGCCGGGCCGCGGCTCGTGCTCGTCGAGGGTCGGAAAGGCGCCGAAGCCGGGGGTGGGGTCGCCCGAGGCGAAGCCCGCGTCGAGCCCGACGCCGAAGTCGCCGCCGAGCGTCGCGTATTCGCTCTCCAGCGCCGCGCCGAACTGGAGCGACTCGACCGGCTCGCGCAGGAACACGCCCGGCACGAGCGACGGTTGTTCGATCCGCGACCAGAGCACCGCCGCCTCGATCTCCAGCCGGAACGACGGCAGCGTGAGGCGGAACCACAGGTCGCCGGCGACCGCCGACAGGCCCCGGTGCATCACCTGCGCCCCGTCGAGCGCGACGTCGGTCGCCAGCGGCAGATAGCCGGCCGGCACGTCGTTCTCCTGCCAGCGGTACGAGGCCAGCAGGCCGTACTCGACCGTCGCCCGGTCCGCGCGCCGCCGCCGCTCCCGCGCGAGCTCGGTCTCCCAGCGCAGCACGGCGAAGCTGACGGTCCGCACGTCGTCGGTCGGGTCGAGGTCCAGCCCGCGCCGGCCGTCGCGCCGCGCCGTCTGCGGGCCGGAGGCCGAGAAGTCGTATGCCAGCGCCCAGATGTGGCCCGCCAGCGGCGTCAGGAACGCGATCCGGTCCGACGAGTCGCCGCTGTCGCAATCGGCGCAGTCGCCCCCATGGGTCAGCATCCCGAGGCCCCAGTGCGCGCCCATCCGCCCCGCGGCCAGCAGGCCGAACGGCAACAGCACCTCGCCGTACGCCCGCCGCACCACCACCGCCGCCGCGGGCGAGCCCTGCGCCGACGTCGCCGCCGGCGGACCGATCGGGACGCTCCCCAGCGCCAGGTTGTCCAGCAGATCGACCCGCAGCTTCGCCGCGACCCCCCACCGGGGCACCACCCCCGTCACGTCGGCGCGCAGCCGCAGGTCGGCGTGCGTGAGGAGCTGCCCGGTCGGATCGTCGAGCGGCACGGGGAAGAACAGGGCGCCGGAGGGGGTCGGGCCGCGGTCGAGATCCAGGTTCCACAACAGGTCGCCGCGCGCGCGCACGGACCCGTCCAGCTCGAAACCCGCCTCCGGCGCCGCCTCGATGTCGTCCCCCAGGTCGGTGAACCCGGTGGCGCCGGCGGCGGAAGCTCCGAGGCCGGCGAGCGCGGCCGGCAGCAGGACGGACCACCTCACGGAGCACCCCCCGTCGCGGAGAGTTCCGCGGCCGACCGCGCGGCCGACCCCTCGCCCGGCGCCTCGCCGGTCCCCCCTCCGGCCAGGTCCGCCGCCAGGAACTCGACCAGGTCGCGGGTCGAGGCCGCGAGCGCCTCGACCATCGGGAAGTGCCCGCAACGCGGATAGACCACCAGCCGCGCGTCCGGCAGCTCGGAAGCCAGCCGCTCGCCGATCGCCAGCCGCGACACCGCGTCCTCGCGGCCCCACAAGAGCAGCACCGGCCGGTCGATCGTCCGGTAGCGCTCCTCCAGCTCCTCGAACCGCTGCCCGCGCGCCGCGGCCAGCGCCGCCGCGACGGTCCCGGGCCGTTCGAGCGCCTCTTCGAGCGCATCGACCAGCTCCTGGGTCAGCCGCGTCGGGTCGTAGAACGCCAGCGCCATCTTGTCCGCCACGCGCTCGGCGTACCAGCCGGCGAACAGGAACTCGCCGAGGCCGGGGGCGCGCGACCAGGTGAGGAACGGCGGGAGCTGTTCCTCGTAGACCCACGCGTCGTACAGCGCCAGCCGCGTCACCCGCTCGGGCGCCGCCAGCGCCAGCGCCAGGGCGACGGAGGAGCCCCAGGAATGGGCCACGACGGCGGCGCGCTCGATCCCGAGCCGGTCGAGCAACCCGAGGACGAGCGCCGCCTGGGCGGCGGGCGAGTAGTCGCCCGCCGGGCGGGCGGAACGGCCGAAGCCCTTGAGGTCGAGCGTCACGACGCGATGGCGGGTCTCGAGGGCGGGGACGACGGGGTCCCACACGTCGAGCGACGACCCGTAGCCGTGGAGCAGGACGACGGCGGGACCCTGCCCGCGATCGGTGTAGCGGAGCGCGACCCCGTCGATCGTCGCAAACAGACGGCCCGGCCGATCGTCGGGAAACGCCGTCGCGTGGAACGCCGGGCAGCCGCACGCCAGCGCCGCCGCGGCGAACAGCCAGGCTGGCGCCGTCCACCGCCACGGCCCGGAGCGGGCCGTCGGATCCGCCCCGCTCGCGCGCTCCCGCCCGCCGGACCGTCCTGCCGTCACCGGGCGAGCCTCCGGATCTCCGCGGCCCGCGCGAACTCCACCACGGTCTCGTTCGCCTCGGAGTGCACCGCCGCCACCGTGCCGAAACACTCGGCGACGAACAGGAACGAGCGGTACGCGGTCGGCACGACGCCGACGACACGCTCCAGCGACACGCGAACCCGCAGCACCGGGAAGGCACCGTAGGGGGTGACCAGCGTGCCGTGCGCGTCGACCCGCGAGACGTAGGTCTCGGAGTACCAGGCCATCACCCCCAGGCTCAGGCCGCGGACGGTCGCCTCGGTGCTCCAGGTGTCCCCCTCGGCGAGCGGAAACCGCAGGACCGCGACCGGCGGGTCGTAGACCAGGTTCGTCCGGTACAGGCCGGCCTCGGGCGAGACGACGCCGAGCAGCAGCAGCGCGTCCGCGGTGGCCTCGAACACGCCGAGCAGCTCCTCGCCGTCGCGTAGCTGCGCCACGTAGGTCGCGGTCGGAAAATCGTCGGCGAACCACAGGCCGGCCGGGTCGCGCAGCTCCTCGAGCGACCGGTGGTCGCCGGGAAGCGCGCCGGAGAAGTCCCACCGACGGCTGCCGTCGGGCTGCGCCGCGCCGGCGGTGTCGACCGTCACGTCGGCGGCGACGGCGAAGTTGGCGCGCAGGCCCGCGCGGATCGGCACCTCCGCGCGTTCCAGCCGGCCGTCATCGTTCGGGGAACAGACGAGCGCACCGTCGTCCGGCGTGCCGTCGTCCGGCCCCGCGTCGTGCCCGGCCGCGTCGTCCTCGACGACGTCCGCGTCCGCGCCGGGCGCGTCGTCCGGGGGGAGCACGCCGTCGCCGGCGTCGGGAACGAGGCAGGTGCCGTCGGAGAGGCAGATCCCCGAGGCGCAGTCGGCGCCGACGCGGCACTCCGGCGAACCGTCGCCGCAGCCGGACGAGCCGAGGAGCGGCAGGAGCAGCAGCACCGCGCACGGCCCGCGGAGCCCGAAGGCGAGCGGACGGGACGGACGACCGGCCCGCCGCGGCGGCCGCGACGACACCCGCCAACGGCCCGCGGGGCGCGGGGCGAGCGCGGGGCCGGGAAGCTTCCGCGACAACGACCTCGACGACGAGAGAACGGCCGGCACGGAATTCATCCCTCCTGTTCGCGCAACCAGCGGAAGACGCCGGGCCAATGGTCGCGCAACGCCTCGGTCCCCATGAAGGTGCCGATGTGGCCCGCCGGGATCTCGACCGACAGGACGCGTTCCGCGCGGGCGTGGTCGCGCAGCGCGAAGAGCTGCTCGGCCGGCGTGATGTGGTCCTTCGTTCCGGCGACCAGGGCCAGCGGCATCGCCAGCCGCCCGAGATCGACCCGGCGACCCCGGACCTCGAAGGTCCCCGCGACGAGCCGGTTCTGCCGGAACAGCTCCCGCACCACGCGCAGATACTGCACCCCCGGGAGGTCCTTGGGCCAGCGGTACCAGTCCTCGAGCCGCCGGAAGCGGGCGAGCCACGGCTCGTCGTCGAGACGGTTCCAGACGGCGAGCGGCTTGAGCAGGTAGCGTTCGAAGGGGAGCAGGTTGTCGAAGCCGGTGACGAGGAACTCGCCGCGCATCACGCCGCCGCCGGCGCGGACGAGCGCTTCGTAGACGGGGAGCGGGGTGAACTGCACGACGCGGCGCAGCGCGCCCCGGCCGGCATGGAAATCGATCGGCGCCGCGACCAGGGTCAACGTCGCGACGGCGGAGGGGTCGAGCGCCGCGGCGATCGCCGACTCCCAGCCGCCCTGACAGAGGCCGACGAGGTGCGCGCGGCCGCCGAGCGCCCGGATCGCGGCCTGGATCGTCTCGATCGAGTCATCGACGTCGCGGTTCGCGGTCTCGGCCGCGGCCGACTTCCATTCCACCGCCGCGACGCGCGGGAAGCCGGCCTCCAGCGCGGCACGCACGAGGCTCTGGCGGGGGCCGAAATCGACGATCGCCGAGTGGTTCACCTCGGGGGGGACGACCAGCAGCGGCGGCCCGCCGGCGCCCCGCGCCCCGCCGAAGTCGCGCAGCCGGTGTGCCGCATCCTCGACCAGCACGCGGCTCGGCGTGTGCCACGCCGGCTCCGGCCGCCGGCGCAGGAAGGTTTCCTCCGCGAAGCGGCACCACCGGACCCACGGCTCGGCCAACACCTCGAACGCCCCGGATTCGCCGCTCACGCGCGCCTCCGCTTCCGCCCCCCGTCCCCCGACCCCGGCCCCGCCGCCAGATGCCCGACCAGCGCCGCCACGCTCGCCGTCAGCTCGTCGACCCGCTGCTCCAGCTTGCGGATCCGTCGCTCCATCAGTTCCAACGCCTGGAGCACCTCGGGCGGCGGCGCGGTCCCCGCCGCGGCGCCCGGCGCCGGGCCGAACGATCCGAGCCGTCGCGCGAGGTCGGAGAGCCGCTCGCGGTCGCCCAGCAGCGCCTCCCACCAGGCGTCGAGATTCTCGCGCCACAACCCGATGAGTTGCCGCCCCAACCCGGCGAACGGGGTGTTCTCCAACGGATTGCCGCTCATGAGCCCTCCGCTTTCCTGCAGGACGACACGAAATCGCATATGCACAATGAAGACATGTGATGCACCATGACACCGTTGAATACCGCTGTCAAGTATCATGGTGCATTGCAGCACAACCGCTGGATTGTCACCCGATTCTGTTGCGTTGCGGTTACGGATGCGATAGGTTCCGCCGCCGGGGGAAGCGAGGGAGACGGTGATGGGCGGACGACGGTCGAGCGCAGGGGACGAGGTTCTGATCAAGAAGTACGGCAACCGCAGGCTGTACGACACCGGCCGCAGCCGCTACATCACGCTCGACGAGCTGGCCGGGATCGTGCAGGGCGGGGCGCGGGTCCGCGTGGTCGAGGAGGCGACGGGCAAGGACATCACGGGGCAGGTGCTGTTGCAGGTGATCCTGGAGCGGGACGAGCGGGTCGGGCTGGTGCCGGTGGAGCTGCTGCATGCAATCCTGCGGGTGCAGGGCACGGTGCAGCAGGGGCCGCTGGCGGCGTACCTGGCCGAGGCGACGCGGCTGTTCTCGCAGGCCGGGGCGCTGTGGGCCCGCCAGGTGGAGTCGCTGCTCGGCGGCGCGGCCGGTCGGACGACCGGCGCGGCGGACGCGACCCCGTCCGCCGCCGGCGGGGCGACGGCGGAGCGGAAGGACGCCGCGGGCGGCGACGCGACGCCGCCGCCGGAGGATCTGCGCGAGCGGATGAACGCCCTGCTGCGACGGCTCGGCGGCCCGTGACGGTCCCGCAACCGCTCCCCGCTTCCCCGGGGCGCGGGGAAGTGCGCGGCCCGTGGTCCGGAGCTTCGTCCGACACCACACGCGGGGGGAACGGCGGGGGCCGCGGCGGCCGGCACGGCGGAGGTCGCCGGCGGGTCGCGCTACTCCTTGGCGTCCGGGGTCCGGTCGCGGGGCCGGTAGTCGGGCGGCACCACGGGCGGCCGCATCCGAACCTCGATTGGGGGGCTCGCGTCGCGCCGCTCGCGCGCCTCCCGCCCCGCATCGGTCGCCGACTCGGCCGGCCCGCCCGCGTCGACCGGCCGCGGCATCGACGGCGGCGCCACGCGGACCTCGATCGGGCCCGCGTCGGGCGCAGGGCCCGCGTCCGGGCCGGGGACCCCATCGGGCCCGGGGGTGCCGGCGTCCGGCGCGGGCGGTTCGGCCGCACCGGGCGACGCGGGCATTTCCGGCGGCCGCACGCGAACCTCGATCGGTTCGCCGTCGGCCCCGACCGATGACGCATCGACCACGTCCTGCCCCGGCAACCCCGTGCCGTCGGCGTCCGGCAGCGCGACGTCCGTGCCCCAGGGCACGGCGGGCGGCGTCGCGCGCACCTCGACGTCCTGCGCCGTCTCCGTCTTCTTGCAATCGGCGGCGCCGAGGGTGGCGCCGAGGGCCGCGACGGCCGCGGCGGCGCGCGCGCGGCCGGCCGGCGCCGGTTCCGGCAGCGGGGTCGGGGCGTAGACGTGGTCGATCGCGCCGTGCACGTGCACCCGCACGCGTCGCGCCCCGACCTCGAAACGGTCCTGGTCGAGCAGCACGACCGGTTTCGCCTCGGGCACCTCGAGCGACCGGCCGTCGCGGCGCACGGTCACCGGCGCGCCGCCCGCGGGCCGGTACAGGATCAGCTTGTCGTCCTGCGAGACCCACAGCTCGCAGGCGACCGCCTCGTCGCTCTTCCACAACACCTCGCCCCGCGCATCGACCCGCAGCCCCGCCGCGCGGCCGACGACCGCCACGCAGCGCAGGTAGCGCGGTCGTCCCGGGCCCGGCTCCAGGTCCTCCAGACAGATTGCCAGTGGCTTCGGCATCGTCTCTTCCTCCCGCGCGACGCTCCCCCGGTCGCGCTCCGAATGACGGTAGCGTGTGCGCTCCGGCGAACACAAGTCCGCCCGGGGCTTCGACCCGCCGCCGGCGCGGAGCTTGGCGCACCGCGCGACGGAGAGCGCGGGACGGACGGCGCGCGCCGGTTTCTTGACCCGCCGGGCGAATGCCCGTTATCTGGCCGTGCCGGGAGGTTCGGGCGTCTCGGGGCGAGCGCGCGCGACCCGGCGGGGCGTGGGCCGCCGCGCCGCCGGCATCCGCCGGCCGGCCGGCCGGCAAGGATGGGGAGACACCGGGATGGAGATTCGCGACCTGTTGACCTTCGAGGCATCCGACGAACTGTGCATCGGCACCGGCACTGGTGCTGGCGCCGCCGCGGCGGCGACGGCGCGCGCGGAAGGCGCGCGGGACCACGACACCCCGCCGCTGTCCGCCCGGCGGAGCTGGGGTCCGCCGGAGCCCGACGACGGCCCCCTGCCGCTCGAGGCCGCGATCCTCGCCTACCTCGCTCGCCGGGCACCGCCCGGTCGCCCTGCCGCGGGCTAGACCCCGTCCGAGAAGCCCGCGCGGAGAGCACCCGTCCCGACCTTGCGGTGTGCCGTACCCGCCACGGGCCCGACCCCGTCCGGACACGGGCGCGGGCCTGGGCGAAATCGCCCATCAACCCCGAGGAGCGTTCCCACCGCGTCCGGATCGGCGAGACCTTTTCGGCCGGGGTCGGGCTAGACTGGGGCGAACCGCGGGCCCCGCGGCTGCCGGATCGAATCCGGCGGTCCGCAACCGGGCCGCGGGGCGGCGCGGGCAGGCCACGCTCGCCGGGACGGCCCGGTTCGAACGGACGCCGGCCCGCAGGCTGCGGCGCCCGAGGCGCATCTCGGGCCGCCGCACGGAGGTCGTCGATGCGCAAGGCTCTCCCCCTGTCCCTGTCGTTGCTGCTGGCCGCGACCGCGGCGCGGGCCGACCGCGGCGCAGCATCGCGGGTCGAGCCGTCGCCCGCGGCGCCGCCGGCGGGGATCTCGATCCACGAGTGGGAGCTGCGGCGGCACGCCGGCGAACCGCTCGCGCCGCGCCTCGTTCCGCCCGCGGAAGTGCTGCGGCGCGGGGCGGTCAAGACGGTCGATCGCGTCGTGTACGGCTACTACCCCTACTGGGTCCGCGACCTGACGACGATCCGCTGGTCGGCGCTCACCCACCTCGCCTGGTTCTCCGTCGAGATCGACGCGACCGGCGCGATCACCGCGACCCACGGCTGGCCCGACACGGCGACGGTCGACGCGGCGCACGCGGCGGGGGTGCGGGTCGATCTGGCGGTGACCCTCTTCAATTCGTCCGCGATCGGCACGCTGGTCGGCTCGGCGGCGAACCGCGCGCGGGCGATCGGCAACCTCGTCGACCGGATGGAGGCGGGGCGCGCCGACGGCCTCGCGATCGATTTCGAAGGCGTGCCCGGGAGCGCGCGGAACGACTTCACGACGTTCATTCGCGAGCTGCGGGAGGAGCTGACCCGCCGCGGCCGGACCGACGCCGGGATCAGCATCGCGGGCCCCGCGGTCGATTGGAGCGGCGCCTTCGACCTCGACGCGCTGCTCGACCAGATCGACCTCTACTTCATCATGGGCTACGACTACTTCTGGAGCGGCTCCTCGCACGCCGGGCCGCCGGGGATCCTCCGCACCACCGCCGACTGGCGCCCCTTCACCGGCTGGTCCGCGCTGCGGTCGATCGCGCGCTACACCAGCCTGGTCGCCCCGGAGAAGCGGCGCAAGATCGTGTACGGCGTGCCGTACTACGGGCGCGAGTGGACCACCGTGGACGACTCGCCCGGCGCCGCGACGATCGCCAACGTCGGCGCGGTGACGTACGCCACGGCGCGCGCGGCGGTTTCCGGCCCGCGGACGCGGCGCTGGCACGATGGGATCAAGACCCCCTGGTACGCCTGGAACGACGGCGGCTGGCACGAGGTGTACTACGACGACGAGGAGAGCCTGACGGCCAAGTACTGGCTGGCCCGCGCCCAGGACCTCGGCGGCGTCGGCATCTGGGCGCTCAACTACGACGCCCCCCACGCCGAACTGTGGGATCTCCTGGAGCGGATGTTCGCCGGCGAGCCGGACCCGCCGCCCGGACACCGCCAGAATCCGATCCCGATCCCCGCCTTCCCGTTCCACGACGAGCGGAACACGGCGGAGGGTCCGTCGCACTACTTCAACTACTACTCGTGCAACGCCGATTTGCCGGAATGGGGGCGGGAGTGGGTCTATGCCTTCGACGTCTGCCAACCGGGAACCGTCACGGCCCGCGTGCCGGAGGAAGCGTCGGTCGATCCCGACCTGCACCTCCTCTCGGCGCCGCTCGAGAACGCCTGCCTCGCCCGCGCCCACACCGACCTGTCGCACCACCTCGAGCCGGGCCGCTACCTGCTGGTGGTCGACACGTACGTCGACAACGCGGTGGAGTTGGAGGGCCCGTACGAGCTGGATGTCGCGTTCGCGCCGGACCCGGGGACGACCGGTTGCGCCGCGCATCTGGTCTGTTCCGCCGGGACGTGCGTCTGCGCCGACCCGGCGCTCACCGACTGTGGCACGGCGTGCGTCGATACCGCCAGTGACCCGGCGCACTGCGGGGGCTGCGGTGCGGCGTGCGCTCCCGGCGAGCGCTGCTCGGCCGGCGCGTGCGTGCCGGGAACGTTCGACGCGGACGCCGACGCCGACGTGGACGCCGACGCCGGCGCCGACACCGGCGCCGACGTGTCGGAGTCGGAGGAGGACGCGGCCGGCGACGGCCCGACCGACGCTCCGCCCGACGTGATCTACGTCTACGTCGAGTCCGGTTGCGGCTGCCGCGCGGCCGGCCCGGGCAATGTCGGGCCGTGGGTCGTCGCCGCCTCGCTCCTGGCGCTGGCGCGGCGTCGCCGCCGGATGTGAGCCGCACCGCCGCGCCCGCACGGCGAGCCGCCCGGGGGGTTCGCCGCGCCCTGCGGGAACCTGGCCCACGCTGCTCCGTCGTCGCGCACCTCGTCGCCGGAGGGCAAGTCCTTCACGGTACCCGCGCGGTGCAACATGGGAGGTTCGAAGCAGGGCGGACTACCGTCCCCGGAGATGAGTTCGCCACTTTTTTCCCAGCTCGCGCAGCGCCGCCCGCGCGGCCTGTAGGCTCGGGCTCCGGGAACAGGCCCGCCGCAGGTTCCAGTGTTGCTCGCCGAACTCGATCAGCTTCGCTTCGTACAGCGGGCCGACCTTGACGTGGTCGCCCGGCCGCGGTGTCATCTGGAGTCGGATCGACGGACGCCGCGACCGGCGCGCCAGATCCACCAGCGCGCGCGTCGGGTCGGCAAGGCGATCCGGCTCCGGCGGGATGTCGCGCGCATTCACCTCCAGGAACGTCGCCATGGCGTCGGCGTCCGCGAGCAGCCAGGACTCGAGCGCCCGCACGGCGAGCCGGAAGCACATCCAGCGACCCGCCGAGAAGGCATGCCGGCGCAGCCACTCCGGGGCGCATTCGGCATCGCGGTCCAGGTCGCGAAGGACGAGCCACGGCGAGCCCCGGGCGGCGTTGTTGTAGCCGGACAGCTGGGCATCCAGCCGGTCCTTGCCCTGGCAGTCGATCTCGCGCTGGATGGTCAGCCTCGCATCACGCGCCAGCTTCCGCACGATCGGCAAGTCGGTGTCGCCTTCGAACGCGACGAGCAGCGTCACCGCATCCCCTCCAGGGACAACTGCTCGATGCGCCCGGGCCTGGTGGCGGACACCGCAAGCCCGCCCAGCGGCTGCCCGGCCCGCGCGGCGGCGACCAGCTCCGGATACTCAGTGCCGGGCTTGACCAGGGTTTCCCGATTCGTCGGCTCCAACAGAACCACCTCGGACGGATCCACTCCCCGGCCACCGAGCAGCTCCTCCGCGTGGGTGCTGACGATGACTTGTCGCCTCGTCCGTTCGGCCGCTGCCGCGATCAGTCGCGGAATCTGGCGCACGAGGTCCTTGTGGAGCGACAGTTCCGGCTCCTCCAGCAGCAAGGGCGCCGACCCCTCGTCCAGCGCCCACAGCAGGCCGATCAGTCGCAGCGTCCCGTCCGAGAACTGCTGTTCGTTCTGCCAGACGCCCCTTCGTCGCCAATGCTGGAAACACGCCTCCAGATGCGGATGTCCCTCGGCGTCCCGTTCGAGGCGCAGGTCCGAGAACTGCGGCACGGCGACCCGGAGCAAGCGCTGAATGCGGGCCAGCTTCCGCTTCTGCCGTCCGGGGGCGAGGCGCGCGATTCTCGCGATGAAGTCGGAGCCCGGCGCGTCACGGCGCGCGAAGTCGGCCGCCCGCGCCGTGCCCTTGGCGACCTGGGGCACCACGTGGACGTGCTCGACGGCGGCGAGCGCCTCCGCCAGTGGTCGGAAATCGCGATTCTGGGTCATCTGCTGGAGGTGGGTCTGGGTCAGCAACCGGGGGTCGTCCCGATCCGCCTCGTTCGGACGCATCAGGATCTCTTGATCGCCGTGCCGGACGACTTCCTCCACGATCTCGAACTCGAACGGCCGCCCACGACGTTCGCGTCCCTGGAACGCGAGTTGGTAGGACCAGCGGCGGGAGTCGCCGTCGATTTCGACTTCGACACCGACGACGACCGTGCTGTCGAAGCCCGCGTGGAGGCTGCGGATGTGTTTCAGGGCACCGCGGCGCGGATCGCGCACGGCACCGACCAGGCTTCCGCCCTCGACCGCGATGTCCCGCAGGAACAGGAACGCGTCGAGGAGGTTCGTCTTCCCGGATGCGTTCGGGCCGAGGATGAACACGCGCTCCCGGAGGTCCAGTTCGACCCTCTTGAAATTGCGCCAGTTGGACAGGTGCAGATGCGTGAAGCGCGCGGCCATCGGTGGTCTCCTCCGCCGAGCGTTCGTGCGTCGGCCCGTCCGGCGACCCTCGCGGCATCCGGTCCGGCTGGCGAGGCTCACCAACGAGGGAGCATCGTATGCGGGGTCGCCCATCGCTGCAACATCCGCAGCCCTCGCCCGCCGGCTGGACCCAGCCCGACTCCCGACCCGCCGCCGAAATGAAGTCGATGCCCTGCGCCCGCGCCGGCGAGGCGCGGCCCCGGCGGCCGCGCGTGGCGGGGCCGGGACCGTTCCTTGCCGCCCCGGAGAGGCGGCGGCTATACTGCGGCGCGTGAATGCGCGGCGCGAGAACGTGCGGATCTCCGGGTCCCGGGAAGCCGGCGCCGGCCGGCGGAACGGAGCGCCCGCTTCCGGCGCGCCGGGCGCCGCCGGGGCCGAACCGCCGCGGCCGCCGCGCACCGTCTGGCAGCGCGTGCGCCCCTGGCTCCTCGGCGCGGCGCTCGTCCTGTTCGTCCTCGCCCTGGCCGGCGTGATCGCCGTCGCCGTGCTCGTCGACCGCTACGCCGACCAGCTGCCCTCGGTCGATGACCTGGGGAAGAACTACCGTCCGCCGCAGGTGACGCGGATCTACGCGCGCGACGGGACGACGGTGATCGGCGAGATCTTCACCGACGAGGGACGCCGCACGGTGGTGCCGATCGACCGCGTCCCCAAGGTGCTGGTCGATGCGGTGGTCGCCGCGGAGGACGCCAACTTCCGTTCGCATGCCGGCCTCGACTGGTTCGGCATGGTCCGCTCGCTGGCGGTGAACCTCTGGAAGGGCTACTACGCCCAGGGCGGTTCCACGATCACGCAGCAGGTCGTCCGGACGTTCTATCTCGGGCGGGAGAAGACGCTGGAGCGGAAGATCAAGGAGGTGCTGCTGGCGCGGCGGGTGGAGCAGCACCTGACGAAGGACCAGATCCTTTCCCTGTACCTGAACCAGATCTGTTTCGGGCACGGGCGCTACGGCGTGGAGGAGGCGTCGCGGTACTACTTCGGCAAGCCGGTGGCGGAGGTGAACCTGGCGGAGGCGGCGCTGTTGGCGGCGCTGCCGAAGGGGCCGGCGGTGTACTCGCCGCGAATCAACCCGCGGAAGGCGATCGAGCGGCGGCACTACGTGCTGCGGCAGATGGCGCGCCACGGCTACATCACCGAACAGCAGATGGCGCGGGCCGACGCGGAGCCGATCCGCCTGGCGCCGGAGCCGGAGGGGACGCCGGCCTGGGCGGCCGGCTACGTCGAGGCGGTGCGGGCGGAGTTGCGCCGGCGGCTCGGCGATCTCGACCTGGCCAAGGGCGGCTACACCGTGATCACGGCGCTCGACCCCCGCCTCCAGCAGGCGGCGCAGCGGGCGGCGCTGGCCGGCTTGCGCGCGGTGGACGAGCGGCACGGGTACGTGGGGCCGTTGCGCAGGCTGCCGCCGGGGCAGGCGCCGGCGCCGGGAGCGGCGCGGCTGCGCGACGACGAGCTGCCGCAGTCCGGCCGCGTGTACCTCGGCGTGGTCACCGCGGTCGATGACCGCGCGGGGACGATCCGCTTCCGCGTGGGCCGCGCGACGGGCGACGTCCGGCTGGCCGAGTTCGCGCGCTACAACCCGCAGGGGCTGCCGCCGTCGCGGTTCGCGGAGGTCGGCGCCTGGGCGCGGGTCGGCTTCGCGCGGCTTCCCGCGGGCGACGATCCGGGCGAGCTGCGGCTCGCGCTGGGCCCCGAGGCGGCCGTCGTGCTGCTCGACCCGGCCTCCGGCGAGGTCGCGGCGCTGGTCGGCGGTTCGAATCCCGGGTCGGGGCGCTTCGACCGCGCGCTGCAGGCGCGCCGCCAGCCGGGCAGCGCCTTCAAGCCGCTCGTCTATCTCGCGGCGCTCGAGTCGCGCGCGTTCACCGCGGCGAGCATCGTCAACGACGCCCCGGTGGTCTACGGCAACTGGAAGCCGCAGAACTCGGGCCGCAACCGGTTCCTCGGGCCGATTTCGCTGCGCACCGCCCTGGCCCGCTCGGTCAACGTGGTGGCGGTCAAGGTGCTCGAGCAGGTCGGCGTCGACCGCGTGCTGGACCTGGCGCGGCGTCTCGGCATCTCCTCCCCCCTTCGCCGCGAGCTGACGCTGGCGCTCGGCGCGTCGGAGGTCACGCCGCTGGAACTGACGGCGGCGCTGGCGGTCGTCGCCGCAGGCGGCGTGCGCCGCGAACCGACCTTCGTCCGCGAGGTGCGGCGCCCCGATGGTTCCACGCTCCCGCTCGAACGACCTCCGGCGCGGCCGGCGGTCGATCCGGCGGCGGCGCACGTGCTGACCGACATGCTGCGCTCGGTGATCGAGGAGCCGGCGGCGACGGGACACGCGGCGGCCGGCGAGTTGGGACGCCCGGCGGCCGGCAAGACCGGCACCTCGACCGCGGCGCGCGATGCCTGGTTCGTCGGCTTCACGCCGCAGTGGGTCGCCGGCGTGTGGGTCGGGTTCGACGACAACCAGCCGCTGGGGGCCGAGGGGCCCGAGGACGGCGACGAGCGGACCGAGCGGCGGCCGCGCGCGCAGGAGTCGGGCGCGCGGACGGCGCTGCCGATCTGGCTCGAGGTGATGAAGGCGGCGCACGCCGGCCTGCCGATCCGGCCGTTCGTCCGGCCCGCCGGCGTGACCACCGCGCTGATCGACCCGGCGACCGGTTGGCGCGCCGCGGGCGACACGCCGGGCGAGCGCGAGGAGCTGTTCCTGGAAGGGACGGAACCGAAGCAGAGCGCGCCGCCGCCGGGACAACAGAACGTGACCGACTTCGCGCTGGACGAGGCCGAGTGGCTGGCCGGGCCGGGGACGTGAGGCCGATGGCGGGTCACGACGACGCGCGCGACCGGGCGACCTGGGACGACGGGTTCCATCTGCCGGGAACCGGCCTCTGGCTCGACGCGCGCCGCCCTGTCGCCCTCGCCTTCGCCTCCGACGCCTACGGCGACGCGCGCGGCGAGCGCATCGTGGCGACGCCGGAGACGGTGCGGTTCCTCCGGCGGCGGCGCTCCCGACCGTCGTTCCTCGCCTCGCCGGTGCGCCGTTCGTTCGCGATCGGCGAGGCGGACCTCATGCTGCTGCCGGCCGGCACGATGCCGGGCGCGGCGCAGCTCCTGGTGCGCCGGCGCGGCACCGCGCTGCTCTACCTCCGGCGCGTCCTGCCGGAGCCGGTCGGCCTCGGCGAGCCGCTCGAAACCCCCGCCGCCGAGGCGGTGCTGGTGGACGCCCCGGGCGGGGCGGCGGCGGCGTGCACGCGACGCGCCGCGACGCTGGAGGCGATCCGCGCGTGGGTCGAGGCGACGCTCGAGCGGAGCGAGATTCCGGTGCTGCTGGCCGAGCCGCTGGCGACGGTACCCGTGCTCGTCGCCCGCCTCGACCGCCTCGGCTGCGAGATGCGGCTGCACTCGACCGCCTACCAGTCGGTGCGCATCCACGCCGCGCTCGGCCTGGCGACGAAGCGGGCCTGGCCGCTCTCCGGGCGGCCGCGGGCCGGGCAACTGCTGGTGCTGCCGTGGGGCGACCCGCGGCGCACCGTCGAGCGCGACCCGGCGACGGCCTCGGCGGCGGCGCTGCGGCTGCTCGGCCGGGCGCTGGGTCCCCGCGACGCCTCGGCGGGACTGCCCCGGCTGCGGCTGGCGGTCGTCCACGACGGCGGGGCGCCGCCGCCGCCCGACCTGCACCCGGACCAGACGTTCCTGCTGTCGCTGGCGGCCGGGGTGCCGGAGCTGGCGGCCCACGTGCAGCGCACCGGGGCCGCCGAGGCGCTGCTCGCGCCGGGGACGCCGGCGGCGCTGGGCCACATCCTGCGCGACCTCGGGATGCGCCGGGTGCGCCGCGTCGGTCCGCCGGAGCAGCTCGACCTGACGGCCGCCCGCTAGGACGGCGACGGGAGGAACGACGTGTTCGGGCTGGGTTTCTGGGAGCTGGTGGTGATCGCGGTCGTGGCCCTGCTGTTCATCGGGCCCGACAAGCTGCCCAACTTCTTCCGGGCCCTCGGCCGCGCCACCCGCGAGTTCCAGCGCGCCTCGCACGAACTGCGCCAGAACCTGTCGATCGAGGAGCCCCCGCCCGCGCCGAAGCCGCCGATCCGGAGGCCGCCGGTGGACGTGCCCGTCTCGCCCGCGGGCGAGCCCGGGCCGCCGCCCGGCAAGGCTCCGCCGCAGCCGTGGCCCACGGCGGAGGACGCGGAGCGCCAGGCGCGCGCGGCCGCCGCGGGCGCGACGACGGCATGGCCGCCGGACGACGCGGCGGCCGGAACCGTCGCGCCCGAGCACCGGGACGAGGGCCGCGGCGGAGCGAAGGACGGCTAGGCGATGGACGAGGCGCGGATGAGCTTCCTCGACCACCTGCGCGAGCTGCGCCGGCGGCTGTGGATCTCCCTCCTCGGGTTCCTCGCCGCGCTCGTCGCCTGCATCGTCTTCCGCAACGAGCTGCTCCGGGCGCTCACGCTGCCGCTTTACGACGCCTGGAGCCGGGTGCCGGAACTGGCGGGGAAGCCGCTGCAGCTCCACTTCGCCAGCGTGACCGACCCGATGTTCGTGCAGCTCAAGCTGTCGATCTACGCGGCGCTGTTCTTCGCGGTGCCGGTGCTGCTGTTCGAACTGTGGCGGTTCGTGGCGCCGGGACTGTACCCGCGCGAGCGGCGGCACGTCTGGCCCCTGCTGGTCGGTTCGTTCGTCTTCTTCGTCGGCGGCGGGCTGTTCGGGTACTTCGTGGTGTTCCCATTCGGTTTCGAGTTCCTCGTGCGCTACGGGTTGGACCTGTCGAGCTGGGTGCCGGTCGAACCGACGATCATGGTCGATCGCTACGCCGACCTCGCGGTGGGACTGTTGTTCGCGTTCGGACTGGTGTTCGAGCTGCCGCTGGTGATCGTGTTCCTGGCGCGGATCGGCCTGGTGAACCACAAGCAGCTCCTGCGGTTCTCGCGCTACTTCGTGGTGCTCGCCTTCGCGATCGGCGCGCTGCTGACGCCGACGGTCGATCCGCTGAACCAGACGTTGATGGCCGGGCCGCTCGTGCTGCTGTACTTCCTGGCGACCGGCGCGGCGTTCCTGATCGGCCGGCGGCGCGCCGAGCGGGAGCGGCGCGAGGAGGCCGGCGAGGAGCCGCCCGACGACGAGTCTCCCGCCGGTTGAGCCGGGAATCGCCGCGCGCGACCCGTTCCGCCGGTCCTCCACGGATTCCTCCGCCGGCTCCGTTGGCCGTCTCGCCCGGGGCGCGTCCGCCGCTTCCTTGCCGCCGCGTCTTCCGTCCCGTACAATTCGAATTGCTCGGCGCCGCGCGGAGTGCAGCGGGGGCGGGCGGGGCGGCGGCCGGGACCGAGGTGCCGATGCGTGTCGGAAGCGCGCTCGCCCTGCTGGTTCCCCTGGTCGGCTGCGCCACCGTGGAATCGGTCGAGTGCCGCACGGACGAGGACTGCCCGGCCGGGGAGCGCTGCCAGGTCGCCAGCGGCACCTGCTTCCGCCCGGCCGATGCGCGGGTCGAGAGCGACGCGGACGCCGACGGCGCCGGAACCTGCGTGCCGTCCGCCTGCAGCGCCGAGTGCCTGGCCTCGGGGTACGCCGGCGGGACGTGCGTCGGCACGGTCTGCCAGTGCGGCGGAACGCCGGACGCGGGCCCGGAGGACGCCGGGCCGGACCGCCCGGACACCGCGCTCTGCGACCCCGCGGTGTGCGACGCCAACTGCGCGCCGTTCGGGATGACCGGCGAATGCGGCCCGGAGGGATGCGTCTGCCTCGGCGGAGCCGACGCGGACGCGGAGGTTGCCCGCGACGACGTGGGAGCCGACGACGCGGCGATCGAGGACGTCCGGACCGAGGATGCTCCGGCGGACGAGGCGGCTTCCTGCCCGCCCGGACAGACCCTGTGTCCCGGCGGCTGCGTCGATACCTCGCGCGACGCCTGGAACTGCGGCGCGTGCGGGCGGGCGTGCCGGTCGGACCAGACCTGCAGCGGGGGCGCCTGCCTCTGCCCGGCCGGGCTGACCGAGTGCTCCGGGGCGTGCGTGGACACGCAGAGCAGCCCGACGAACTGCGGCCGCTGCGGCAACGTCTGCGGGACCGGGCGGGCCTGCGTGGGCGGCGGCTGCGTGTGCACGGGCGGCCGGACCGACTGCTTCGGCGCGTGCGTCGATACCTGGACCGACCCGGCGAACTGCGGCCGCTGCGGCAACGTCTGCGCCTGCGGCCCGTGCAGCGCCGGCACCTGCGCCTCGTCGGGGGGCTCGGCGACCTTCTACTTCCCCGACTGGAGCGACTCGGCGTACATCGCCAGCAACCCCTACCTGTGGAACTACGGCGACTATTACCAGGGCACGCGCTTCACTTCGCTGCCCTGCGCCACCTCGGTCACCTTCACGCTGTGGAACGACGAGAACTGGCTCGATTGCGACGTGCTCGACCTGCGCGTGTCGATCAACGGCACGGTCGTCGGGAACTTCTCCTATCCGGCCTACGTGTACTCGACGACGCGGAGCTTCACGTTCCCGGCGATCACCGGGCCGACCTACACGATCCGGCTGGAAGTGACCCGCACGGTGGCCACCTGGTGCGGCTCGGTGGCCCTGAGCCTGGGGTGGTCGGACTGGACGCTGCGCTGATCGGGATTCCACGGCGGGCGTCCGGCACCGGCCGTTCCGCCGGTTCGCGGTTCCGCCCGCCGCTCCCCGCCGCGGGTCCCCCCGCCGCCGGGTCGCGGCGTCGGTCTTCCGCCGCACCGGCCGCCGCGGGCCGGGCTGTTCGCGGACCGCCCGCGGGCCGGCCGCCCGCTGCTGTTTCTTGACCGTCCGCGAGCCAGCCTCTATCTGTGGCCCAGGCCACGACGCGCGCCGCGCGGCGGCGGCCGGGCGAGGGCGGAGCGATGGTTGATTTCAGTCCGATCCGGTGGCTGGGGGATGCGGTCGAGGTGCTGGACCAGCGGGAACTGCCGTGGCGCGAGGCCTGGATCCGCTGCGGGACGGCGGACGAGGTGGCGAACTGCATCCGCTCGATGGCGCTGCGCGGGGCGCCGCTGATCGGCATCGCGGCCGGCTACGGTGTGGCGCTGGCGGTGCGCGGCGACGGCGGACCCGCGCGGCTGCGCGAGGCGGCGGAAGCCGCGGCACGAACGCTCGGCGCCGCCCGCCCCACCGCCGTGAACCTCGCCTGGGCGCTCGAACGGATGCTGCGGGTGATCGGCGCCGCCGTCACCTCGGGCCGCGATCCGGCCACGATCCGGCGGCGCGCCGAGTCGGAGGCGACGGCGATCCACGAGGAGGACGTGGCGATGAACCGGCGGCTCGGCCGCCACGGCGCCGAACTGCTGCCGGCGGACGGCACGGTGCTCACGCACTGCAACGCCGGCGCGCTGGCCACGGGCGGCTGGGGCACCGCGTTGGGCATCGTCCGCTCGGCCGTCGAGGCCGGCAAGCGCGTGCGGGTGATCGCCGGCGAGACCCGCCCGTACCTCCAGGGGGCGCGACTGACGGCCTGGGAGCTGGTGCGCGACGGCATTCCGGTCACCGTGATCGCCGACGGCATGGCCGGATCGATCCTGCGCACCGGCGAGGTGCAGGCGGTGCTGGTCGGGGCCGACCGGATCGCCGCCAACGGCGACACCGCCAACAAGATCGGCACCTACCCGCTGGCGGTCCTCGCGCGACGCCACCAGGTCCCCTTCTACGTCGCCGCCCCCTCCTCCACCCTCGACCGCAGCCTCGCCGACGGCAGCCGGATTCCGATCGAGGAGCGCCCCGCGGACGAGCTGTGCGTGATCCGCGGCACGCGCATCACGCCGCCCGGAGCGGCGGCAAGACACCCGGCGTTCGACGTGACCCCGGCCGAGCTGATCACGGCGGTGATCACCGAGGACGGCGTCTTCCGCCCGCCGTTCGCGTTCGACCGCCGCGGCGGCGGACGGGGATAGGGGCCGCACGACCCCGGGCGGTTCCCGGACCGGACGGCCTCGCCGCGAGGAACCCCACCGGCCCCTGCGACCGCCGATCCGACCCGACCGGAGCCGGACCGCTCCCGTCCGCGGCGGGGTTGCCCGGCCGGAAAGCGCCGCGTTCTCGCCTGGCATTCCTCCGTCCCGCGTTTCGGCGGCCGGCCGGTCGTTGGATAATTCGCTTGCCTTCGGCAGGTGCCTGGATAAACTAGCGCCCCCGCACACGGCGAGACCGCGCATGCGGGTCTGCCGGCGAGGGAAGGTGCGAGCCATGTACGCGATCTTCGAGACGGGTGGAAAACAGTACCGCGTCAAGCAGGGCGACCTCGTCCAGGTCGAGAAACTCCCGGGCGACGTGGGCGCCAAGGTGGTCTTCGACCGCGTGCTGCTGCTCGGCGGCACCGCCGACGCACCGTCGATCGGCCGGCCGCTGGTCCAGGGGGCGGCGGTCGAGGGCGAAATCGTGCGGCAGGGCCGGGGCGAGAAGCTCACGATCTTCAAGTTCAAGCGGCGCAAGAACTACCGCCGCAAGATCGGCCACCGCCAGGCCTTCACCGAGCTGAAGGTCACGGCGATCCGCAAGGCCTAGCGGAGGTTCCCATGGGCAAGAGCAGGTCGGGCGTCAACGGTCGCAACAGCCCCGGTCAGCGGCGCGGCGTGAAGGTCCATGCCGGCCAGGCGATCCGCGCCGGCGGGATCATCGTCCGCCAGGTCGGCTCCCATTTCCACGCCGGCGACAACGTCGGCACCGGCAAGGACTTCACCCTGTTCGCCCTCAAGGACGGCACGGTGCACTTCTCCACCGCCGGCGCCCGCCGCATCGTTTCCGTCAAGCCCGCCGACTAGCATCGTTCCGGCGCGATCCGCCGCTCCAACACCTTGACGGGTGAGGTGTTCCGCTGTAGGAGCCGCGGGGCCTGGCGGCGGCGATGTCCGATGCCCGCGGCGCCGGCGCCCGGGACGTCGGGGCGATCGGGAAGGAGCGAGGCATGCGTCGAGAGTGGTTGTGGACGGGTGTGGTGTTCGGCCTGTCGGTCGGTTGCGGCGGGGAGGAGGCAACGCCGACGCCCGAGGAGATCCATTGCGCGATCCTCTCGCCGGGGGCGGCCGCGGTGGCCTGCGGCCGGATGTCGGTGCAGATCGGTCTCGACGGCCCGGTGGCGCGGGTGGAGTTGCTGGCGGGCGAGGCGGTGGTGGCGACGGCCGACGTTCCGGAGCCGATGCGCAGCGTGACCGTGGAATGGGACACGACGGCGGTGGAGGACGGTGCGGCCACGCTGACCACGCAGGCCTTCGACCCGGAAGAGCGGGAAGCGCGGTCCGAGGCGGTGACGGTGGTGGTGGACAACACGGCCCCGGTCGTGGCGATGGGGATGGATCGCTACGCGCTGATCCGCGGAATCGGCCCGGTGGCGCTGGCAATCGAGGACGCGACGCTGGCGACGGTGCGGGTGGCGTCCGACCTGGCCGGCGTGGTCTACGACGGCCCGGTCGACCCGGCGGCGCCGGCGTTCCACTGGGACACGACGACCGTCGAGGATCGAATCCACCGCCTGACGGTCACGGCGACCGACGCTGCGGGACACTCGGCGACCTTGCGCGACTTCCCGGTGATCGTGGCGAACCACGGCGAGGAGTACGCGGCGACGTACGATCCTTCGGCACAGGTCTACGTCCCGGAGGACTACCGGACGGTCGATTTCCACACGCGGGGATCGGTGCCGACCCATCCCGGCGTGTTCCGCATCATCAGCCGGCTGACCTGGGATCCGGCCGCCGGCTGGATGTTGCAGTACACCCTCGGCGAGGGTCTCTGTCCGCACCGGGGAATCCCGTTCGTGACGCAGGAAGGCGACGCCGGGGAAATCGTGATCGAGCTGAGCTACGACATGCTGCCCTCGACGACGGTGCGTCTGTTCCCGGATGAGGTCCGACGGCCGACGACGTTCCCGTCCAACGACGACCCGGCGACCTTCGGCACCTTCTTCGGCCACGTCGCCCCGCTCGAGCCGGCCGACCACGTCGGCCAGCGCGTGCCCATCCGGATGCAGTTCGTCCTGATCGATGAGCCGCCCCCCGCGTAGCGCCGGCGGTCCGTCGCCTGCTCTCCGCCTCGCGTCCCGCCCCGCATCCGTTTCACGTTGCCGGTGCTGGGGTCCCGCCCCGGGACTCCGGGCGGCGCCCGGCATCACCCCGGCTCGGCGGATGCGGTTCCGGACTTCCCCTCCACGACCCGGTTCCGTCCGGATCGCTTGGCCTCGTACAGCGCGAGATCCGCCACGCGCAGGATCTCATCGAGCTGTGCTCCATGGACCGGACAGCCCGCCACGCCCATCGACAGCGTGATCGGGCCGAGCCATCCCCCGCCGAACGGGATCCGTCTCGTCCGGACCTTCTCGAGAAGTTGCTCGGCGCGGCGCCGGGTATTCTCCACGGAGGCTTCCGGCAGGACGAGCACGAACTCCTCGCCGCCGTATCTGCACACGATGTCCGACCCGCGGAGACTCGATGCCAGCAGCTGCGCGGTGACGGCCAGCACCGCGTCCCCGGCGGCATGCCCGTGCACGTCGTTGAACAGCTTGAAATGGTCGATGTCGGCCATCACGATCCCGATCGGGTGCTTGGCTCGACGCGCCCGCGCCACCTCGCGGGGGAACGTCTCCTCGAGGTACCGGCGGTTGAACAGGCCGGTGAGCGGGTCCTTCACCGACTGGTTGTGCAGCGTCTCGCGAAGTTGGATGTTCGACAGCGCCAGCGACAGCATCTCGGCGATCGCCGGCCCGACCTCCCGGATCTGCGACAAGGCCTGCGGGACTGCGGACCGATCCGCGGGTTCCCGCAAGTGCAGCAGGCCGAGCACGACGCCCTTGGCGATCAGCGGCAGACAGGCGTGCGACCCCGAACCGTGCCGCTCGGCGTGCGGGCACGGCACCGACCGCCCCGGGTCCTCGACGAAGTAGGGCTGGCCGCGCCGCAGCCCCCAGCACTCGTCGGACAGCAGGATCTCGTCCCGCATCTGCTCGGCGCAGGGTCCCCAGCAGGCCGCGAGCTTGAGGTCGTTGCGCGACGAACTCATCAGGTACAGCGCGCCGCTCGACGCCGGCAACAGACGCTGCACTTCCCGTTCGATCACCGGCCCCGCCTCGCGGACGGTCTCGCACGCCTGCAGGAACTGCTGCAGTTCCGCGACGACCTGGTCGCGCATGCGCTGCGTCTCGAGCGTCCGCACGGCGGACTCCAGTCGGCCGCGAATCTCCCTGTCCTCCTCTTCGAGCCGCTTCCGGTCGGTGATATCGGTGAACACCGCCGCGAAGCGGTTCGGGGCCACGCGGTAGGCGGACACGACATGGTGCCGCCGAAGCTGCGGAGAATACGTCTCGAACGTCGCCGGCTCGCCGCTTCGCACCACGTTCCCGTACCGTTCGATGAGCTCGGTGCCCTCGATTCCGGGCAGCACCTTGCTCGCGTGCCGCCCGAGGACGTCGGCCGCGGAGAGCCCCGTCTGTCGTTCGAAGGCCTGGTTGACGTACAGGAAGACGTAGTCCGCCGCTTTCCCGGAGCCGTCGAACACCATTTCGTGGACCGCCACGCCCGCCACGGCATGCTCGGTCAGCAGACGGTATTCTTCCTCCCGTCTCCGCAGCCGCCTCGCCGCGACACCGCGGAGATGAACCATCAGCAGGCTCACGAGCGCCAGGACGACCAGCGCCGCCGGCAGGGCGGCACGCGCCGCGATCACTCGTTTCCAGTCGGAGGCTTCCACGTCCATCCCCAACACCGCGACGACCCGGCCGGACTCCGGGTCGAGGATCGGAACGAACGCGCTGACGAAGGTCGAGTACTCGTCGGTGTACGGCCCGACGACCTGCCACCGGCCCTCGGCGAACGCGCAGTAGACCTCTTCCGGCGGGTGCAGATACTCGGTCCCGGGCGGCGAAGCCCGCGGGTCTTCCGGAGGAATGCTCTCCGGGCCGAAGAGCACCGTATCCCCCCGCATCCGCATACTGTAGATGCCGATGTAGCGATCCCCGAACGCCCAGCTCCGTCCGAAGACGGCGCGGAGGTTGCGCATCCGCTCCGCGACCGCGCGGAACGCAGGATGTTCCGCGTCCTGCCCGGCGAACGAGAGTTCGTCGAACTGCCGGGGGTCGAGCGCCGCGGCGACGAGGATGGCGTGCTGGAGCATCTTGTCGCGCACGTGCGCGTCCTGCCACCTCCACAACCACACCAGCACCGCCGCGCCGACGGCGAACAGCAAGGCCGCGACCCCCAGGTAGATGATGCGCTGTCGGATCTCTCGCACCGAAGAAGGATATCGCCGACCCCTGTCGTGGGAGGTGGAAGCTTCCATCTCACGCACGATCCGACGGCCGAGTGATGATGTGAAGACGTGCCGATGGTATTGACCACTATCCCCCGTCAGGCCGAGTCCCCCCACCGGCCGGAAGACAAGGATGCCGCGCTAGCACCTGACCGGATCGACAACAAGCGTTCGGGCCGCCCTGAGGTGCCGGGTCGGGCGTCGTCTCAGTAGTCCGGGTCGGGAAGACAGTCGGTGCGCAGCGCGGCCGGCAGTTCGAGCGGCCAGGCGTTGTCGTCGGAGTCGTAGAGGTACAGATAGCGGGCGTAGCTGGTGACGACGCGGCGCACGTAGTTGCGCGTCTGGTCGAACGGAATCCGCTCGACGAAGACGTCCAGCCGCGTCTCGTGGAAGTCCCGCAGCCAGCGCGCCACGTTGTGCGGCCCGCCGTTGAAGCCGGCCGCCACGAGCGGCACCTGGCCGTGGAACTTCCGGTCGATCCGGGCGATGTACTCCGTGCCGAGGGCGATGTTGCGCTCCGGGTCGAACAGCACCCCGTCCTCGTACGCTTCGCCCCGCGCCGCCAGCATCCGTTCGGTGGTGGGCGGGATCATCTGGAGCAGACCGATCGCCTTGGCCGTGGAGACGACGTCGGGGTCGAACGAGCTCTCCTGGCGCATGATCGCCCAGATCAGGTACGGCGAGATGCCGTGCGCGGCCGCGGCAGCCTCCACGTCGTCGCGCCAGGCCCGCGGATAGGCCGCCTCCCAGAACGGCAGGTGCTCGGCGTCGAGCACCAGGCCCCAGTCGTTGGGGTGGGCGACGGCCACGTGACGGTACGGCGCCGCGGCGGCATCGACGCACAGCAGGCGGCCGCACAGCTCCCGCAGTTCCTCGCCGGCCGCGGCGGCGAGGCGCGGCTCCAGTTCGTCGAGCAGCCGGGCGCGGGCCTGAGGCACCAGCCCCGCGGCGCGCAGCACCTCGACCTCCGCCGGCAGCTCGTCGCAACGTTCGACCAGGTCGCTGCGCCCGACCCCGCGCGCCGCGTACGGCGGCGGCGGCTCGTCCCCCAGTTCCGCCAGCCGCTGGCGTGCAAGCTGGGCATACCAGTGCAGCGGCTTCTCGGCGATCACCGTCTTCCACAACGCGCGGGCCTCGTCGGTCTTCCCGAGGTCCCGGCGGGCGACGGCGCCCCAGTACTGCGCGCGCGCGCGGGAATACGGGTCGTCCTCGTCGTCCAGCGTGCCGTCGAACAGCGGGAGCGCGTCGGCCGGCCGACCGGCCAGGTAGTAGGCCAGCCCCAGCGTCCAGCGGCTCTGCGGCCGACCGGGACCGCTCCGGTTGCGGCCGACCAGCTCCTCCAGCGCGGCGATCGCGTCGTCGAACCGGTTGAGGTACAGCTCGAGCGTCGCGGCCAGGTACGAGGCGTCGGCGGCCCGGGCGCTGCGCGGGTGCCGGCGGACGAATTCGCGGTACGCGGCGATCGCCTCCGCGTCCTGCTGGTTGCGGGCCAGGCTGCGGGCGCGCAGGAACTCGGCCTCCTCGGCGTGAGGGCCGCCCAGCTCCGCGACGACGGCGTACGCCGCCGCCGCCTCGTCCCACCGCCGGCGGTGCAGGTACAGCGCCTGCGCCCGCTCCCAGGCCACCTCGGCGGCCGGCGGGTCGGTCGCGTCCGCCGGAATCCGGTCCAGCTCCTCCAGCGCCGCGGCCCATTCCCGCCGGCGTACCAGGGTCCGCGCGCGCTCGAGCCGCCACGGGGCCGGCATCGCGAAGCCGGGGTCGAGCGCCCGCAGGCGCTCCTCGGCCTGCGCCGCCGCCGGCCGGCCCGGCTCCTCGCGCACGAGCCGTTCGTAGACCGCGCGCGCCTTCGCCGTCTCGCCCAGCGCCTCGCGGCAACGCGCGGTCCGGAAGCGGACCTCGAGCGCGTCGACTTCGCGCGGCAGTCTCCGCGGCAGCGCGTCGTACGCCGCCAGCGCCTCGGCCCACTGTTGCCGGAGGAAGGCGATGTCCGCCGCGCGGACGCGCGCGGCGACGGCGTGGTCGCTCGAGCCGGCCGCCAGCAGGCGGGCGTCGGCCAACGCGACGTCGAGCCGTTCGGCGCGCAGGGCCGATTCCATCGCCCGGAAACGGAGCAGGTCGTCCAGCGCGGGCCAGGTCCCGAGCAGGGCGCGGAAGGCGTCGTCCGCCTCGGCCCAGCGCCCGGCGTCGAACGCCTCCTGCGCACGGCGCAGGCGGGCGACCGGCGTGTCCGGGACTTCCGGATTGCCGTCGGGGATTCCCGGACTGTCATCGGGGACGTCGGCCGGCGCGCCGGACGCCTCGTCCGCGGCGCCGGCGTCCGCGGCGGCGCGGTCCGGCTCGGCGGTGCGGGCATCGGGTCCCGGCGCCGCCGCTTCCGGCCCGGCGGACGGCGCCGCGGCACCGCCCGACGACGGGCACTGCGGCCCGGCGAGCCCGAGGATCACGGCGAGGACGCAGCCCTTGAGCACGAGGACATCTTCGCGGCCGCCCCGCGGCGAGTCCAGAAACCGGCACGGGCAACCGCTCGCCGTCCTCCCCCTACCACCGGGGAAGGAGCGGCGCGTCCTCTCGGGAGTCGGCGGCCCTCGGCGCCGCCGACTCCCGAGATGATGCGCGGGGCGTCCGGGGGGCGAGGAGGCGCGCCGTGACGGGCACCCCCCGGCACGACACCGCAGCGCCGGCGGCGTCGTGCCATGCCCTGCCGGACGCGCGGCCAGGCGGTCCACCCCCGGCGGACCACTACCGGCGCGACGGTCAGCGGCCCATGCGGACCCGCAGCGTCGGGCCCTGGTCGGTCTCGACGTAGAAGCCGAAGGTGAAGGTGATGATGTCGCGCCGACGATCGCACAGCTCGCGCGGCGGATTGTGGAACGGCGCGGCCTGGGCGATCGAGTCGACGGCCAGTTCGTCGAGGAACCGCGCGCCGGACTCCTCGAGCAGAATCGTGCTGAGCAGCTCGCCGGCGCAGTCGAGGGTGACGAGCACGAGCGTTTCGCGGTCGCGGTAGCCGTAGATCGATCCGTGCGGGTCGTGGAGGTCGAAGGCGCCGCGCACGTCCCAGAACTGCGCCACCCGGTCCCGGACGCGGCGATAGAACCCGGCGTGGGCGAACGGACGGGCCGACAGCGCCGTCGCGTCGCCCAAGTCCGCGCCCTCCAGGCGGTCCAGGCCGCTGCCCGCCACCGCCTCCGACAGCACCTCGATGCCGGGCGCGAGCGCGTCGCCGGGCGGCAGCGGCAGGTTCCCGTCGTCGCCGCGCGTCGCCGGGCTGCGGGGCGGCGGCGTCGCGGCCCGGCCCGCGGTGTCGGCCGCCGCCAGGCGCTCGCCGTCGTCGTCGGGCGGGCCCGCCGGGGCCGGCGCGGCGCCCGGGGGCGCGAAGATCGCGAACGTGCCGGCCGGCGCGGGACGGTCGCCGGCCCCGGGACCGGGCCGGCCCGGCGCGGCCAGCACGCCGGCGACGCGGCGCCGGCCGGCGCCGGCGTTCGGCGCGGCGATGCGCGAGCCGGGCCGGTGCGGGCCGGCGATGCGAATCGTCGCCTGCGTCTCGCGCGCCACCGTCTGCGCCTGCTCCGCCAGGTAACGCGCGTCGTCCGAGGCGCGCGGGTCGGCCTCCGGCACGGGCGGCGCATCCGCGACCTGTCCCTCCGGGATCGGCACCGGCGGTTCGTACCGGAACGGAGCGACGAAGCGGCGCTGCCAGTCGTACAACTCGACCGACACCGCGCGCCGGGGTGGAGCGCCGGGCGCGCCGTCCGGGAGCAGCCAGCCCGCCGGGACCAGCACGGCGACGTGCAGCGCCGCCGCGGCGACGACGGCCACGGCCAGCCGCCACCCGACCCGCTCGTCCGGCGCCGAACCGCCCGACCCGCCGCGTCTCGTCCCGACCACCGCCGCACCTCGCTAGTCGAACATCGGGTTCGCGAAGCGGAACGGCGCCACCACGCGCACCGGCAGCGGCATCGCGGCCGGCGGCCGCGGGAACCGCTCCGCCGCCCGGCGGAATCCGCGCACCACGTTGCGATCGAACGGCGGCACGCCCGAGGCGCGGACGATCGCAGGCCCATCGATCGAGCCGTCGCGCCGAATCGTCCAGGCGATCACGATCTCCCCCTGCTGCATGTGCAGCGCCCGGTCGCGGGGGAACGCGTCGCGCCACTCGCGCTCGAGCAGCGCCGCCACGGCGCCGAGATAGCCCGAGTAGCGGGGGTCGAGGGACCCGAGCGAGACGGTCATCGGCGATCCGGGAGGACCGAGGACGAGGCGGGCGGCGCCGCCCCCGGCTGCAACGGCATCCGCGTCGCCTGCCGCGGCGGGCGGCCCGGCTCCCACCTCGCCCGTCCCCGGCTCGACCGCCGGACCGGCGGCGGCCGGGGCCGGCTCGCCGTCCGGCCCCCGCATCGTCACCACCGTGCGAGCCGGACCGGCGACGGCCGCGCGGGAGCCGGACGCCGCCCCGGGCAGCGCCTGCGGCGCAGGCGACGGCGGCGGAACCGGTCCGACCGGCGGCACCACGCCGGACTCCGCCAGCGCCAGGCTCGCCGCCGGGTCGGGCCCCGCCACCGCCGCTCCGGAAACCGGCGGCAGCGGCGGGTCGACCGGCGGCGGCCGACGCGCTGGCGGTTCGAACAGCGCCACCGAAACCGCCGCCCGGACCCGCGGCCCGGGCGGTTCGGCCGGCAGCGCCTCCCGCGCCAACAAGGCGAGGGCCGCCAGGGCGAAGGCGGCGAGGTGGACCCCGACCGAAACCGCGACGAATACCCGCCACGGGGACCTCGATTCCGGCTCGGTCCACCGTGCAGTTCCCACGCTCACACGGCTATGATAACGCCGCCATGGCGCCGAGACCACCGATCGGGCGCGATCGAGGCTCCACGAAGGCCAAGCCGCCTCCGCTGACCGCGCCGTGCGACGAAGCCGCCGCGCCGCCGGAAGCCACCGAAACAGCGGGCGTCGAACGCCCGATTCGCGTCCTCGACACCCTCCCCGAGCAACTCGATGCGGTCGAGGCGGCGGCGCGCGCCGTCGTGCAGGGGGCGGCGAGCGAGGAACTGCTGCCGCTGCTGCGCGGCCTGGTGCGCCGCTACCGCGGGCCGCTGCGGGACCGGCTGGTGGCGCTCGGGTCGAACGCCGCCGGTGGAGCGCTCGGACCGGAGGGGGCGAACGAGTTGGTCGAGCTGGCGGGCGCGATCCGCGGAGGCTCGCGCCCGCGCCGACCGCCGGCGCGACGGGCGGACCGGGCGAAGCCGGCGATGCGCGAACCACCGGCGGACCCGCGGCTCGCCCCGGTCGGTTCGCTGCCGGGGGTCGGGCCGCGGCTCGCCGAACGGCTGGCGGCGCACGGAGTCCGGACCGTAGAAGATCTCGCGCTGTGGCCGCCGCGGACCTGGCGCGACCGCCGCCGCGTCCTGCCGCTCGGCCGGCTCCAGGCCGGCTCCTACGCGGTGACCTCGGGACGGGTCGTCTCGGCCAAGGTCGGCGGCCCGTTCTGGCGACGCCGGGTCACCGTGCGGCTGCGCGAGGAACCGGAAGCGACGCCGATGGAGGCGGACGGCGACTCCGCGGCGCGCCCGCCACCGGAGGTCGCCGAGGCGACCGGGGCCGGATGTTCGCCCGCGGCGCCGCTCGCACCGGCGGCGGCCGCGCCCGCCCCACCCGAACTGACGCTGGTCTGGTTCCGCGCCTATCCCGGCCTGGCGGACCGCTTCCCGCCCGGCGTCCGGGTCCGGGTGGCGGGCACGCCGCTGTTCTACCGGGACGCGTTGCAGATCGTGCACCCGGAGATCCTGGCGGTGGGCGACGCGGCGGAGGCGGACCCGGCGGAGGAGCCGGTGGTGCCGGTCTATCCCCGCGTCCCGGGGTTCGACCAGAAACGGCTACGGCGCGTGGTCGATGCGGCGGTCGCCGCCGTCGCGGAGCGGATCGAAGACCCGATCCCCGCGGCCCTGCGCGAGCGGCACGGGTTGCCGCCGCTGGGGGAGTGCGTCCGCCGGCTGCACCATCCGGCGGAGCTGTTGGGGCCGGGCGACGACCCGGAAGCGCTGCGGGCCCACCCGGCCGGGCCGTGGCGGCGGCTGGCGTACGGCGAGGCGCTGCTGCTCGGGGTGGCGGTGGCGCGGGCACGGGCGGCCGAGGCACGCCGTCCGGCTCCGTCGCTGGTCGTCGACGACGCCGCCTTCGCGCGCCTCGTCGGACGCCTCGGCTTCGCCCCGACGGAGGCGCAGCGGCGCGCCCTCCGCACGGTGCGGGATGGAGTCGCCGGCGAACGGCCGATGCGGCGGCTGCTCCAGGGCGACGTGGGGGCGGGCAAGACCGCGGTGGCGATGGTCGGCACCGCGCTCGCCGCGACCGCGGGCCGTCAGGCGGCGATTCTCGCGCCGACCGAAATCCTCGCCGAGCAGCACGCCGAGCGGCTGGAGCGCGCGTACGCCGCGGACGGGCTGCGCGTGACACGCCTGTCCGGCAGCCTGCGCCGGCGCGAGCGGGATGCGGTGCTGCGCGGTCTGGCGCTGGGCGCGCCGCAGGTCGTCGTCGGGACCCACGCCCTGCTCGAGGACCCGGTGCTGCTGCCGCGGCTGGGGTTCGTCGTCGTCGACGAACAGCAGCGGTTCGGCGTGCATCAGCGGTTCCTGCTCGCCCGCGCCAAGGGCGAGGCGGCCGGCACGACGCCGCATCTGCTGGTGATGACCGCGACGCCGATCCCTCGCACCCTGGCCCTCGCGCTGTACGGCGAGCTCGACCTCACGGTGCTCGACGAGCTGCCGCCCGGGCGCCGGCCCGTGGCGACCGAGACCTGCGGCCCGGAGGAGCGCGCTGCGGCCTACGAACGGCTCGCCGAGCGGGTCGCCCGCGGCGACGGGGCCTTCGTGATCTGTCCGCTCGTCGAACCGTCCGAGGACGTGCCGCTGCCGGCGGCGACCGAGGTCCACGCGGAGCTCGCCGCGCGGCTGGGCCCGGAACGGGTCGCGTTGCTGCACGGTCGTCTCCTGCCCGAGGAGAAGCTGGCGGCGCTGCGACGGTTCCGCGACGGCACCGCCCGCGTGCTGGTCTCGACCACCGTCGTCGAGGTCGGCCTCGACGTGCCGGACGCCACGGGCATCCTCGTCGATGGGGCCGACCGGTTCGGCCTCTCCCAACTCCACCAGATCCGCGGGCGCGTCGGCCGGGCCGGGCAGGCGGCCTGGTGCCTGCTGGTCCGGGCGACGGCGGGCGAAGCGGCCCGCCGGCGCTGCGAGGTGCTGGCGACGACCCACGACGGGTTCCGCATCGCCGAAGCCGACCTGGAGCTGCGCGGCGGGGGCGACCTGTTCGGTGCCCGCCAGGCCGGCGCCTCGAGCTTCCGCTTCGCCGATCCGCTGCACGACGCGGCGTGGATCGCCGAGGCCACGGCGGACGCCCGGCGCCTCGTGGCCGGCGAATTCCCCCTGTCGCCCGCCGAGGCGGCCCGGCTGGAAGCGGCGACGGCGCGCTTCGAGCGCTTCTGGGGCCGGGCTTACGACGCGGGCGCCGGCTAGACCCGGGGTCGGCGCGCCGGCCGCGCCCGGCGGTCGCCGGCGGATGAATTCCACGATCCGTGGAATACAACCCGTCGGCTGCGGTTATAGGGGTACGAACGGAGCAGCGGACTTGCGCGTCGAGCGGCGACAGTCCTGGCGGTTTCTGGTCCGCGGCGCGGTCGTGGCGCTGACGACCTGTTCGCTGGCCGATGACGGCCTCGACCACGACCCCGACGACGAGGAGCGCCGCCCGACCCGCCGGGCCGACACCGAGACGCGCCCGGTCCCCGGGCCGGCCCCTTCGGCGCTCGCGCCCCGCGGCCCGGCCAAGGGCACGACATCGGCCGGAGCCCGATCGACGGACGCGCCGATCGCCTTCGCCGCCCGCTCGCCGGGGCATCCGTCGCCGGCTCCGACCGTGGGCTTCCCGGCCGGCGTCGCGCCGTTCGGTGAAGACGCCCGCCGGCGGCTGCTCGTCGCCCCGAAGCACGGCCCGCCCGCGATCGCCTGAGACGATCCGTCCGATCGGAATCGTGGGACGGCGCCGCGGAAGAGGCGCCGGTGGGGTCGGTCGTCGTCCGCCCGCCACCCCGCGCGGTACGGGGGACGAGGACCGGCGCAGGAGCAGGAGAACGCGAGATGATGATGCCCGTACAGATGACGTTCCGTCACGTGCCCCTCAAGGACGAAACCTTCACGCTGATCCGGGACCTCTCCGGACAGCTCGGCCGGACCTGGCGCGACATCACGCGCTGTCACGTGGTGGTCGACCGGGAGCAGCGGCGGCGCCGTCGTCGCGGTCGCTACCGGGTTCGCGTGCTGATGTCGGTCCCCGGACGCCGGCTGGTGGCGGACCGCGAGCAGGATCACGTGGGCGGCGAGGAGGCGCTGCGCGCCACGGTGGTCGATGCGTTCGACGCGGCGGCGCGCCTGCTGGCCGACGACCACGATCGGCGCATCGCGGCCCGCGGCGCCGGCCGGCGCCGGCCGGACGACGCGAGCCCGCCTCGGCCCGCGCCGATCATCCCGGACCAGGCGCCCTGCGCCTGGCCGTAGTCGGCGCCGCTCGCGAGGGACCCCGGGTCGCCGGCGGCGGTCGCCCTATCGCTGCGTCTCGTCCCGCGCGGGCCGCAGGACCACCATCGTGGCGCCCCAGCTCCCTTCCCCGGCGCCGGCGGGTCGGAAGGAGACGACGGCGGGGTGCCGTTGCAGGGTGGCGTGCACGGTGCGGCGGAGCTGCCCGGTCCCCTTGCCGTGAACGATGCGGACCTCGAGGATCCCCGCCTGCCGGCAGGCGTCCAGATACTCCACCACGACCGCGGCGGCCTCGCGCGGGTGGAAGGTATGCAGGTCGAGCGCACCATCGATCGGCAGCGCCATCGTGCCGTCCGGCGGCTCGTCACCGCCGGGTTCGTCCGGCACCTCGTCGTCCGGCCGCTCGTCGTGCATCCTTCTCTCCTCCTTGCGCCGGTCGCGTGCGGACCTGCGGCGCGGGGCGGCCTACCGCCAGCGCGCGAGGTTGCGGCGGAGGCGGGCGGTCGGTTCCTCGAGGTCGGGGACGAACGGCGTCCCGGTGATGCGCTCGAAGCCATCGATGTAGCGCCGCGCGGCCTCGATCCGCACGTCGTCCGGGATCGGCGGCGGCTCGCCGTCGCCGCGGAAACCCTGTTTCGCGTACCAGCGGCGGACGTACTCCTTGTCCAGCGCGTCGGGGTCCTTGCCTTCCGCGAGGCGCTGCTCGTAGGTCGCCGCGATCCAGAACCGCGAGGAATCCGGCGTGTGCACCTCATCGATCACGACCAGCTTCCCCTCCGGCGTGCGGCCGAACTCGTACTTGGTGTCGACGAGCAGCAGGCCGTTCGCGGCGCAGTGCTCGGCGCCGATGCGGAACAGGGTCAGGGCCAGCTCTGCCATCTCGTCGAAGGTGCGGGCGTCGCAGGCGCCCATGGCGATCAGCTCCTCGCGGCTGGCGAGCTGGTCGTGCTCGCCCGCGCCGGCCTTGGTCGTCGGCGTGATCAGCGGCCGCTCGAGCCGCTGGTGCCTGCGCATTCCGTCGGGGAGGCGGTGGCCGCAGTAGACGCGGTCGCCGTGGTCGTAGCGGACCCAGATCGAAGTCGACGTGCTGCCGGTGAGGTAGGCGCGCACCACCATCTCCACGGGGATCAGGCGGCACTCGGTGACGACCATCGCGTTCGGGTCGGGGACGTCGAGCACGTGGTTGGGGACGGCGTCGCGGGTCTTGTCGAACCAGAACGCCGCGGCGCGGTTGAGCACCTGGCCCTTGAACGGCAGGGTGGTCAGCACGCGATCGAAGGCCGACAGGCGGTCGGTGACCACGATCGTGCGGCGGGTCGCGCCGACGTACGAATCGCGGACCTTGCCGCGTTCGAGCCGGCCCAGGCCGTCGAGTTCGGTGCGATCCAGGGTGGCGGTCAGTCCTCGGCGCAGGGTCTCGTCGTCGATCATCTGATGCTCCTCGGGGCGACGGGGCCCCTCGCCGCCCGGCAGCGGCGTGCGATGCGGCGTCGACCGGCCCGTCCGGCGACGCGTGGTCTTCGTCCCCTACTCCTCCCGCAGGGCGCGCTCCACGATCGCCGGCACCCAGCGGAGCGCGTGCTCCGGGTCGAACAGGCGCGCGATCGCGGCGGCGTCGAGCCGGGCCGCGATCGCGGGCGTCGCGCGTACCGCCTCGGCGAACGAGAGCCCCTCGTCCCACACCCGCATCGCCGCCCGCTGCACGTGGCCGTAGGCCTCCTGGCGCGGCAGGCCCGCATCGACCAGCGCCAGCAGCAGCCCCTCCGAGTAGATCAGCCCCTTGGTCCGCTCGAGGTTCGCCCGGATCGCGTCCTCCCGTACCACCAGGCCCCGCACGAGCCCGGCCGCGCGGTGCAACAGGAAGTCCACGGCCGTCGTCGCGTCGGGCAGGATCACGCGTTCCACGGACGAGTGGCTGATGTCCCGCTCGTGCCACAGCGCGACGTCCTCGAGGCCCGGGCCGGCGTAGGAGCGGACGAGGCGGGCCAGGCCGCACAGGTTCTCGGCGAGGATCGGGTTGCGCTTGTGCGGCATCGCGGACGACCCGCGCTGCCCCTTGCCGAACGGCTCGGCCGCCTCGCCGACCTCGGTCCGCTGCCAGTGCCGCACGGTCAACGCCAGCCGCTCCACGGCGGCGGCGACGAGGGCCAGGGCGTTGAGGTAGGCGGCATGGCGGTCGCGCGGGACGATCTGCGTCGGCACGGTCTCGGGGCGCAGGCCGAGCCTGGCCAGGGCCGCGGCCTCGAGCTGCGGGTCGAGGTGGGCGTAGGTGCCGACGGCGCCGGCGAGCTTGCCGACCCGCAGTTCGTCCCGCGCCGCGCGGAACCGCGCGCGCGCGCGGCCCAGCTCGGCGTACCAGCCGGCGAACACCAGCCCCAGCGTGATCGGCTCGGCGTGGATCCCGTGCGTCCGCCCGATCATCGGCAACAGCTTCCACCGCTCGGCCTGCTCCCGCACCGCCGCCCGCAGCTCGTCGAGCCCTTCCTCGATCAGGTTCGAGGCGCGGTCGAGCTGGAGGGCAAGCGCGGTGTCGAGGACGTCGGAGGAGGTCATGCCGCGATGCAGGTGGCGCGCCGGATCCCCGGCCTGCTCCTCGAGGTGCGTCAGGAACGCGATCACGTCGTGCCGCGTCCGCTCCTCGATCTCCAGGATCCGCCGCTCGTCGATCCGCACCCTGGCCCGCACGGCGGCCGCCGTGCCGGCGGGCACCGTCCCGGCGGCCTCCATCGCCTCGCAGGCGGCCAACTCGACGGTGAGCCAGGTCTCGTAGCGCGTTCGGTCGGACCAGACCTCCGCCATCGCCGGACGGGTGTAGCGCGGAATCATCGGGCACCTCCCGCGATCGACGCGGCGGCACGCCGCGCCCCGAAGCGGACGCTAGGCGGCGGGCCCGCGCCGCGTCAAGCGCGATCGCCGCCGTCGCGCCGGGCGGCGCACTGCGGGGCCTCCCGCGCGCCGTCGAGGGTTCGCGAGCCAGGCCCCCGGGCTTCGGCGGCCCCCGGCGCGCTCGTGGGCCGTGGGTCCCCGGCGGATGAACCGGCGGCCGGAGGCGCCGCCGGCAACATCTGCAGCGCGGCGCAGGCGGCGATCGCGACGAGACCTCCCAGGGCGGTCCAGACGTCCGGCAGATGGCCCCAGATCAGCAGGTCCCAGACCGCGCCGAAGACGGCGCCCAGGCTGCCCAGCGCGGCGAGCCGGCCCACCTCGCCGCGGGCATAGGCGCGGGTGAGCGAGAGCTGTCCGAGCAGGGCGAACAGGCCGATCCCGACGAGCGCGGGCCACTCGCCCGCGCGGGGCAGGACGAACTGCGGGATCGTCGCCAGCCCGCCGAGGAGCATCGAACCGGCGGTGAACCAGAAGACGATCGTCAGCGACGACTCGCTGTGCGTCAACTCGCGCACCTGGACGTAGGCCAGCGCGGTGAACAGGGCCGAGGCGAGACCGGCCAGCGCCGGCCAGTTCAGCGCGGCGGACTGGGGGCGGACGATCAGCGCCACGCCGGCCAGCGCCGCCGCGACCAGCACCGCGTGCCGCCAGCCGATCCGCTCGTGCAGCAGCACCGCCGCCAGCGGCAGGGCGAAGATCGGGTTCGACTGGTTGAGCAGCAACGCCTCGCCGACCGGCAGCCCGGCCAGCGAGACGAAGAACAGGAACATCGCCACGGTGCCGGCCAGGGCGCGGCCGACGAGCAGCCCGCGGCGGCGGCCGGCGAGCGACACGCCGCGCGCGCGCGCCAGCAGCCACAGGATCGGGACGCCGATCAACCCGCGCAGGAACACCTGCTCGGCGGCCGGGAAGCGGGTCGCGCTCAGCTTGACCAGCAGGCCGACGACCGAAAACGAGGCGGTCGCGGCGACGAGGTACAGGGCGGCGGACCAGCGGGGGCTCACGCGTGGATTGACTCCCGGTTCGGCCCCCCGTCTCCCACGAGCCGCCGCGCCCGCGCGATGCTCGGGCTCGGTCGTCCCTCCGTTCGACTTCCCTCCCGCCCTCCCCGGCGCTCGCCGCGCCCGACGCTCCCGGCGCCGCCTCATCCGCCGCGCCAGCGACGCAGCCGCGGATCGTCGTACCCCAGGACGTCCAGGATCCGCCCGACGGTCTGGTCGACCAGGTCGGTCACCGACCGCGGGCGGGCGTAGAACGCCGGCACGGGCGGCAGGATCGTCGCGCCGGCCTCGGCCGCCAGCACCATCTGCCGGAGCTGGCCGAGGTGCAGGGGGGTTTCGCGGACGACCAGCACCAGCGGCCGGCGCTGCTGGAGCGTCACGTCGGCGGCGCGGGCGACGAGGTCGGCGGCGAAGCAGTTGGCGACGGCGGACAGGGTCTTGATCGAGCAGGGGACGACGACCATGCCGCGCGTGCGGAACGAACCGGAGGCGATCGGGGCATCGAGTTCGTCGGGGCTCCAGGCGTGGTCGGCGAGGCGGCGCAGGCGCGCCGCCGTCCACCCCGTCTCGATCCGCAGCACGCGCTCGGCGTTGCGGCTCACCACCAGGTGCGTCTCCACCTCGCCCCGCTCGCGGAGCCGTTCGAGCAGCCGGATGCCGAGCGCGGCGCCGGAGGCGCCGGTCAGGGCGACGACCAGCCGCTCGCGGGTCTTCCGCCCGGTCACCAGGTCACCAGCGTGCCGACCGGGCGGCCCCGCAGCGCGTCGCGGACGCGGCCCGGCGCGTTGGCGTCCACGATCCGGCCGCGCAACCCGCGGCGGGCCCAGCGGACCAGCTCGGTCACCTTGCCCAGCATGCCGCCGGTGACGTCGACCGCCGCGGACCGCCGCAGGGCGCGGCGCACCAGCGGCCACGTCCGGCGATCGACGACCGGGAACGGCTCGGCATCGGGGTCGAGGTGCGGATCGGCGTCGTACACGCCGTTGACGTCGGTGGCGTGGACGACGAAGTCGAAGCCCATCCGGTGGGCGACGTACGGGGTGATGGCGTCCCCGGACAGGATCGAACACCCGCGGCGCTCGTCCCACGCCGGCGTGCCGAACAGCACGGGGATCATGCCGGCGTCGAGCAGTCCGCGCAGGACGCCGAGGTCGAGGCGCCGGAGGCGGCCGTCGTGCATCCGGGCGACCGCGGAGGCCTGATAGGGGATCGCCGGGAGGCCGGCGCGGCCCAGCGTCGCCGCGATCTCCACGTTCAGCACGTTCTGCCAGCACTGCGTCTCGGCCCAGGCCAGCCGACCGCGCAGGTCGCGCACCCCCCGGTCGATCCCGGTGCGCGCCACGATCGGATGGCCGAAGCTGCCGGCGCCGTGCACCACGATCAGCCGCTTCGGCCGCGCCGACGCGATCTCCTGGGCCAGCCGCGTCAGCGCCGCGCTGCGCAGTTTGGGATACTCCGTCTGCTTGTCGGTGATCACCGACCCGCCGAGCTTGAGCAGCAAGCTAGTCAAGGAGCGTCACCTCCTCCCCCCGCACCGCCGCGGGCCGTCCGTCCGGAATCCGCGCGATGTCGATTCCATCGACGCAGGGAATCTCGCCCAGAATCGCGCCCACGGCAACCACGGTGTCGCACGCGGCGCAGACGATCGCCGCCGGGGCGGTCCCCGCGCGCGCCATCCGGTACAGCGCGTAGGAACCGACCGTCGAGCCCTTGCCGGTCGGCAGCACCAGGATCCGGCCCGCCAGGGACCGCCCGGCGAGGGGGTGACCGCGCTCGACGACCCGGCCCGAAACGGGATCGACGCCGCCGTAGAACGACAGCGGCTCGGGACTGACGAGCGTGGTTCCGGTCGCGGCGCCGCGCCGGATCGCCCGGCCGCGCCACGGCCCCGCGTCCGCGACGGCGCCCGCCGGACCGCCGGACGGCGCGCCCCGGTCCGCCGGCGCCGCCTCCCCGCGCCCGCCGCCGTCCCGTTCCGTTTCCGTCCCGGCGCCGCGCGCGGCGCGAGGGGCCGCCGCGGCGTCGCGGGACGGGTCCGCAGCGCCGGGCTCGGCCACAGACACCCGCCGGGCGGGCGCCCGCCCGTGCAGCGCGGCCTCCACGCAGGCTTCGAACGGTGCGAGCCGGACCTGCATGGCGTTGGCGCCGCGCGCGTAGAAACACCCCTTGGCGCTGTCGGTGACGACGCGGCGGAAGCGGCCGCGCAGCGGAGCGACGACGAAGCAGGTGTCGGCGACCAGCGTGGCGCCCGCCGCCCGGATCGCCGCCGCCGTCCCGTCCGCCTCGGCCCGTTCGAGCACCTCGCGCGCGGCGGCGATCCACAACGGGACGCGGACGCGGCGGCCTTCCAGGCGCCGGGCGAGGCGCCGCAGCGTCTGGGGCGTGGCGTGCGGGCATCCGAGGTACACCAGGTCGATCCCGTCGGCGCCGTCGTCGAGCCGGGCGTAGGCCTCTTCGAGTTCGCGCGGCCCCACGACGAAGCCGTCGGCCGGCCGCGGCCAGCGGCCGGCCTCCGGGGTGGCGCCCGCGAGGTGGAACAGCGGCGATCCGCCGAAGGTCGGCAGCGCCGCGGCCAGCGCCATCAGCGACTCCTCCGCCGGCGGCGGCGGGCCCTCGATCCACGGCACGCGACCCGGGGCGCGGAGGCCGACCGCGACGCCGAGCGCGCCCCAGTCGGCGGCGGAGTCGAGCGGCGCCTCGACGCGGACGCGCACCTGCGGGCGGCGCGCCGCGTCGAGGTGCAGGCCGTAGGCCGGGGTGCGACCGACGAGGGCGGCGGCGAGGGCGGACGGACCGCCCTCGCGGTTCGTGCGCGCGCCGAGCACGGCGTTGGCGAAGGTGACGGCCGACGACTCCGACCACGCCAGGTGCTCGCCCGGCGCCGGGCGGTTGCCGACGAGGTACGGGGTGCAGGTGCAGGAAACGCGCACGCCCATCGTCTCGTAGGCCCGTACGATGCGGAGCTGTCGTTCCGCGAACTCCTCCGGGATCCCCTGCGCGCGCCAGTCGAGAAGGTCCATGCCGGCGGGGTTGAGGGTCGCGGGGCAGGCGACGCGGCCGTCCCGCGCCCACGCCTCGAGCAGTTCCAGGCCGGCGGCGCCGAGGTTGGCGTAGGAGACGCCGGCGAGCTGGGCCGAGCGGATCGGCACCAGGCGTCCGGCGTCGTAGATCTCGCCGAGCGCCGCGAGGATTTCCATCGCGCGGCGCACGGCCGGTCCGCGCGTCCCGTCGAGCCAGCCTCGTTCTTCGTCGGTGAGCCGCATGGCGGGTCGTGCGGAGCGGCCGCGGCGGCCTCAGCGCGGGCGCCGCGTCGGCCGGGGACGCAGCCCCCGCCGCACCGTCTTCGCCGGCGGCTCGTCCGGCCGGACGCGGAGGAAGTCCGCGCGCGGCCGGTCGAAGGGGATCGTCGCATCCACGATCCACTTCGCGGTGGTTTCGGTCTGCGGGTCGCGGGACGGGTCGAGGCTCGAGCCGCGGGCATCGGGAATCACGAACAGGTCGCGGTCGGGCCGGCAGCGCGTGGCGATCGCCCACTCCACCGCTTCGGCGTCGAACGGATCGATGTCGTCATCGACCACGACGACGCGCTTGAGCGACGGGTGCGCGGCCAGGGCGGCCAGGCCCGCGTTGCGGCCGTCGCCCGCGGCGCGTGCGCGGATCGCGACCACCGCGTGCAGCCAGGAACAGCCGCCCGGAGTGAGCGCGACGCCGGCGACGCCGGGCACGGCGTTGGCCACGATGCGCAGGATGCGTGGCTCCTGCGGGATCCCCATCAGCGCCTTGTGCTCGGCGCCCCCGGGCAGGATCGTGCGGTAGATCCAGTCCGCGCGGTGGTACAGGCGGTCGACGATCAGCACCGGCTGGCGGCGCACGCCGTCGGCCGTGCCGGTGAGATCGACGAACGGCCCCTCGTCGGCCAGCGCGCCGGTGAACCGCCCGCGCAGGACCAGCTCGGCATGCGCGGGGACGGGGAACCCGTCGAGGTCGGCGCATTCGAGGCGGCCGCGCAGCAGCGCCGCGCCGACCCGGAGTTCGTCGAGCGACGGGGGGCCGGAGACGGACGCGGCAATCTCGAGCGCCGGGTGCACGCCGCAGACCACCGCGACCTCCGCCCGGCCGCCGCCCTCCGCCAGCAGCGCGTGGAGGTGCCGCGGGGTGACGCGGACGGCGAGCCGATTGCCGCCGAGCAGCATCATCCGGTGGAACGAGAGGTTCACGCCGTCGCCGCGCCGGGCGACGACGATCGTGCCGGTGAGATAGCGCCGTCGTTGGGACGCGTAGAACTCGACGACCGGAACGACGCGGCCCAGGTCGGGGTTCCGCACGACGCGGGCCCGGAACGGGGCGTCGCGCGCCGCGCGCCACGGCCTCGGCGCATCGATCGCCGCGGCCACGGCGTGCACGAGGCGGTCGGGAGTGGTGTCCAGGGCGCGGGCCAGGCCGGCGCGCGAGGCGCAGACGCCGGCGACGATCGGCGTCCGGTATCCCGCCACCCGCTCGAACAGCACGGTGCGCTCGCCGGCCTCCGCGAGGTGTCGGGCCAGCGCCGCCCCCGGGGGAGTCGGCCGGGCGACCCGTTCGAGCAGACCGGCCTGCTCACAGGCCGCGAGGTGCGTTCTCAGGTCGGGCGTCATCGGGGGTGATGCTGCCCGAGTGCGGAACGGAAGTCCACCCCGGCTCGTGCGTTTGACTCGCCCGCCCGCCCTGGGATAAATTGCTTGTTCGCTTCGGGGCTTCCGGGGCACGCGATCCGGCACCGCGCGGAAGGAAAGAGAGGCCGTCGGTGGATACCGTTCTCATCATCGAGACCGACTCCGGAACGATCGACTCCCTGAGCCAGTTCCTGGGATCCTACGGCTACGTCGTCGATGCGGTCGATGACATCGAAACCGCGCGCCAGAAGGTGGTCAGTGTCTCGCCGCGGCTGGTCGTGATCGGCCCGCAGCTCGGGAAATCGACCGGCTTCCTCGCCTGCTCGCTGATCAAGAAGACGCCGCAGGCCAAGGGGATTCCGTGCGTGCTGCTGTACACCGAGCGGGAGGAAGGACAGGTGCAGCGGCACCAGGGGTTGGCGGGCCGGGCCGAGGTGTACCTGCGCAAGCCGTTCGAGTTCGAGCAGTTCCGCGCGGCGGTGGCCCAGTACCTGCCGATGAACGAGCCGCCGGCGGGCGACGTGGTGGAGGAGGAGATCGCGGCGCCGCCGGTCGTCGAGGAGGAAATCGCGGTGCCGCCGGTCGTCGAGGAGGAAGTCGCGGCGCCGCCGGTCGTCGAGGAGGAAGTCGCGGCGCCGCCGGTCGTCGAGGAGGAGATGATCGGCGCCCCGGCCGGACCCTCGGCGGAGGAACAACGGCTGCGGCGCGAACTGGAGCGGCTGGAGCGCGAGGCGCGCGCGGCGCGCGAGGAAGCGAAGAAGGCGCGGGAGGAAGCACGCACGGCGGCGGCGACCGCGGACCATCGGGAGGAAACCGAGAAACTCCGTGCCGACGTCGCCCGCCTGGAGAAGCAGCTCGAGCTGGCCCAGAAACAGGCCAAGGAAGCCGCGGAGGGGGCGGCGGCGGCCAAGGGCAAGGGTGGTTCCGAGACGCGCCAGATCCTCGAGCTGAAGCAGACGCTCAACAAGCGCGAGGCCGAGCTGGTCGACCTGCGCGAGACGTCGCTGCAGAAGGACCGGCAACTCGTCGAGCTGAAGGACAAGCTGTTCGACACCGAGAAGAAGGTGCTGGAGCTGGAAGACACGCTGTCCGAGCGGGACCGGGAGATCGGATCGCTCAAGGGACAGGTCGAGGCGTTGGCGTCGGACAAGGAAGTGGCCGCCAAGCGGGCCGACGACCTGGGACGGCGGCTCAAGACGGCCGAGGACGCGCTGAAGAAGGCCAAGGACGACGCCGAGGCGCTGCGGGTCGCGACCGAGCAGGCGCTGCGGGAGAAGGACGAGGCGCACGCGACGGCGTTGCAGCGGGCGCTCGACGAACGGACGGCGGAGAAGGACCGGGAGCGCGAGGCGGTCCTGGCGGCGGCCAAGGCCGAGGCCGCGCAGGAGCGCGAGGCGGCCCTGGCGGCGGCCAAGGCCGAGGCCGAGAAGGCGCAGCAGGCGCAGCAGGACCGCCACGACGCCGAGATCTACGAGATCCAGGAGCGGTTCCGCCGCTCGATGAACCAGCAGGAGGAGAAACTCACCGCCGAGCGCGTGCGTGCGATCGAGGAGGCCCAGCAGAAGCACGATGCGCAGGTGGCCGAGCTGGTGACCGAGCACGAACGGGAGGTCACGGCCCTGCGGGCCGAGATCGCCGACCGCGACGGGAAGCTCGGCGAGGCCAACCGGACGATCGAGGCCCGCGTGGCCGAGGTGGCCAGGTTGACGGAGGAACGCGACGAGCTGGCGCGCCGGCGGGACGCGTTGGACGGCGAGTTGCGGACGAGCCAGGTGGCCGCCGAGCACCTGCGGATGGAGCTCGAGGGGATGCAGAAGAAGGCCGCGGACCTCGAGCGGGACCTGGCGGAACTGCGCGCGCTGCGCGACCAGTTGCGGGGGAAGCTGGAGGCCGACCTGGCGCGCATCGACAAGAGCAAGCAGGCGATCGCCGTCGCGCTCGAACTGCTCAACGAAGTCGAACCGCTGTAGCGGGTCTCAGCCCCCGCCGCGCCTCCCGCCGCGCCGGGGCGGCGGCGCATCGGACACCGACTCCACCCGCACCGTGAACTCCCCCTCCGATACGGAGTATTCCTCGCCCCGCACGACGACCCGGTAGGTCCCGGGCTCGACGGCCGCGGATGGCGCCAGCCGCGCCTCGCGGTTCGCCCGCGCCTCGTCGCTGGTCGCCACCGCGAGGCCGTCCGCGCGCCGCAGCTCCACGACGTGCGGGAACGGCGCGGTCAGCGTCACGACCAGCTTCGTCGCCGTCTCGACCTTCAACTCGTAGTAGCGCCGCAGCACGTGCCGCGTCATCGTCCCCTTCGCCTCGCCCCCCACCGCGATCGGCTCGGGGTCGAGCCGCGTCAGCACGATTGTCGCGGGGATCTTCTGGTCGGCGGAGGAGGAACGGACGATCTGCGCCAGGTAGCCCTGATCCTCCAGTTCCAGCTCGAGGATCGCGCGCTTGGTGGTGGAGCCGACCGACTCGCGGCCCAGCAGCACGTCCTGCGCTCCCAGCACCTGGAGCTGGTTGAGCGAACCGTCCTCGCAGTGGGCGGCCACGGCGTACAGCCCGGCCTGCCCCGGGATCAACCCCGCGCCGGCGGATTCGAAGCCGGGTTCCAGCTCGATCCGCGCCGGCTCGTCGACCAGCACCAGCGGCAAGGGTCGCGCCAGCACGCGCACCGAGCGCTCGCCGGGATACCCGCCGCAGTCGAGGAAGACCTTCGAGCGTCCCGCGGGAAGGAGCGGGTAGATCTGGAGCTTGTCGCCCTCTTCGGCGCGGGCCAGCGCCTTGTCCTGCGCGTCGAACGCCTTGAGCCGGCAGGTCACGTAGGCCTCGGAGCCGAGCGCGGTGATCTCGAACGGCGTCTCCTGCTCCAGGGTGATCGGCAGCCATGCGCTGACCCGGCGGCCGCCGGCGCCGGGCAGGGTGAGTACCAGATCCTTGCCGGGCTCCAGCGGCAGTTCGGGCAGGGTCAGCGGCTTCGTGGTGTCCTCGACCGCCTGCCGCGCCGCCTGGGTCGATTGCTCGACCTGCTCCTGGACCTGCCGCTGCACCATGAACACGCCGAAGACCGTCCCGCCGACGACCAGCAGCGTCACGACGATGGAGATGATGTAGCTCGCCGAGGAGACGCGGCGGGTGGTGACGGCGATGGTGGGCAGCACGGGAGGCGGCGGGACGGGATAGGGCGCGGGCGAGCCGACCGCCGAGGTGCCCCAGCCGCCGGAGGAGGCGGGCGGCGGCGCCGCGGCCGGCGGGTAGCCCGGGGGGGGAACGGGGCCCGGCGCGGCGGGCGACGGCATGTAGCGGGTGGCGAGCAGCGTCGCGCCGCAGAAGGGGCACTTGCTCTCCGGTCCGGTCGGCGCCTTGTCCAACGGTCCGTTGCAATTGGGGCACTTGGCGACCACGGGCATGCGGACCTCCCTCTACAGGTGCAGCTCGACGACATCCTTGTCGTGCAACACATAGTCCCCGATCACGCGCTGGCCATCGAAGGTGTGCGCGCCCCAGATGCGCGCGAACTTCAGGTTCTGCGCGAAGTCCTTGTGAATCTGCTCGCAGAGGACCGCGACCGTGTCGCCCTGGTGCAGCACGAACGGCCGGTCCAGGTCCGGCGGCTTGCCGGGTTGCTTGGCGTAGACCCGCATCAGGCGGCAGGTCCCGAACAGGAAGGCGGGGATCTCGCGCAGGCCCTCCGCGGCGTGGGCCGAGACGGGGAACAGCGGCAGGTCGCCGTCGTACAGCTCCCGGAACGCGTCGAGGTTCTCGCGGGCGCCCGGGAGGTCGAGCTTCGCGGCGACGATCGCGGCCGGCTTGGCGCGGTGCCGGATCGCCTCTTCCGCCGTCGCCGGGTCGCGCCGCGGGTACAGCTTCGCCTCCTCGAGCAGCCGGAGCGTCTCGTGCAGGTCGGAAAGCGGGTCGATGGCGAGGTCGACGACGAGCAGCAGCACGTCGGCGTTGCGCGCCTGGCCGATCACCCACGGCAACGGCCGCTCGGCCGACAGCGGCGGCAGATCGACGACCTGCAGCGGGACGTCCTCGTGGTAGGCGATCCCGGAGCAGGGGAGCTGCGTGGTGTAGGGGTACGGAGCGACCTCGGGCTGCGCCTTCGACAGCCCGCGCAGCAGGGACGACTTGCCGGCGTTGGGCGGGCCGAGCAGCATCGCCATCGCCTCCGCCTCGCGGTCCACCGTGATCGCCTGCGACCGGCCGCCGCTCCTGGCCTTCGGCGGACCCTCCTCGCGCATCCGGGCGATGCGGGACTTGATGTCCGCCTGCATCTTCTCGGTCCCCTTGTGCTTGGGGATCCCGGCCAGCATGTCCTCGAGGGCCCGCAGCTTGTCCTCCCACGAGGTGGCGGACTTGTACCGCTGCTCGGCTTCCTTGAACTCGGGTGACAGGTTCGCGGGCATCGGTGTCGCCTCGGTCCCCCGATCCGGCGGCGCGGGTCAGAACATCGAACGCCGGTGCGGCTGGAGCGTGCCGACCATCTCGTCGCCGCGCTCGATCCAGTTCAACCCCTCCCGGACCCAGCCCTCGGCGGCCGCCGCCTCCTCGGGCGGCAGCCGGAGCGCCGCGCGGATCGCCTCGAGCCGCTGGCGCTCGGCCTCGCTGACCAGGCCGTCGGCGTAGGCCATCAGCCAGGAGTCGCGCAACAGCAACCGGCGCACGGCGGGGTCCTGCAGGCGGCGCAGTTCGAGGTCGACCGGCGGGGGTGCGTCGAGGCAGGTGCGCACCAGTTTCCGCGCCTCCTCGGGCAGGCCGTAGTCCGCCATCGTCGCCTCGAACATCGCCCGCTCGGCCTCCGCCACCTCGCCGTCCGCGGCGGCGACCCCGGCCAGGGTCTTGAGATACAGCAGGACCTGGTCGGTGGTGAGCGGCTGGACCCGCAAGCGGAGCATCGATTCCTCCTGTAGCCGAAAACGCCGCCGCGGGGCAAGCGCCGTCGCGGACCAGCGGCGACAACCGTCACGGCAGGAGGAGACCGGGACGGACGGGTGCCGCTCCGGCTGCGACCTCGCGAGCCTCGGACGCGGGCGAGGCTCCGTGACCGCGGGCCGCGGGCGGAAGGTCGCGCTCCGGCTGCGACCTCGTAGACCTCGGACCGGCCCGGAAAACGGCTCCGCCGGAGGCCGGGCGGGACGGTGTGCGGTGGTGTTGCGCTAGCCGCCGGTGACGGAGGCGGTGACGGAAACCTGGATGCTGACCGAGGCTTCCATCGTGCCGCCGGCCGATCCGCCGACGCCAGCGAGGAACTCGAGCTTCGCGTTGAACTGCGCGGTGTACTCGGGAACCTTCACGGCCAACGCGCCCTGCAGGTCGTTCGGCAGGGAGACCAGCAGGTCCTTGCCCTCATTGATCACGGTCTCCAGGTTGGCGACGATCGCCTCGAGGCGCGGCTTGATGCCGGCCACGCGCTCCAGGCACAGCTTGACGGCGTCCAGGATCTGCTGCGCCTCGGGGGTCAGTTCCACGCCCGCCGCCGCCACGATCCGCACCTCGACGGACGCATGCGCCTCGCCTTCGGCCGACGCGCCGCCCGCGCCCGCCTCGGCGCTTCCGGAAGCCCCCGCCTCGGCGTTGACCTCGACCGTCAGGCCCGCCTCGGCCGTGACGCCGGCGGCGGCCAGCTTCTCCCGAATCGCGGCCGTGATCTCGTCGAGGGTTGCGGTTTCGGGCAAGCCGAGGGTGACGGCCAGTTCCTTGGGCGCGTCGACGACCCACTTCTGGGCGTCCTCCACCGACGCCTGCAACGCATCGACGTGGGCGAGCCACGCGTCGTACTTCGCCGTCACGCCGCCTCCGCCGGTGACGCCCTCCACGCCCGGAATGCCGCTGGGGCATCCCAGCAGGGCCACGGCCAGACCGAACATACCCAGAACCTGCTTCATCTGCTGCTCCTCCTCCCGTTGCGGAAGCCTCGGAATCCAATCGACACCGCCCCTTCGGTGGCGCCGACGATTCGGCGGCCGATTCTAGGAGTCCCGGAGCGACCGTCAAGCCCAAAGGCGAATTCTCGTTGCCCCTGGCGACGAGCCGCGCTTTGGGGTTATATTGCAGCGGGTCGGGGGATTTGGGAGGCGTCGCGCCGGGCGCGACGACCGCAGGTTGGCCGAACGAGAAGCATCCCAGATCCTGGTGGTCGACGACGAGCTGGTGATCCGGCAGATCCTGGCCGATTTCCTGACGATGGAGGGCTACCAGGTGCAGACGGCCGAGGACGGCCGGGCGGCCCTGGAGAAGCTCCAAACCACCTCGTTCGACATCGTGATCTCCGACATGAAGATGCCGCGCATGGGCGGCATCGAGCTGATCGAGACGATCCGGGACCGCGGCGTCGATGTCCTGACCGTGATCATGACCGCCTACGGCACGGTCGAGACGGCGATCGACGCGATGAAGAAGGGCGCCTACGACTACCTGCTCAAGCCGTTCAAGATGGAGGAGGTGATCCGGGTCGTCGAGCGCGGGCTGCAGAACCGCAAGCTGGTGCGGGAGAATATGATCCTGCGCGAGACGATCGCGCTGTACCGGGCCACGGAGGAACTCTCGACGTCGCTGTCGCTGTCGGAGGTGCTGGACCAGCTGATGCAGACGACGCTGCGCGAGACCCCCGCGGACGAGGTGATCCTGCACCTGACGGCGGAAGGGGGACAGGTGACGCTGTGCACGCGCGTCGCGCGCCAGGCGTCGCGCATCGCGCCGGAGCAGCTCAATCTGGCGGCGCTGTTCGCGGCGCACGCGGGCGGCCAGCCGGTGCTGGCGAACGGCGATCGCTGCGCGCCGTTCGTGACGGAGGACGCCCCGGAAGTCACGTCCCTGCTCTCGGTGCCGTTGCGGGTCCCCCAGCGCATCCTCGGCCTGATCACCGCCGTCTCGCTCACCCCCGGCAACCGCTTCTCCGAGGGCCAGCGCAAGCTGCTCTCGCTCCTCGGCGGCCGCGCCGCCGCGTCCGTCGAGAACATCCGGCTGTTCGAGAACCTCCAGGCGACCTTCCGTGAGACGATCCAGGGGTTCGCCCGCGCTCTGGAGGCCATGGACCGCTACACCGCCGGCCACTCCGACCGCGTCACCCGCCTCTCGCGCATGGTCGCCCTCGAGATGGACCTGCCGCTGGAGGACGTGGAGATCATCACCCAGGCGGCGCTGATGCACGACGTCGGCAAAATCGGCTGCCAGGCCAACCTCAACAAGCCCGGCAAGCTGTCGGCCGAGGAATACGAGATCTTCAAGGCGCATCCCACCTTCGGCCGCCAGATCCTCGAGCCGATCTCCTTTCTCCGGCCGATCGTCGCCGGCGTCGTCTCGCACCACGAGCGCTGGGACGGGTCGGGGTATCCCGACGGGCTGAGGGGCGAGGAGATCCCGCTGGCCGGGCGGATCCTGGCGGTGGCCGACACCTACGACGCGATGACCTCCAACCGCGCGTACCGCAAGGCGTTGAGCCACGAGGTGACGATGAAGGAGATCCGCCGGTGCGCGGGCACGCAGTTCGACCCGGCGGTGGTGGAGGCGTTCGAGCGAGCGATCGAGCGGTACCGGGAGGAGTGTCGCCAGCGCGGGCTGCCGATCCCGGATTGAAGCGAGCGGGGGCGATGACCCGGCCCGAGCGGATCGGCAAGTACGAGCTGCTCGAGTCGCTCGGCGCGGGCGGCATGGCGACGGTCTACCGCGGCCGCGACCCCGACCTCCAGCGCGACGTCGCCGTCAAGGTGCTCCACCCGCACCTCTGCTCGCGCGAGGAGTCGCGGCTGCGCTTCCGCCGCGAAGCGCGGGCGGTCGCGCGGCTCAAGCATCCCGCGGTGCTGGAAGTGTACGAGGCGGGCGAGGACGCCGGGCGCCCGTTCATCGTCAGCGAACTGGTCCAGGGCGGCAGCCTCGACGCCTGGGCCTCCGCCCGCCGCCCGCTGCCCACGGAGGTCGTCGCCGCTCTCGGCCTGCGCGTCACCGAGGGGCTCCACGCGGCGCACCAGGCCGGCATCATCCACCGCGACCTCAAGCCCGGCAACATCCTGATCGGCGTCGGCGGCCGGGTGAAGGTCGCCGACTTCGGCATCGCCCAGATCGTCGATATCGAACACCTCACCTCCACCGGCCAGATCCTGGGCTCCCCCGCCTTCATGAGCCCCGAACACCTCGACGGCGCGCGGCTCGACGCGCGCGCCGACGTCTTCGCGTTCGGCACGCTGCTCTACTGGCTGGCCGTGGGCGAGCTGCCGTTCCAGGGCCCCAACCCGCACGCCGTGCTGCGCCGCGTGCTGGAAGCCCAGTACCCCGACCCCGCCCGCGTGCGGCCCGACATCGGCGAACAGCTCGCCGACGTGATCCGCACCTGCCTCCAGCGTCGTCCCGAGGACCGCTACGCCTCGATGGCCGACCTCGGCTCCGCCCTGCGCGCCGTCCTCGCCGGCTGCGGCGTCGCGCCGAGCGCGGTCGATGACCTGGTCGCGGCGTTCGACCGCGATCCCGCGGCGGCGCGCGCCGAAATCCTCCGTCGCCGGGAGGCCGCGCTGCTCGAACGCTGCCGCCAGCTCGCCCGCACCCGCGGCGGCGAGGCCGAGCTGCGCAGGATCTGCTCGTGGATCCTCGCCTGGGCGCCCGAACACCACGAGGCGCTGCGCCTGGTCGAGGAATCGATCCGTCGCTGGCCTCCTTCCCGCCTCACCACCGCCCTCGCCGCCCTCGCCGCCCTCGCCGTCGTCGCCGGCGTCTGGCTCGCGCTGCGCGGCACGCCCGGCGGCGACTCCGCGACCCCCGACGTTTCGCTCGCGGGGCCGGTCGATGCGGCGCGGGAGGCGGCCCGCCGCCCCGACGCGGCGGCCGGCCGGCAGGTCGCGGCCGCCGACGACAGCCGGCTCTCGGACGGCGGCGCGCCCGCCGCCCCGGAAACGCCGCCCCCCGAGAGCGACGCCGCCGCACCCGGCGGGGAGGACGCCGACGCCGGCCCCGATGTCCCGCCCGACGCCGGCGCCGCGGATCCGGCCGCGGACGACGGCAGGGGGGGCGCGGCGGACGTCCGCGAAGTCGCGGCAACCGTCGAGGCGACGTGGCGCCCGCCGGTCGTCGTGGCGCAGCGTTCGCCACGGCAGGTCAACTTCCGGCCGGCGCCCTGCACCAACATCGAGATCTGGGTCGACGGCGAACGCCTCGGCCTGTGGGGCCCGCCCCCCGGCCTCGTCTCCGCCCCGCTGCCGCCGGGCGAGCACGAGTTCCGCTACCGGTCGCTGACGGTCAACTGCTACGACGAGAGCTGGACCGAGACGGTCCCGGCCGGGGACGGTCCGTTCGTCCTCACCCGCCGCCTGCGGCTGCGCCCCGGCACGCTGATCGTGGATACCGCGGGGGTCGAGGCGCAGGTCGACGTGCGCGGGCGCGCCAGCGGCCGCTCGAACGCGCCGATCGAGATTCCGTTCGAGGCGCACGACGGCATCGCGCCGTCGCTGCGCGTGGTGGTGACGTTCCCCGGCCGGGCGCCGCTGAGCCGGGACGTCGTCGTGCGGGCCGGCGAGACCGCGACGCTGGTCGTCCCCCCGCCGCCGCCGGAGGTCGCCGCCGCGCCGGACGGCGGATAGCCTCCGCGTCCCCGGTCTCCCGACGCTCGCCCGCCGCCCGCGGGTCGCCCCGGCGTTCCGTCGCACGTTTCGTCGCACCGCCCGATCTGCGAAGGAACTCGCAGGCCAACCCCTCGAAGTTCCATGGGTCAGGGTCCGGGGCCGGCCCGGATGGAGGCTGCTGACAAACCGGCCTTGATCTGACGCGGAGTTGCGGCCGGCCTGCGGATTTCGCTTGACAGGTGGTTCGCGACCGTGATACCTAGCCAGATTGTTATGGTCAGGTC
>Ga0073932_1000599_pt1 | contig 86882 bp, 74 predicted proteins | sample DewCreD2012metaG_FD_76967 | JGI IMG/M metagenome (GOLD analysis project Ga0073932, IMG submission 76967) | Hot spring sediment bacterial and archeal communities from British Columbia, Canada, to study Microbial Dark Matter (Phase II) - Dewar... ...
AATATTTTATAAATTATTTGAACCATAGTACAATTAAGACTGTAACAATATTATGATTTCGGCAGTAGTGCACACTTTTAACGAAGAAAAGAATATAAAACGCTGTTTAAGTTCTTTACAGTGGGTAGATGAGATTATATTGGTAGATATGGGTTCAACAGATCAAACTTGTCAAGTAGCAAAAGAATATAAGGTTAAGATTTTTCATCACGAATATATCGGTTTTGTTGAGCCGGCAAGAAATTTTGGCATATCAAAAGCTACCAATGACTGGATACTTATAGTTGATGCAGATGAAGAGATACCAAAAACCCTTGCAGATTATTTGAAAAAAGAAACAAAAAATCCTAGAGGTGATTTTTACAGAATAGCCAGAAAAAACATCATTTTTGATAAATGGATAAAACATACAGGTTGGTGGCCAGATTATCAAGTAAGGTTTTTTAAAAAAGGAACTGTTTCATGGACAGAAAAAATTCATGGTGTCCCTTTAACAATAGGTGAAGGTATAGACGTAGAAACTTATGAGGATTTAAGCATTGTACATTACAATTATCCAAGCATTGAAAAATACCTCGAACGTCTTAATCGTTACACTAGTATAACAGCCAAAGAGCTTTTTCTTTCTAATATTCAATTTTCCTCTAGAGATCTATTAGAAAAACCCACAAAAGAATTTATTAATAGATATTTTGTTTGGGATGGATACAAAGATGGTTTACATGGTTTAGTCCTTTCTTTAGTGCAATCTTTTTCAGAATTAGTTACTTATGTTAAATTGTGGGAATTAAATAATTTTAAAGAAGAAAAAATACCTCTAGAAAAGACAGAATTATATCTAGATAAAGATTATCAGTTAAAAAAATACTGGTTACTCGATACTCTTCTTAGAAATCCACACAGTTTCTTTCAAGGTTTATTTTGGAAAATAAGGAAAAGATTTTACCATCATGAGTAAAACTGCAGTTATAGTTGTCCATTATAAAAATGAAAAAGATACATACGAGTGTCTTGAAAGTTTGTATAAGAATTCTTCTCCGGTTAATTACCTTACCATTATGATAGCTACTCAAACTTCCGATAAATTTCTTTCTCAAATTAAAAATCATTTCTCCAAAATTATAATTGTGACTTTAAATGAAAACATAGGTTTTGCAGCTAGCGTGAACAGGGGATTAAAGGAAGCAATAGAAAAGAATTGCGAATATATGATTTTATTAAATAATGATGTGTTAGTAGGTAAAAATTTAGTAGGTAAAATGATTCATTTTGCAGAAAAAAATTCCCTAGTGGGTATCGTATCACCTAAAATTTATTTTGCCCCAAAATATGAATTTCATAATAATCGTTATAAAGAGGAAGATAGAGGAAAAATTATTTGGTATGCCGGTGGTTTAATTGATTGGGCAAATATTTACGCTTTTCATCGAGGTGTAAACGAAGTAGATATAGGTCAATACGATGAAACAGTAGAGACGGATTTTGCAACGGGATGCTGCATGTTAATTAAAAAACAAGTTATTGATAAAATTGGATTTTTCGATGAAAAATATTTTCTTTACTTTGAAGATGTCGACTACTCAGTCAGAGCAAAAAAGAGTGGTTTTCAAGTAGATTATTATTCAGGAGCTTTTCTTTGGCATAAAAATGCTTCTTCTTCAGGGAAACCAGGTTCTTATATACATGTATATTATCAAACTAGAAACCGCTTATATTTCGGATTTAAATACGCTTCGATAAAAGCAAAAAAATCTCTATTAATAGATAGTTTTAGATGTATATTAAAAGGTAATATTCAGAAGAAAGCTGTATTAGATTATTATTTTTTGGGAAAAATGGGTGAAGGAAGTTTATGAAATTGAGTGCTGTAATAATTACAAAAAACGAGGAGAAGAATATAGCTAAATGTTTTGAAAAATTAAACTTTGCTGATGAAATTATCGTCGTTGATAACGAATCAAAAGATAAAACAGCTCAGATAGCAAAAAAATTAGGAGCCAAAGTTTTTACAGTAGGTGGTTTGGATTTTTCTTATTTGAGGAACATAGGTAGAGAAAAAGCCAAAAGTGAATGGATTTTATACGTAGATGCAGATGAAGAGGTTACAAAATCTCTCGCGCTTGAAATAAAAAAGGTAATAGATAAAAACGAAAAATTTTCTGCATACACTATACCACGAAAAAATTATTTTTTTGGGAAAAGTTGGCCTGGGTATGAGAAAATGGTTCGTCTTATAAAAAGGGATTCCCTTTTGGGGTGGTGTGGTAGTTTGCATGAATCTCCAATAGTAATAGGAAAAATAGGTAGTTTAAAATCTCCAATTCTTCATTTTACTCACAATGATTTATCTTTAATGATTAATAAAACCAATGAATGGTCAGAGATAGAAGCAAATCTTCGTTATAAAAATAATCATCCAAAAATTACTTGGTGGAGGTTTTTTAGTGTTATGTTTTTTGCTTTTTGGAATTCTTTTGTAAAAAATGGTGGTTGGAAAATGGGTACTACAGGGTTAATTGAAAGTATTTATCAGTCATTTAGTGTTTTTATTACCTATGCAAAGTTATGGGAAAAACAAAACAAGTAAAAATTGGTATATATTCACCTTATTTATCAACTCTTGGCGGTGGTGAGAAGTATCTTCTGGACATTGCCTCTGGATTATCAGTTAATCACGAAGTATTTTTATTCGCTCCATTATCCTTGAAATCAAAAATTCAATCTGTATTAAAAGTAGATATTAGAAAAGTAAATTTCTTGCCAGAATCTCTTATCAAAAATAAAAATTTATTTAAAAAATATATTTTGTTGATTAATTACGATATATTCATATTTATGACAGATGGAAGTCTACCTTTTCCTGCAGCTAAAAAGAATTTTTTGATTATTCAATCTCCTATTCATATTCCTAAACTTACATTAATTAACCGTTTTAAACTTTTACATTGGAATGTTATTTGTTATTCGAATTTTATGAAACAGATTATTAAAAAAATACTAGGTAAAGAAGCAGAGATATTATCACCATCAATTAACGTGGAACAATTTATAAATAAAAACGTAAAGAAAAAAAATATTATTTTATCAGTGGGAAGATTTTTTCCTTATCCTCACAATAAAAAACATGATGTTCTTATAGATATTTTTAAGGAGAATTATGATCGATATTTTCGGAATTGGAAGCTGGTGATTGCTGGTGGACTTACAGAGGAAGGAGGAAAAAAAATATTTGATAGTCTTAAGATGAAGATTGGTACTTATCCGATAGAAATTATTGCAAATATTCCTTTCGTTCAGCTTTTAAGACTTTATAAAGAAGCAAAAATCTATTGGCATGCAACAGGATATGGTGAGGATGTAAGGAATCATCCTGAAAAAACAGAACATTTTGGGATTACTACGCTTGAAGCTATGGCTGCGGGAGCAATACCGTTGGTTTTTGCCGCAGGTGGTCAGAGGGATATAATTTCAGACGGTTATAATGGTTTTTTATGGAATAAAAAAGATGAATTATTGCAGAAAACTTATCACTTGATGAAAGACGATAAACTCTTTAAGAGAATTTCCCGAAACGCTTTTTACTCAGCAAAAAAATATTCCTATAAAAAATTCTATGTCAAACTTGAAAAGATTTTTTTTGATTAAATTATATTTTTTTCTTTTACCACTATTAATTACTTTATTTTTTTACCCCTTTATTTTTTTTGGTAAATTTCCTGTACCTGCAGATACTATCGTCGGTATGTATCATCCCTGGAGAGATGTTATTTGGAATAATTTAACTGCTGGGGTTCCTTTCAAAAATTATTTAGTAACGGATCCAGTTAGGCAACAATATGTTTGGCGAAATTTAGTTATTGAAGAATTAAAAAAGGGAAAACTTCCCTTATGGAATCCTTATTCTTTTTCTGGTACGCCACTTCTTGCTAATTTTCAGACAGCAGTTTTTTATCCTCTTAATTTCTTATTTTTTATTTTTTCTTTTGATTTTGCCTGGGGATTATTAATCCTTCTTCAATCTTTATTAGGAATTATTTTTATGTATTTATTTCTCAGGCAATTAAATTTAGGTAAAGAAAGTTGTGTATTAGGATCGGTAGCCTTTATTTTCTCTGGTTTTTTTATTGCTTGGTTAGAATGGAATACTATTGGACATGTTGTTTTATGGTTGCCTCTTACATTATTATCTATTGAAAAAATATTTGAAAATAATAAATTTTCTATAACTGATTATAAGATAAGTAGAAAGTTTTTTTGGCTGTTAATTTTTCTTTGTTCTTTAGTTTTCTCTTTTTTTGCAGGCCATTTGCAGATATTTTTGTATAGTTTTATATTTTCCTTTTCTTATTTGATGGCTAAAATCATAACTCTTCCTAAAAATAGATTTAAGATGATTAGTATTTTTGCTATTAATTATTTACTATTTTTTATAGTTACCCTGATCCAGTGGTGGCCGACTTTTCAATTTATTTTATTAAGCGCTCGCAGCGTTGATCAGGGTTCGTGGTTAAAAACTGGTTGGTTTTTACCATGGCAGAATTTAATTCAGTTTATTAGCCCAGATTTTTTTGGCAATCCGACTACCAATAATTATTGGGGAATTTGGAATTATGGAGAATTTATAGGTTATATCGGTATTATCCCTTTAATCTTTGCCTTATATGCTCTATTTTTTCGTTTTGATAAAAAAGTATTGTTTTTAGGATTTTTTCTTTTTTTAAGTTTAATCTTTGCTTTACCTACTCCGATAGCTAAAATTCCTTATTTATTAAATATTCCTTTATTATCATCAAGCCAACCCACAAGACTCATATTTATTGCTGATTTTTCTATGAGTGTTTTAGCAGCATTTGGTTTTAATCAGTTTATTTGCCTTTTTAATGATAAAAGATATAAATCTGCTTTAAAAATTAAAGCAATAATTATAATTCTTTCTGTGGATTTTTCTTGTTTATGGTTGATAACCCTGATGAAAAGTGCATTTTTTAATGGTGAGCTTATAAATAATTTAGCAGTTAGTCAAAGAAATCTTATTTTTCCATCGTTGATATTTATCTCTTTTTCATTAATTTTTATTGTGTTGTTTAAAATAAAAGCTAACAAGATCAAATTTTTATTTATATTATGTTGTTTGTTTATTACGATTTTTGATCTTTTGCGATTTGCTTGGAAATTTACACCATTTAGCAATAAAGAATGGATTTTTCCCTCAACAAAAGTAATTAATAGGTTGCAAAGAGAAAGTAATAATTTCCGTTTAATGTCGCTTGATCGAAGGATCATGCCGCCTAATTTTTCTACTATTTATCATTTGAATGATGTTTCTGGTTATGATCCTTTGTATCTTCTTTCTTATAATCAGTTAATCGCTTCTTGGGAGAGAGATAAACCTGATATTACTCCTGGTTCTTTTAATAGAATAATTACTCCAATAAATTTTGAAAATTTTATAACAGATCTTTTAGGAGTGAAGTATATTTTAAGCCTTAAACCACTAGAAAGACAAAAGTTAAGTTTAATTGAATCAGAAGGCACAACGTATCTTTATGAGAATCTTTATGTTTTCCCAAGAGCGTTTTTCGTGGAAAAAATTGAACAAGTTAGAGATAAACAAGAAGAAATAGAGAAAATGTTTAATTTAAGGGAAAAACTGCGTTATATTGCCGTATCTAGTGAAAATATAAAGATTGATCCTAGTAAGAATAGCAGTAAAGATACTATAAAGATTGAATCTTATGAAGCAAATTATGTGCGTATAAAAACAAAAAACGAAGAAGAAAAATTGTTGGTTTTAACAGATGTTTATTATCCGTTATGGAAGGTATATATTGATGGACAAAAGAGTAAAATTTGGTGTGTAGACTTCAATCTGCGGGGTGTAATTGTGCCTCCTGGTGAGCATATTATAGAATTCAGGATAGATTTGATATGAAAGTAAGTGTAGTCATTCCAAATTACAACGGTAGAAAAGAATTATTGGGAAATTTACCTAAAGTTTTAACAATGTTAAAGGTAGAGGAAGTGATTGTTGTAGATGATGCTTCAGATGATGACAGCGTAGAGGTTATAAGAAATAATTTTCCCAAAATAATAATTCTTCAGAAAAGCAAAAATGAAGGTTTCTCCTCTAGCGTAAATGAAGGAGTGAAGAATGCCTCTGGAGAATTAATTTTACTTCTTAATCATGATGTTTTTCCTCAAAAAGATTTATTAATTTATCTTTTGCCTCATTTTAAGGACAAAAATGTATTTGCAGTTGCTTGTCTTGAGAAAAGTGAAGAAAAAGGCGAAATAATTCTTCGTGGTAGAGGTATTGGTAAGTTTGAAAGAGGATTTCTTGTTCATAGACGTGGTGAAATCGATAAATATAATACTCTTTGGGCTGGAGGAGGGGCATCTATTTTCCGCAAGGATATCTGGAAAAAATTAGGAGGCATGGATAATATTTATGATCCATTTTATTGGGAAGATATTGATTTATCTTATAGAGCTCAAAAAGCAGGTTATAAAATTCTGTTTGAGCCTAAAAGTATTGTTACACATAGACATGAATACGGAGCAATTAGAAATCTATATTCAGAAAAAAAAATTAAACTGATTGCTTATCGTAATCAAATACTTTTTGTTTGGTTGAATATTACTGATATTTTATATTTGCTAGAACATCTTTTTTACCTTTCTTATTATCTATTAAAAGCTATAATCTCCGGCGATTTTATCTTTATTCAAGCTTTTATGCAGGCTATTATTCTTTTTCCAAAAGTTTTAGTGCGCAGATTTCGTAACCTTAACTTAAACAAAAAATCCGATAGAGAAATACTTAATAATTATCTTTCATGATCTTTTAAATTTAACTTATTGCTGTGCTAAAATATTTAAAATGACTAGAAAAAAATTTCTTTTTCTTTTGATTATTTTTCTTGCAGCGATATTGCGACTTTATCAGCTGGGTAAAGTACCAATAAGTTTGGAATGGGATGAAGTGGCTATAGGTTATGATGCTTATTCAATTTTAAAAACAGGAAAGGATCAATTTGGAAAATTTCTGCCATTAACTTTTAGATCTCTAGATGACTATAAACCACCAATTTACGAATATCTCACAGTACCATCCGTAGGTTTATTTGGGCTTAATGAGTTTACTGTAAGGTTCCCTTCTGCCCTTTTTGGAATTTTTACAGTGATTGCTACCTTTTTTTTAACAATTTTAATAACATCCAGAATAGCAAAAAAAAGAAAAGAAGCAATAATCATGGCGCTTTTAGCCTCTTTTTTATTAGCAGTTTCTCCTTGGCACCTGCAGTTTTCCCGTGCCGCTTTTGAAGTGAATGTTTCAGTTTTTATTACTGTAATAGCAGTCAGTTCGTTCTTGGCGGGATTTACCAAACCTAAATTTTTTGTTTTATCAGCTTTTATTTTTGGTTTAGATTTATTTTCCTATCACAGTACCCGGATAGTAGCTCCACTTCTTTTAATCTCTTTATTCTTTTTGTTTAACAAATATCTACCCAAGAAAAAATATATTATTTATTTTTTTATCATTTTTAGTTTGTTCTTCATTTTATTTATTCCTATTTTGACTTCTAGCGATGCTCAAATTCGTTTTAAGGCAACAAATATATTTGATCCTGGGGCTAGATATCTTGATGAAAAGGATTTACCTCGCATATTTTTAGAAAAAAGGATATTTGATAAAAATGCTGGTTATGAGATAGCCGGTAAGATATTTCATAATCAGAGATTAATATTTTTAGATTATGACACTTTAAAGAAGGCTTTTAATAATTATATTTCCAATTTTGGGTTTGAATATTTATTTATAAAAGGAGACGCTCCTTTACATCATGCGCCAGGATTTGGCCTTTTGTATATTTGGGAATTGCCCTTTTTGCTTATAGGCTTAATCTATATTTTATTTAGAGCTTTTAATCGTTATACAATTTTTCTTATTTTATGGTTATTATTTGCTCCGATACCGAATGCCGTAACTAGGGAAGCTCCTCATGCAGTAAGAACGGAACTTTTTCTTCCAGTTTTTCAGATTATTACAGCAATTGGTTTATTTAAACTATTACAGGTTATTTGTTATGAAGCCAAATGGGTATTTTATATTTTTATTATAAGCGTATCACTGCTTTTTATAATTAATAATAGTTTCTATCTACACCAATATTATGTGCATACCAATTTAGAACTTTCAAAAAATTGGATGTATGGTAGAAAAGAAGCAGTAGAAATCACTGAAAAATTAAAAAATGATTATGATAAAGTATTAGTATCTTTAAAAGTAGATATGCCTTATATTTTTTGGCTTTTTTACTCTAAATATAATCCGCAGGATTATTTAATTCACGGTGGAACCGTTTCAGGAGGTTTTGCTGATGAAAGGAATAATTTCGATAAATACGAGTTTAAAAATTTTAAATATGAAGAATTGACAAATGATAGGAAGCTATTATTGGTGGGAACAAATGATGATTTTCCTCCTGACGCTGAAATTATTCATACTATTTATTATTTAGACGGTAGTCCGGCTTTAAAAATAGGAAGAAATAAATTATAAACCTGTGTGGAATAAATTGTTTTTTTCCCTTATTATTATTTTTGCTATAGTTTCCCGTTTTTTATTTATAAAAGAATTGCCACCAATTTTTGATAATTCAGTCCTTCTAGCTCGCTACATCACCGCCTTTTTGAGTGTCGGTAGTATTTTTCTATTATTTTTAATATTAATTACGTTTAACCTAAGGATTAAATTGATTTTTCTGACAATTTGGACAATGGCAGTATTGCCTTGGTCTATAGAACAGGGAAGAATTTTTTCCCAAGTAAGTAATGCACTTTTTTTCTGTTTATTGTTTTTTTTATTAATACAGAAAACAAAAAATTTTATTTTTAAAATATTAAAGTTATCGTTTATTCCATTTTTTTTATATTTTATATATCCACAATTCTGGATTTTTCAGTTAACAAGTGTTTTTCGATTTTCCTCAAAATTATTAAATAATATATTTATAATAGTTTCTCCTGATTTTCTTTTTTTTAGAAACATTACTTTTTGGTGGGGAGGGATAAAGGAATTTGGAATAATGTATGTATCTTTTTTACCGATGTTTATGTATGGATTGTATAGATTGATAATTGAAAAAAAATATAGTTTATTTATTATATTTATTTTTTTAGTAATTATCTCTGCGGCAAGTCCGTTTTTTCCTGAAAGCAGAGAATTTTTTCTTTCTATTCCTTTAATATCTCTGATAGTTGGCAAGGGGATGTATCAATTTTTATATGTAGAAAATAAATGGATAAAATTTATGTTTTGGATTTTGATAATTTTAGTTATTTATGAAATAAGTCAATATTTTCATTATTATAGTGTTCATTACAAACAGGAGATTATAATTAATCAACGAGAAATTCATGAAGCATTTTAATTATAAAATATTATTTTTTATTTTTATCATTTTTATTTTTGCAACAGTAGTTAGATCGTTTTTTTTAGCAGATATTCCCCCCTCACTTTATTCTGATGAAATTAATCAAGGATATAATGCCTATTCAATATTATTATCGGGCAAAGATGAACATGGTATATTTTTGCCTATTTCTTTTCGTTCTTTTGGTGATTGGAAGCCTCCCTTGCCTACTTATCTTATGATTCCGTCGATATTTTTATTTGGGCTTAATGAGTTTGCAGTAAGGTTACCTTCAGTGATTCTTGGGATAGGGAGCATCTTCATAACATTTTTTTTAACAAAAGAACTTTTTTCTTCAAATAGATTAGCTTTACTTTCATCATTTTTTCTTTCTATATCACCATGGCATATTTTACAAAGTAGATCTGCCATGTTGGTTATAGTTGCCTTGTTTTTTTTCGAATTGGGTATTTATTTTTTCATAAAAGGCGTTAAGAATAATAAATTATTTATTCTCTCTTTTATTTTTTTTGCCTTTTCAATTTATTCTTATTATGGAATGAGAGTAATAACCCCACTGATGATTTTGTTTTTAATAATTTTTTATCGGAAGGATGCTATTTATATAAGGAAATGGTTTATTTTTGCAAGTTTTTTTAGTCTTCTTATTTTGACGCCGCTTTTGCTGGCTTTTTTAAAAGAGCCAGATGTAATTTTAGGAAGAGCAAGGACTGTTAGTATTTTTTACGATCAAGGAGTAAAGTTAAGACAGTGGGAATTGATAACCCAAGACGGTTTAAATACATCTCCTCTAATTTCCAGATTTTTTCACAATAATGTTTATATGTATGTTAGAAATTTCTTACAGAGATTATTATCGCATTTTGACTGGAATTATCTTTTTTTCATCGGAGATAAATCACCACCTTTTCAGATTCCAGAAATGGGTATTTTATATTTGGCAGATAGTATTTTTTTGCTTGTTGGCTTAATAAACCTTTTACAAAATAAAAACAGAGAAAAATTTATTATTATTTTTTGGATAATATTTTCTTTAGTGCCAGCAGCTTTAACCTTTATGACGCCTTCAAGTAATCGTACATTTAATGAAGTTGTTCCCTTAGTAATTTTTATCGCTTTTGGGGTAACTAGAATTAACCGATTAAAATACACCCAAATAATCTCTTTATCTATTTGTTTTATTTATATTTTTAGTTTTGGATATTTTTTGAATCAATATTTTTATAATCTGAAGATTAATCACGCTGATTATTGGAATTATGGTTGGAAAGAGGTAGTAAATTATGTAAATAGTGTAGCTTATAAATATGACCAAATTGAGGTTGCTGATGTAGGTATGCCTTACATCTATTTTCTTTTTTACAATCAATATGATCCCATTAAATACCAAAATGAAGCAATACGTACTTACGTCTCAGATCAGTTCGGTTATGAGCATGTTGAAGGTTTTGATAAATATTTTTTCCAGATTAACTTTAATTGGAAATATGCTAAAGAGAATATGCGGTCAAAAACGCTTTATATTATTCCAAATCTAGAGGCGGAAAATGATAATAATTTTATAAAAATAATAAATTATCCAAATGGCAAAATTGCCTATAAAATATTTTCCAATGAGTAAAAAAATAACACTGATAATTTTTTCAATATTGATAATTAGTGGGATATTTTTACGTTTTTACAATTTGAGGAATACACAATTTACTTGGGATCAGGAAAACGTTGTGGCTTTTCCAGCAAAAGATATAGCGATAAATCATCACTTTACTCTTATAGGAGGCAAGGCTTCTGTCGGAAATTTGTATTTAGGACCTCTTTACTCTTATCTAGCAGCCATATCTTTTGCCATTTTTGATATGGATCCGGTAGCTGGAGCAGTTTTAGCAGTTTTTTTATCTGTATGCACTTTGATATCTGGATTTTTACTGGTCAAAAACCTTTTTGATAAAACATCAGCAATTTATTTTGCTGCTATATATTCTATTTCCACTTTAGTTATTTATTTTGACCGTATTCCTTGGAACGTTAATCTATTACCATTTTCTTCACTCCTTGTTTTTAGCGGTTTGTTATTTATTTTGGAAAATAAAAAAAAATTAGGTTGGTTTTTTGTTGGTTTAGGTTTATTTATAGGATTTAACAGTCAATTTAGTGTAGTTTTGTTTATTTGGGTTATTTTAATTTTTCTCCTTTTAAACAAAAAAATTATAGATAGATCCATTTTTATTGCTTTTTTATTTTTGATTCTGGCAGTTTTTCCTTTGGTGATTTTTGAAACAAGGCATGGTTTTACTCTCGTAGAAGAGCTATTCAAGTTCACTTCATCTTCTATAACAGGGTTTAATTATCTTATGACTAAAATCATAAAGTCTGCCAAGCTTATATTTGAATCAATAGGGAGAATTTTTTTATTTGATGGTCCTTCATGGATACAACAAATGATGGGTTTATTATCATTTGTATTGATAATATTTCTTGCGAAAGACAAGAAGACTAAAAATTTCCTAAAAGTTTATATTTTATATTTGTTCGTCTTTTTTGTGAATTTTAGCTTTTATTCAGGTCCGATTTCTGAATATTATTATATTGCATTATTGCCCGTGAGTGTTATAGTCTTTTCTTTACTGTTTACAAAGATTCAGGAAAGATTTAAAGCGACAAACTATTTGTTGATTATATCATTAGTAATTATGCTCAATCGTTCTTTTGTTTTCATCCAAAAAGTAGATAGTCATAGTCTGCTTGTAAAGCAAAATTTGATAAGCAAAATAAAAGAGCTATCAAGTGATAAACCAGTTGCGATAGTATACGATATGGAATTGGGATGGAGTTATGGTTATGATTATTTACTTGATTATTATAAAGTCAAAAAGACTGATAGAGAAAATACCACAAATATTTTCTGGTTAAGCTATCCACAAAAACGTTTTCCTGGAAAGGCAGATTATATCTTCGGTGATTTTGCTTTAGGTTTACCCAAAACTTCTCATAAAATATTAAACACAAAGGACATAGAATTATATAGTGGTTTGTTCAAGGTAAGAATTCCTAAAAAGTGGCAGACATTGCAATGTGAGGGTGTTGATTATGATAAATATTTATTTACTCCAAATCTTAATGCTTCTTGTTCATCTTATGACAAAGAAACTATCGGAATATTAGTCTTTAATATTCCTAATTGTAATATTTGGGAAATGCCGAAGATGCAACAGCTTAAAATTCCCAGCCAATTGAATTTTTATATTATTTCAGGTTTATCACAAAATAATATGTTTGGTAAGAAGGATTTAATCGCGACTTCGTTTGAAAGAGAGCGATGTGTGATTTTTATTGATTTAGAAAGAGAAAAAATCTTACCTTTATCATCATTGATGTTTGAATTTCTAGAAAATGCCAGAAGATAACTTACTATTTTAATAGATGAAAAAGAAATTATTTATTTTTCTAATTCTTTTATTGGGTTTATTAATTCGCCTCTATCGTTTAGGTGATTTTCCTCCTACGTTGTATGGCGATGAACAAGCATTTGCTTGGAATGCTTACAATATACTTTTGACAGGAGAGGATGAATACGGTACGCCGTATCCTTTACAATTTAGGTCATTTAATGATTATAAAGCTCCTATTCCTGTGTATATTCTAGTTCCTTTCATTAAAATATTAGGACTTAATTCTTTTGCCATCCGTCTGCCGGTAGCTATTGCTGGGTCACTTACAGTTTTGGTTACATATTATTTATCCAGATTATTTTTCAAGACAAAAACTTCTCTTACTGCTTCTTTTCTCGTGGCTGTTTCACCTTGGCACATGCATTTATCAAGAGGTTATTTTGAAAGCACTCTTTCTCTTTTGTGGTTTATTATAGGTGTTTATTTTTACTTAAAAGGTAAAGGTAGATTATTGTTAACTCTTTTAGGAATGTTATTTTTTGCCCTTTCTTTATATACGTATTTTACACCGCGTATACTTACCCCCTTTTTCTTAATATTTTTAAGTTTTTATATAAAATTTTTATCATCGGATTCCTCTAGAAAAATTTTTAGAAATATTATCATAGGGGTCTTTTTCCTATTTGTTCTTTCTTTACCACTTATTAGGCTAACATTTTTTGATAAAGGTTTATCAAGATTTAATAAACTTACAGAAACAAATAACATGATAGTAAACGATACTGTAAATAGAGAAAGATACGCTTCTAATCTTCCGAATAATTGGCGTGTTTTTTTCCATAATAAAGTTACGGTTTGGTATAGGTTGATTAAAAATAATTATTTTGAACATTTGTCGATCAATTTTTGGTATCTTTATGGTGATAATTCACTGCGTTATTTTACCGGTAACATGGGTATGTTTTATCTTATAGAGTTGCCATTTTTTTTGATTGGTTTATATTATCTTTTGAGAGAAAATAAAAATGCGTGGATTTTATTTATAGGTTGGATATTACTTGCTCCTATACCAGCTTCTTTAGTTGGTCGGTCTTTTGCGGTAAGGAGTTTAGCTCTATTACCTGCTCCATTTATAATCACTGCTTATGGTTTAGTGAAGTTACTTTATTTTTTGAAGACTATAAAAATGAAATTTATGATCTTTTCTTTAGCAATAACAATCGGATATGTCATTTTTTTGGGCAATCTTTTGATACGTTATTATTTGGAATATCCAGTTTATGCAGCAACATGGTGGGGTTGGGAAAATAAAGCAGCTCTTGATTATGCAAAAGAGAGAGAATCTAATTATGAGAAAATATTTATTTCTGATTTTTATACAGGTGCCCCGCTTGCTTTTGCAGTTTATAATGCTTATGATCCTCTTAAATTCCGCGAAGCGATAAATAATCCTGTCATTATGGCTGATGGTCGAGTTCTTATTAAACTTGGTAAGTATTATTTCGGATCACTTGATTTAGATAAAAAGAGATTAGATAGTGGTATAATTCCTCCAAAAAGTCTTTATATCGCTCGTCCCGAAGAAGCCGATTCTTCTGAGACAATCAATGCACCAGATGACGGAAGAATTATATTTAAAGTATACAAGACCCCTTAACTCATGTTAATAAGCATAATTTTATTTAGTCTTTTTGTATTGTTTTTTATTATTTTGCCCTCAAAGTTTATTTTGAAAAGTCTGCACGCTAAAAGAGATAGTGATCCTATTATTAATTTAGGTATAGATCTTATTTTTGGAATTATATTTTTAGTATCAATAATGGGCATTATTTGTTTTAGCGGTTTTAAAATATTTACAATTTGGTTTTTGATAATTCCCTCATTAATTTATTTATATAGATATAAATTAAATAAAAAATTAAATAATAATTTCTTTTCAACGTCTATTGTTTTATTAGTTATTTTAATAGGCGTAGTAAGTCAATGTTTAGTTTTGTTCAGAGGTGGATCGCGTACAGAAAGTGGTTTAGTTTTTCCTTCCGTTCATGACAATATGTGGAATATTGCCATAATAGATAGATTGTTTTATCATTTTCCACCGGAAAATCCGGCAATTTCAGGAGTGTATCTAAAAAATCACCATTATTTTTATATGTTTTTTCTTGCTTTAGTAAATTATGTTACAAAAATAGATATATTTTATCTTTATTACAGATTGGGACCAATCCTTATCTCCTTTGTTTATGGTCTTGGTATTTATACCGTTTCAAGCATTTTTACAAAAAGACTTTGGGTCAAATGTTTAACTATTTTCTTGGGGTATTATTCTGGCAATTTTGCTTATTTAGTCCCTTTATTTTTAGGAGCGAATTTTGATTGGAAAGGAAATACTTTTTTTATGGATCAACCTTTTGATCAGATTTTTAATCCTTATTCTGTCTTAGGTTTTGCTTTATTATTATTTAGTATATATGCGCTTTATCAAGCTACATGTGTAAATAGAAAATTAGATATCATTTGGAGTATTATCGCAGCAATGATTGTCGGAGTTTCGTACGGTTTTAAATCGTTTGGCGGTATAATTGCTTTTTTGGCGCTATTTGTTAGCTCATTTTTCTTTCTTTTTAAAGAAAAAGATTTTCGTTTAACAAAAATAATGTTTATCTCTTTAGTTTTTTTTATGCCTACATTTTTTCTGTTGACAAAATTAGGAGAAACAAATTTTTATTGGTTCCCCGGTTGGATTCTAACAGAAATGATGATAGGTCATGATAAACTTAATTTACCTATTTACGCAGAAATAGAAAATTATTATAAATCCATAAATAATATAATTGGTTTATTAAAGATTAAATTTATAGAATTATTTATTTATATAATAGGGAATTTAGGAGTCAGAGTAATAGGGTTTTTTTATCTATTCAAGCATATTTATGGGAAAAAAAATAACATAGTTTATTTTTACACATTATCTATTGTTATTTTATCTCTCTTTATTCCCTTATTATTTAATCTTGGTAGTAACGCTTATAATATTGTCCAATTTTCTCCTTATGCTCTTGTGATTTTAGCCATTTTTACTGGTATAACTATGGAAGAATTGTATTATTTTTTTGATAAAATAAAACTTAAAAAATTCGGTTTTCTCACATTATTCATAATGTTAATTTTGTCAGTTACTGTTAATGTTAAAAACATCTTAGGTAAATTAGATTTACCGAAAGATACTATTTCCTTTGGACAGTTAGAAGCATTTAATTATTTAAGAAATAATACAAATCCACAAGATATGTTGATTATTAATCCAAAACAATTTGACAAAGACCCAATATATATTGCCGCTTTAAGCGGAAAAAGAATTTATCTTGCGAGTCCTGGTTATGCTAGACAAACTGGGGAAAATCCGGATGAGAAAATAAAAAATATTGACAGACTTTATTACCAGTTTATTGATGTAGACTTTTTGAAAAATAATGGTATCTCATATATTTTATTACTTAAAGAGTTAGATTATGCATATTCAAATAAATCATTGTTAAAAGGAGTAAATGATAGAAAATTAGAATCAATTTTTGAAAATAATGAAGTCATAATATTAAAAGTAATTTGATATGAAAAAAATTATTATTCTTATATTTATATTTTCTTTGGCTTTTTTACTCCGGTTTTATAAGTTAGGAGAAAATCCACCCTCTCTTTATTGGGATGAAGCTTCTTTAGGTTACAATGCTTATACTATTTTTACTTCATATCGGGATGAATTCGGTGAATATCTTCCATTGGCCCGTTTTACTGCTTTTGGAGATTATAAACCACCAGGTTATATATATTCAATTGTGCCGTTTATGTTTATCTTTGGAGTTTCAGAAATAACAGTCCGTTTACCTTCAATGTTAGCAGGTTTTTTGATGGTGATTTTTACATATTTTTTAGTAAAGGAATTGTTTAATAATAAGACTTTAGCTTATTTATCAAGTTTCTTGCTAGCGATTTCACCTTGGTCAATTCATATGTCTAGAGGAGGTTTTGAGGCTAATTTAGCGGCATTTTTTAATCTTTTGGGGGTATATTTTTTTGTTTTAGGGCAGAAAAGAAAACCGATGATTATATTTTCTTTTTTTAATTTCGTTTTATCATTTTACACTTTTAATGCCAACAGGATAATCGCTCCTTTGATGTTGTTGTTTTTATTTCTTCTTTATTTGAAGGATTTGATTAGAAATTTTAAATGGGTAATATTTTCAATTGTTTTTTCTTTTATACTTCTTTTGCCGAGTTTAAATTATTTTGGTACTAAAGAAAGTAGATTGCGCTTTGAGGAAGTAACAATATTTAATAATCTGGAGCCGGTATTAACAGCCAATAATAGGATATCTTATGATGGGGGAGGAATTTTAGCAAAATTGATACATAACAGAAGAGTACTTTTTGCAGTGGATTATCTAAAGCATTATTTTGATAATTTTAGCGGACGTTTTCTTTTTACACATGGAGATGTAAACCCTAGATTGTCTAGTCAAAATATGGGGCAACTTTTTGTCTGGGATATGCCTTTTCTATTATTAGGGTTATATTTATTTCTTAAAAAAAGAACAAAAGGTATGCTTTTATTAATTTTATGGATGTTGATAGCCGTTGTTCCGGCGGGGAGTGCACGTGAGACTCCACACGCCTTAAGGATTATTTCTATTTTACCTACTTTTCAGATTTTGACCGCATATGGTATTTATCACTTTTTCCTGTGGTTTAAAAATAAATTTTTCTTAAGTAGATATTATCTGTCATTAACAATTATCTGTTTATTATTATCTTTGAATTTGTTTTATTATCTGCATAATTATTATGTGCATTTTCCTCTCGATTGGAGCGGAGAATGGCAATATGGATATAAAGAAATGGTTTCTTATGTAGAAAGTATTAAATATAAATATGACAAAGTGTTTGTTACTTCTTATCTTGGTCGTCCTTATATTTATTTTGCTTTTTATGGGAAATATCCTCTCGATAAATTTTTGCAAGAAAAGGAAGCGCAAAGAGATTGGTTTGGTTTTTGGGAAGTAAATAAATTAGGTAAAATCTCTTTTAAAGGTCCAGCGGAAAATGAGGATGGTCGAATATTAATCGTCTCAAAACCAGGTAAATTCCCATCAAATTATCGTTTACTTAAAACGATTAGAAATCTAGCAGGAGATGAAGTTTTCTTAATTGGTGAAAAAACATGAAGTACAAAATTATATTAATATTAATTTTTTTACTTAGTTTTATGCTACGTTTTTGGCAGTTGGGTGTAAATCCCGGATCCATCGATTGGGATGAAGCTTCTTTAGGTTACAATGCTTATTCCATTTTAAAAACTGGGAGAGATGAATATGGTAATTTTCTCCCTTTATCAATCCGTTCTTTTGGTGATTATAAACCGCCACTTTATACATATTTAACCGTATTATCAGTCTACATGTTTGGTCTGAATGAATTTTCTACGAGGTTTTTTTCTGCTTTATTGGGTTTTTTGACAATTATTTCTGCCTACTTTCTTTTAAAAGAATTATTTCCTCTTAAAAATATTATTCTTTATTTGTTCTTCTTATTATTTTTTGCTGTTTCTCCATGGCATCTTCAATTTTCCCGTGTGGCTTTTGAGGCTAATATAGCTTTATTTTTTCTCGTAACAGGTATTCTATTTTTCTTAAAAGGTATTAAAAAAAATTGGTATTTCCTTTTATCCTCTCTATCTTTTGCTTTGTCGATTTATTCATATCATAGTCCCAGATTGATTGTTCCTTTAATTTTTCTTGAATTGACAATTATATATAGACAGGAGATAAAAAAAAGATTAGGTTTTTTTATATTAAGCACGTTTTTTCTATTTTTACTGGTGCTACCAATTATAAAAGAATTTAGCTCATTAAATGCTCGATTTGGTTCTGTAAGTGTGATTAATCCAGATGAGAAATTAGGAGCAAGTATTAAAGCGATTGAATATGATCAAAGGAGGGGTGATGTATTGGGAAAATTTATGCATAATAGGCGGATCATATACGCACGTGAAATTCTAGGAGGATACCTTGATCACTTTAACATAGATTTTCTTTTTCTTACCGGTGATTCTCCGGGAAGACATCATGCAGTTGGGATGGGAATGCTTTATTTATGGGATGCTCCTTTTATAATTTTGGGTATTTTTTATTTATTAAAAAAAGTAAATAAAGAGACAAAATTTATATTTCTATGGTTTTTAACAGCCCCTATCGCTTCTGCTTTTACTACAGGTACTCCACATGCGGTAAGGGCATTATTTTATTTACCTATTTATCAAATTTTTACCGCATGGGGTCTTATCAGATTTATAGATTATTTGAAAGCTAATTCCAGAAAATTATTTTTAATGCCTATTGTTGTTTTTACTTTTTCATTTTTCATTTTCAACTTTTATTATTATTTACATATGTACTATGTACATACTCCAGTGGAATACGCCGAATGGTGGCAATATGGTTATAAAGAGTTAATTGGAGAAATTAATAAACTTAAACCAAATAATAAGAAAATAATTATAACGTATCATTATGACCAGCCATACATTTATGTCCTTTTCTACAATAAAATTGATCCAAACTGGTATCAACAAAATTGGGGAAAGGGTGAAATTTTAAGAGCTGAAAGAAAATTTGGCAATTATGAATTACGTAATCTTAATTGGCTAGAGGATCAGAAATTGACTAATGTTATTTTAGTTGGTACAGAAGAAGAGATACCGAAAGATGCACAAGGTTTTATCAAAAATATTTATTTTCCTAATGGTAATGTTGCCTTCAGGATTATAGAAAGGTAGAATTAAATTTATGAAAATTTTAGTTACCGGTGGTGCAGGTTTTATTGGTTCACATATAGTTGATGGTTATATAGGTTTAGGACATAAAGTAATTGTGGTTGATAATCTATCTTCCGGAAATAAAGATTTTGTGAATAATAAAGCTATTTTTTATAAGGCAGATATAAGAGATAGAGCCGCTATAGAAAATATAATAAAGATAGAGAATCCTGAGATTATTAATCACCACGCGGCACAAATTAGTGTACGCGTTTCCGCAGAAAATCCTATACTTGATGCTCAAATAAATATTTTGGGATTGTTAAATCTGCTTGAATCAGGTAGAAAAAAACACGTTAAAAAATTTATTTTTGCTTCATCTGGTGGCGTAGTTTATGGTGAGGCGAAAAAATTGCCTACACCTGAAGATTATCAGCCATTGAAACCGCTTTCGCCTTACGGAATAACAAAGTTAGCCAGCGAATATTATCTTAGTTTTTATTATCAAACCTATAAAATACCATATATAGCCTTGCGTTATTCGAATGTTTATGGTCCAAGACAAAATCCTCATGGAGAGGCAGGAGTAGTAGCTATTTTTATAAATAAATTATTAAATTCTGATACACCCGTGATTAATGGCGATGGTAAACAGACAAGAGATTATATTTATATTCAGGATGTTGTAGAAGCTAATAAAAAAGCTTTAGAAGCAAAATCAATAGGTGTTTTTAATATTGGTACTGGTATTGAGACAGATGTTTTAAATTTATTTGACGGGTTGCAAAAAACCATAGGAAGCAAGATAATTCCTCATCATGGACCGGCAAAAATAGGCGAACAAAGAAGGAGTTGTTTAGACACTGCTTTAGCTAAAGATATTTTAGGTTGGCAAGCAAAAATACATTTATCTGAAGGTCTTAAAAAAACCGCGGAATATTTTAAAAATTTATGATAAAAAAAAAGAGAGAGTCTGTGGTTATTTTTGGGGGTGGTCTTGCTGGTCTCGCGGCGGGTTATGAACTTAGTAAAAAAGACAAAAAGGTAATAATCATAGAAAAATGTAAGGAAATAGGAGGGTTAGCCAAAACATTAAAAATCAAACATTTTCGTTTTGATACAGGTCCTCATCGCTGGTATACAAAAAATGACTTTGTCAATAGATGGATGTTGAATGTCTTAGGTAAAGAAGTGATAAAAGTTCCTAGACTAACAAGAATATATTTTGACAAAAAATTCTTTTTCTACCCCATTAGACTTATAAATGCTTTAACCGGTATTGGACCATTTAAAGCAATGATGGCAATTATTGATTATTTTCAGGCGCGTCTCAGCTCTAGAATATTTAGATATAAATTAATCACGATGGAAGATGGTTATATTAGTCAATTTGGTAAAACTTTATATGAAATTTTTTTTAAGAGATACAGCGAGAAATTATGGGGTCAAGATTGTAAAAAAATTTCAATTGATTGGGTTGGACAAAGAACACGCGGACTTAATATTCTTACAATTATAAAAGATGCTCTGATAAAGAATAAAAATGTAGTATCTTTAGTAGATGAATTTTCTTACCCTAAAAATGGTATCGGAAGACTTTCAGAAAAGTTGGCAGAAGTGATTAAGAAAAATGGAGGAGAGATATATATAAATAGTGAAGTAATAAGAATAAATTATAAAAAAAATAAAATTATTTCAGCATTAATGAAAAAAGATAATAAACAAATTACAGTAAAGGGAGAATATTTTATCTCCAGTATTCCTTTAGATGAATTGGTAAAAAGACTATTTCCTAGGATAAAAAAAGAGATTATTAAATTTGCCAAAAAACTTACATATCGTGATGAATTATTAGTGGCTTTATTTATTAAGAAAGCACATATCACTAAAGATACATGGATATACGTGCACCCAAAAGAAATACCTTTTATGAGAGTTATGGAAATGGATAACTGGTCTGATAGTCTTTCTTCCGAAGGTACAACAACTCTTGTTTTTGAAATTGCCTGTAATAAAGGAGACAGCATGTGGAAAAAAACTGATAAAGAATTGATAAATTTAGTAACTGATGCTTATATTCAAGAATTTGGTTTTATAGATCATAAAGATGTTATTGGTGGTTACGTATATCGGGTAGAAAAAGAATATCCCGTATACCATTTAGGTTATAAGGAAGATTTGGAGGTTATTAAAAGTTATCTTAGAAAATTCAGCAATCTTCAATTAATAGGAAGAAATGGTACCTTTAGATATAACAATATGGATCATTCTGTAGAAATGGGTTTATACGCAGCTTGGAATATTATTGAAAGAAAGAAAAAATACGATATTGAATCAGTCAATATAGAGAGAGAATATCTAGAGGAAAAAAAGATAGAAAATATTGAGGATGAACTTTTAGATAAACCTCAAAATAAGAGTTAAAAAATGAACAGATACACGCGTAAAAATATCAGAATTATTATAGTAATGCCTGCATATAATGCTGAAAAAACCATAGAAAAAACATACAAAGATATTCCTAAAGATCTAGTTAGCGAAGTAATAGTAGTTGATGATAATAGTTATGACCAAACTGTAAAAAAAGCAAAAGATTTAGGTTTGTCTGTTTTTGTCCATAAAAAAAATCTTGGTTATGGTGGTAATCAAAAAACTTGTTATAAAGAGGCATTAAGGAAAAAGGCAGATATTATTGTAATGATACACCCTGATTATCAATATGATGCAACTTTGACAAGTGATATTGTAAAACCGATAATCGATAATCGTTTTGACATCATGTTGGGAAGCAGGATAAGGAGTAGAAAAGAAGCTTTAGCCGGAGGTATGCCTCTTTATAAGTATATAAGTAACAGATTTTTAACTTTTTTAGAAAACATAATTTTAGGTCTTAATCTGTCGGAATATCATACAGGTTTTCGAGCTTATAAAAGAGAAGTTATAGAAAATTTACCAATTAAAAATTTCTCAAATGATTTTATCTTTGACCAAGAAATATTAATAGCTGCTCACGTGGCCGGTTTTAGAATAGGCGAAATAGCGGTACCTGTGAGATATTTTCCTGAAGCCTCTTCTATTAATTTTTGGCGTTCCTTAAGGTACGGCATAATGATAATTTACACTCTATTTTTATATTTTCTGCATCAGCTGGGGATGAAAATCAAAATTTTTGAAACAAAAAATAGGATTCGATATGAAAAGAATTGACTGGTTAATTATATCGTTTATTTTGATTTTATCCGTATTTACCCTTAGGGATCTTTTAAAACCAGGATATTTCACTAGCCATGACAGTATTCATCAGGTACCTAGATTATACTATTTTGATCAGGCAATTAAAGACGGTCAAATTCCTCCAAGATGGGCAGGTGGGCTTTTAAATGGTTTTGGCTATCCTCTTTTTATTTTTTCTTATCATATGCCGTGGTTTATTGCCGAACCTATACATCTTATGGGTTTTTCCTTATTTGACAGCATAAAGATTACTTTTATCTTAGGCTTTTTTTTATCAGGTATTTCTATGTTTTTTTTCCAAAGAGAACTTTATGGAAGATATGCAGCCTTAGTGGGCACAATTTTTTATTTATTCGCTCCTTTCCGTTTTTCAAATATATTTGTTCGTGGCGCAATTGGTGATGCGACGTTATTTATTTTTCCTCCTTTGGTATTTTTATCTCTTATTAAAATGAGTAAATCAAGGAAGATAAATTTATTCTGGATTTGTTTTGGATCAATAGCGCTGTCTAGTTTACTTTTATCTCATGCTATGGTAGCAGCAGTTTATTTTCTATTCATCGGACTTTATGCAATTTATTCAATCTTTTTAAGCGGGGGGAAAAAAGCACTTATTTCTTCTTATTTTATTTTATTTGGTTTAACATTAGGTCTTACCGCTTATTATCTTATTCCTTCTTTTTGGGAAAAAAATCTAACTAAATTTAACGAAATAATGAGTTCTATCCATTTAGGTAATACTTTTATTAAATTTAATAAATTAATTTATTCATCTTGGGGATATGGTACTATGGACGCCTACGAAGGAGCGATGTCTTTCCAATTAGGTATAGCCCAATGGATTGTTGTCTTTTTAACAGTAGTAATGCTTTTAGTTTTGATCATTAAGAAGAAAAAAATTTTTTATAAAGACGTGATATTTTTTCTCTCAATTTTTATTTTGTCAATATTGATGATGTTGAAGGTTTCTTTACCTTTTTGGAAAATTATAAGCAATATTGTAGTTATTGATTTTCCATGGCGTGTACTTTCAGTGACAGTTTTTTCAGTTAGTATACTTTCAGGCTTTATTATCAGCATAATCAGAAATAAAACATTAAAATTATTAATAGCTTTGCTTCTTATTTTTTTTGCCTTTTATTCTAACCGTAATCATTTACGGATAAATCAGACGCTTGATTGGCCATTGGATTTTTACCTGAAGCTCGAAAAGACAACTAATACTTATGATGAATATACACCCAGATGGTTAAAGACAGAGGCAATTAAAATTTTTCCAGGCAAAGTCGAACCTTTAATGGAAAAAGCAAAAGTAGACATAAGGGAAAATAAATCAAACTATTTATCTTTTGATATAGACGCTTATGATGAAGGAATGGTTAAAATCAATACAGTCTATTATCCTGGTTGGCAAGTGTTGGTTAATGATAAGCCAGTAAAAATAGACTATAAAAACGGTTTGATAGAATTTAAAGTAGAAAAAGGCAAATCAAAAGTAGTTTCATATTTTGGGGAAACCCCCTTAAGACTATTTAGTGATTTACTTACTTTGGTAACATTTGGTTTTATTATCTTTTGTTTCGTAAAATATAGGAGGGTATGAAAAAAATTTCTGTTGCTATAGCTACTTTCAATGAGGAAAAAAATATCGAGAAATGTTTAAAAAGTATTGTTTCATGGGTAGATGAAATTGTGGTTGTAGATGGTTCATCAAACGATAAGACTGTTCAAATAGTTAGGGAATATGGAGCAAAAGTTATAATTTCCGATAATCCCGCAATATTTCATATCAATAAGCAGAAGGCAGTTGATTTATGTACTAATGAGTGGATTTTGCAGCTTGATGCGGATGAAATAGTTACAAAAGAGTTAAAGAATGAAATAATTCAAGCAATCAATAAGCAAAGTGCAATAAATGGTTATTATCTTTCCCGTAAAAATTTTCTTTTGGGAAAATGGATGAAAAAAGGAGGTTTATATCCGGATTTTGTAATTCGTCTTTTTAAAAAAGGAAAAGGTAGATTTCCCGCTAAAAGTGTTCATGAGCAGATTAAAATTGATGGAGAAGTGAGTTTTCTTAAGAATAATTTAATTCATTATGCTTATTCTGATTTCTCTGAATATATAAGAAAGGCAAATATTTATACTTCTCTTACGGTAGAAGAATTTAAGCAAAATAAACTTCAAATTAATTTTTTAAATAATGTCAAATATATTTTTTTATTGCCGGTATGGACTTTTATAACCATATTTTTTCGTCACCTAGGTTTTTTAGATGGTTTCCCCGGTTTTGTTTGGGCCTTTTTTTCTGCACTGCATAAGCAGATTGCCTATATTAAATATTGGGAGCAAAAAAATATTCAGATGAATTCATGAGACAACTTAAAATCGCTTTAGTTTCACCACCGATAATTGGTCATAAATACCGTGGAACAGGAATATACACTGAAAATTTACACCAAGCTTTAAAAAAAATCGAAGATATTAGTGTTTCTTTGATAAACATCAGTGACTCTTTAGAAGGATTTGATTTGGTACATTATCCATATTTTGACCCATTTTTTTTGACTCTTCCCCTCGTTAAAAAAAAACCGACGATAGTTACAGTTCATGATTTGATACCTTTAAGATATCCTCATTTGTTTCCTAAAGGAATCAAGGGTTACTTAAAGTGGTATATACAAAAGTTCTCACTTCTGCAGTCTAGAGCGATCATTGCTGATTCATATTCTTCTAGTCAAGACATCGTAAAATACACGGGTTTTGACATAAATAGAATTTATACTGTTTACCTTGGAGTAAGAGAAGAGTTTAAACCGATTAAATCGGTAGATATATTACAGAATGTAAAAAAGAAATGGAAATTAGCAGATAATTTTCTTTTGCACGTTGGAGATCTTAATCCGAACAAAAACGTTGAAGGTTTACTTCTAGCTTTCGCTCTCTTTTTAAAAAGTTACCCAAAATTTGATCTTGTTTTGATAGGAAGAGGTTTTTGTACTCCGTCTTCCAGATTGGAAGAAATGAAAAAGACTATAATGCTTCTTGGTATTGCTGATAAAATCAAGTTTATCGATCATGTAAGCACAGAAGAATTAGGAGTAATTTATAATTTAGCCAAAATATATTTACAGCCTTCACTATGGGAAGGTTTTGGATTACCTGTTTTGGAGGCTATGGCTTGTGGTTGTCCGGTGATAGTCACAAAAAAAAGCAGTCTGGTAGAGATAGTAGGAGATAGTGGTGTTTATGTGGTTTCAGATAATTATAAAGAAATTACAGAGAGAATTAAGGATTTACTATCAAATGAAAAAAAATATCGCTTAATGAGAGAAAAAGGTATAAAAAGGGCAAAAAAATTTAGTTGGCAAAAGACCGCAGCGGAAACTTTAGAAGTTTATAGAAAAATATTATAGTTTTATGTCGCAATTCGCAATTGCAAGTTTTTTATGCTGGAGACTATGGTTATTTTTTCTAGCTGGATTTGGAGGAAGAAACTTTACTTTTTCACCTAGATTTCCATATTCTGATATTTTACTTGTTTCTTCGAAATTACCAGATTGGATTTGGTCTTTTGCGAACTTTGATGGGGTACACTATTTAACTATAGCGAACTTAGGATATTCAGCTCAATACACACAAGTTTTTTTTCCTTTTTATCCATTATTAATCGCTTTTTTTAGTAAATTATTGCCATTTTTAAATCCTTTGATTATTGCCCTTTTTTTATCAAATATAATTTTTCTATTTATGATAATTATTTTACAGAAATTATTGGAGCTTGATTATAAGAAAAAGAGTATAAGAAAAATGATTATTTTTTTGTTAGTTTTTCCAACATCATTTTTCTTTGGAAGTGTCTATACAGAAAGTTTATTTTTATTTTTAGTAATTTCTGCATTTTACGCAGCAAGAAAAAAACAATGGATTTTGGCTGGAGTTCTTGGCGCCTTGGCTTCTGCTACTAGATTGGTAGGAATTTTTTTATTGCCGGCTTTGTTTTGGGAATGGTGTATAAATAGATTTAAAGATCAAAAATTAAATAAAATTCTATTTTCCATTTCACATTTTCGATTTTCACCTATAGTTTATCTTGTGCCGCTAGGTCTTATTTCATATATGTTATATCTTCAGTTCCAATTTGGAGATTGGTTATATTTTTGGCATGCACAGCCGGTTTTTGGAGCAGAGAGAAGCGGAAATAGTATTGTGTTTTTACCGCAGGTGCTTTGGAGGTATGCAAAAATATTAACTTCTTTTCCACTTACGATGGAAATTTTTTGGATACCGTTTTTAGAATTGGTATTTACGCTCGGAGCTATAATTTGTCTGATTTATGCCCATATCAAAAAGGTAAGATTATCATACCTGATTTTTTCATGGTTCGCGGTAATTATACCTACCTTAACTGGTACTTTATCAAGCATGCCAAGATATGTTTTATGTGCTTTTCCTATTTTTATCATTTTGGGATTAATTGAAAATAAATTTTATAAAATATTACTGTTTTTTATTTCTTTATGTATTCTATCTGTATTGACTATTCTTTTTACAAGAGGACATTGGGTTTCCTAATTGCGATCTAATATTTTATTTTTAATATAAAGCCATATGAAAATGTTGATAGGCATTCCTGCTTTTAATGAGCAAAAGATAATCGAGTTTGTATTAAGATTATTACCTAAAAAGATAGACGGAGTGAAGAAAATAGATGTTTTAGTAGTAGATGACGGTTCTTCCGATAAGACTGCAGAATTAGCAAAAAAACATGCTACTTGTGTCTTGTGCCATATTATAAATAGAGGTTTAGGAGGCGCTTTAAAAACAATATTTGCTTATGCTAGGCAAAAAGAATATGATATTTTGGTTACTCTTGATGCGGATGGCCAGCATAATCCGAAAGATATATCAGGATTAATAAAACCGATATTACAAAAAAAAGCTAATGTAGTTATTGGTACAAGATGGGTTAAGAAAAATGCCGGACCAAAATCTCGACTGTTTATTAACAAAATAGCCAATATAATAACTTATTTGTTGTATGGTATCATGTCTACAGATTCTCAATCAGGGTTTAGAGCTTTTGATAAAAAAGCCATCATGAAGATAGAATTGAAGAATGACGGCATGGAAGTCTCCAGCGAAATTTTTAAGGAAATATATAAAAATAAATTGTTATACGAGGAATTTCCAATAAATGCCGTATATACAGAATATTCACTTTCCAAAGGACAGTCTTTAAATAATGCACCTAATATTATTATGAAACTTTTGTTAAGATTACTTAGTTAAAAATGCAGCTTACTATTACGCAGGTTATTCTTTCGTTATTTTTATTTTTCGCCTTAAGTAGAGTATATCTTCGTTTTCGTGGTGGAGATTTATCTTTAATCGGATTTATTTTTTGGATGTGTCTTTTTGGATCAGCTTTATTAATAGTGTTTTTTCCTCCTTTCTCAACAGCAATTGCTAAATTTATGGGTATTGGTAGAGGAGTAGATGCAATTATCTACACATCAATAATTTTGTTGTTTTATCTTGTTTTCAGATTATATATTTACCTTCAGGATATTAGACAAGAAATAACAGAATTAGTACAAAAACTAGCTTTTAGAGAAAATGAAAAACAAAATGAAAAAAAATCTTCCAAAAATTAGCCTCATTACACCCTCTTACAATCAGGCTAAATTTATAGGAAAAACAATAGAATCTGTTCTTTTTCAGAATTATTCAAATTTGGAATATATTATTTTAGATGGGGGGTCAAACGATGGAACTTTAGAGATATTAAAAAAATATGGGGAGAAAATAAAATGGGAAAGTCATAAAGATAAAGGACAAACAGAAGCTATAAATCGCGGAGTTAAAATGGCTACGGGAGAGATAATTGGTTATCTCAATTCTGATGATTTGTTAGAATCGGATGCCTTGAATAAAATAGCATCATTTTTTAATTCGAACCCTGATTATTATTGGGTTACCGGTAAGTGCAGATTAATCGATAAAAATGGCAACTTAATTCGTTCATTTGTTACTTTTTATAAAGATTTTCTAATTAAACATGCAAGAAAAAACTCGGTTTTATCTATTGTTAATTTTATTTCTCAACCGGCTACTTTTTGGAGAAAAGAATTAGTAGAGAAAATTGGTTTTTTTGATGAATCTTTGCATTACGCGATGGACTATGATTATTGGTTAAGAATTAGTAAAATATACAAATTGGGTTTTATAGATGAGTATTTAGCTCTATTTAGGATTCACCCTTTTTCAAAAAGTACTGCTAATTTTGAAAAACTGCTTGGTGAAGGTTATTGCGTAGCGAAAAAACAAAGTGGTTTTGTTTTTTCATTGCTGCATAAAATTCACGATTTGGGCATTATTGCGATTTATAAAATGTTAAGAAAATATGAGAGATAAAAAATTTTGGAGAAATAAAAAAGTGCTTGTAACCGGTGGTGCTGGTTTTTTGGGTAGTCACTTAGTAAAAAAGATAGAAAAATACGGAGCTAAGGTGTTTGCTCCCAGATCTAAAGATTATGATCTTCGTAAAAAGACTGCCTGTCAAAAAGTAGTAAATGGTCAGGATATAGTTATACATTTGGCTGCAAAGGTAGGAGGAATAGGATATAACCTGAAACATCCGGGTGAAATGTTTTTTGACAACATAATGATGGGAGTTCAACTTATGGAAGAAGCAAGAAAAGCCAACGTGCAAAAATTTGTGGCTATAGGGACAATTTGCGCTTATCCTAAATTTACTCCTGTACCTTTTAGAGAAGAAAATTTATGGAATGGTTATCCGGAAGAAACAAATGCTCCTTATGGTTTAGCAAAAAAAATGCTTTTGGTACAAGGGCAGGCTTACAGAAAACAGTACGGTTTCAACGCTATCTTTCCTTTATTGGTGAATCTTTATGGTCCGGGCGATAATTTTGACCCAGAGAGTTCTCATGTAATACCGGCATTAATAAAGAAAATATACGAGGCAAAGGAGAGAAAGAAAAAATCAATAGTGGTTTGGGGTACAGGAAAACCGACAAGAGAATTTTTATTTATCGAGGATGCTGTGCGTGGTATTATTTTGGCTACAGAAAAATATAACAAGCCGGATCCAGTAAACTTAGGAGCTAATTTTGAAATTTCCATAAAAGATTTAACTAAACTTATTTGCAAGTTATTAAGTTATAAAGGAGAAATTATCTGGGATAAATCTAAACCAGATGGCCAGCCAAGAAGAAAGTTAGATACAAGTAAAGCAAAAAAAGAATTTGGGTTTGAATCAAAAACTGATTTTATTACCGGTCTTAAAAAAACAATTTCTTGGTATATAAAGAATTCTAAGAAGACTTTATAAACTATGGTAGTTTTAGGTATACACGATGGGCATAATGCTGGGGCGGCTTTGGTTAAAGACGGTAAAGTTTTAGCAGCAATTTCTGAAGAGAGATTAAATAATATTAAAAATTATTCTGGACCTCCTTTTCTTGCTATATCAAAAGTCTTTGAAATTTCAGGATTAAAGCCAGAAGATACCGATCTTATTTCCTTAGGTTGTTTAGTAAGAGTGGGATCACCTTATGCTGATAGAAATTATCTCGCTAAATTACAGGTAAAAACATCACCATATTTCCATTCACATCTTTTTGCTAAAGCATACGTGAAATTCCTTCATCTTTTTCGCGAAAAAGGCAGTCTAAGAAGATTTTTTGAAAATATTGATATTGGAGATAGACCGTTAATATTTATTGATCATCATCTATCTCATGCAGCTTCTGCTTATTATCAGCGGCCTTGGCAGGAGGAGACTTTGATATTGACTCTTGATGGAGCAGGTGACGGTTTATCAGCTACTGTTTCTATAGGAAAAGATTTTGAAATAAAAAGAATAGCAGAAACAGTTTTTTATGATAGCCCATCAAATAATCTTTATAGCGAAATAACAGGATTTCTAGGTATGAAACGTTGGGAACATGAATATAAATTAATGGGTCTTGCTCCATATGGTAAAGATGATGGTTTGATTAATGAATTCAAAAAAATAATTAGGCTTAATCCAAAAAGACCACTCGAGTTTCAAAATATTTTTGGAGCATACCTTTATGAAGTGACAAAGAAACTTTCAAATATTTTACAAGGAAGAAGATTTGATGATATTGCTTGGGCAACACAGAAATATTTTGAAGATTTAATTTCTGAATGGGTAAAAAATGCTATTTCCTATACGGGGATACGCAATATAGTTTGTAGTGGTGGATCTTTTCTTAATGTAAAGGCAAACAAAGTTATAAGAGAACTTAAGGAGGTGAATAAAGCATTTTTTTATCCAGCGGCTGATGACGGCGGTACTCCTGTTGGAGCCGCTTTAGAAGGTTATGTGAGATTGTGTAAAAATAAAAGAATAAGACCAAAAATTGATCCTATAGCAGATATTTATTACGGTCAGTCATATAGCAGTGAATATATCGGAGAAATGCTGAAAAAAACAAAATGGTATAAAAGAGCCATCAAGTTAGAAAAAGGTATAGAAAAAAAAGTGGCTAAAATGCTATCAGAAGGAAAAATTATTGGTAGATTTGTTGGTAGGGATGAGTGGGGGCCGAGAGCTCTTGGAAACAGAAGCATTTTAGCCGACCCAAGAGATTTAAAAGTGATAAACAGATTGAATTTTGCAATTAAGCAGAGGGATTTTTGGATGCCTTTTGCGGCATCTATTCTTGAAGAAGATAAGGAAAAGTATCTTATTCATTCACGGCCAGCAAGATATATGATAGAAGCATTTGATACTAAAAAGAAAGCAGAAGAAATTATTGCCGGTCTACATCCTTTTGATCGTACCTGCCGGCCGCAAACAGTAAACAATTTTAATCCTGAATACAAAAAAATTATAGAAGAATTCAAAAAAATTACTGGAGTTTGTGGCATTTTAAACACTTCATTTAATCTTCACGGTTTTCCTATTGTCGGCAATCCTAAAATTGCTCTAGATACTTTTGCGCATTCTGGAATTGATGCAGTTGTTCTTGAAAATTGGGTGATAGAAAAATAAATGGCTTTTTGGAGCAACTATGAAAATTCTTTATATAGTCCCTTATTTTTATCCTGCTGGTATAGTCGGTGGCACGGCAAAGTCGTTATATGATTTGTCACGTATTTTAGTAAAAAATGGACATAAGATTACAGTACTAACAACAGATTTATTTAATGCTGAAAATAGAATTAATTTTCCTCATGATAAAGAATGTAATCTTGACGGTATAAGGGTAATATATTTTAGTAACTTATCAAATAAACTTGCATATCAAAACCATTTTTTTTTACCTTTTAAATTTTTCCTCTATCTTCTTAAGAATATAAAGAAATATGATATTGTGCATCTACATGAGATATACACCGTTATGCATTTGTGGGCTGGATTTTTATCTCGTAAGAAGAATATCCCTTACATAATTACATCTCATGGTACCGTGACGTTAAAAAAAGAAGAAGGCAGAATAATAAGGAAAAAAGTTTTTTATAGTTTAGGGGGGTTAAATTTACTTAAAAACGCAACAAAAATTGTCGCTTTGACAGATGATGAAAAAAAAGCATTCCTAAAATTGGGTTTAAAAAAAGAAAAAATCGTAGTTATTCCCAATGGATATAGTGTAAATTCATGTATAAAGAGCAAAAATACAGATAATTTCAGAAAAAGATATAATATTCCCCGTAAAAGCAAGATACTTTTATTTTTGGGAAGAATTCATCCTAAAAAAGGTATAGATTTATTGGTAGATGCATTATTTGATTTGAAAAAAAAGCACCCTGATATTATTCTGATAATCGCTGGTCCAATTGAGGATAAAAATTATTACCATAAAATAATGCAGCAGATAAATGATAAAAAACTTAATGAAAATATATTTTTTACAGGTGCCTTGGCAGAAGAAGATAAAAGATATGCATATGAAATTGCTGATATTTTTGTGCTTATTTCCTATGCGGAAGGTCTGCCTTTAAGTATTTTGGAGGCAGCCTCTTTTGGAGTGCCACTTCTTATTTCAAAATATTGCGGCGTACCGGAAGTTTCTTTTTATAAAGCTGGATTGGTAGTTGGAACAAATGTAACTGATATAATTTCAGCTGTGGAAAAAATTTTTTCCCACGATAATTATCGTAGTTTTTTTGGTCGGAATGGACAAAAAATGATAAAAGAAAAATTTGATCTAAAAAAGATAGCCGTAGATACAGAAAAATTATACAGATCAATTCTTTTGAATAAATGAAGAATTTTAAACAAGAATTTTATGAAAAATCATATAAAAAGGAATTAAAGTTAAGAAGCTCTTACGGATGGCTTTATCAATTATTCAAAAATTATGAGACGCATAGAGAAGATTCCGTTTTTTCACTTATCTCTAAAGGAAGTAGGATGCTTGATGTTGGATGCGGCAATGGCAGATTGATTTTTCGAAGTCTTGATAAATTTGACATGTTGGTTGGTATTGATATTAACACTCAAGGATTAAAAGAAGCAAAAAAGATTCTTTCTCACTGTCCACAAATTACAAGGAAAAAAGTAAAATTTCTGCATTATGATGCAGATTTAAAACTGCCTTTTATGGCAAATTATTTCGATACTGTTACTCTGGTGGCTGTGCTTGAACATCTTTTTGATCCAGTCAATTTAGCAGCAGAATTAAAAAGAATATTGAAAAAAAGTGGTGAGCTGATAATACAAGTTCCCAATTTAGGTTTTTTGCCTAGGCGTATAGCGGTATTACTAGGTAATCTTCCCGTTACTTCCGAGGATGAAACAGGTTGGGATGGTGGACATCTTCATTATTTTACTATTAAAAGTATAGTTAACTTATTAGAGAATAAAGGTTTTTCTATTGATAAAATAACTTGTTCAGGAATATTTGCTAATTTACGTTCATGGTGGGTTTCACTTCTTGGGGCTGATATTATAATTAAGGCAAAAAAGAAATGAAAAAAAGACTATTTATTTTATTGTTAATAATTGGATTTATCTTAAGGTTTGCAGGACTTTTTTTCGATGGTAACCATAATTACGATAGTTATAAAGAAGTAGGGCAGATGATTAGAAATCTTGGACTTGCAGATGGTTTCACACCAGGATACGGACCCATATCACAGCTTATTATGGGGATATGTGATTATTTTGCCCAATTTATTCCTCATGTTTGGTGGTTTCCATACAAGGGGGTAAATTTCTTTTTTGAGATTTGTATTTTATTTTTCTTACTGAAGCTTCTAAAAAAATATCATTTTGAAGTGGTTATTCTTTACTGGCTAAATCCTTGGTTTTTAATTCCTGGGTCTTGGCAGGGTTTTTGGGATGCGGCTTTGGGTTTTTTTATACTGCTTGCTGCATTCATTTTAGATTTCAAGAAAAATAGCGCGAGAAATTTCTTTTTGGCTGGATTATTCTTAGGGATAGCATTTTGTATTAAACCACAGGTATTGGCTGTACTGGCGGTTTTAGGAGTATATTTTCTCGTTTTTTTTGTTTTCCGTTTTCAATTCAAAAGAATTCTCTGTTTTATTTTGGGATTTAGTTTACTTCCTTTATTATTTAATTTTTATTTTTTTCTTCAGGCAAAATCGGTTTTATATTTTTTTCAAATTTTCAGTGTTACGATGTCGGCAATGCCAAATCTTGTGAATTCCGAAATAAATATTTGGCACACGGTGAGTTATCTTATAATGTCTTATAAACATATGGAAGGACCTATATATAGCTTAAGCACCACAAAATTTCCTTACAATGTTATGGAAAAAGGAGCACAGTTTATTTACTTTTTACTATTAATAATATATATGTTAAGGTCTTATCTGTATAAGTATGACCGGTATAAATTTTTTTTCACTAAATCTTTTGTCTTTGCCCTTTTTCTTATGCCGCAGATACTTACAAGATCCCATGTTTATCATCTTTATACAGCTACCCTTCTTATGATACCGCTTATTATAGTAGGAAAAGATAAAAAAATTTTTATAATTTGGGCGATCAGCATCCTTATCCATTTTTGCAACATTTCAGGGTATGGTTTGGGCAGAAGTATTGCTTATAATCCGCTTGTTCCCTCTTTTTGGCACGAACCAATTATTTCTTTTATGGGTTTTGTCCAGTTCATAGCAACGCTTGGGCTCATATTTAAATTATTGAGATAACTATCATTGATGAAAAAAATCTTATTCTTAAACAATGTTGCTTATCCTATTTATGATTTAGTTTTGCCAGAATTAAAAAAACATAAAGATTACAGAATTTATTTTCTAATTGCTTCGGGAAAAAAAAGCGGCGCTTGGAGTTACCAACAAAAATTAAAAAGCGGCATTAAGTTGCTTTTTTCAGTTAAACTGACTATTCCTCTAGGATACGATAAATTTAATCTATACATCAATCCTACTATTTTGATAGACCTAGTGAAGATAAACCCCGATGTTATTGTTATGGCTGGGTGGGATCAGCCTTCCTATATTGTGGCTTTTTTCTATGGTAAATTATTCGGTAAGAAATTGATTCTTTGGAGCGGGAGTACAGCAAGAGAAGAAAGTTTTATCCGGAGATTTACGAAACCTTTTGTGAAATTCATATTAAAATATGTGGATTATATTATCACTTACGGAACTAAATCGAAAAAATATATCTTATCACTCGGTGATTTTAGAAAAAAAATTATCATGGGCTATTATGTTTGTGACAATAAATTTTTTATGAAAAAAAACAAAGAGCTTTTATCGAAAAAGGCGATCTTAAAAAAGAAACTTGGTATTCCCGATAAACTTACTTTTCTCTATGTGGGACAACTGATCAAAAGGAAAGGATTAGATTTTTTGATCAAAGCTTTTCATCGTTTAGACAAGACAGGAGTTTCTTTATTGATATGTGGTGATGGTGAAGAAAAAGAAAGGTTAAAAAAGCAGGTTTTGCGAAGCAAAATAAACAATATATATTTTATCGGCGCAAAAAAACTTGAAGATTTGCCGGAAATTTATAACGCTGCCGATGTTTTTATTCTTCCTTCGCTAATTGAGGTATGGGGACTTGTGGTAAACGAAGCAATGGCGTCCGGATTACCTGTGGTTGTCAGTAAATATGCAGGTGCATCGGCGGATTTAGTGAGAGAGGGTAAAAACGGATTTACTTTTGATCCTAAAAACTCCAACGAATTGGTGAAAATTTTTCATTATTTTATAAAAAACAAAGATAAAAGCAGAATAATGGGTAAAGAAAGTCTTAAAATGATTAAATCAGTTAATGTTAAACAGCTAGCCGATGCTTTCCATTTAGCTTTCTCCAGTGCTTTAAGTGTATAATATAATATCCGTCTTTTTACGGAATAAATATATGTTAGTTAATACATCAAAAGAGACAGAAATATGGAAGATTCTAGTTTCGGGAACGCGCGATTATGTCCAAAAAAACGATTTTCAAAAAGTAGTACTGGGTCTTTCCGGTGGAATTGACTCGTCATTAGTTGCTGCTATTGCTGTTGAGGCTTTAGGAAAAGAAAATGTTTTGGGAGTTTTAATGCCGTCGTTTTATTCGAGCAAGCAAAGTATAGAAGATGCAAGAAGGCTTATAAAAAACCTAGGGATAAAAAAGATAATTATCCCTATAGATAATATTGTAAAAACATTCAATCAGGCATTGAGTGATATTTTTGCTGGTTATCCAAGAGACGTTACAGAAGAAAATATCCAATCAAGAATAAGATGCGTTCTTCTTATGGCCTTATCCAATAAATTTCATACTTTAGTTTTAGCAACAGGAAACAAATCAGAGCTTTTTACAGGTTACTGTACTCTATATGGTGATTTGGCAGGAGGATTGGCACCCATAGGAGATATTTTTAAGACTCAAGTTTATAAACTGGCAAATTGGTTAAATAAAGAAAAGGGCGAATTAATTCCTGCCTCGATTCTCAAAAAGGAGCCGTCTGCAGAATTAAGTCCATGTCAAAGAGATATTGACACATTGCCGCCCTATGAAATTTTAGATCAGATACTGGAGAAATATCTAATATTTAATAAGAAAGCAGAGGAAATTGCCAGCGAGGGTTTTTCTTTGGAAACAGTGAAAAAAGTACTCAAGATGGTTAAAAAATCAGAATTTAAAAGGAAACAAGCACCACCCCATATTAAAATTCCTAAGTGGGAGTTATAAAACACATGGAGGAAATTATCATTAGGCCAAAACCAAAATGGCAGCTAGTAGATCTTAAGGAGATCTGGCGCTATCGCGAGCTTTTATATATTTTCACTTGGCGGGACATAAAAGTAAAATACAAACAAACCTTTTTAGGAATTCTATGGGTAATTTTTCAACCATTATTTACCACTATTATTTTTACGGTTTTTTTCGGTAATCTTGCTAAAATACCTTCAGGAGAGTTGCCTTATTCACTTTTTGTTTTATGCGGATTAGTTTTTTGGACATTTTTTTCTAGTGCTGTTTCTCACGCAAGTGACTCAATGATAACCAATGAAAGTATAATTAAAAAAGTATATTTTCCCAAAGACATACTGCCAATTTCTGCTGTTATTACTAATTCTATTGATCTTTTTATCAATATTATTTTTCTTTTTATTTACGCTTTTATTTTAGGGTTTACACCTAATTTATTAGGATTATTTATTATGCCTTTAGCGATAATTTTGACTTTTCTTACTGCTTCCGGTTTAGGATTGTTTCTGTCTTCTATAAATGTTAAATACCGTGATATCCGTTATATTTTACCATTTTTTATCCAAATACTTTTATTTGTTACACCAATAATTTATCCATTAAGCATAGTTAGCGAGAAAAAAAGAATCATAATGGCTATAAATCCTATGACTTCAGTGGTAGAGTTAGTAAGATTTATATTTTCCCCCAATTATATAATTCGTCCTGAATTAATATCTATATCTGTTATATCATCAATGGCGATTATGTTTGTAAGCTTATGGTATTTTCGTAGAACTGAAAAATTTTTTGCAGACATCGTTTAATAATATGTCAAAACCTATAATTGAAGTTAAAAATCTATCAAAGAAATATAAAATTGGAATAAGACAACCTTATTATTCTCTAAGAGATTCTTTAATGGGGGTAATAAGTAATCCTCTGCGTTTTTTGCGATTAAAAAACCTGTATAAAGATAATTCTGCTTCTGACGAGTTTTATGCTTTACAAAATATCTCTTTTAAGGTAATACCCGGTGAAATTATAGGAATTATAGGCAGAAACGGAGCTGGGAAAACTACATTGTTAAAATTAATAAGTAAAATTACACCACCAACTCAAGGTGAAATAATCCTTAGAGGTAGAGTTGCGAGTCTTCTCGAAGTTGGGACAGGTTTTCATCCTGAATTGACAGGAAGAGAAAATATTTTTCTCAACGGTGCGATTTTGGGAATGAGACAAAAAGAAATAAAAAAGAAGTTTGATGAAATAGTAGCTTTTGCAGAGGTAGAAAAATTTTTAGATACACCGGTCAAGCATTACTCTTCTGGTATGTATATGCGGCTTGCTTTTGCAATTGCCGCTCATCTTGATCCAGAGATTTTGATCGTAGATGAAGTATTGGCTATAGGAGATATTCAGTTTCAGAAGAAATGTTTAGGTAAGATGGAAGGTGTAAGGAAAGAAGGTAGAACTATAATATTTGTGAGCCATAATATGGCTGCTATAAGGTCTTTATGTGGAAAGACTATTTGGTTAGATAAGGGATTAATGAAAAAATATGACCATACTGAAAATACTATTAAAGAATATCTAGCAAGCACTCTAAATCAGAATTCATACATTTTGTTCCCGACAAAACCAAACAAAAGAGCTTTTATTAAATCAGTAAAAATGTTGAATAAACTATATAAAAAGACGCTTAATTTTAGTATCGGTGAGAGACCTATTGTTGAAATATGTTTTGTAATAAATGAGCCTGTTAAAGGTTGCCATTTAGCTTGTATAGTTACTACATATGACGGTTATTATGTTTTTTCTACAGCAGATACAGATAAATTTCCTAACTTATTAATTCAGAGAAGGAAGCCTGGTCAATATAAAGCTAGAGTTAAATTACCATTAGATCATCTTAATGCTGGTACATATAATCTTGCGGTGGGTATTGGGATTCCTGGTGTAGAATCATACGATCGGCAAGAAGCGTTATCTTTTACGATACATGATACTGGAAATTTTGTTTCCATGAAGGATGATGGTAGAAGAGCGGGTCTATTAATATATAAAGCTTCATGGGAGTATTTATAATGTCAATAAGTTTGAAGAGATTATTATTACCAAAGAGGTATGTAGAGTTAAATCAAATTCAACAAAAAATAGTTAATGATATCAATAATAGTAAGAAATATCAGTTGGAAAAATTAAAATGTCTTTGTGGTGAAGATAATGACAGACTGATAGCTGTCGGAGACAGATACGCTATAGAAGTAAAGATTGTCTTGTGTAGAAATTGTGGCTTAATCCGTACAGATCCATATTATAGTGATTCTTCGCTAAATCATTTTTATAGCAACGATTATAGATTATTGTATGTCGGTTATAAAGAATGCAATTATAATTTTTTCCTTGAAGAAATTAATACTGGTAAGGAAATATTTGATTATGTAAAAGATTATCTACCTAGAAAAAAGAAAAATAAAATAACGGTAGTTGAAATTGGATGTGGGGCTGGTGGTATATTAAAGTATTTTCAAGAATTGGGTTACAATACAGTTGGAAATGATTATTCTAACAGTTATTTGGAATATGGTCGTAATCATGGTTTAAGATTGATTAGCGGTGATATAAATAAATTACTTAGATATGGTAAGGCAGATTTAATTATACTAAATCACGTACTTGAACATTTTAAATATCCACTAAAATATTTATCCCAAATAAGGAAAATATTGAAACATAATGGATTACTTTATATTGCTCTGCCTGGAATTAAATACATCGGGAAACATTATAGGGGTAATATCAAGGAATATTTTCAGAATGCACATGCATATTATTATTGTCTACAAACGTTATGCTATACTCTAAAATTAGCAGGATTTAGCCCTGTAAAGGGTTCAGAAGAAATAAAAGCAATATTTTCATTAAAAACAAAAAACAGTAATTACGAAATAAAAAACATTTCAAAAAAAATATATTTATATATCATTTATTTAGAATTAAGCTATAAAATCAGAGAATCAATATTTTTAAAATTTTTAAAATATATATTTAAATGTATAAAAAGTCTTTTTAGATATAATACGTTTTTTTTGTGAATTATTTGCAATGGAAAAAAATATAATTATTCCTATAGGAAACCACAAAATAGGTGAAGGAGAAAAAACATATATTATTGCTGAAATAGGTATAAATCACAATGGTAGTTTAGAGATTGCTAAACAATTAATTAAACTAGCTGCCCAATGTGGGGCAAACGCTGTAAAATTTCAAAAAAGATCATTGCGTGGATTATATCAAAAAAAATATTTAGATAATCCCCTTTTAGGTCAAAGATCAATACAGTATCTTCTTCCTATTTTTGAAAAAGTTGAGTTATCTAATGATGATTACAGACAAATTATATTGTTATGTAAAGAATATAATATTCAATTTCTTTGTACTCCTTTTGATAAAGAGAGTGTTGATTTTTTAGAAGAATTACATGTTGAAGCTTATAAGATTGGATCACCTGATTTGACTAATTTTGATTTATTAGATCATGTATGTAAAACAAAAAAACCAATAATTATTTCTACAGGGATGTCTACTATTCTTGAAATAGAAAAGACGGTAAAATTTCTTAAAGAGCGAAAAGCCAAATTTATTTTGCTTCATTGTAATAGTAATTATCCTGCCCCTTTTCACTGTATAAATTTGCGTGTAATGCAGCAATTAAAGAAGCAATTTAATGTTCCAGTAGGTTATTCTGGACATGAATATGGTATTGCTATTTCCATAGCGGCAGTTGCTATGGGTGCCTGTGTTATCGAACGTCATTTCACTCTTGACAGATCAATGATAGGTCCTGATCATGCTGCTAGTCTTGAACCTGATGGATTAAAAAAAATGATTCGTGATATTCGAAATTTGGAAGAAGCAATGGGAAGTAATGTGAAGTTTTTAGATCGCGGAGAATTCATGAATCGTGAAGTTTTAGGTAAAAGTTTAGTAGCAGCTTGCAGGTTAAGGAAAGGAGAAAAAATTACCAGAGAAAAAATTAAAATTAAGAGTCCAGGAACAGGTCTGTCTCCACAGATGATTCAGCAATTAATCGGTGTAACTTTAAGGCGTGGTCTTGAAGAAGATGAGCAATTTAAGGAGAAAGATATCAATCAAAAACGGAATCTTAGAAAGGCAAAAATTACATGCCATCATTCTTGGGGAATAATAGTTAGGCCACCTGATTTAGAAATACTAGTGCGGCGGTTTTCTCCTCCTATGGTAGAGATGCATCTTACTGATCAAGATATACAAAAGGGGGTAAGATTATCTAAAAATTACCGTGACATTTCTTTAGTAGTTCATGTACCGGAATATTGGAATCATGATTTGGTCGATTTTGTTTCAGACGAGATAAGAATTAGAGAATTAAGTTATAAGGTTTTAGACAAAACGATAGAAATCACAAAAAAAATAAGCAAAAATTTTAAAAAAAATAAAAGTATTCCAATCATTATTCATCCTGGAGGAATGACACAATTAACCATGGGTTACGAAAATAATGTTTCTTATAAATATCGATATGATTATCTAAAGGATCTTTACCGTAAATTTACGGATCGACAAATAGAGATACTGATAGAAAACATGCCTCCTTTTCCGTGGTATTTTGGTGGACAATGGAAACACACGGTTTTTTTGGATGAACAAGAAATAGCTAATTTTTGCAACGAAACAAAAAAACATATTTGTTTTGATTTATCTCATGCGGCGCTTTATTGTAATGATAGACATAAAGATTTAGTGCAATTTGCAGATGTACTTCTTCCATATACAAGACATATTCATATTGCTGATGCTGCTGGTGTTGACGGTGAAGGTCTGCAGATAGGGGATGGATCTATCAGATTTGAAGATCTTAATAAATTTTTCTCTTCGTATCAAAATGCAATTGTTCCTGAAATATGGCAAGGACATAAAAACAAAGGAGATGGTTTTTACATAGCTTTGAATAAATTAAAAGACAGACTATTTTCTCTCTAAGTTATTATCGTGACTAAGCTGATTTTTATCCTAACGATAATTCTATTGGTTATTCCTTTACCATTTCTACCTTTAGGAAGAGATCAAGATATTGCTGCATATAACGGTATGGCTTTTGCTAGAGGAATTTGGCCATATTTAGGTTATTACGATTTCAATCTTATAAGCCAAGCGTTTATAAATTCTATTCTTTATAGGATATTTGGTAATTCTATACTGTCTATTAGATTGTTTGAATTTACACTTTTATGTCTAACATTATTTATAATCTATGATTTATTTAAAAATAAATTAAAAAGTCCATCTTGGTTTTTATTGTTTTTTTACTATGTGATTAGTTATATGTCACTTGGTTATTATAATACTGGACAACGAGACTGTTTTGTGCTTTTTTTCTTAATATTTGCATTATATTTTTTAGCAAAGAAATATAATAATCCTCAAAATTTTTTTAATTCATTAGCAATCGGGATTATTTTATCAGTTGCATTCTTTTTTAGATGGACTTATATAGTATTTCTTATATGGTTTATATTTCTTCTTTTTTTAACAACAAAAAAAGAAAGGATAAAAAATATAATTATCTTTTTGATAGGTTTTATTATTTTTCCTTTATTATTTTTATTTAGTTATTTTATAAAAGGAGGACAAGATGCAATTGTAAGCATTTATAATAATCTTATTGTTATAACTAAGGTACTATATCCATATTTTGGGGCTAGGCCATTTTCTATAAATGTTATAATTCAACATTTTGAGTACATATTTTATCTGATTATAGTTAATCTGATATTAATTTTTATATTTTTATCTGAAGTTAATAAGAATAAAATTAAGAAAATACCAAAGCTTTATTTCATTATTTTTTTGTTTGCTGTAGGGGTACAAATTTCTTATGCAATAGTTACCTATCTCCAAGGTTCATTTCTTATTTATCATCTTTTACCACTCCAGTTTTTCTCGGTTGTAACAACATTAACATTATTAGATTGGGTTATAAAGATTAAGAAATTAAACGATAGATATATTTTATTAATTTATGTGCTTTTTATTGTTATTTTTTTACAATCAAAAATATTTATAGTACATGGATTTAATATTATTAATAATTATAAATTCGTTATTTTCAAATTATTGAAAAGTCAAGTATACTCTCCTGATTGTTATAGACCTCCTTATTTTTGTCCAGATGTTCATAGAGAATTAGTAGATGTTATAGAGAAAAATTCATCTAGAGAAGATTATATTCAGCTTTGGTCTAAAGACCCGGGTCCATACTTTTTGACTAATAGGATATCACCGACAAAGTTTCCGTTTTCTTTTATACTTTGGGTTCCTGATTATAAATATAAAAATAAATTTAATTATGAATTCCTTTCAGATTTAAAAAGATATCCCCCAAAATTATTTATTATTGAAGATTTTAATAGAATAAAAAAAGAAGAATTTGGTGATTTAGATCCTTATTTTGACCATTACGCTGAGTTAAAAGAATTCTTGAGTACAAATTATATTTTTAAAGAGAAAGTAAAATTTTATGATATATACACACACGTAGAATAAATGTTTCCTAATAAATATGAAAGATATATTTAAATTAATTTTAAAAATAAGCCTTATTTTGTTAATATTTTTTTTATATACAATATAGAATTAATTATTGTTATCATATGAGATGAAAAAAAATAAGATTTTAGCGCTTATACCATTAAGAGGTGGTTCAAAAAGTATTCCTTTCAAAAATATTAAACTCCTCGGAGGAAAGCCTTTATGTGCTTGGGTAATTGAGGAAGCAATAAACGCAAAGATATTTAATAGAATTATTATTTCTACTGATTCTGAGAAAATAGCTCAAACAGTAAAAAAAATCAGTAAAAAAGTAGAGATTATCATGAGGCCAAAAAAGTTAGCAACAGATAAAGCATCAACAGAATCAGTTATATTGCACATTGCTAACAAAATAAATTTTGACATTTTGTTTACGATCCAAGCAACGTCTCCTTTAACTAAGTCTGAAGATTTTATTAAGGCGTATGAACAGTTTCAAAAAGAAAATCTTGATTCGCTTTTAACCGGAGTACAAGTAAAAAGATTTTTTTGGACGCTTAATAATTGTCCATTAAACTATGACCCATTAAATCGTCCCAGAAGACAAGATTTTTCAGGAGTGATTATGGAAAATGGTGCTTTTTATATAACGAAAAGAGAAATTCTCAAAAAATATAAATGTCGTTTAGGCGGGAAAATTGGCATATATAAGATGGAGAAAGAAACAGGTATTGAATTAGATGATTTATCTGATTGGAAAAAGATAGAAAATATTCTAAGAAATAGAATAGATAAGTATTCAGCGTAAATTCATGAAATCAATAGTTTTCATTTCTCATATCGCTCATTCATTAATAAATTTTATTCCTCTTATTAAATTTATAAATAATAATTATCCAGAATTAAACGTTAAATTAATTGATCTTAATAATTTTTTTTTACCTACAAAAGAAATAGACAAAGATATTCCTGTAGATTTAAAAGTTGACGTCTATAAAATGACAGAATTACTTTCTAATCGTTCGGAGAATAATTTTTTGTTTTGGTTTAAGAGATTTATCATTAAAGAAAAGCCTAAAGCCATAATTTTGCCTTTAGATTGGTGGATTTACTCAAGTATTGTTGATATAGCGACTTTTATAGATACAAAGACTATTATTTTGCAAGAATCGATTTTAGACAATTCTGTTTTATTCCCAAAAATAAATTTTATAAATAAGATAATTGATAAAATTCCAATCCTGAATAAACTAAATAATCAATATTTTTTTGGTAAAAAAGAAAAGGCAATTTATTGTTTAACGGGCAATTATTATAAAAATATTCTTAAAATTTATTATCCTTATATGGATAAAAATTATTTTGTAACTGGTTCTTTAAAAATGGAATATCGATTCCAAGAAAAAAAATTATCAGTGCATAGAGTCAAAAAAAAATTGAATTTACCTTGCAAAGCTAAATTTCTTCTTTATGTTTCTCAGGATTTTGATAATTGGTCATTTTATTATAGATTGAAATATCCTCATAGAGAAACTCTAATAGAAACACTTTTGGAGATTAAAGCTTTAGATCCTAATATCTATCATGTTGTTCTGGCGCATCCATCTGAAAATCTTAACTCATGGAAAAATTTAATAAGCAGGTTTTCTATCGATTCTAAAAAGGTTATAATTCTTCAAAATCCTGACATTCCTTATCTTAGTCTTTATGAAGCAGCATATGGTCTTGTGGGATTTTTTTCCACGTGTTTAATAGAGGCAATGTACGTGGGTAAGCCTATTATGACTCTTGATTATATTTTTGAAAAACCATATTTATCCGTTTTACAAGAAAGACAGGCAGTGATTTCAATTAAAGAAAAAACTGAACTGTCAAAAATGTCGAAAAATTTTCTTCTTGATGATCAATGTAAAAAGTTATTTAAAAATCAATTTTTGCTTGCTCAAGATATTTTTGGTATCCAAGATGGAAGGTGTAGTCAAAGGGTTATGGAGGTTATAAATTCATGAGAAAAAAACAGATTAATATAGCTTTGGTAGGTTGTGGCGCCGTAGTTGAAATGTTATACTTAAAATCTATAACATTTTTGAAAAAAGAAGGTTTAATAGGAAAAATATTTCTGGTGGATCCGAATAAAGAACGTTTAGATAAAATTAGTAAATTAATTCCTTCAAGCAGTTTTTTTGATTTAGAATCGCTATTTATGCATGTGATTCCTGACTTATGTATCATTGCCGCGCCACATCGTTTCCATGCGCAATTAACTATATTTTGTCTGGATAAGGGAAGTAATGTTCTTTGTGAGAAGCCAATGGCAACTACCGTTAGTGAATGTAATAGGATGATATCTGCCTCTTTTAGAAATAAGAAAGTTCTAGCTGTGGGTCATTTTCGGCGGTTTTTTCCCTCATGTAATTTTATCAAACATATTTTGGAGGAAAATTTATTAGGTAAAGTAAAATCATTTCATTTTTTGGAAGGTGAGAGTTATAGTTGGCCTGCTCAGTCATTATCTTTTTTTAAAAAGGAATACGCCGGAGGTGGAGTATTAATTGACGTTGGTGTTCATTTAATTGATCTTCTTTTATGGTGGCTTGGTGATGTTTTTTCCTTTGAATACTTTGATGATGCTTTTGGAGGAGTAGAAGCTAATTGTTTATTGAAACTCGAAATGAAAAATGGAAGCAGGGGAATTGTTAAGTTAAGTCGTGATTGGCAACTTAGAAATGAATATATAATTAACTGTGAGAAGGGTTGGTTAAAATATTACTTGGACGTTACTGATAGATTCGAATTGGGTTTATATAATAAATCACATATTGTTAATGCACGAATTTTGAATATAAAAAAAGAACTGCCGGTGTTTAATTTTATGGATAGTTTTACCGAACAACTTAGGAACATTATTGCCGCTATAAATAAAGAAGAAAAAGTATTAGTTTCTGGTTATGAGGCGAGAAAGAGTATAATACTGATAGAAAAATGTTACAAAAAAAGAAAATTGTTTTCTATGCCTTGGTTGGAAAAAAACGAACAAAAATATGCCATGGAGTTAAATAATGAATCATAAATTAAAAGTTGCTATTTTAGGAGCGGGTGGGTTTATCGGAAGTAGGTTAACTGAATGGATAATATTAAATAGAAAAGCGGAAGTGGTACCGATAGTGAGAACCTTTAGAAGTTTAAGTAGAATTGCACGTTTTAATCTAGATTTTAGAATATGCGATGCTACTTCACAAAAAGCTCTTACCGCTTCAATCTATGATTGTGATGTTTTATTTCATTGTGTGGTTGGTAATCGTTACACCATTTTAAAAAGTATTAAAGCTGCTTATTTAGCTTGTAAAACACAAAAAGTGAAAAGACTGGTTTATTTAAGTAGTTGTGTGGTTTATGGTCCTTGTATAAATAGAAAAATTGATGAAGAAAGTTCTTTTGTGCATAAACAGCCTTTTTCTTATAATGAAAGTAAAGTAATGGCGGAAAATTTATTACAGAAATTAAAAAAAGATGGAAGTGTAGAAGTAGTAATCATTCGGCCTTATATCGTATACGGACCAAGATCAAAATTTTGGACAGCACAAATTGCTGAAGACTTAATAAAAGGTAAAGCTTATCTTGTAAATAAAGGTTCTGGTTTCACTAATGGAGTTTATATAGATAATCTTGTTCACGCTCTTTGGCTTTCTGCTACAGTAAATCAGGCGGCTAACCAAGATTTTATTATTACCGATGGAGAAAAGACAACATGGAAAGATCTGTACGCTGCCATTGCAAATGCTTTGGGAATAAAACTTAGTAAAGTAATTGATGTTGACATTTCTGCTATTAAAGATTATTCTAAACCCTTTAACAATATTAATCTTTTAATGATAATAATGAAACTCTTTAATAAACTAACTAAAATTGATGCTTATTCTGCTATAGAAAATTATTCTAAACTACTCGGTAGTGATAATTTCTTAGGGAAAATCTTTCATTCATTAAGGAAAAGTCAATCCCCTTATGATCCAGAAATAATTCTTTTACAGCAGGGTAGCTTTATCTTGCCGATTAAAAAGGCTCAAAAAATTTTAGGTTACAATCCCCATATTTCTTTTGCTGAGGCTAGTAGAAGGACTGCCGAGTGGCTTAAATTTTACTATGAAGGTTTCGATTATCATACCTACTCATAACAGAGTTGATTCTTTACTCCAAACAATTAAAAGTTTATTTAATTTGGATTATTCCAAAAAAGACTATGAGATTATTATTGTCGATAATGCCAGCAGTGATAATACTCAACTTGCTGTAACTAAATTAGCGAGAGAAAAAAAGATTAATAATTTAAAACTTATAAAAGAAGAATCATTAGGGCTGCATTATGCCAGACATACCGGAGCAAAAATATCCAAAGGTGAATTACTTATATTTACTGATGACGATGCTATTGTTGATAAACAATTATTAAAGGTTTATGTTGATGCTTTTTTAAAACATCCAAAGATGGTAGCGGCAGGAGGACCAGTAAAACCTTTTTGGGAGAATAAGCCTCCACAGTGGCTTATAGATTATATAGGCGATAAAAAGGTGTTTTATCTGTTAAGCCTTATGGATCTGGGAAATAAATTTATACTTGACAAAGAAAGATTCTTTTTTGGTGTCAACATGGCAATCAGGCGGAAAATACTTTTTGAAGTTGGTGGTTTTAATCCATGTTTAATTGGAGATGTCTATGTAGGTAACGGCGAATCAGGATTAAATCAAAAATTATGGCAGAAAGGGATGCTTATCGGCTATATTCCCGAAGCGGTGGTTTACCACCATATTCCTCCAGAAAGAATGACTGCGACATATTTCAAACACAGAATGGCAAATGAAGGAGCAAGTGGGATGTACGAAAAATATCATAATCATATTCCTTGTAAGACTTGGCTTATTTTTGAGATTTGTAAATTATTCACTATAAATATCGGTTGGTTTTTGGGTGGTTTATTGTTAAACGGCAGGACAGATAAATATTCATTGAATATTCAGATGGAATCAGCAAGAATAAGGTCGCAAATAAAATATATTTTCAATTTAATAAAAGATGATAAATTCCGTAGATTAGTTTTAAAAAGAGACTGGTTAAATTAATTTTAGATAAGATTAAATTACCTTAATAGATAATATGCTACAGATCGAAGAAATTAAGTCAAAGGGTAAAATTTTAGTTTATATCATTAAAAATGGACAAAAAATTGCTAAAACACATTTTCTTACCCCCCAAAATGCTAATATGCAGGTAGGTTATATTGTTTATCCTGCCAAGAGTGTTATTCCCAGACATTTTCATAAAAAGATCATCCGTCGGTTAGATAGGACAGAAGAAGTACTAGTCGTCAAAAAAGGAAGCGCTTATTTTGATATATATGATGGCAAAAAGCATCTAGTTGCCACGCGTAGGGTGAAAGCTGGGGACATCATGATCATAGTAGGCGGAGGTCACGGTTTTCGGGTTGTAAAAGACTTGATTCTTCTGGAGGTTAAACAGGGTCCTTATACAGGGGTTGACGAAAAGGAAAGGTTTTAAACATGCACATACCCGTAAATCAGCCTATTTTATCCGGCAACGAGAAGAAATACCTTCTTAAATGTATAGAAACCGGATGGATTTCTTCCGAAGGACCATACGTTTCCCAGTTTGAAAGTAAATTTTCCCAAAGGGTAGGCAGAAAATATGGCGTAGCGGTTTCTAGCGGTTCAGCCGCTCTTGAAATAGCGATTGCAGCTTTGGATTTAGGGAAAAATGATGAAGTAATTATGCCAGATTTTACGATTATTTCCTGTGCGTCTTCAATAGTTAGGGCAGGAGCTGAACCAGTTTTAATTGATGCGGATAAAGATACTTGGAATATGGATGTTTCTTTAATTGAGAAGAAAATAACCTCCAAGACAAAAGCTATTATGGTGGTTCATATTTACGGATTACCGGTAGATATGGATCATGTTTTGCGTCTTGCAAAAAAATATTCTCTTAAGGTTATAGAAGACGCTGCGGAAGCGCATGGATTGGAATATAAAGGAAGACCGTGTGGAAGCTTTGGCGACTTAAGCATTTTCAGTTTTTATCCCAATAAATTGGTTACTACTGGTGAGGGCGGGATGGTTGTGACAAACAATAAAGATCTTGCGGAAAGATGCAGGTCTTTTCGTAACTTATGCTTTCAAAAAAAGCGGCGTTTTGTTCATCATGCATTAGGATGGAATTTTCGGATGACTAACATTCAAGCAGCTTTAGGACTGGCTCAGCTTGAAAGGCTTGAGGAATTTATAGACATAAAGAAGAAAATTGGCAAGCGATACACAGAATTATTAAGAGATGTAAAAGGAATCCAATTACCGCTAGCAAGGACGGAGTATGCGGAGAATATTTATTGGGTTTATGGAATAATCTTAAAAGATAAGAGGTTTGCAACGCAAAAAATAAGAGAGAAATTAGCAAAAGTAGGAATAGAAACAAGACCTTTTTTCTGGCCAATGCATTTACAACCTGTTTTTAAAAAAATGGGATTGTTCAAAAATGAAGATTTTCCCATCGCGGAAAATTTGGCAAAACATGGTTTTTATCTTCCCAGCGGTTTAGGCTTAACAGATGAACAGATTAGAAAAATAAGCAGTGCTTTGCAAAAGATATTACAATGAAAACATTTGGTGATTATGCTAAATATTATGATTTACTTTATCGGGATAAGGATTATACCGGTGAAGTAGAATATATCGACAGGTTGATAAAAAAATATGCAAATAATGCAAAAAGCATACTGGATTTAGGTTGTGGGACAGGCAAACATGCTCTCGCTCTTTCAAAAAAAGGATACGTGGTGACAGGTATTGATATTTCAAGAAAAATGCTTGATTCAGCAAAAATTTTGCTTAAGAATTCAGAAAAAAAAGACGTAAATTTTATCCTTGGAGATATTCGGACTATTCGCTTAAACAAAATATATGATGTTGTGACCTCATTGTTTCACGTCGTAAGTTACCTAACTACTAATAGTGATATAGTTAAAGCATTAGAAACAGTCAATTTTCATCTTAAAAAAAACGGTATTTTTATTTTTGACTGCTGGTATGGTCCAGCTGTTCTTACCGATATGCCTAAGAAAAAAACTAAAAAATTTGAAGACGATTCTGTTATCATCAAAAGATTATCCGTACCTAAGTTGTATCCGAATGATAATTTAGTTGACGTAAATTACACAGTGTTTATAAGATACAAGCACAAAAAAGGCAAACATATACAGAGACTTATTGAAACCCATCGTATGAGATATTTATTTAAGCCGGAGATAGAATATTTTTTGCTCAAGACAGGATTTAAGTTGATTTATAGTAAAGCATGGCTTACTGGAAAAAATTTGGGACTTAACAGTTGGGGAGCTTGTTTTATAGCAAGAAAAACATGAAAGTCGGTGTTTATTTAGGAAATAATTCTTCTTATGACGGAGGGGGTTTTACCTTTCAGGAGACTATAGCTGATGCTCTTCTGCAAAGTAAATTTCCTCATGAATTTCATATTTTTCATAGCAATAAAAAAAGTTTAGTTAAGACAGCATATCATCAACTTATAACGGCATCTCAAAAAATATTTTTTTCATTTTTTAATGTCAATCTCAATATCTATAAAGGCGAATTAGAGAAAAAAATACATAAAGAAAAGGTTGATCTAGTTTGGTTTGTTACTCCTGAATTTGATAACGTTACAGTGCCTTTTATGATTACTGTTTGGGATTTACAGCACCGCTTTCAGCCATTTTTTCCAGAGGTTTCCATAGGTTTTGATGGTAAAGAATGGGAACGCAGAGAAAATTATTACAGATCTATTTTGCCGCGCGCGACTTATATTTTAACCGGCACTGAAATAGGAAAAAAAGAACTGATAAAATTTTATGGTATTCCCGAAGAAAGAATAAAGATTTTACCTTTTCCCACCCCAACATTCTTTTTGAAAAAAAATGTTAATAAGAAAATAAAGCTAAAATATAACTTACCCAAAAATTACCTTTTTTATCCTGCTAATTTTTGGCCACATAAAAATCATATTAGTCTTTTATTAGCGTTAAAAATTTTAATTGAAACATACAAACTGGATTTTTCACTAGTTTTTACTGGTTCGGATAAGGGAAATTTAGAATTCATTATGAATGAAGCTAGAAAGTTAGGGATAGTAGAAAAAGTATATTTTTTGGGATTTGTATCCAAAGAGGAATTAAAAGAACTTTATAAAAATGCTTTCGCTTTAGTCTTTCCTAGTTTGTTTGGACCAGATAATCTGCCGCCTCTTGAAGCAATGGCTTGTGGTTGTCCTGTGATAGCCGGAGAAATACCCGGAGCAAAAGAACAATTTGGCAATGATACAGTTTTATTAGTTAATCCTATAAATGAAGAAGAGATAGCAAAAATGGTTAAAGTTTTATTTCGGGATAAAAACTTGAGAAATAAACTAATAGAAAAAGGTTATACAAAGGTTAATCGTTGGACAGCAGAAAGTTACATAAAGGAAATTTGCAAAATTTTAGATGAATTTGAATTTTATAGAAGATGTTGGAGATAAATTTTTAAATGAAAAAACAAACAGATATTTCTTTAATCATTCCTGTTTATAAAAGCCAAGACACTCTTGAAGAATTATACCAAAGGGTCAACAACGTATTTTTAAAAACAGGTTTTGATTATGAAATTATATTTATTGATGATGGAAGCGGTGATAATTCGTGGTTTTTGCTTGAGAAATTTTGTCGAAAAGATAAACGTGTAAAAGCAATACAACTTACCCAGAATTTCGGTCAGCATAACGCGATAATGTGCGGTTTTAGAGAAGCTAAAGGAAAATATATTATTACTATGGACGATGATTTGCAAAATCCTCCCGAGGAGATACCAAAACTAATTAAGAAAATCAACGAAGGCTACGATCTTGTTTACGGCGAATATTGTTACAAACAACATTCTTTATTTCGTAATTTAGGCTCTGCTGTGATCCAGACAGTTTATAAATTTATCTTTAAGGTTTCTGGAAATTTAACTTCATTTAGGATAATAAGGCGCGAGGTTGTTAAAGATATTTTAGAATATCAGCGAAATTATACTTTTATCGACGGACTTCTTGCTTGGCAGACAAAAAATATAGGCTATGTTTTTGTAAGTCATGATAAAAGACGGACAGGAAATTCTGGTTATACACTTAAAAAACTTATCCAATTATCTATAAATATGCTTACCAATTTTTCTATTTTTCCCTTACAACTCGCTTCGATTATTGGCTTCGTATTGTCATTTTTTGGTATCGGGATAGGTTGCTATTTCATTCTTAAAAAAATATTATTTGGTATTCCAGTAACTGGTTTTGCCAGTATTATTGCTTCAATTACAGTATTTTCTGGAGCACAACTTATTACTATAGGGATTATAGGCGAGTATATAGGTAGAATTCATATGAATCTTAACAATAAACCTCAATACCGGATAAGAAAAATATTAAATAATTCACGATGATTACCTTTCTTAAATGGGATTCGCGTTTTTTCAGAAAAAAAATCATCAGGATAGCTATTGGGAAAACTGACACAAAAGAAAAGCTGGATCAGATGATTCAGATATTCTACCGAAAGAATTATGACTGCGCTTATCTTATACTACCCAAAGAAAGAAAAGATTTGCTTAAATATTGCAAAGAAAAAAAATTCTTTTTGTCAGATAAAAAACTTCTTATGAGAAAACATACGAATAGCTTCGTCATGGAAAATTATATTCATATGGAAGAAAATTATTCATTAAAAGAACGAGATTTTTTAATAAATTTAATTCACCAGTTAGCAGAAAAAAGTCGTTTTTATAAAGATCCAAATTTTAGACCCTATGCTTATAGTCTCTATGAGAAGTGGCTATTTAGATCAATGAAGAATTCTGATTATAAATATTTTTTTACAAGGATGAATAATAAACCTGTCGGTTTTATCGCGTTAAAATTAAAAAGTAATAATTGTTATATAGATTTATTTATAGTTGATGAAAATTATCGGAAAAAAGGAATTGGTAGGGCGCTTCTTGAAACCGCTGACACTTGGGCAAAAAATAAGGGATATGATACTATGTTTGTAGTTACTCAAGCTGATAATGAAGTGGCAGTTAAAGTATATAAAAAATATGGATTCAAAAGAGAAAAAATAGATTATGTTTTTCACATATGGCGAAAATAAAAATTCCCTTTAATCAACCTGTTTTTGCCGGTAACGAATTAAAATATATAAAAGAAGCGGTTAAATCAGGTAAAATTTCCGGTGATGGTATTTTTGCCAAGAGATGTACAGACTATATTACGAAGAAATTTAATGCCCTAAGAGTTTTTTTAACGCCATCTGGCACAGCTGCTTTGGATCTTTCGGCTTTATTACTAAATCTTTTACCCCAAGATGAAATTATTTTACCTTCTTTTACTTTTACCTCTACAGTTAATGCTTTTGTAATGTTTGGCGGCAGACCAAAATTTGTTGATATAAGATCGGATACGCTTAATATTGATGAGACGAAAATAGAAAGGCTTATAAATAAAAAGACAAAAGCAATATGTTGTGTACATTATGCCGGAGTAGCCTGTGAAATGGATGAATTAAAAAGAATTGCTAAAAAAAATAACCTTTTTTTGATAGAAGATGCAGCTCAAGGAATTAATGCAAAATATAAAAATAAATATTTAGGCACAATTGGAGATTTCGGCATTTATTCTTTTCATGAAACGAAAAATATAAATTGTGGAGAAGGCGGGGCTTTGATGATCAATAATCAAAGATTTATTAAAAGAGCAGAGATTATTAGGGAAAAAGGAACCAACAGAACACAGTTTTTTCGTGGCGAGGTTGATAAATATACTTGGTTAGATATAGGTTCATCTTATTTATTATCGGAAATACTTGCCGCTTATTTATATGCACAATTGGAAAAAATGGATGAAATTACAGAGAATAGAAGAAAAATTTATGATTTTTACAAAAAAAGTTTTAAAGATTTAGAAAAAAGAGGAGTATTAAGATTGCCGATTATTCCTAAATACTGCCGAGCAAACGGTCACATATTTTATTTATTATTTGACAATCAGAAAACACGCGATCGGGTAAAAGAGAAACTTAAAAAAGCAGGGATACTGGCGGTATTTCACTATTTACCTTTACATACTTCTCCTATGGGTAAAAAATTTGGTTATAAAAAGGGTGATTTGCCAGTTACAGAAAATATAACCGGACGGCTTTTAAGATTGCCTTTATATAATGATATATCGATGAAAGAATTAGATTATGTTCAAAAGACGGTCAAAAAAGTATTATAGATAGACTTAAAACACATGGAGTCATTTAGCGTAAATTTTTTCTGTCATATATTTTCCAAATCAGTCGGTTAATAAGTTTGCAGAGTGTAAATTCAAAAAGGTTAGTGTATCTTTTTTGGACAAACTCGCGATTTTTTCTGGTGGTTTCGCGATTTTTTACTCCTGAAGATTGAGCAGAAGAATGAATGCGATAGTTTGAAATAATCCTATCAAAAAACTTCCAACGTGTTTTTTTCCCGATTCTAAGCCAAAATTCTGTGTCCATTTCTGAGGAAAGATTTTCGTCAAAATAACCGTATTTTTCAAAGACATTTTTTCTTATAAAGACTGATTGATGAGGGATATAATTTATATATTTTAATAGATGGTAAAAGTTAATTTGGAATAGTTTTTTCGTCGGAAAAATTCCTATAGGTTTCCCTTCTTCTTCAATAGAATTTATTTTGCCGTATATCCAATCAAGCTTTTCATTTTTTTCCAAAAAAAGATTTACATCTCTTAGAACATTTTTATCATGAAATAGATCGTCAGCATGGAGATGAATCAAAAAATCTCCCTGCGCTTTTCTACTACCGTAGTTCATCGCTGCCGAAATTCCTGCCGGTTTCTGCTGAAATAAGCGAATAGGAAGACTAGAAGAATATTTTTTTATTATTTTTATTGAATTATCGGTTGAATAACCATCAATAACGATTAGTTCAAAATTACGGAATTGCTGACAGGCAATAGAGGAGAGACAGTCATTTATATATTTTTCACCGTTTAATACACATGTGATAACGCTGATTTTCATGCAATTAAAGTATAGCAAATACTTAATTTTTTCAGTAAAATCCAAATTAAATGGGAAGATTGCTAATTTTTGTGCTTTTTAATGCCATTTTGTGGTCTTTAATTGTTCCTATTTGGCATTTTCCTGACGAGCAGGCTCATTTTGGACAAATAGCATTTATGGTAGAAATGGGTAGGAGTCCAAATATTAACGACAATCAAGATTTAACAGAAGAAATTTATATTTCTGAACAACTCTTGGGAACTTTTCGTGACAAGATGGGAAATAATAAATTTACATTTCATCCAGAATATCGTATCGAATATTCAAATACTCTGATAGGTAAATATGAGGCAAGTATTGCGGCTTTGGCAAGGACAACAGCAAAGAAAAATTTTGTTTATCGTGAAGCGACAAGGTATCCTGTTCTTTATTATTTGCCTGCCAGTTTTTTATATAAATTATTTTATAATACTGATTTGTTTATAAGAATATTTATTATCAGATTCTGGTCAGTCTCTCTTTTTGTAATGGGTATTTTTTTTGTATATAAAATTGGAGAACTTATTTTTTTCAAAGATAAAATTAGCACCTTAATTATGCCCGTTCTAGTGGGATTTCAGCCGATGATGATTTTTGCCAACGTAGGGGTGAATAGTGATGCTTTGGGAAATCTTCTTTTTACAATTTTTATATTTTTCTGTACAAAATTAATTTTGACAGGATTTAAAATCAGAGAAGTAATATTTTTATTTATTATCACCATATTTTCGATTTATACTAAACCACAATTTATAGTAATCATACCTATTTTATTAGTTTTAGCGATATTTATTTTTATTCGTGATTTTGCAAGAAAAAATGTTATAGCAGTTTTTTTATTTTTAGTATTTATTACATTATTTTTTATGTATTTAGTGGTAAAACCTCTTAGAAGTTACACTTCTCTAGTCTTATTTTTTTTTGAAAATTTTAATCTTTTGAGTTTGGTTAAATTTTCTTGGGAATACACAATTCCGCATACGATTCGTGAAGTTTTACCATGGTATTGGGGAATATATAATTGGCTTGGCGTAACTTATCCGCGATTGGTTCATAAAGTAATAAACAGAATCATTTTATTATCATTGATAGGATTTTTCTTGTCAATTTATAAATTATTCAAAAAGAAAATGTGGAAGGACAGAAGAGTCCAAGCGGTAATGTTTTTAACATTTATTTCATTATTGTATTTCATCGCAATTTCCTTTTATGATTGGATGTCGTGGTACATGCAAAAATATCAGTTAGGAGTACAAGGTCGATATTTTTTTCCGTTAATATCAGTTCACATGTTATTGCTGCTTTTAGGTTGGAAAGCTTTATTTCCACAAAAATGGCACTTAAAATTATGGGGAACTTTATTACTGGGATTTCTTATGATTTTTCTTAACCTTTACGGGCTTTATACAGTAGCAAAAACTTATTATGATGTTTCTTCTTTTTCGACTTTTATCATTCAAGCGAGTCAATATAAACCATGGTTTGCGAAAGGTAACTTTTTAATTTTTTGGTTGATTTTATGTTTATTATTTATAATTGCCGTCTTTACCAATCTAATATATGTTAGTTGGCGATCAATGACTAAAAATAAATAATTATGTTGATTGTTGATGAAAAATAAAACATTAGTGATAATTACTTGGTTTTTATTTATTGTGCTTGTTTATACAAGATTAGCCGTGCGCGATCTTAATCCATTATGGATAGATGAAATAAATGAGATAAGTCACCTTCGATCTTTTTCTTATCTTTTATACGAATATCTGCCGAGCATTCCAGGTGGAGTATTTAGTCATTACATCATTATATTGCCGATAAATATGCTTTTTCCAGGTAATAAATTTATGCTTAGTCTTCCAGGTTTTATAAGTTGTCTTTTAGTTTTTATATTAATTCCAAAAACTATCTCTAGCTTTCACATTACGAGTAAAAAAGAAACAGAAATAGCGTCTTTTTTTGCCCGATTAGCTTTTGTTTTTGATCCTCGGTTAACATATCAGGCGATAGAGATACGTCCTTATTCTTTACTGCCTTTATTATGGATAATATCGGTAATTTTAATCTCTAAAATAATTTCTTTTGATAGGCAATCGGCAAAAATGAAAAATATTATTTTATTATCGCTTGTCACAATGTTTTTGTGGCTGTGGCATATTTACGGATTTATAATGTCTATATTTATTTATTTATTTTTTATTTTAAAATCAAAAATAGATAAGAATATCCTTAAACACCATCGTAAATCTTTAGTGATAATTTTAATAAGTTTATTGAGTTTTATTCCGATCTGGATATATTTTACCAGAGGGTCAACTAATTCAAATCTAAATACATTTGAATTTTTAGAAAAGTATGTGAGATTTATAAATACCGTACTAAATCAGGGATACATAAAAGGAATTACATGGCAAAATTATTTTTATTTGCTGATGATATTCTCTTTTTTTTGTTTAGTTTTTTTTAACACTATTTATAAAGTCAGTCGTTACCTTCATTATTTTTATAAAATGCTCTTTTTTTTAGTGATTGCTCCGATAGTTGTAATATTTTTGCTTGATTTTATTGGAGAATATTGGTTTTTATACAGGCAGTTTGCTTGGGTAAATTTGCCATTTTATATAGCTATAGGAATACTTTTTAGTGGTTTATTTAAAAAAAGAAAAATAGCTTAACATTATGTTCAAGCATATTTTTGAAAGAAAAAATAAGATTAAAATATCTTTATTTTTTATACTGCTAATAGCTTTTATTTTTAGGTTTTACAAAATAGATGAATGGCTTTTTTTTGGAATGGATCAAGAGTATGAAGCTTTAATAATAAAAAATATTCTTACAGGTCGACACTTTCCTTTAATTGGCGTTAACGCTTCTGATACAGGATTTTATCTTGGACCATTTTTTATTTATGCCGCTTCCTTACCTTATGCTTTATTTTCCGGGAATCCGATAGGAGGAGCGTTATTTGCCTCTCTTCTTGGTGTTTTAACCTGTTATTTTGTTTTTCTAATCGGAAAAAAGATATTTAATGAACGTATAGGATTATTAGCCATGTTTTTCTATGCTGGATCTTTTTTAATTTCTTTCTATGACAGAAGATTTTGGAATCCTACTCCTATTCCTTTATTTTCTCTCTTTATTGGTTATATTTTATATCAACTTGCAAAAGATAAAGTTAAATATTTACCTTGGTTATCTTTTGCTTTTGGATTGGCTGTTCAATGCCACTTGTCGATACTTATTTTCCTGCCGCTTATAGTTTTCATCCTATGGAAAAAGCACCATTTAATACACAAAAGATTATTTCTTTTTTTCTTGGCCATTTTTATTTTTTTGCAATTACCGATTTTGATTTTTGATCTGAGGCATAACTTCATAAACAGTAGAGCAGTAGTTAATCTTTTAATTGCTAGGAATCAGGAAAATAAGACTTATTCCAGCTTACACGAAAGAAGTAGTATCTTTTTCTCAGCTGTGGGGCGAGTTTTCTGGATGCCGTTTAATCCTGATCTTTTTTTGGAGTCAGGACAATGTAAAGAATTAGAGAGATATAGAAAAAATGCACTTTTTGAAGGTTTAATTTTAATATCAGTTTTTATTGCAATTTTTTTTTGGTGGTATAAAGAAAAGAAAAAACAACATTTTAATTTAAACAGATTTGAAAAAAGTATTGATTTATCATTAAAAATAATCATTTTTTTGTTTTTTATTACCCTGTTTTTTGTAATTTTCTATAATAGACAAATATTTGAATATTACTTTCTTTATTTGTTTCCTTGGATATGTTTTATACTGGGATGGGTGGTTGATTTTATTTGGAAGAAGGGACATGGAAATCTAGTTGTTATTCCAGTCTTAATATTGTTTTTAGTGCTAAATTTGTTAACCTTGTTTACCGCAAAGTTCAGTTACTCCTATAGAGAAAAGTTAACGATAATAAATTTAGTAAAAGAAATGATAGGAGATAAAAATTATAAACTTGAGGTTTTAGGCGAATGCACAAGATACGGCGGTTATAGATATTTGTTTGAATACTATGTAGGGAAGCCGGTATCGAGCTATATGGACAGTTATTTTGACTGGCTTTATAAAGACGATTTAAATAAAAAGAAACCATCATATATAGTGTTGCTTTCGATAATTGATCCTAGAGGAAAAAAAGAGAATATAGCTAAATGGGAATCTGTTAAATTAACTTATCTTAAAGAACATAGGATAAAGGAGCAAAGAAATATAGGGAACATTAAGATATTTATCCTTTCGCCATGAAAAGATTAAAGATAATTTTCAAAGAAAAAGCAATTCCTTTTATGTTTTCTCGTACAGCTAAAAATACATATATTGTGCTTTTTGGTAATTCGTTGGCCATGATTTTAGCTTTCTTTTATACGGTTTTGTTAGTAAGGGTTCTTACACTTTCTGATTTTGGTTATTATTCTGCACTCTTTTCTTTTTTGCTTTTAGTTGTTGATATCGCTGATTTGGGTATTGGTAGTTCTTTAGCTCGTTTTTTGCCTCCGCTTAAAAAAGAATATCCTAAAATGCTTAGCTTTTTAAAATCAGCTTTTATAATTCAGATTATAGCAGTTTTAATTATTGTTTTTTTTATTTTCATTACAGCTTCTTTTATATCAAATATCATATTTCACAGCTTTGATAAAACAATCTACATTAAAATAATGTGTTTAGGTATTTTTGGTTCTGCTTTATCAAATTTTTTTATCTATGCTCTCTCTGCTAAAGAAAAATTTATAAGATCGTCAATTGTTACCCTAACTATTGCTTCTACTAGGTTTATTTTTTTATTGCCGCTTATATATTTTTCAGTTGTTTATCTCCTATCAGTAGTTTGGGCCCAGGTTTTAAGCTTTATTGTTTCTGCTGTTTTAGCTTTTTATTTAGTTAACACAAAATTTATTTTCGCAAAAAGAATAAAGGGTGATATTAAAAATTTATTGCATTTCGCATCATTTCTAGGTATAGCCAGAAGTATAACTACTATTTCTGGAAGACTTGATGTTATTATGCTTATGGCTCTTACAGATTCTGTAAGGACTGGTATTTATTCTACAGCTTCTAGAGTAGTTTCCCTTTATCCGCTGTTTACCGCAAGTTTTTTGACGGTGGTTGGACCAAGGATTTCTACCTTAAAGGACTATAAATTTGTAAAAAAATACCTTCTGAAGATTATTTTAGGCACACTAGCTTTAATCTTTTCAATTATTATCTTTATAATAATCGCAAAGCCTTTTATGTTGATACTTTTTGGAGTCAAATCAGCAGAAGCGATTCCTGTATTAATGCTTTTACTTATAAGCATGATTTTTTTTACTGGTTCAATTCCTGCGGTAGCTTTAGCGCTTTATTACCTAAAAAAGCCATTTATTCTTACAATCAATAGTTTTTTACAGCTTGTTGTGGTAATTTGCGGCAACTTCTTTTTTATTCCACGTTTTGGTAAATTAGGACCGGCTTATTCTTTAATAATCGCGTACGGCCTAAGTTTTTTTGTTACCACAGCTATGAGTATCTATTTTTTTAAGAAAAGCAAAAAAGTGATTAAGAAAGATAAATTTGATACAATCACCTCGATTGAAACCTTATGAAGATAATTTCTATAGTAATACCTGTATATAACGAGGAAAAAAATCTTATCTTTTTATATGAGGAATTAAAAAAAAGTCTTATCGACAAATTTTCTTCTATCGAATTGATATTTGTCGATGATGGTTCTACTGACCAGAGCTTAAATATTTTAAAAAAATTAAATAAAAAAGATAAAAGAATAAAAATAATAGAATTTACAAAAAATTTTGGTCAGACGGCTGCTTTCGATGCTGGTATAAAAAAAGCAAAAGGTCAAATAATAGTGACGCTAGACGCTGATTTGCAAAATGATCCTGAAGATATTCCAAAACTTTTAAGTGAACTTGATAAAGGTTTTGATGTTGTTTGCGGTTGGAGAGTTGTTCGGCAGGATAAATTTGAAAAAAGGATGTTTTCTTTTTTTGCTAACTTATTAAGAAGAAAATTAACAGGCGAAAAAATTCATGATTCAGGTTGTTCTTTGAGAGTGTATAAGAAACATGTATTTGACGGTGTCGATCTTTATGGTGAAATGCACAGATTTATTCCAGCAATACTTAGTCTTAAAGGATATAAGATAGGAGAAATAATGGTAAAACATCGTAAAAGAAAATACGGAAAGAGCAAATATGGATTTCTACGTTTACCAAAAGGTTTATTTGACCTTATTTTTATAGTATTTTTACTTCGTTTTTCGGCAAAACCTCTACATATTTTTGGAGGTATTGGTAGTTTTACCTTCTTTATCGGTTTTATGATTGGTTTATATTTGACGATTATTAAGTTATTTTTTAACGCAACACTTTCAAATAGACCGCTTCTTATTCTTTCTGTGCTTCTTATGGTTTTGGGGGCGCAGTTTTTTATTTTTGGAATACTGGCAGAAATTCTTATACGTATTTATTTTAAGAGTCATTCTCTTACCCCATATACGATCCGTAGAGAATTAATATGATACTAGTAACAGGTTGTGCCGGCTTTATCGGATCACATTTATGTGAATCTTTGCTTAGAGATGGAATTAAAGTTATCGGTATTGATAATTTTGATAGTTATTATGACCGACGGATCAAAGAAGCAAATTTAGCTATACTTCAAAGCTTCAATAAATTCAATTTTCATAAATTAGATATTCTTGATAAAGAAAACATGAGTAAGTTATTTGTTAAATATCGTTTTTCTAAAGTGGTGCATCTAGCGGCACGTCCCGGAGTATCTGCCTCTTTGAATTGCCCATTGATTTATGAGCGTATCAATATACATGGCACTTTGGTGATTCTAGAGTTGATAAAAAATAGAGACAAAACTCAATTTATTTTTGGCTCTTCGAGTTCCGTATATGGAGCCACAAAAAAAATACCATTTTCAGAGATTGATTCTACCGATTTACAAATTTCACCTTATGGAGCAAGTAAAAAAGCGGCAGAAATATATTGTCAACTTTATCACAAACTTTACGGTATTCCGGTGACAATTCTTCGGTTTTTTACTGTCTATGGTCCAAGGGTAAGACCAGATATGGCAATTTCTAAATTCATAAAAGCAATTAAAAAGGGAGAAGAAATAATTCTTTACAATAATGGAAATATTGAACGTGATTATACATATATTGATGATATAATTTCGGGTATAAAAAGAGCTATGGATAGAAGATTATCTTTTGAAATTATTAATTTAGGTGGTTCAAAACCTGTTAAAATGATAAAAATTGTTAATTTGCTAGAGAATTATCTTTATAAAAAAGCAAAAATAAAGACAGCGACGCTTCCTTCTAGTGAAATGCTTAGAACATGGGCGGATATCAAAAAAGCAAAAAAAATGCTTTCTTGGGAGCCAAAAACTTCAATCGAGATAGGTATCCAGAAATTAATTGAGTCAGAAAAATTATCAGCGTTAAAATAGAAATTAGATTGGCTAAAGTAATTAATATTGGTTCATGATATTCTACTTTGATTTCAAATTTGCCTTCCGGCAGATCTAAAATTATGCCAGTAGTTTTTTCGAAATTTTCTGTTTTTTTACCATTTATAGTTACTTGCCAGCCGGGAAAATATAATCTTTTAATTAGAAGTTTTCCCTTTGTTTGCATATTAACCCAAGTTTTACTTTGATAGTCATTTCTTTCTTGTTGGATAATATTTCCTTTACCATTAATAATCGTAAAATCTAAATACTCGGTTCTTTTTTTATCTTCCTTTGGAATATTTTCTAATATAAAATATTTCGGAAATAATACTCCTCCTACGTCATAAGTATCTTTGTATGTTATCAACTCTTCTAAATAGATTTCTTTATTTTGTACACTAAGATGATTTCTATTAGCGATGATAGACATAATTATTAGAATTGCTCCAATGATGTAGTATTTTTGTCTTTTTAATTTAGATAAAAGAAATGCTGAAAGCACCGCAGCTACAGTCATAGGTATAAACAGAAGTCTGAAGGGAAATTGTAAATTGATAATAAAAGGCAGATTAAACCAAAACCATTTTGAGACCGGTTGAGTAAAGAAAATAGAAATCCAAAACAGAAATAACCAGAAAATTAAAAGCTGATCAACGTTTTTTTTCTTAATTATTAGATAAAATAAATAAAGATTTGCAGATAAAATTATCATTAATTGAGTTATTCCTATTTGATAAGACATAATTAATGTTTCGCCGTTAAAAACTGATCCTCCTTCCCATTTTGATCTTATGAGTGACATTAAAGGAAGAAAGCGTATAGTAGATCTAGTAGTAAGAAGAGAACTATATACTAAAGCAGGTAACCAGTAGAAAGCAGAAAGGAGGAATCCTCCAAGCAGTATGAAAAGTTGATTAGTTAATGTTAGAAGGTTTCTTTTAAGAGAATATTGAATAATAATATAACAAAGGAAAATAACAGAAGCTACGACAGAAAGACTTTGGTGTGAATATATTAAAAGAGCAAAAAAAAATGATCCGAAAATAATTCTTTTTTTAGATTGAACGCTATCTATAAAGTAAAAAATAAATGGTAGAAAAGCGAAGAAGAAAAGTTCACCCAAAGCATTTCTTATAAAAGAATTTAAAAATCTGTAGGGAGCAAAAAGGTAAATAACGGTTGAACAAAAAGCAATAAACTCACTATATTTTAATCTTATCCATAGAAAAAAACCTATTACAGATAAGAAAGCTGGCAAAATGAGTAGAATTTTAAAAACAGTTTGATAATTTACTCCGGCCAAATGAAGCAAAGCTCCAATATAGTAAGGGATACCCCAACTATAAGTAAATACAGGAGAGCCATAACCATAGGTGGCATTTGGCAAAAAACGCGGAAGGATAATACCATTTTTTATTGATTCTTCTAAAATATATATTTTTTGAAAATGTATATAAAAATCATGACCATCAACAAAATTGACAGAGAAAATTTTATAGAAGGGTAAAATGGAGAGAATAATTAATAAAACATATTTAATCATAGGTATTTATCCTATAAATATAGTACTTACTATTATTATAGGATACTGGAAAGTCAGTTTCTAATTTACTATTAGAAAAAACGTAATTGATTTGATACTGATGCGATAGTTGAGATAAAAGTTGATCATCGCCTTTAAGCTCTACGAGAGTGTCCATCCGTTTTTTCCATTCCAAGGCATAATTTCTATCAAATAATGATAAAGAACCGTCTTTTCTGGAAACATAGATATTTCTTAAACAAGATAATCTTAAAGGAGTACTCATATCGCTGAATGGTTCTGTAATAAATATATCATTGATAGAAGTATTTGTTTTTATCCAATTACATGCATCCATAAATAATTTATCATCATAATAATCTGGTACAATTTTAAAATTGGGAATTTTTAATACGGTAGTCATTATCAATAAAGAAAGGAAGACAGGCTTTAGCAAATATTGGTATTTTTTAAAATAGTTATATTTTTTATTTATTAGATATACAATAATTATTATTAAAGTAACTAGCGGAATAAGTTGTAACAATCTTATTAGTAATATTTTAGATAAAACAAAAGAAAATAAGATAGTTAGTAATAACGCGATGGAATTTTTTGGTAATTTTAACCAGAAGTAAATAAAACCAGGCAAGAATAAAAGGAAGAGCGATTCTTTTATCGGCAGGGGATAGATAAAATTTTCTTTAAATATAAATGAGCTTATAATGCCGATTGAAAAAAAGTTTTCTAAAAAAAGATTAGGGTTTTGCTTTATTCGTTTAAAAATGAAATAGGAAAAAAATAGGACACTCGTGATTTTCCACAAAGAAATAATTCTTATTATTTGCAGCTGAGTGTAAAAATACATCCTGAACCATTCTACGGCGATAAAATAAAATAGTAAGAATAATAATGGAGTAAAAATTAGAGTGTAGAAATACAGTTTCTTTGTTTTTTCAGGAAATAATACTTTTGCTTCTTTCACGAGAACAAAGAAGAGGATTGTTGTTCCCAAAAGCACCAATAACTGATAATTCCAAGCCGTTATAAAATAATAAGGATTTTTCAAACGAATGATGCTTTCCCAGAAAGGATCTATCGAGCCGAAAACCAAAAAATTAAATTTTAGAAGATTGACTCTGTTTATTAATAGAATGAAGAAAAGAAAAATTAATGACAAAAATAAGATTTTTAGAGATAAGCACTTGATTTGTTTTAGAGAAGGATAGATTTTGACGACAAAAAATATCACAAACGGTGGAGATAATATCGGATAAATTAGTATTCCTAATATTAAAGACATAAACGCTATTAATCTAGAATTAATTAAAATTGTGGCTAGAAATAACAGATATAAGGATAGACCTATTAACCTAGGGACTAAGACCGTTTCCATCGTTGTGTAAGGATAGCCATATACATTAAATCCAGATATAAAAATAATAGTAATTATGAAACTGAAGGTCTTATTGGAAGAAAAATAAAGAGCAATTTTATAGATAGAGTAAAATATATAAATCTGGTTACTAAAGAGAGAATAAACAAACTATAGATAAGATTGTTATTGAAGATTTTGTTTGTTAGAGCGATAAGTTCGTCAAAAAACAGATAGTTCATCTCGTTAAAGCTTATTAGCATATCTTTCGTAAACAAAAGAGGATTTTGGGTGTGTAAAACTTGTGGAATATATATGGCTTGATCACCGGTAAAGACTTTATAGCCAGGGGCAACGATAAGAGAAAATAAAGTTATGATAAGAATTGCAAAAAAAGTATACATGACTTTATTTGATTTTGTATACACGAAAGCGGTTATTGTAGATTTTGTTAAACAATGGGTAGTCGACTTCACTAATAAAGTAATTAAATTTATATTTATTGGCTAAATTTTTTATATCCTCACTACTTAAAGTGCGATATCCTGCAATAATCTGGTTTTCCTTTATGTTTTTGTAATTACAATTTTTTATATTTCCGATATCACACATTCTTTCCGCCCATTCCAACATGGCTTTTTCTTGAAACGGAAAGGCTTTCCAGTCAGCCACGATAGCCCGGTTGGCTACAAGTCTAAAACTTTCGAATTCCGGAGGGACAAGGAAGACTGCTTCTTTGGGAGTGTTTTCTTTCACCCACTGGCCAACCATCGTTATTTCCGATGGATAAAGATAAAATGAGGAGAAATTAAATTTGTAGTGAAACCTTGAAAAGGTAAAAAACAAGATTAAAAATAACAAGAATATTTTCCGGGGGATTAATTTGTAGAATGTTAATACACAAACTCCTAAAATAACTAAAATTGTTTTTAGCTTGCCGAATGAAGAGAAGAAATTGATATCTGTCAGAAAGATCGGAATTAAAAGCAAAAAAGGAGAAAATTTCTTTTCCGAAACCAAATAAAATGCGCCGCCGAAAACCACAATAGCTGTTATCCAATATATATAAATAGTTAATCTAAACGGTTGTAAGACGACAAACTCGTAGAAAGGGATGATTTCAGTCGCGATAAAACCCAGAAAACAGAAGATAACAATAAAGGTTACCGACAAAAAGAAAAATTTGCTTAGATTTTTATGGATAATTTTTTTTAGAAGACGGCTAAATATAAGTAATAAAACAAGAGAAAAAAGAAAGTAAAAATAGGAAGATAGAGGAAAAACGGAGGCAAGATAGTGATGGGGATTACGCATAAAAGCAAGAATTGCAATTTTTATAGAGTTGTCTATTTGCGTTTTTAAGCCATTAGAAAAATAAAGATAAATTGCTGGCAGAGTCAACAATAAGTATGGCATCAAGCCTTTCTTTATAATTATAGAAACTTTTTGTTTTGAGAAGACTGTTGAGATGAGGTAAATAGAGAAAAAAATAAAGGCGGATTCAAAACCAATAAGGGGATGCAGATATGACGTTAATGAGAATAAAAAAGCGCTCGATAAGTATTTTTTTTCAAGCAGAAAAACTATTGCTAAAAGACTAAGTCCTAATGGTAATTGCGGTGCGGAAAAATCTTGAGTGATTAACATATTTCCGCCTAAAGATATTGTTGCGCCAAAGATAATACAAATAGTAGTGGTTAAAGCCGTATATTTACGTTTGAAAATTAGATAAGTTAATCTATATGTAGCCATGATTATTAAAAAAATATATAGGAGATAATGAAGAAAAAAAATTAAAGGAAGGGAAAATATTTTTGCAATTTGCGCCAGATACCAAGCAAAAATTGTTCTTGGGCCAAATGCTTTGTTTCCTGTGACATACCAGTCATTTATAAGATAGTTGTAATCCATAAAGGAAAGGATTATTGGAATCTGGGTAAATTGATTGGTAGTGACGAAGGAATATTTATAGAGGAAAGGAAAAACAATGGTCAAAATAACCAAAATTATTGTCATGTCTGAATTTTATACCATAAGTTGCTATAATTCGAGTATATATTATCGTAAAAATCGAAATATGGGTTTGTAAAATTAAGATAATGAAAAAGAAGATAATTGTATTCATAATTGCCGTTATATTGTCTTTATTGTTTGGAGAAATATTGGTTCGTAAATTTTCAAAAACAGGATATTTAACGCCAGAAATACTGAGAAATTTATCACTTCAGTATGAAGGTTCAATTTTTTCAAGAACAGTTTTCCCCAGAAGAATTCAGGATATAAAAGGTGGGAATGGTGCGGATTTACACATAAATTCACAAGGTTATCGAGGTGGTGAGTTTACGGTTAATAAACCAGAAGGAAAAATAAGAATAATATTTTATGGAGGATCATCAGTCTTTGACATTAACGCTACAGAGGGAGAAGATTGGCCTCATCTTACAGAGAAAATGCTTCATGATCAAGGCTTTTCAAATATAGAAGTAATTAATGCTGGTATTCCATCCCACGCTTCATTTGATTCGGTAGGAAGATTATTTTCTGAAGGTCACATATTTAATCCTGATTATGTGGTTTTGTACAATGCTTGGAATGATATTAAATATTTCCGGACAGATGAGCCTCTTCTTCGCTTTTTTAAACCTTATCAAGAATCTTCTGATCCTCTTTTAAATTATCAAAATTATCTAGATAAGTTTTTATGCGAACATTTTCAAACTTATGTTCGCTTTCGGACAAAATATTATCTCTGGCGGTTTCCGAGAGGCGATCAAGGAATTGAAACAGATAATATTCTCTTAGATGAGATTAAAAATTCGAAACTAAAACAATATAAACTGAATATAGAAATGTTTGTAGATTTGGCTAGAAATATCAAGGCTACTCCAATTTTGATGACACAGGCGCGTTTGGTCACTAAACAGATTAATGAAAATCAGGAAAAAAAGATACATTATCGTTCGGCTAAATTGACACACGAGACAATTTATGAAGCTTTTAAAAAAACCGATGAAATTATCAAAGAGGTAGCTAAGGAAAAAAACGTCAAGTTAATAGATGCCTCACTTGCTCTTACTGGTAAAGATGAATTTTTTACGGATGAGGTGCACACTACGGAGAAAGGGTCAAAAGCTCTAGCTTATTTAGTAGCTTCCGAATTTTCTAATATTTTAAAAAGTAAATAGAAAATTTATGTTAGAAAAATTAATACATAAAAGTTTAAACCTTATTTTTTCCCAAACAGCGAAAGATACCTATCTAATCTTTGGGGCAAATGTTTTTACCTCTTTTCTTGCTTTCATTTATACAATTTTTTTAGCAAGAGTTTTTAGTCCCTCCGATCTTGGCATATTTTCCGCTGTATATGCTTTTATTTTGCTTATTTCGGATATTTCCGATATAGGAATAGGCGCTTCTCTTTCTAGATTTTTGCCTCCTTTATACAATAGCAGTAAAGAAAAAGAAGCTACCTCTTTTATAAAGACAGCTTTTTTATTTCAGATAAAAGTTGCCTTTTTTATTTTTGTTTTAGTAATGATTTTTTCTACATTTTTAGCCCAACATATACTAAGAGAAGATTCTTACAGTTATTTATTCAAAGTGGCAGCATTTGGGATTTTTGGAACTATTCTGATGGTATTTGCTACTTATACATTATCTGCTCAAAAAAAATTTAAAAAAGTAGCTTTGATAAATTCATCTTCTACAATAAGTAAATTATTCTTTATCTTAATTTTTTATGTATTGGGATATTTAAATATTTTTTGGACAACAGTAACTTTTGCTTTTTCTTCTTATCTGGCGTATTTTCTCTCTTTATTTTTTATACCCCTTAAATTTCTTAAAGAAAAGGAGGAAAAAGGTAGTCTGAAAAAACTTCTTTCCTACTCAATTTTTCTAGGACTATCTAAGGTTTTTTCCGCAGTTTCTGGTAGACTTGATGCTTTAATGTTGATTCCACTTTCTTCTGCATTTGAAGCAGGTATATACTCTGCGGCATTTAAAATAATTTATCTTTATATATTACTTGCTGGAAGTTTTAGTATGGTAGTAGCTCCAAGATTATCAAGTTTTTCTTCATATACCGAAGCGGTTAATTATCTTAAAAAAATAATATTAGTTGTTCTGGTGATTCTTTTTAGTATGGTAATAATGTATTTTATCGCTCCTTGGTTTGTGATTTTTGTATTAACGGATAAATATACTTTGTCCGTTACCGTATTTAGGGCGCTTTTGATCCCAATGGCATTTTTTACCATGACGATACCTCCGGTAAATTTTTTACTCTATACATTGAAAAAACCACAAGTTTCTACTTTTAATACTTTTATTCAGCTTTTGGTTATTTTCATAGGCAACAGTTTATTTATACCAGTTTATGGTCGTTTTGGGCCGGTGGTTAGCTTAACAATTGCTTATTTATTTACCTTTTTGAGTGCTACTTTTTTTGCTTTTTATTTTTATAAAACAAGACTAAATGTTTAAAAATATCACAGGTCATATGCTGGTTAAAAATGAAGACAGATTTGTCTGGTATGCTATTTCTTCGGTATTACCATATGTAGAAAAGCTTTTGATTTTTGATACAGGTTCTATTGATAATACGGTTTATATTATTAAATCTTTTAAAAGCAAAAAAATAATCTTTAAAGAAAAGGGTAATGTAGATGCAGAGGAATTAGTAAAATTAAGACAACAGCAGATTGAGATGACTAAAACAGATTGGATCTGGATAATTGATGGAGATGAAGTATATCCAAAAAAAACTGCAGAAGAAGCAATAAAACTCACAAAAAATAAATCTTTATATGGCATTATAATTCACCGTTTTGACCTTTTAGGTGATATATATCATTTTCAAAATGAAAAGGTGGGTTATTACAATCAATTTGGAAAATTAGGACATTATGTATTGCGTCTCATAAATAAAGGAGCATTAGGAAGCTTAAAGGTTATCGGTAATTATCCTAATGAATATTTTGCCAATATAAATGGTGAATCAATTAAAACCTATGGTAAAGAAAAATTTGCCTTTATTGAAGAAAGAATATTTCACGCAACCTATCTTAAACGGTCCTCATTAGGAGGCAATTTACACATGCTTAATCGAGGAAAATGTAAGGTAGAATTAGGAGAGAAGATAGATATTAGTTTACTTCCTGAAGTTTTTTTCCAAAAACGGCCAAAATTCATTCCAGAAGTAACACAGAAAATGACTAAACGATATAAAGTTCTTGCTTTGGCAATTACCCCTATTAAAAAGCTTAAAAGAATAATTTTTGATTAGTAATATGAAAATTGCGTTTTTAAATATCTACAATGGTTTAGTTAATCGTGGTGCAGAACGGTCCACTTATGAGTTAGCCAAGCGTTTAGGAAAAAATCATGAAGTTTGGTTGTTTCAAGGAGGCAAAGAAATCAACAGTTGTCATTATAAAAGCATTGTTATGATGCCGTTTTTCTTAAATTCTACTGATAGCAGTTTTTCTTTTTTAAGAAAGTTTTATCTAGATATCTGGAGTATTAATATTTTTTTATTTACTTTTAAAATTATTCCTTATCTATGGAAGGAAAACTTCGATATTGTTATACCGATCAATGGCGGTTGGCAAACTGTTCTATGTCGTGTCATCACTTGGTTAAAGGGTAAAAAGATGATAATAATAGGAAGGGCGGGTATAGGTAGAGATGACCGGTGGAATCTTATTTGGCGGCCGGACGTTTTTGTCGCTCTTACAAAGAGAGCTTTATTGTGGGCAAGACATGTCGCTTGCAAAGTAAAAATAGTTAATATTCCTAACGGTGTAGATTTAAATGAATTTAGTCCTTACGGAGATAAGGCAAAAATTTCTTTAGCCCAGCCAATTATTTTATGTGTTGGAGCGCTAATGTTAAATAAAAGAATTGATTTAACAATTAAAGCAGTATCTAAAATAAAAAATTGTAGTTTATTGCTTTTGGGTGATGGGCCATTGAAGAAATATCTTCAAAAATTAGGAGAAGAATTATTAGGAAAAGAAAGATTTATCATTAAAAATGTTGATCTGACAAAGATGCCTCAATATTATCGCACGGCTCGTATTTTTACATTAGTTTCGGAAACAGGTGAAGCTTTTGGTAATGTATATTTGGAAGCAATGGCTTCAAACTTACCAGTAGTTACTGTTGATGATGCAACAAGAAGAGAAATTGTAGGTCAGGCAGGAATTTTTGTTAAAAATTATGAAATAGAAAACTATAGCCAAGCTTTAAAAAGGGGTTTGAAGACTAATTTCGATAACATTCCTAGGCAACAAGCAGAAAAATTTTCTTGGGAAAAAATAATTTTAGAATATGAAAAATTATTTAATGATTTGAGAGGAAAATGATTGATATAAAGAAACTTTACGATACGCGTTTTACTACTCTTGAGCGGATAAGAAAAAAGAAACTTTGGCAAATTCTTTGCAAAGATTTTCTTCAACAATTTATTAAAGAAACGGATACAGTTGTTGATTTAGGAGCAGGACAGTGTGAATTTATTAATAATATTTCTGCAGGCAAAAAATTTGCTGTCGATGTTAACAGTGATATAAAAAAACTTGCCGATAAAAATGTGCATGTTTTTAATGGTTCAATTAAACAATTAAACAAGTTTTTTCATAAAAAGAGCATTGACGTCATTTTTATGAGTAATCTTCTTGAACATCTAGATAATAAAGAAGATGTTTTTAGATTAATTCATGAGGCTCATGAAGTATTAAAAAAAGGCGGTAGACTTCTTATCATGCAGCCTGATATATCTTTAGTAGGTAATTCTTACTGGGATTTTTTTGACCATAAAGTGCCAATTACTTATGCGAGTTTAGTGGAGGTTTTGACGGCCAATAACTTTAAGATAATCTATGCTAGATATCCATTTTTACCTTACAGTACGAAAGTAAAACATCTTCCGCTATGGCCGCCATTGCTTAAATTATATCTAGCGATTAGACCATTGCAGATAATTTTTGGTAAACAATTTTTTATTTGCGCAGGAAAATGAAAAGAGTAAAAATATCTTTCATAAATGCAGTCCATCCAAAGGATAAAATATTAATTTTTATCTTTTTGTTAATATGCGCGATGATTTACTCATTCATTTCTATTAGATCGCATGAACAGTTTCAGACTTTTGGATGGGATTTGGGATATTTTGATCAGCTTATTTGGAAAATTAGTCGGGGAATATATCCATTTAGTACTCTTTCCAATGTTAATTTATTGGCTGGTCATTTTGCTCCTATTCTTTTTTTATTTGCGCCACTTTACTGGATTTGGTCTGATCCTAAAATACTTCTTATTTCACAAGCTTTTTTAGTGGTTTTTGCTGGTTGGCCTCTTTATCTTCTTAGTTATTTTAAAACTAGAAATATATTTTTTTCTTTTACTGTGGTTTTTTCTTATATATTTTTTATTGGTACGCAGTGGACCATTCTTAATGAATTTCATGAAACAGCTATCGTACCACTTTTTCTATCTTTAATTTTTTTAGGCTTGGAAAAAAATAATAAATCAATATTATGGATTGGTATAATAGGCCTTTTATTAGTAAAGGAAGAATTTTTTCTTCTCATGTCTTCATTAGGATTGATGATCTATTGGCATTTTAAAAGGAAAAGATTGGGGTTATTTTTGACTATATTTTCTATAGTTTCCTTTTTTTTCTTAACAAGTTATTTAATGCCAGCGATTTCAGAAAAAGGAGTTTATCAACATGAACATTTAAGTGATGTTGCAAAAAATCCTAAAGATTTCATTTTAAAAATATTTACCGATCCACTTTTTGCAGTAAGAAGTCTAATTACACCGATAGAAAAAGTTAGAACTTTAGTTATAAGTCTTTTGGCGTTTGCCATATTACCTATATTTGCTCCTTTAGCTATTTTATTGCCTTTAATTGAGCAATTTTTAGTGCGTTTTTTGTACACAGGTCCACAATATACCTTCTGGCAGAACGTGAATCATCATGCGGCACCTGCGGCAATGCTTCTTCCAATAGCAAGTGTATATGGAGTTATAGCTCTCAGACAAAGATTAAATCTATCAAAAAGAATATTCTTTATAATTTGTCCGATAATATTATTAATGGCGACATTAAGTCAGGATATACTTTTGAAAGCACCAATTCACTCTATTTTCAAAAAGCAGTTTTATGAAAATTCACAATGGATAAATGATAATAAAAAGATTCTTATACAGTCTAGAAGAATTCCTACCAATATAGCTATTGCAACTCAAAATAGTATGTTTCCGTATTTATCTCAAAGAGAAAAAATTTATTTATTACCAGAGATTAAAGACGCAGATTTTATAGTTGTAGATCTATATGATGGTCCTAATAAATATGCACCTTTATCATATGATGAAATGAAAAAATTTATTAATAAATTAATTGATGATGGTCAATTTGAAATAATTCAACAAGCTGGAAAAGCTATGTTGTTAAAGAAACTGCTTAAATGAAAATATCAGCCTGTTTAGTAATTCATAATGAAGAAAAATATCTTCCAAGATGTCTTTTAAGCATCAAAGAAATTGTAGATGAGATTATACTGATACATGATGGAGAGTGTATAGATAAAAGTCTTGAGATAGCAAAAAATTACGGTGCAAGAATTTATATAAGACAATTTGTAGGTGAAGCAGAGTATCATAGACCATTTTCTTATCAGAAAGCCAATGGAGATTGGATTTTACAGATTGATGCAGATGAATTTTTAAATGCATCTGCTAAAAATAAAATAAGAAGACTAATAGAGAAAAATAATATAGATGCCTATAGTTTTTGGTGGCCTTATAGTAATAAAAATAAATACGTTAAAAACGGACCCTTTTTCCAGACCTTTAAACCATGTTTATTCAGAAAGAAAAAAATGTATATGCTTGGTATAGCCCATGAGTATCCTCGTACCTACGGAAGACTGATTAAAGTAAAAGATATTCATCTTGAACACCTCTTTGATGAAGATAAATATTCTGAAGACTCTTTCAAAAAAAAATGGAAAATATGGGCTAAAATACAAGCAGAACAAATCATCCATCTTGATTCGGCTCCAATATATAATATCGCCAATCTCTCAACAATTTCCATATACAGTTATTATGATTTTATGCGTAAACACCCGATTATTTCTGGTTTTTTAGACTTAGTTAAGTATTTTTGTATTTGTATTACGCGAGGAATTTTTTGGTCAGGATTTTATAGTTGGAAAATAGCATGGTTTGAAACAAGATATCTTTTACTTGTTCGAAAATATTTATTGGAAAAAACCCATGAAAAATAATTTTTGTCTTAAAAGGACACATCCGCCAGTTTGGCAACATGATTATCATACCTTAAAAAAATTATTTTTTAGTCTTTCTTATCTTAGAGATAAATATTTAAAGAAAAAATCAGAAGTGATTTTAGATTATGGATGTGGTAGTTTACCTTATAAAAACTTGTTTATTAATTACACGAAGCAATATATAGGTATTGATTTACCTTCCAATAAAAAAGCAGATATTAAAGTTGATAAAGATAAAAAAATTCCTCTTAAAAATAATATTGCTGATTTGATAATATCTACCCAAGTTATAGAACATGTAGAAAATGTAGATTTTTATCTTCAAGAGTGTCATAGATTATTAAAAAAAGGAGGCTTGTTAATGCTTTCCACGCATGGTGTTTGGCCTTATCATCAATATCCGTCAGATTTTCATCGTTGGACAAGAAAAGGTTTGGAGATTATTTTGGAAAATTATAAAATTAAATGCCAAGAAACTATTTCTATTTTAGGTCCGTTTGCGTCTATAACTCAGTTTACTTTAATTATTATCGCAGAAAAATTATCTAATAAGAATATTATTGCAAAGATATTAATCGTTATTTTTTCCTTAGTTGGTAACTGTATTATTTGGCTCGAAAATAAATTGTTTCCTCCAACAGAAGAAAGCGATGCTTCTGTATATGTAATATGCGCAAAAAAAATCTAATCATTACTTTTACAATCATAATTGGTTTTATATTAAGATTAGTTAATCTTAATCAAAGTTTTTGGTTGGATGAAGCGGCACAAGTAATAGAATCAAGTCGGTCTTTCTCAAAACAATTTCAAATAACTAGCGATTTTCATCCACCGCTTTATCATATAATTCTTCATTTTTGGATGTATTTAGGAAATTCAGAGATATGGATAAGGTCTCTTTCTGTATTGTTGGGAACAGGTTGCATTTATCTAATTTACAAAATAGGTAGTTATTTTGGAAAGGAGAAAGTAGGTATACTTTCTGCTTTATTTTTAGCTTTATCACCGTATCATATTTGGTATTCGCAAGAAGCGAGACCTTACATGTTGTTTGTTTTTTTATCGCTTTTTTCCACGTTAATGCTTTTACGTAAAAAATGGTTTTTATATTCACTATTAGTGGTATTTTGTTTATATTCGCTTTATTTTACGCCATTTTTACTCTTAGGACATTTATCTTATATAGTATTTTTTGAAAAAAAATACTTTCGAAATATTTTACTTAGTTTATTTGCCGCTGGAATATGTTTTCTTCCGTGGTTGCCTCAATTTATAAAGCAGTTGAAACAGGGTACGGGAGGAAGTTTTTATGGTTGGACAAATATAGTATCTGTTGTTCCTCTTAAAGCGATACCGTTGACATTCGCGAAATTTATTTTTGGCAAAGGAACGATCGATAATTTATTGGTATACGGATTGATACTTATGCCTGTATTTTTAATATTTATTTCAAGCGTTTGGATAAGTTATAAAAAAAGAAAAGAATTAAGGATGTTAATTTTATTTTTTATACCATTTTTTACCGCTTTTATAACATCTTTTATTATTCCAATAATAGCCCCCCAAAGACTTATTTTTCTTTTACCATTTTTTTTACTAATTATCGCCTATGGAATTTTTCAGATAAAAAGGATATGGTTTATTATAGCAATAATACTAATTATTATTACAAGTATAGGTGGTTTAATTGATTATTATACTAATCCTTATGTTCAGCGGGAACAATGGCGTCAAGCAGTTTCTTACGTGGAAAAATATGGTGTAAGTGATAAAACTTTAGTAATATTTGTTTTTCCGGAACCATTCGCTCCTTATTTATGGTACGAAAAAGGAAAAATAGAAGCGATAGGTATTGCACCTAAATTTAATTTAAAGCCTAATGATTTAGATAATCTCGCTAAATTCTTAGTAGGGAAAGAAAAAATTTATCTTTTTCAATATTTAACTGGTTTGACTGATCCAATGGATTTAACAAAAAATTATCTTGAGTCTTCAGGTTATAAATTATCAAACATAAAAGATTTTCCAGGCGTAGGATTCGTTTTTGAGTATAATTGATGTTCGATTAAAAAATATGTTCAAAATTGATCATGAGTGAATTTTTAGCAAAAATTTCATGTTTTTGGTTTTTTTATCGCTGGCATCCTGAAGTTGCCTTACGTTATTTACCTATAGTTTATGAAATTAAAAAAATGAGTCATCAGGTAAAAATTTTAGAGGTTGGATCTGGAGGTTTAGGAATAGTTCCATATCTGAAAAAACCAATTGATGGGGTTGATATAAATTTTCAACCACCATTTCATCCTTTACTTAAAAAAATTAAAGGTTCTATTTTGAATTTGCCTTTTAAAAATAATTCTTATGATGTTGTTATAAGCGTTGATATGCTTGAGCATTTAAGCAAGAAAGACAGAAATAAAGCAATAAATGAAATGTTTAGAGTGGCAAAGCAAAAAATAATAATTGCTGTTCCTTGCGGTCAGGCTGCTTACAATCAGGATGTTTTATTGGATCAATACTATCGAAGAAATTTAGGCAACAGTTTTCATTTTTTGAAAGAACAGATATTATTTGGTTTACCTGAAAAAAAAGATATTTATAATATAGCTTGCAAAGCGGCAAGAGATTACAATAAAAAAATTACAGTTAGAATAGAAGGGAATGAAAATCTTAAACTTCGAATTTTTCTTATGAAAGGTTGGGTTTCTAATAACATTTTTATAAATATTATTTTTCGTAAATTATTCCTTTTTTTTATACCGATTTTTAGATTATTTAATCAGCCACCTAATTATAGACAATTATTTTTTATAGACATTCATAATGAAGATAGCAATTGATATTTCTCAAATAGTTTACGAAGGAACTGGAGTAGCAAATTATACTCTCCAGATGGTGCAAAATTTGTTAAAAATTGATAGAGAAAATGAATACTTACTTTTTTCTATTTCTTTAAGGCAGAAAGATAAATTAACTTTTTATTTTAATAATTTCAAAAGTTTAAATAATAAAATACAATTTAAATTGTTGCCTATTCCTCAAACATTTGGTAATTTTCTTTGGAATAGACTTCACAAACTGGCGATAGATAAATTTATAGGTAATTTTGATGTATTGCATTCATCTGACTGGATACAGCCACCTACAGCAGCGAAAAAAGTAACAACTATTCATGATTTGGTAATTTATAAATATCCAAAATATTCTCATCCTTATATTGTTGAAACTCATAAAAGACGACTTTATTGGGTAAAAAAAGAATGTGATGTAGTAATTGCTGATTCTTTTTCCACAAAACATGATTTGATTCATTTTCTTAAGTTTAATGAAAATAAAATAGAAGTGATTTATCCGGGAATAGGGGAAGAATTTATAAGGCAAAGTGAAGAAGAAATTATTAGAATAAAACAAAAATATGGTTTATATGATAATTATATTCTATCTGTTGGTACTATGGAGCCAAGAAAGAATCTTCATAATGTATTTAGCGCTTTCAACAATTTTATGCAGCACTCGTTGTTAGTCAATAAAAAAACTCCAATAGAATTAGTCGTAGTAGGGAAAGTAGGTTGGGGTAAAGAGTTAAAACCTAGTAAAAATATACATTTGTTAGGTTGGATACCGCAAGCTGATTTACCTGCTCTTTATTCTGGAGCGTTATTTTTTGTTTATCCTTCATTATATGAAGGATTCGGATTGCCACCTCTTGAAGCGATGGCTTGTGGTTGTCCGGTGATTACTTCTAATAGAGGAAGTTTGAAAGAAGTAGTTGCAGGTGCTGCTTTATTAGTAGATCCGGAAGATAAAGATGATATAAAAGTCAAAATGACACAATTATATATTGATGAAAAATTGAGGAAAGAATTGGTAGAATTTGGTAAAAAAAATGTGGAGAAATTTAGTTGGCGTAAAGCAGCCGAAGAAATTATAAAAATTTATAAAAAAATATAAATTCCGCATCAAAAATGATTATAGGAATAGATGGTAATGAAGCTAATATCAGGGAAAAAGTCGGAATAGGTCAATATGCATATCAGACGCTTAAGCACATTTTTTTAATTTGGAATAAAAAATCAGAAAGTGAGAAAAAATTATTAAACTTTAAAATTTATCTAAAAGATAAGCCAAGAGATGATTTACCTAAAGAAAACTCATGGTGGAAATATAAAGTTTTTGGACCCAAAAATTTTTGGACTCAAATAGCCTTGCCTTATCAATTATTCTTTGATAAAGAACCGCCGAATATATTTTTTACACCGTCTCATTACGCACCAAGATTTTCTTCTTGCCCAAGGGTAATTTCTATTATGGATCTTTCATTTATTTATTATCCAAATTTATTTTTGAAAAAAGATCTTCATCAGTTGAGAGCGTGGACAGATTATTCGGTGAAAAAAGCAATAAAAATTTTAACAATAAGCGAATTTTCAAAAAATGAAATTATCAAATATTATAAAGTGCCAGAAAATAAAGTAGTGGTAACCTATCCAGGTTATAATCATAAGATTTATAAAAAGTCGTCTACATTAAAAATTAAAAACTATAATATTTCAGATGATTACATATTATTTGTAGGAACATTGCAACCAAGAAAAAATATTGTGAAGTTGATAGAAGCTTTTAACATTTTAATTAGGAAATATGACAAAAAAACAACACAATTAATTTTAGTAGGAAAAAAAGGATGGCTTTATGATGAAATATTTAGAGTTGTAAAAGAATTAAATTTAGAAAAAAGAGTAATATTTACAGATTTTATCGCTGATGAGGATTTAGCAGTTCTTTATCAGCGTGCGAGATGTTTTGTTCTTCCTAGTTTATACGAAGGATTTGGTATCCCAGTTATCGAGGCGATGGCTTGTGGTTGTCCGGTAGTGGCAAGTAATATTTCCAGTTTACCTGAAATTGTTGGAAAAGCTGGTATTTTAATTGATCCTGAAAATGCTGAAGATATAGCGGAAGGGATATACAAGGCCGGATTTAACAGTTTGAAGCGAAAAGAAATCATTAAAAGTGGTTTTGAAAGGATTAAATTATTTAGTTGGGAAAAATGTGCAGAAAAAACTTTGGAAGTATTAAAAATGGCTATTAGTTGATATATTTTGATATACTATATACATGTTAGAATTTAAGGATAGAATGGGAAAAAAATTAACCGTCTTTGAAATTTGGCAGAAAGCGAAAAGTCGCCTTTATAATATTTTTTTGGATTTTGAACTAATGTTACTTAGGTGGGTTGGTCATATTCCTTCGCACTTATTGAGACTTTTCTTTTATCGTATAGTTGGCGTGAAGATTGGAAGCGGTTCAAGAATTCATATGTGGGCTAGTTTTTTTAAACCTAATAATATAGAAATTGGAGAGGATACAATTATTGGCGATCATGTCTTTTTAGACGGAAGGGCAAAACTTAAGATAGGCAGTCATACAGCTATCGCCTCTAGAGTACTTATCTATAATTCTCAACATGATATTCATAGTGAAGATTTTCATGCGATTGAAAAAGAAGTTATTATAGGAGATTATGTTTTTATTGGTCCAAGAGTAATTGTTTTACCTGGTGTAAAGATAGGAAAGGGAGCAATAGTAGCGGCAGGAGCAGTTGTTACAAATGATGTTAAAGACTTTGAAATTGTAGCAGGAATACCTGCTAAAGTAATCAGTGAGAGAAAAATAAAAAATCCTCATTATAGACTTGGTAGGGCAAGACTTTTTCAGTAAAAATGGATTTAAGCATTATTATAGTCAATTATAACACCTCAAAACTTCTGCAAAATTGTTTAAGGTCTGTTTATAAATCGCTTGATTTTGCCCATCTTCAAAAAAAAGCTGAAGTGATAGTAGTTGATAATGCTTCTACTGATGATTCTGTTCTTATGATTAAGCGTGAATACCCAAATGTAATAATTATGACTAATAAAAAAAATTTAGGATTTGCCAAAGCCAATAATCAAGGCATTAAAAGATCGTGTGGCAGGTATATTTTACTTCTAAATAGTGATACAGAATTAATTGAAAATGCTTTATTTCTCGTTATGAACTTAATAAAAAAAGATAAAAGAGTAGATATAGTCGGTTGTAAGTTGCTTAATTTAGATGGATCAACACAATTATCTATTGGTTTCTTTCCGACCCTTTGGAGAGTTTTTTTCTGGATGTTTTTTATAGACGATCTTCCAGGAATAAAAAACATAGTTAAATCTTATCACATGGAAAATAAAGAATTTTATGATAATTCTCAAGAAGTTGATTGGGTTACAGGAGCCTTTATGTTAATAAAACGTAAAGCAATCAAAAAAGCAGGTTTATTAGACGAAAAAATATTTATGTACGGTGAAGAGGTAGAATGGTGTTATCGTTTAAAACAAAAAGGAAGCAATATTTACTATTTTCCAATAAAAGCGGCATATCACCACAAAGGAGGTTCTGGAGAGGGTAAGGATTCTGGAATAATCGGTGAATTTGCTGCAATTTCATACTTTTACAATAAACATAGACCCAAATGGCAAAGTTACTTAGTAAGGCAAATTTTATTATTTGGAGCTTTATTACGCTTTTTATTATTTGGTATAATTATGAGAAGTTCTCAAAAGGCATCCTTATATGCAAAAGCTTTTAAGTTGGTTAGATGATAATATCATTTCTCTTTTAGCCGGATTTTTACTTATTTTTATTCCTCTTTATCCTAAATTACCATTGGTTGATATTTTACCGGGTTACATAGTGAGAATAAGACTCGAAGATTTTGTGGTGAGTTTTACTATTTTAGTTTGGTGTATCTGGTTGATCCGTGGCAAAATAAAGCTATTTAATAATCCTCTGTTAAGGCCAATTTTAGCTTATCTTATAGTAGGTATCTTATCGATGATATCAGCTGTATTTATAATTGATACAGTGCCTTTACAAAATATTCATGTAGGGAAAATGTTGCTTCATTTTCTTCGCAGGATAGAATATTTCTCTCTCTTTTTCATTTTTTATACCAGTGTTAAAAGTTTTAAACAAATAAAGATATATCTAATAATTTTACTGATTACGGTAATTGGAGTAGTAATTTATGGATTTGGTCAAAAATATCTTTATTGGCCTGCTTTTTCTACGATGAATCGAGAATTTTCAAAAGGTTGGACACTTTATCTCACAGAGCATGCTCGTGTATTATCAACTTTTGGCGGTCACTATGATCTTGCTGCTTTTATCATGATGATGTTGGTTATGCTGTGGAGTCTTTTTTTTGGAGTTAAAAAAATTATCATTAAATCTATTTTGTTACTGATTATTGCGGGGTCTTTTTGGACTCTTATTCTGACGGCCTCAAGGACATCATTTTTGGCTTATCTTTTTGGAGTGACAGTGATGTTTTTCTTCTGGGTTTATAGAAAAGGTATAAGTTGGTCAATTCCCCGTTGGTTTGCTGTGGTTTCTCTTTCTATTGTGCTTATGCTTTCTTTTGGAGATTTATCTGAAAGATTCACAAAATTACTGCGTATTAATGAACGAGTTTCAGGTGTAAAAAGTCTTTTACTTAATCCCATAAGTAAACCACCTACAGATAAAGCAATTTTTTTAGAAAATAATCCCCAAGCAATTCTTACGGAAATTACATCAAAAAGCGATCAACCACCAACAATTTCTCGTCCGTCTGATGTATATCAGGATATACCACTTTTTATTCCTGTAGCTACCGGAAGTGCTACAGTTGCTGCAGTGCCAAGAACTTATTCAAAAACTGCTTTTACTTATGATCTTTCTACAGCTATCCGGTTTGATGCTTTATGGCCGATGGCTATAGCTGGTTTTAAGAGAAATCCTCTTTTAGGAAGTGGTTATTCCACATTGAATAAAATACAGCCGACTGATTATACAGAAGCAGAATCTACAGATAACGATTATTTGCGAACTTTAGGAGAAACCGGTTTATTTGGTTTTTTTGCTTTTTATGGCACTCTTTTTCTTATTCTTTATCTTATTTGGCGGAATATTAATCTTTTTAAAGAACAAGTTTTTTTCAGTTTAACAGTAGGATTGGCTGGTTTATTAGCTGGTCTTTTAATAAATGCTTTATATATAGATGTTTTTGTTTCATCAAAAGTAGCATTTATGTTTTGGTCAATTGTTGGATTTATTTTAGCAGGGATAAATTTATTAAAATCACATGAGTCTGAAGAACCTCCTTTGCCGAAAATTTATGATTTCAAAAAAATTACAAGAAAAATCGTCACGTTGATAAAAAGCGATAAATTTCTTTTTCTATTATTGCTTATCGTTGCTTTTTCAATAAGATTGTATAAGATAAAAAATCCCTTAGCAGATTGGCATTCATGGCGTCAAGCTGATACTTCAGCAGTTACGAGAAATTATGTGAAATATGGAATTAATATTCTTTATCCCACTTATGATGATCTTTCTAATGTCGCCTCAGGGAAAGATAATCCCAAGGGACTACGTTTTGTAGAATTTCCGCTTTATAATTTAGCTAGTGTTTTTATAGATAAATTTTTTGTAGGATACACAATTGAAATATCGGGTAGGTTAACCTCGATCTTTTCTTGTTTGGGTACACTTATTTTTCTTTTTCTTATTGTAAAAACTTATTTAGGGAGGAAAGAAGCTTATATTGTTTCTTTATTATATGCTTTTTTACCTTACAATATTTTTTTCACCAGAGTAATATTACCAGAGCCATTTCTGACATTTTTAACTTTAGGCATGATCTTTTTTTATGACCGTTTAACCGAGGAATTTATAAGTCATAAATCATTATTAAAGTTGATAATATTTTCTATCCTAGTATTAATTTTTACCATAAGTGCACTTCTTGTTAAACCAACAGCAGCATTTTTATTTATACCAGTGTTTTATCTTTGGTTTAAAAAATTAGGAATATCAGTAAAATCAATTATCGGATTATTATTTTTTATCATTATTAGTTTATTACCCCTCCTTTGGTGGAGATGGTGGATAGGGCATTATCCTGAAGGCATACCAGCCTATACTTGGCTTTTAAATGGTGATGGGATTCGTTTTAAAGGTGCCTTTTTCTATTGGTTATTTGCTGAGAGATTATCTAAGCTCATTTTAGGTTATTGGGGTTTGCCTTTATTATTAATGGGGATTCTTGCACCTATTAAAAAGGAGGGGTGGTTTTTTCGCTGGTGGGGAATAAGCATGCTTCTTTATGTGACTATTATTGCAACAGGTAATATCAGACATGACTATTATCAAATTATAATAATTCCAATTATAGCGATTTTTATGGGGAAGGGAGTAATTTTCTTTTTAGAATTAGCTGGTAAATATACCTCAAAAAAATTAGTATTTTTAATATTGGGTACGATTTTTATTTTTACGGGAATGTTTGGTTGGTATCAGATTAGGGATTTTTACAATATAAATCACCCAGAAATTGTAGAAGCTGGTGACGAAGTAGAGCGTAGAACTCCACAGAAATCTTTAGTTATTGCTCCGTATAATGGTGATACCGCCTTTTTATATCAAACTAATAGGGCAGGTTGGCCAATTATGCAAGATAATATCGATAACATGATTAAAAAAGGAGCACATTTTTATGTAAGTACTAATTTTGATGATCTTACTAAACAATTAATTCAAGAAGCACAAATTGACGATCCAACAAAAAGACGTTTCAAAATAATCACCCAAACGGATAAATACGTTATTATACAGTTAGTTCCTGACAATCGTCTTCCTAGGTAAAATAATAATGAAAATACTCATGCTTACACCATATTTGCCTTATCCTTTATGGTCTGGTGGACAAATAAGAACTTATAATCTGTTAAAAAACTTATCTCGTAAACATCAGATTACCCTTTTTTCTTTTATTAGAGATAAAAAAGAAGAAAAATATATTCAAAATCTAAAAAAATATTGTAAAGACGTAAAGGTATTTCTTAAACGTCCACCGTGGTCGTTAAAAAGCCTTTTTTTATCAGGAGTAACTTATTACCCACTGGTTGTTTGTATGTATTTAAATAGGCGGGTAAAAAATGCTATTGAATCAACTACTAAAAAAGAAAAATTTGATCTTATCCACGCAGAAACATTTTATGTAATGCCTAATATTCCACCAGATAATATTCCCATTATTTTAGCAGAACAGACAATTGAGTATTTAGTATATCTTCATTATACCAACAGCGTAAATTTTTTACCGTTGAAATTGTTGATGAATTGGGATGTAACTAAAATTCTTTTTTGGGAGAAACGTTTTTGGAAAAAAGCGACTAGAGTAGTTGCAATGTCAGAGGCAGATAAGAAACGTATGCAAGAAATCTCTGCCGGTCTTAATGTAGATTTAGTTCCAAATGGAGTGGATACGGAATTTTTTTCACTGAAGAAAAAAACAAATTCTAATAGAGAAAAAATAATTTTATTTGTTGGCAACTTTAAGTGGTTGCAGAATAGAGAGGCTGTTTCTATTCTTGTTAAATCTATCTGGCCATTCATAAAAAAATCTTTGCCGTCTGCAAAACTTTGGATAGTAGGTAGATTTCCAACAAAAGAGATATTAGAATTTGCTTCTTCCTCAATTAAAGTTTCTTCGGAGATTGATGATATCAGAAAAGCTTACAATAAGGCGCATGTTTTGTTGGCGCCGATATACGGTCCGGGAGGAACACGATATAAGATATTAGAATCCATGGCTTCTGGAGTCCCTGTTGTTACTACGGCTACAGGCATAGAAGGTTTAAACTGTATTCATAACAGGGAGGTTTTAATTAAAGAAAAACCTCTTGATTTAGCCAAAGAAACAATTAAGTTATTAACAAATGAATCTTTGTATAATAAATTAGTACAAAACGGAAGAAAGCTAGTAGAAAATCAGTTTAATTGGAAAACAATAGCTTCATCACTCGATAGAATCTATAAAGAAGCTGCAACAACACTTTAATTTATGATGCTTTCAATCATAATTATTAATTTTAATACATATTACTATCTTAAGCGGTCTTTGGATTCCATTTATAGTACGGTTTCTAAATCTATTCCCTTTGAAATTATTGTTGTAGATAACGCTTCAAGTGATAATTCTATTTCTAGAATAAAGAAAGATTATCCTCATGTTAAACTTTTAGTAAATAAAAAAAATTTAGGATTTGCCAAAGCCAATAATCAAGCAATTAAAATTACGCGTGGAGATTTTATTTTATTCTTAAATCCCGATACTGTTGTTTATGATAATACCATTTATACAGTTTTGGAATTCCTTAAAAGGCATGAAAATGTTGGTATAGCTACTTGTAAGGTAGAATTACCGGGAGGAAAAATTGATGATGCGTGTCATCGTGGTTTTCCTACCCCATGGAATGCGTTATGTCAATTTACAGGACTTGCATCCTTATTTCCTAAAAGTTCTTTTTTTAACGGTTATCATTTAGGTTACCAAA
>Ga0073932_1000601_pt1 | contig 86693 bp, 56 predicted proteins | sample DewCreD2012metaG_FD_76967 | JGI IMG/M metagenome (GOLD analysis project Ga0073932, IMG submission 76967) | Hot spring sediment bacterial and archeal communities from British Columbia, Canada, to study Microbial Dark Matter (Phase II) - Dewar... ...
ACGGTTCCCTCCGTTAGTTGTGGTTGGGTTGGTTGAGATTGAACCGAACCTTATACCAACAAACGACTTCGGAGGGACCGTCAGTTTTTCTGCACCCCCGCGCAAAACTGGGGATATCTCAGGAGGCGGGGCGCGTTGACGGAATTCGGCGCACGCATTAGGATGAGGGGCTCGATACCCTGAACGGTCCAGGGGCATCGGTAGGGAAATTCGTTGTTGACCGATCAGTGATGCGAACGCCGGACGCCCCTCGATGGCGGGGACTTAGCCGGTGTGCCTTGAAGTTGGAGGAGTCGTCCTTTGGCCACAGTTCTAGTTCGGGAGTTGATCGAAGCCGGGGTTCATTTTGGGCATCGCACGAGCCGGTGGAATCCCAAGATGCGGCCGTACATTTACGGCCGAAGGAACTTGATTCACGTCATCGACGTGAGGGAAACGATCCGCGGCCTGTTGCGCGCCAAGAAGTATCTTCAACAAGTTGCCGCCAACGGCGGACTGGTGCTTTTCGTGGGCACGAAGCGCCAGGCCGCGGAGACCATCGAGCAGCAGGCAACGCGCTGCGGCATGCCATACGTCAGCAACCGATGGCTTGGCGGCACGTTGACCAACTTCCGGACGATTCGCAGCCGGCTTTCACGCCTGGAAGAACTCGAGGCCATCCGCTCCGGCGAGGAGTTGGCCACGTACTCGAAAAAGATGCAGTCGGCGTTGAACCGCGAATACCGGAAAATGTTTCGCAATTTGAACGGCATTCGGACCATGAATCGCCTGCCCGAGGTCCTTGTCGTGGTCGATCCCAAGAAGGAAAAAAACGCCGTGCGCGAGGCCCGCAAGATGGGCATCACCACCGTGGCCCTGATCGACACCGACTGCGATCCCGACGAGGTGGACCTGCCGATTCCCGGAAACGACGACAGCATCCGCTCGATCGAGCTGATCGTGCAGCAGTTGGCCGACGCGGTGTTGGCCGGCAAGGCGGCCTCCGGCGCGCTGAAGGGGGACCAACCCTCGGCATCCCAAGGCGGCAACGGCCAGCCGGCGAAGGACTGAGCGTCGGCCAGGGCGGCGCGCCGGGCATGTTCAGCGAGCGGCTACGGCGTCGGCCCCACTGCCTCGGCGCGAGCGAGCAACACACAAGGTTCAACCACACAACTCCCTGGGAGGTTTGGATTCATGCCAGAGATTACCGCAGCGGCCGTCAAGGCCCTTCGCGAGAGAACGGGTCTGCCCATGATGGATTGCAAGCGCGCCTTGACCGAGGCGGGCGGGGACCCGGAAGCGGCGATCGAGGCCTTGCGCAAGGCGGGCAAGAAGCTCATGGGCGGGCGCGGCGACCGGGAGACTTCGGCGGGACGGATCGCCGTCTACGCGAGCCTCGAACCGGGCGTGGGCGCCATGGTCGAGTTGCTTTGCGAGAGCGCTCCGGTGGCCAACAATCAGGAGTTCGTCGATCTGGCGCGGAGCCTGGCCGAGCAACTGGCGCTCGGGCCTGGGGCGGCCACGCCCGAGGAGCTGCTCGCGCAGCCTTCGCCGGGCAAGCCCGGCCAGACGCTTCAGCAACAGTTCGACGATTTGACCAATCGGATTCGCGAGGTGTTCCGGCTGAAGCGGATTTGCCGCCTGAACGGGCCGTGCGGCGGCTATGCCCACCACAACGGCGGCGCCGGCGTGCTGCTTCAGGTCGAGGGCGGCAACGCGGAATTGGCCAAGGACATCTGCATGCACATCGCGGCCATGCGGCCCAGCGTGGTCTCGCGGGACGATCTGGACCCCAAGCTCGTGGAAAAGGAGCGCGAAATCGCCGCCACGGCCGCGCGGAACGAGGGCAAGCCGGAAAAGGTCATCCCCAAGATCGCCGAAGGCAAGCTCAAGGATTTCTACGCCCAGCAGTGCCTGGCCGAGCAGATCCACCCGAACAAGGAAAAGTACGGCGGGGAAACCGTCGGCAAGCTGGCGGCGGCCGCCGGCATGAAGCTGGTGCGGTTCGTTCATTGGGAGCTTGGCAAGGAGTGACCTTATGGCGGATGGGGCCGTGCTCGAGGGGGCGCCGCGATATCGCCGCGTGGTGCTGAAGATTTCCGGCGAGGGATTCTGCCACCCCGGCGAGCGCGGCATCGCCATGGACGCCGTTCTGCCGTTGGCCCAGCAAATCCACCGGGCCTCGCGTTCTGGGACTCAGATCGCCATCGTGCTGGGCGGGGGGAACATCCTCCGCGGCGCGCAGTTCACCTCGGGCAACACGGCCATCCGCGAGGCCACGGCCCACTACATGGGAATGCTGGCCACCGTGATCAACGGCTTGGCGCTTCAAGACGCCTTGGAGTCGCTCGGGTGCGACACCCGCTTGCTGACCGCCATCCGCATGGACGGCGTGGCCGAGCCCTACATCCGCCGCCGGGCGTCGCGCCACCTGGAAAAGGGCCGCATCGTGCTTTTGGCCGGCGGGACGGGCAGCCCTTTCGTGACCACCGACACCGCCGCCGCCCAGCGCGCACTGGAACTCGAGGCGGACGTCCTTCTCAAGGCAACCCGAGTCGATGGTATCTACAGCGACGACCCGGAGAAAAACCCCCACGCGGTCCTTTACAGCGAACTGACCTACGACGACGTGCGGCGGCAGAATCTGCGGGTGATGGACCCCGAGTCGGTCACCAAGTGCCAGCAATACAACATGCCGATCCTGGTGTTCAACTTCAAGAAGGCCAACCACATCGAGCGCGCCGTGCGGGGCGACCGCGTCGGCACGCTGGTGAGCCGGGGATCCAATTGAGTCATGACCGAAGACGACATCCTCCTGGACGCGGAAGAACGCATGGAAAAGGCCATCGCCGTGCTCAAGCAGGCGTTGGCGGGAATACGGACGGGCCGGGCCAATCCAGGCCTCGTCGATTCGCTTCGGGTCGAGGTCTACGGTTCGTCCGTTCCCATGAAACAGTTGGCCACGGTGGGGGCCCCCGAGCCCACCCAGATCGTCATCCGCCCCTATGACCCGAACACCATCAAGGAGATCGAAAAGGCGATTCAAGCCAGCGACTTGGGCTTCAATCCGCAGAGCGACGGGCGGGTCATCCGGCTGAACGTGCCGCCGTTGTCGATGGAGGTCCGCCGCAAAATGGTCGGCCGCGTGCGCGAGCTGTGCGAGGAAGCCAAGGTGGCCATCCGCAACATACGCCGCGACGCCAACAAACTCGCCGACCAAGCCGAGAAAGACAAGGAACTTTCCGAGGACCAACGCGATTCGGTCAAGGAGCAGATCCAGGAACTCACGAAAACCTACGAGGCCCAGGCCAACGAACTGGCCAAGGCCCGTGAAAAAGAGGTCATGGAGACCTGACCTGGCGGCCGATCCGCGGACCGCCCCGGTCCTCGTTGGCGATCCGTTCACTCGACGCGCGGGTTCTCGTCTTCCGCCGCTGCGCTCCGCGTGGGGAACGTTACGGCCTCGCGAAGCGCCGATTCCAATTGGCGGACCATCCCGCCGCTAAGCTGCTTTTGCCAGACAATCCCCTGAAGGCTTCGGGGCAACTCGAGGGGATCGCCGGCGGGCAATCGGGTCGTGGCAAACGCCAGTGCCGAAGGAATCCCCGCCGTGAACTCCCGCTTGTCCACATGCAGGGCACACGTGGCCAGGAGGTTGGGCTTCATCAGCACTGCGTTGCCTGGGGCCGGACGATAACTCCCATCGCGCCCCAGGTTGATCCGCCAAACGAGGGTGGCCAGTCGGCCGTCCCTGGGGTTCACGAGCACCACGTAACGGAACACGACCATCTGGTGCCGCCCCTCGCTCAGCATGGTTTGCGGCGCGTCGAAGACGATCATCGCGTCCGTGCGTGCCACGCGGAGCACTTCGTTGAGCCGGTCTTCCGCCCGGCCGAGAATGATCCGCTTGATCGGCCCCAAGTTCGCGCCGAGACCTTGTTGGGTGGCGGTGGTAATGATGACGTCTTTCTCGCCAATGCGAGTTCCCAATCCGATAGCCACTTCTTCCAGTCGGTGCACGGAGCCGCCATGCGGCGACGCCTGCCGCACCCTGGCAGGCAAAGCTGTAAACAAAAAGCGACTCAATTCGGCCGACCAATCGGGCACGGCGTCGAGATCCCCGCTGGCCAATTCCGAGCGACTCTTGAAAATCAGATGAGTCCACCCCTCGGGAGGTCCATCATGGACTATGGTTCCAGGCGGAATCCTCGCAAGGGGGGATATCTGAGAATCGACAAGATCGATCGCGTGGACTGCGGCGGTCTCGCCGGGTTTGACCGAAAAACCGATCCACGCGAGTGTTGCGCCGAGCACTACGGTCGCAAGCACGGCCCCGGCTTTGACCGCCCATTGCATCCCCCTCGCTCGCATGGGCCTGACTCCTGGAAATCTGCCCCTGTTTCCGATAGTATCTAACTTATCGTTCCCTTCGGAAATAGTTGACAAGATTCGCGCGGTCCTGAAAACGCATCCTGGATTTCCCGATGGATTCCCAGGGCGGGACTTTTTCGGTCTGCTCCTTGGCAGCGGAAGACCGGAGGGACCACATCATCAGGTTTTCGGTATGACATTCGGCAATTGATCCTGATCCCCGTGCTGGCTGGAATGGAATTGTCGGTTGGCAAGAAAGTCGCCGTTGACAGGGAGTGTCCCGATTTTCGCGGCGAAGTCCGCGAAGATGGGACTGTGCACGCTGGCAGTACGGCCTGGGAACGGTTATGCAAGAAACGTGCCATTTTTGCCCAATCGTCGGGCTGGCGTCTTGGCTCAAAGCCGCCAGCTTCGGGGAAGCCATGTCGTGGGAAGCCAGGGATGGCCGACGGCGCGTGGGCGGATTGCACGTCGAGGCATCCTATGGTTTTCTCTTGCGACGGCCAGGGAGGGCGCAAGGACGCAGGGGGGCCCCCTAGCCTGAACCGGCGCTTCCGATGAATCGTGCAAGGCAACGGGTTTTCACACCACCGCGCAGCGCATGGTATGGTCCGCCCGGCCCTCCGGACCACCTCCTGACCCTCGTGGATGTGGCCCGTTGGCGGGCCAAACACCAGGCCGACGAGTTGATCTTCACCTTTCTTGCCGATGGGGAAAACGAGGGGGGGCACCTTTCCTTTCGCGACTTGGACGCCCGGGCCCGGTCGATTGCCGCCCGTTTGCAGGCTTACGGGGCGCGGGGAGAGCGGGTTTTGCTGTTGTTTTCGCCCGGGCTGGACTATGTTGCGGCAGTCTTCGGCTGCTTCTATGCCGGGGCGTTGGCCGTGCCGGCCTATCCCCCCGACCCCTTTCGGATGGATCGCACCTTCCCCCGGCTGCAAGCCATTTGCGTCGACGCCCAGGCGCGGTTCGTGCTGACCTCGGAAGAGATCTTGGCCTATGCCAAGGGCCCGATGGCGAGTTGGACCCATCTGGAGGCCATTCCGGTCGAGTCGATACCGGCCGCCGAGCAATCCGCTTGGCGCCCGCCGGTGTTCGATCCCAAGGCGACCGCGCTGGTGCAATACACGTCGGGCTCGACCGGTTCGCCGCGGGGCGTGATGTTGAGCCATGCCAACATCATGCACAACCTGGCCTCGATGCACCGGGTCGACACCGAGGGCGTGGGCGGCGTGTGCTGGCTGCCCCCTTATCACGACATGGGATTGATTGGCGGCATCCTCTTGGCCGTCTACAGCGGACGGCGCAGCGTGTTGATGTCGCCCTTGGCGTTCATCCAGCGGCCGGCCCGGTGGCTCTGGGCGATGTCGAAGTATCGCGGTCGGACCAGCGGCGGGCCGAACTTCGCCTTCGAGTTGTGCATCCAGAAGATCCAGCCGGGCGAGTGCGAAGGATTGGATCTGAGTTCCTGGACCGCCGTGGTGAGCGGCGCTGAGCCGGTCCGCGCCGATACGATTGAACGCTTCACCGCGGCGTTCGCCCCCTATGGTTTCCGACCGGAAGCGTTCTTGCCGGGCTACGGAATGGCCGAGTCGGTGCTCGCGGTCACCGGAGGACGCCGCGAGACCCCGCCGGTGATTCGCGTCTTCGCCGCCGACGCGCTGTTGCATCATCGCGTCGAAGCCATCGACTCGCCGGCAACCTTCCACGGCGACGCCCGCCGCCTGGTGGGCTGTGGACAGCCGATTCCCGACGGCGAGATCGCCGTGGTCGATCCCAAGACGCGGCGTCTTTTGGCGCCGGGACGGGTGGGAGAAATCTGGGTCCGCAGTCCGAGCGTGGGCATCGGCTATTGGAATCGGCCCGAAGAGACCCAACAGGTGTTTCATGCCGAGATCGCCGGCGAACCCGGCAAACCCTACCTCCGCACCGGCGACCTCGGGTTTCTCCACGACGGCGAGCTGTTTGTCACCGGGCGGCTCAAGGAGTTGATCATCCTTGGGGGGCGGAATTACTATCCCCACGACATCGAGCGAACGGTTCAGCGGTCCCACCTCGCCCTGAAACCGGACGGCGGGGCCGCCTTCAGCGTCGAAAGGGACGGCGCCGAGCGCCTCGTCGTGGTCCATGAGGTTCTCCGCCCACGGCGCTGGAACCTCGACGAGGTTCTCCGCGCGGTGCGACGAGAGCTGGCCGAGGAATATGAACTGTGTCCGGCGGAGGTGGTGTTGATTCGGGCCGGGACGCTGCCGAAGACCTCCAGCGGCAAGACACGGCGCGTGCGGTGCCGCGAACTGTTCCTGCGTGGCCAGTTGCACGCGATCGCCGTTTGGCGGGCCGATGCGGATTCAGCGGCCCCCCAGCCAGAACCGGAATCGCGAGACCTGCCCGCCACGGATACCGAAAAACGTCTCGCCCGCATCTGGTCCGAGGTCCTCGGCCAGGAACCCCGGCAACGGGGCGAGGACTTTTTCGCGTCCGGCGGGCATTCTTTGCCGGCCGTGCGGCTGGCTGCCCGGATCAACGCGGAATGGGGCCTGGACCTGCCGCTCGGGGAGCTGTTTGCGCACCCGACGCTGGCGGGGCTTGCCGGGGTGGTGGATCGGCTCCGCGTCCAAGGCGCGGCGCATCGCCCCTTCGGCGCGGACGTAGCGCCGCCCCAGTCGCTGCCGCCCGGCGCGCGCGGCGGCTTGCAGCCGCTTTCCTTCGCCCAAGAGCGATTATGGCTCTGGGAACGCGTTTCGGCGGGGGCGTCGTCGGCGGTGGTCCCGCTGGCGCTGCGTCTGGACGGGGACTTGGACGTAAACACGCTGCGGCGGGCGATTCAGACCGTGATCGCCCGGCACGAAGTGCTCCGCACGCGGTTTGTCGAACGAGACGGCCGACTCTGGCAGGAGGTGACCGGCGAGGGCGGCCTTTCCTGGGAGGAGGTCGATCTTCGGGGACTGTCCCCGGCGCAGCGGGCCGAGCGATTGGACCATTTGGCCCGGCAAACGCCGCGACGGCGCCTCGATCTGGAGGCGGGGAACTCGTTCCACGTGACCTTGGCGCGCACGGGCGAACGCGAGTATGCGGCGTTTTTCCTGCTGCACCACATCGTGTGCGACGGCTGGTCCTTGGAAGTGCTCCTGCGCGAAATCGCCGCGCTGTACGACGCCGCCCGCCACGGGAACCAGGCCCCCTTGAAGCCGCTTCCCCTGCAATACGTGGATTACGTGCATTGGCAACGGCGGCGGATCTCGGGCGAGCGGCTTCAGCAAGGCATCGCGTATTGGAAGGACAGGTTGAACCACGCTCCCCAAGCCATCGAGATTCCCACGGACCGCCCTCGCCAGACCACGGTCCCCTGGGAAGGCGCGGCCTGCGCACGGCGGCTTTCGCCCTCGCTTATCGGGCGATTGGAGTCGGTGGGACGGGAACAGGGATGCACGCCCTTCATGGTGTTTCTCAGCGCGTTTTCCGCCTTGTTGGCCCGCTACGCCGACGCCGACGACCTTTGCGTGGGCACGCCCGTGGCCAACCGCCCTCGACCGGAACTGGAACCGCTGGTCGGCTGCTTCGTCAATACGGTGGTCTTGCGGTGCGAACTCTCGGGAAACCCGGCCTTCGTCGAACTGCTGCAACGGGTGCGCAAGGCGACGTTGGCCGATCTTGCCCACGCCGAGGTCCCCTTCGAAAAGTTGGTCGAGGCGCTGGCGCCCGCGCGCGTCCCCGGCCGCCCGCCGCTGGTTCAAACGATGTTCATCTTCCAGGCGCCCATCGCCCAGCTCGGAATGATGGACGGGGTGCTGCTCAAGGAGGTTCGCGTCGATTACTCGGGCCTTGCCGCGTTCGACCTGACATTGGTCGTGGAACCGCGCGGTCCGGAAGCGGCGGTCACGCTGGCTTACAACAAGGCCTGGTTCGACGCGGCGACCATCGAGCGGATGCTCGACTCGCTGGTCGCCGTGCTTGAGTCGGTTTCCGAGAATCCGTCGGTGCGGCTGGCCGACCTTCCCGTGCCCGCCGCCAGCGAGCGGCGACGCCTGCTGGTCGAGTGGAACGCGACCGCGCGCCGGGTATCTCAAGCCGAGAGGGTCCACGAGGCGTTCGAGGCGCAGGCGGCCCGGTCGCCGGATTCCGCGGCCATCGTGTTTGAGGGACAAACCACGACGTACCGCGACCTGGACCGCCAGTCGAACCGCCTGGCTCGCTATCTGCGCGATGTGGGCGTGGGGCCGGGCGCGCGCGTCGGCATCCACGTGGAACGTTCGCCGCGACTGATCGCCGCGATGCTGGCCGTGCTCAAGGCCGGGGCGTGTTATGTGCCGCTCGATCCCGCCTTTCCCTCCCAGCGGCTCGCCTTCATGATCGCCGACAGCGGCTTGGGGTGGATCTTGTCGGACGCGTCGCCCAGCGTCGATTGGCCCGCCGAAACCGCCGGGTCCGCCCTAAGCGCGATCCAAAGCGGCGCGGGGGTTCGGGTCCTTCGCCTCGATCAGCTCGGCGACGCCATCAACGCCCGAAGCGACGATCCGCTTCCGCGTGGCGCGACGGGCGAGGACCTGGCGTATTTGATCTACACGTCGGGTTCGACGGGCGAGCCGAAGGCCGTCATGATCCCGCACCGCGCGGTCGTGAACTTCCTCGGGGCGTTCGCCGAGGAGCCGGGCCTCCGCGCGGGCGAGGCGGTTTTGGCGCTGACGACCATTTCTTTCGACATCGCGGTTCTTGAGATCTTCCTCCCGCTTGCCGTGGGCGCACGGCTCGTGATGGCCCCGCGCGATCTCGCTGCCGATGGCTGGCGCCTCGGCGAGTTGATCCAGCAAGAGGGCGTGGACGTGATCCAGGCCACGCCTTCGACGTTTCGGATGCTTTTGTCCACGGGCTGGCGGCCCCGGCCGGGCCAGCGGCTCATCTGCGGCGGCGAAGCGCTTCCGGCCGAACTCGCCTCTCGGCTCGCCCTGGAAGGGGTCGAACTCTGGAACGTCTACGGCCCCACGGAAACCACCGTGTGGTCCACCATCCATCGGGTCGATCAGGCCGACGCGCGCGACGGCCTTGTGCCCATCGGCCGCCCGATCGCCAACACGCAGGTCTACGTGCTCGACCAGCGGCGCCTGCCCGTACCCATCGGCGTGCCGGGAGAACTGTACATCGGGGGAGCGGGACTTGCCCACGGCTATTGGAATCGTCCGGAACTCACCGCGGAACGATTCGTGGAGGTCCCGTGGCTGAACGGTCCGCACGATGCCGGGCAGGACATGGCCGGGTGCGGGAACGCGGGACTCGCCGAGGCGGGCAACCGCCCGGGTCGCCTTTACCGCACCGGCGACCGCGTGCGGTGGCGCGGCGATGGGGTGCTGGAGTTCCTCGGGCGGTTGGATCGGCAGGTCAAGGTTCGCGGATTCCGGGTGGAACTGAACGAGGTGGAATCCGCGTTAGCGGCCCATCCCCTGGTGGCCGAGGCCGCCGTGATTTCCCAACGCGACGCCAGCGACTCGGAACGGCTGGTGGCCTACTGGGTGCCCGCGCCGCCGCCCGGGCGGCGGGAGGAGGTCGCCGGTCCGTCGCCGCCCGTTCAAGCCAGCGGCCAAGGCCCTTCCCCCGAGACGCTGCGAAGCTTCCTGAGCCAGCGCTTGCCCGACTACATGATCCCCGCGGCATTTGTCATGCTGGATTCGATGCCGCGGACTCCGGCGGGGAAGGTGGACCTGCGATCGCTCGCCAGCCGCGGCCTGGATCGGCCGGCGGAAACCGCCGAATACGTTGCCCCGCGCACGCCTCTGGAGGAGGCGATTGCCGCCCTGTGGGCCGAAGTGCTCGGCGTGGATCGCGTGGGGGTCAACGACAACTTTTTCGAGCTGGGCGGACATTCGCTTCTGGCCACGCAAATGATGGCCCGCCTGCGCGAGATCGGCGAGGCGGAGTTGCCGTTGAGAACGCTTTTCGAGCGCCCCACGGTGGCGGGCGTTGCCGAGGCGATCGTGCTGGCGCAACTTGCGCGCCAGCCGCACGACGCCGTGTCCCGGATGCTGGAACGCCTGGAACGGATGTCGGACGACGAGGCGCAGCGCCTGTTGGAATCCGGCCGGGCGGCGGAGGTTGTTGGGGACTCCCCATGAGCGAGCTTGTCGAGCGATGGCGGAGGCTCTCGCCGGCCAAGCGTGCGCTGTTGGAGAAGGCGTTGGCCGCGGGCGCGCGCGGTCCGGCCTCGGCGGCCCCACCCGCGATCCCGAGGCGTCGCCCGGATGCGCCGCTGGTCCTTTCCTTCGCCGAGCAGCGGCTCTGGTTCTTGGACCGGCTTCAGCCGCGGAACCCGTTCTACAACATGCCGATGGCGGCGCGTCTGGCGGGCCCGTTCGACGAATCGGCCTTCGCGCGGAGCCTTGAACGCTTGGCGGCGCGGCACGAAACGCTGCGCACGAGCTTCCCGGCCGATCACGGCTCGCCGCGGCGGGCCATCGCGGCGGCCGTTGAAATCCCCGTCGAGCGGTGCGATCTCCGCGACGTGCCGGCGGCGGAACGCGAGGTCCGCCTCCAGCGGAGGCTCCGCGAAGAGGCCCGCCGGCCTTTCGATCTTGCCGCGGGGCCGCTGTTGCGGACGGTCTTGTTTCGCACCGCCGAGCAGGAGTGGGTGGTGCTCTTGGCCATGCACCACATCATTTCCGACGGCTGGTCCATGGGGGTCCTGCTCCGCGAGCTGGCGATCCTGTACGACGCCGCGGTCCGCGGGCAGGCGGCCAACCTCCCGCCGCTGGAGATCCAATACGCCGATTTCGCCGCCTGGCAGCGGGAGCACCTTTCCGGCGAGACGCTCGAGCGGGAGTTCGATTATTGGAAAAAACGGCTGGGCGAACGGCCCCCCGCGCTGGAATTGCCCACGGATCGGCCGCGCCCGTCGGCGCCCTCGTTCGACGGCGCGACGCGCCGTTTCAGCCTGCCCCGTGATCTGTCCGCGCGACTGCGGCAATTGGCCCGGCGGGAGCAGGCGACTCTGTTCGAGACGCTCCTGGCCGCCTTCTACGTGCTGTTGGGCCGCTATTGCCGCCAGGACGACGTGGCCGTGGGCACGGGCGTGGCCAATCGCACGCGCCGCGAGCTGGAAGGCTTGATCGGGTTCTTCACCAACACGCTGGTGCTGCGCGCGGATCTGTCGGGCAATCCGAGTTTCCGCGACCTGCTTCGCCGCTGCCACGAAACGACGCTCGAAGCGCACGCGCATCAGGAATTGCCGTTCGAAAAACTGGTGGAGCTGCTCGATCCCGAGCGGCATCACAATCTCGCCCCGCTTTTTCAGGCCGCCCTCGTCATGCAAAACGCGCCGCTGGCGGTTCCCACCACGGCGGGCCTGTCGATCGAGCCCCTGCCCGTGGACAACGGATCGGCCAAGTACGACGTGACGTTCTTTTTTTCGGAACGCGGCGGGCAGATCAACGGGGCGGTCGAGTATCAGACGGCGCTGTTCGACGCGGCCACGATCGACCGGATGATCGGTTGCTACTTGCGGCTGCTGGAGGCCGCCGCGGCGGATCCCAGCCAGCCGATCCGCCGCATGCCGTTGATGGACGACGCAGAACGCCGCCGGGTGCTTTTCGGTTTTAACGCCGCGCGGAGCGACGAGCCGCTGCCGCCGACGCTCCATGCGATGTTCGAGGAGCACGCCGCGCGCTCGCCCCATCGCATTGCGATCCGTCACCGCGGCCAGGACATCGCCTACGGCGAGTTGAATCGTCGCGCCGAGCGCGTCGCGGGGCTGGTCCGCCGGGCGGGGATTGCGCCCCAGACGCCGGTGGCCGTGTGTCTGCCGCGATCGGCGGATCTGGTGGCCGCGATGCTGGGAGTCTTGAAATCGGGCGCGGCCTACGTGCCGATCGATCCCGACCTGCCGGGCGCAAGGCTGGCTTTCCTCCTGGCAAACAGCGGCGCGCCCCTCGTCCTCACCGACCCGGCGACCGTCCCGCGACTCCCCGCGCCCCAGGCCCGCGTCGTGCCCCTGCGTTGGGAGGACACGGAACAAGCAATTCCCCCCGAAGCCGGCCACGAAGGACTCGGTTGCGGCGAGGGCGAACCGACGCGTGCCGAAAAGGAACCCGGCCCGTTTGGGCTGGCCTACATCATCTACACCTCCGGCTCGACCGGCCGGCCCAAGGGGGTGCTCGTCGAGCACCGCGGCATCGTGAATTTCGTGCGGGCCCAAAGCCGCGTGCTGGGGGTGACGAGCGACTGGCGGATCCTGCAATTCTTCTCGCCCTGTTTCGACGGCGCGATTGCCGAGATGTTCCTGGCGCTGGGCAACGGGGCGTGCCTGGTGATTGGCGATCGGGAAACGATGCAGTCGGCGGAAGGGATCCAGGAGTTGATTCGGCGCGAGCGGGTCAACTTTTCGAAGTTCTCGCCGTCCATGCTTCGGCTCTTGTCTCCCCGGCGACTCGAGCGCCTCAGCGCGATCTGTTGCGCCGGCGAACCCGTTGACGCGGAGCTGGTCGCCCGCTGGTCGCCGGGCCGGCGGATGTTCAACGCCTATGGGCCGACGGAGGCAACGGTCGGCGCGTCGATGATGGAGTTCGACGGCCCGGTGGCGCACCGGCCGCCGATCGGCCGTCCGTTGGCCAACGTCCGGATCTATGTATTGGACCCTGACCTTCAGCCGTTGCCCGTCGGCGTGCCCGGCGAGATTTGCATTGGGGGCGCCGGCGTGGCCCGCGGCTATCTGAACCAGCCCCAGGCGTCGGCCGAACGCTTCCTGCCGGATCCCTTCGCGACGGAACCGGACGCCATGCTCCATGGCGGCGGCGAGGGCGTTGTCCGTGAAGGCGCCGCGCGGGCCGACGGCGCAGGCGATGCCCCGCCCCTGCGCGCTCGCATGTACCGCACCGGCGATCTGGGTCGATGGCGAACGGACGGCACGCTGGAGTTCCTTGGACGGCTCGACGATCAGGTCAAGATTCGCGGCTACCGCATCGAGCCCGGAGAAGTCGCGGCCGTGCTCCAGGAACACCCGGACGTGCAACAGGCCGCGGTGGTCGCGCGAGAGGACGGCCCGGCGGGATTGCGCCTGGTGGCCTACGTCGCCTTCAAGTCCGACGGAGCGCTGTCGCCCGGCGACGACGAGTCCGCCGCCGAGATCGAGCATCTGAACCGTTGGCGCACGCTGTTCGACGAGACGCTCCGCCGAGCGGCCCCCGCGCCGACCCGACGTGGAACCTGACCGGTTGGGTGAGTAGCCGCACCGGCCAGCCGTTTCCCGAAGAGGACATGCGGCAATGGATCGACGGCGCCGCCGAACGCGTGCTGTCTCTCCGTCCCCGCCGAGTGCTGGAAATCGGATGCGGCACGGGGTTGTTGTTGTTCCGCGTGGCGCCCCATTGCGACTCGTATTTAGGTACGGATTTTTCCGCCCAAGCGTTGGAAGCGCTCGCCAAGGCGATCTTGTCGCGCGAGGATCTCCGCGGCCGCGTCCAGTGGCGCGAGCAAACGGCGGATTGCTTCGAGGGACTGGAAGCGGGCGCGTACGACGTGGTCGTGCTCAATTCCGTGGTGCAATACTTTCCCAGCGTCGATTATCTGATCCGCGTGCTCGACGGAGCGATCCGATTGGCGGCGCCGGGCGGCCATCTCTTCCTGGGCGACCTGCGGAGCCTGCCGCTGGAGCCGGCGCTGGCCTGCTCGATCGAGCTGGCGAGGGCCGACGCCCAGACAAGCGCCGCCGTCCTTCGCCGGCGAGTCGAGGCCCGCTGCCAGCGCGAGGAAGAACTCCTCGTGGCCCCGGGTTTCTTCGCCGCGCTGGCCGCAAGCCTGCCGCGGATCGCCGCGTGGGAGACGTTGCTTAAGCGCGGGCCGGGCGACAACGAGTTGTTTCAGTTCCGCTACGACGCCGTAGTCCATCTGGACCACGCCCCTTTGCCCCCAGGGGAACGGGGGATCGACTGGGCCGCGGAACCGCTCCAGTTGACCGAGATTGCCGCCATGCTTCGCGAACGATCGCCCGACGCGATGGCCTTGCGCAACGTGGCCAACGGCCGCATCGCCCGCGAATTACGCGCATGGGAACTACTGCGCGCCGAGGACGGGCCGAAAACGGTGGGCGAACTTCAAAAGCGATTGGAGCTTGAGGCCCTGCCGCGGGCCATCGATCCGGAAGACCTCTTCCGGCTTGCGGACGAAGTGAACTATTCCGTGGAAATCGGCTGGTCGGGCGACGATCCGGCGGGACGCTTCGACGCCCTGTTTCGTCGCGAGCAAGGCAAGGCGTGCGCGGGCCGCGCCTGGCACCGCGGTTTCCAAGCTCGGCGGGGGCGTTGCGCAGGGGTCTCGCCGGAGGCTTCGGCTCCGGGCCGCGCGCGCGTGGATTGGAGGGCTTACGCCAATCGGCCGCTGGACGAATGGATCTCGCGGCGGAGAGTGGCCGTGCTGCGATCGCACCTTCAAGCCCGTTTGCCCGACTACATGATCCCGGCCGCCTTCGTTGTGGTCGACTCGTTGCCGCTCACCGCGCAAGGCAAGTTGGACCGCCGGGCGCTGCCCCCGCCGCAAGACGACCGGCCTGGCTGGTCGGCCGGCTGCGTCGCCCCGCGCGACGAGCACGAGCGGCTCGTGGCCGAGGTTTGGGAAAGGCTTCTGGGCGTCAGCCCGGTGGGCGCGACCGACGATTTTTTCGAACTAGGCGGCCATTCCATGCTGGCGGTGCAAATGATCGCGGAAATCGAGCGGCGCACCGGCCGACGCCTGCCGCTGGCGTCGCTGTTTCATCGGGCAACCGTCGAGCATCTGGCCGGAATGCTCCGCCAACCGGAGATCTGCCCGCCCGAGTCGTCCCTCGTCCCGATTCGGACGCAAGGAAATCGTCGGCCGTTGTTTCTGGTCCATCCGGCAGGCGGGACGGTGTTCTGCTATCGCCTCTTGGCCGAACGCTTGGGGAACGAGCGGCCCGTGTACGGCCTTCAGGCCGTGGGGGTGGACGGGGAACGGACGCCGCAGGAGGTGGCCGAGGAGATGGCCGCCCACTACGTTGCCGCGGTTCGGGGCGTGCAACCCCACGGTCCCTACTTCTTGGGCGGATGGTCGCTCGGCGGCAACCTGGCCTTCGAGATGTCCCGCCAGTTGGTCGAGCAAGGCGAAAGGGTCGCGCTGCTGGCCCTGCTGGACGCGGCGGCCCTCGCCCCGGAAAAGGTCTTCAAGGAAGAGGACTTTTTGCCCTTGATTGCCGAACTGTTTCCCTCGGCCGACGCCCTTTCGGTGGAGAGGCTCCGGGCCATGACGTCCGAGGAGCACCTGGAATACTTCCTTCGCCGCGCGGCCCAGGCTGGCATCGTGCTGGGCGACATCGACCCCCACCTCGGCAGCCACGTGTTTGAAGTGTTCAAATCCAACCTGAAGGCCATGATGGACTATCGCCTTCAACCTTACCCGGGCAAGGCCACGCTCCTGTTCGCTGAAGAGAAACCCCAGTTTATCGAAGTTGCCCGGGACCCGTTCTTGGGATGGGGGGCCTACGTTCAGGGGGGCGTCGAGGTGGTCCGCATTCCTGGCGATCATGTTCACATGCTCCAGGAGCCCAACGTCCAGATCGTGGCCGAAAAACTCCTCGAATGCCTTGAACGCGCGGAAATCGAGGGTTGACCGAGGGGCTGGACCAGACTGACCCGCTCGAACGCTTCGCGCAAATCATTGTCCCATGGCAAGCGCTTCCGGCCCGCTTGGCTGCCAGACGATTGCCTGGGCCTCGATGGGCCCATTCTGGTTGGCGGGTCTCCAGTCCATAGATGGGTATTCCGGGGAGAAGAGTCCTGTTGCAGGCGATGGGCGAACAATGCCGATGATGCCAGTAAGTCATGCCCATCGCGACCCCTTCTATGGACGGGAATCATGACGATACTCCAGGCCATTGGAAACACCCCTCTCGTGGAGATCTGCCGTCTCAACCCACGACGGCCCTCGGTTCGGGTTTTCGCGAAATTGGAAGGCCATAATGCCGGGGGCTCGGTGAAGGATCGGGCAGCTCTGCGCATGATCCTGACGGGGGAGCAGTCCGGAGAGCTGACTCCAGAGCGGACCATCCTGGAGGCAACGTCCGGCAACACGGGCATTGCCCTGGCGATGATTGGCGCGGCCAGGGGATATCGGGTGAAGCTGTGCATGGCGTCGAGCGTGAGCGTCGAGCGACGCAGGATTCTGGAAGCGTTGGGAGCGGAAATCGTGCTCACCCCCGCGCGCGAGCGAACCGACGGGGCCATACGATGCGTGCGCCGTTTGGCGGCCGAGTCGCCCGCCGCCTACTACCTGCCCAACCAGTTCGACAACCCCGCCAACTGGCTCGCCCATTACGAGACGACCGGCCCGGAAATCTTTGCCCAGACCGACGGGCAGGTCGACGTTTTCGTGGCGGGCATGGGGACGAGCGGGACGTTGATGGGCGTGAGCCGGTTTCTCAAGGAAGTGAAACCCGGCGTCCGCGTGGTCGGCGTGGAGCCGCCCATCGGCCACGGGATTCAGGGGCTCAAGAACATGCAGGAGTCGATCCGGCCGAAAATCTACGATCCTTCGCTGCTGGACGACAAGATCACGGTGGTCGATCACGAGGCGTTCGCCGCGGCCCGCCGATTGGCGGCCGAAGAAGGCCTTTTTGTCGGGATGTCGAGCGGCGCCGCCTTGGCGGGCGCGCTGCGGGTGGCCAACCGGATGACGCGAGGCACCGTCGTGGCGCTCTTTCCCGATCGCGGCGACCGCTACCTGAGCACGCAGCTCTTCCAGGCCGCTGCGCATTGCGAGCCCAAAGTCGCCTGAAGCATCGCCGCGCGGCGGTCGGCTCGGACCGCACCGTTCCACGCCTGTCGCCACGCTCGCCGCGGCTGCGCGGCGGCGATACGACGTTGCTCCGGCCGTCGGCCCTGCGTGCGTTTCCCGGCACGACACGTTCCATGGTCTGGAATCCGCACGGACGGCTGGGCTGCTTGAGTCGGCGGGCAGCGGATGGTCAACTGGCGGTCGGATCCGTCCGGGACCCCTGCTGGCAGCGAGGCCGCCCGCGATGCTAGAGCCGGGAGGGCCGCGTTCCAACGGCTCTCGATTCGGCTTCTCGGAAGGATTTCTTCGTCTTTCGTGGGAGGAGTAGTCTTCCGCGGTGTCTTTGATAGGGCGGAGCGAGACGAGCCCGGATGAACCAACTGGACCCCGACAGCCTGGCGCGGCTCTTGGACCGGCACGGGCCGGCGCTGGTGCTTTATGCCCGGCAGTGGTGCGCGGTCGCGGAAGACGTGGTTCAGGAGGCGTTCATCCACCTGGCGGGACAGCGTGTTCCGCCGCGCGAGCCGGTGGGCTGGCTGTATCGTGCGGTGCGGAATGGGGCGATAAATGCGGCTCGCGGCGCGGGCCGGCGGGCCCAGCGCGAGACGGCCGTGGCCTGGCGCGGCGAGCCGTGGTTTTGCCCTTCGCCCGACGATCGGCTCGATGCCGCCGCCGCCACGGAGGCCCTTGCCCAATTGCCGCTTCACGAACGAGAGACGATCGTGGCCCGGCTGTGGGGCGGACTGGCCTTTGACGAGATCGCCCGACTGACCGGCTCCTCCACGAGCACGGTCCACCGATGGTATCGGCGGGGCCTTGAAACCCTGCGCGAAAGGTTAGGTGTGGCATGTCGCCCGACGAACAACCCCTAAGCGGCCTTTCGGCCCTGGAAGCGGCCTTGGCCTCGCTGGCGCCGCGGGCCGAGGGGCTGGACCGCGAGCGGCTGATGTTCCTGGCGGGGCAAGCGAGCGTGGCCCGGCCGCCCGTGGCCCATGTGCGAATGTGGCAGGCGGGCTTTGCGGCCATGAGCGCCGTAGCGGCCAGCCTGCTTATGGCGCTGGTGACGCAACCGGCCCCTCAAGTGGTCGAGCGGAGCGTTCCGGCGGCGTTGCCCTCAACTCCCACGATCCCCGCACATGAACAAGGCGAGCCGAGTGAGCGGGCCGACGGATGGATGTCGACTCAAGCCGGGACGGACGGCAAGACGCCTGGCGCGAGGCTCCCTTGGCCTTTCCAGTCGCTGGCCGGTCGGCGTCTCGAAGGACCTCTGGATCAACTTGCCGCCGCCGTGCGGTTCCCTGCCGCCCTTGCCTGGCCGCGGGAGGTCAATCCCGATTGCGGCCCAAGTTCCACCGAAGCACCGACCGGGGCAGGCGTTGCCATTCCCGCAATGGCGTTTCCTTCCATGTCGTATCGTGAATTGCTCGACCACGCGCTGCGGGAAAACGGCGTCGAGCGTGCTGGCCGATCCTCCTGACCGAAAGCACGACGGAGACCGCGTGATGAAAAGCGCGACCTGCTGGACCCTGGTCCTCTTGGCGATCGAACTGGCGTCGTGGCGGATCGCCCAAAGCAAGGTTTTGGGAGCCGAACCGACGTATGACAGCGAGGCTCCGATTTGCAAACTAATCGTGTATCCGGCCCCCGAGCCGCGTCCTGCGCTGCGCTATCAGTTGTTGCCGCCCATGGCGGACCGTCGGCCGGGCAACGCGGCGGTGCTTTATAACAAGACGTTTGCCGAGCAAACGGCGTTCCTCAACGAGTTCGGCAAAGGGGGTTTGTGGGAAAAGATCGAGAAATGGCTGGAAGTGCCGCTCGGCGATCCCCGGGAAAAGGAACTGCGCAAACCATGGGAGTCGGCCAGCGCCATGTTCCGTGGCGGAGGCATGTTCGACAATCTGGACCGCGCCGCGCGGTGCGAATCGTGTGACTGGCAACTGCCGATCCGCGAGCAGGAGTTCTACGCAATCCTCTTGCCGGAGCTTCAGCAGACCCGCGACTACGCGCGATTGCTGGCCACCAAGGCGCGGCTCGAAATCGCCGAAGGAAAATTCGATGACGCGTTGCGCACGCTCCAGACCGGCTATGGCTTGGCCCGGCACGTCGGCCAGGGACAGACGTTGATTCACGGGCTGGTGGGCGCGGCCGAGAGCGCGATGATGTCGAAGCGGGTGGAAGATTGGGTCCAGCGGCCTGGGTCGCCGAACTTGTATTGGGCCTTGACCTGGCTGCCCCGGCCGCTGATCGACTTCCGTCCGGGGCTGGAAACCGAGCTAAGCATGATCTATCTCTCTTACCCCGATCTTCGCAATCTGGAATCCGCCAGGTATTCCGCGGAGCAGTGGCGGGAGATCCTGGAGAAGACGGTGGACCGGGTGCTCCGGTGGAGCGACGGTCGAGTCCCAATTCCGCGCTCGCTGATATCGACCGCGGCGGCCTTGCGCGCCTATCCGATGGCCAAACGGGCGCTGATCGCTCGGGGCCGTCCGGCGGCCGAGGTCGAGGCCATGCCCGTGCCCCAAGTCATCATGATCTACACGATGCGGACCTATGAAGAGCTTCGGGACGACCTCTTCAAATGGTTCGCCGTTCCGTATCCGGAAGGCCGCGCCGGGGCCGCGGAGGCGGAGCAAGCCCTCAAGCGAGCGGCGCACGAGGGGCGCGAGGCCCTTCCGATGGCGAGCCTCCTGCTGCCTGCGATCCAGTCCGCCCGGTTCGCCGAGGTTCGGCAAGATCGCACGATCGCCATGTTGCGGATCGTCGAGGCACTCCGCCTTTACGGCGCCGCCCACAAAAAGCGATTGCCCGACGAACTGGCCGAGATCAAGGAAGTGCCCATCCCCCTGGACCCGGTGACCGGCAAGACGTTCCTGTATCAACACACTTCCGGCACGGCGATCCTCGAATCGCCGCCCATCCCGGGGAAGCCGCAGAAGGACTTTGGAGTTCGGTATGAAATTCAATTTGCCAGGCCCTAGGCAGCCGGAAGCCGCCTGCGCCTTGATTGCGTTTCTGAGAAAGGAAGGTGCCATGAGAATCATCGCCTGCATCGCCCTGGGGTTGGCATGGTCCGCAGCGCACGCGCCGGCGGCCGAGCAGCAGTTTGATCCCGCTGCCCGCGCGAAAGCGATCGCCCCGTTCGTCGACGAGCAGACGTTGGCCGTAGTACACATCGACCTGGCCCGCGTCGACTTGGACCCCTTGGTCGCGAAGCTCACGGAGTTGCTGCCCGACGCCAAGGAGGATCTTGTCGCCGCGAAACCGCGCATGGCGCAATCGCTTGCTGGGTTGCTGCGTGCAGGCGCGACAAACGTCTATCTGGTATTCACGCTCGCCTTCTTCCCCCAGCAGCCCTTGTTCGGAGTCATTCCACTCGGCCCGGGCGCCGATGAGAAGGCGATTGTCGCCAACCTAGGCAATCCCAACGCCGGATCCTTGAGGGTCGGGGACGCTCTACTTGTGACCGATCGCGAAGAGACGTTGCAGCGAGTGCGCCAGTTGAAGCCCGATCCGCGGCCCGAGATCGCGGCGGCCTTCGAGGCGGCCGGTGATACGGCCGTCCAGGTGTTGCTGCTCCCGCCCGCCTATTACCGCCGTGTGATCGAGGAAACCATGCCCGAGCTTCCCCAAGAGATCGGCGGCGGGCCGAGCACGATTCTGACCCGGGGGGCCTTGTGGGCAGTTGCAGGGATCGATCTGCCGCCCAAGATGGCCCTGCGTCTGCTGGTCAAATCGCAGGACGCGCAGTCCGCGGCCGCGCTGAATGCAAAATGGAACGAGCTGATCCGGCTAGCTGCCCAGTGGAAAGAAATCCGCGGCGTTGTGCCGGACTTCGACCAGGCGGCCTCCCTGCTGACTCCGAAGGTCGAGGGCGATCGGCTCGCGGTCGCGATCAACGACGACGAAGCTGTCCGCACCTTGTGGAACGCCGGTGGGCGGGCGCTGATCGCGGCGACGAAGGGGCCCAGGCAAGCCGCGAGGCGAACTCAATCGGCCAACAATCTCAAACAAATCGCCCTGGCGATGCACCACTATCACGACGCCAACAAGTGCTTTCCGCCGCAGGCGATCTATGGCCCCGACGGCAAGCCGCTGTTGAGCTGGCGCGTGCTGATTCTTCCTTACCTCGACCAAGACCAACTGTATCAACAGTTCCGTCTGAACGAGCCGTGGGACGGCCCGCACAACCGGGCGCTGATCGAGAAGATGCCGTCGGTCTACCGCTCGCCTGGATCGAAACTCAACGAGAAGGGGCGGACGAACTACGTGGTGTCGGTCGGTCCGCAGACCGTCTTTCACGGCCGCCAGGGCACGCCAATCAAGGACATCACGGACGGGACCTCCAATACGATCATGGTCGTGGAGTGCGACGATCCGCACGCCCCGATCTGGACGAAGCCCGACGACCTAGCCTTCGATCCCAAGGATCCGATGCGCGGGCTGGGCCATCTCATCACCGGCGGTTTCAACGCGGCGATGTGCGACGGCTCCGTGCGTTTCGTACCCGTTACGGCGCCGCCCGAGACGCTCCGCGCGCTATTCACCAAGGCCGGCGGCGAACCGCCGCCCGGATTTTAGCGCCCAAGGCAAGCCGCCGTTGGCTTGGCGACGGCGAGGGCTCGAAGCCAAACCACGAAGGCGGCGCTGAGCCGCCGCGTCCCAAAGCGCCGAGTCAGTCTTTTCTCTTGCCGAGGATCGTCGCCTGCAATCGGGCGACGTACTCGTTGGCGCGGTCCACGGCCTTCGGGTCCTGGGCGGGCATCGCGCGGAGAAAGTCATGAAGGGACGACGCCTTCGGCCCCAACGCGTCGATGACGTTCACGACGAGGATGGACGTGTAGGCGCCGTTTTTGTCCGGCGGGGCGAGTTCGCGGAGCACGGGCAAGGCGGTTTCGAGATCGGCCGGACCGCCGTACTGGCCCAGGGCCCAGGCGGCGACAGCCCGCACGCTGGGCGAAGGATCGGCCAGGGCCTGGCGAAGGTCGTCGCGTCCGCCCTGGACCGCGTCCGGCCCGCGAACGAGAAACCCCGTGGCGGCCCAATAACGCACCGCGCTGTCGGAGTGCTTGAGTCCCTCGCGCAGGTTCGGGATGAGATCTGGCTTGCGCGATGCAGCCAGTTCGGCCATCGCCAAAATGGCTTCGAGCGGGTACTTGGTTGCGTCGTGGGCCATCTCGTAAATCGTCGTGCCCGCCGCCCGGCGGTGCATCTCGGCTTCCGAGAGGAATCCCGCGTCGCGGATCGTTAGCGTGTGCTCGCGAAGGGCCGCCCGCAACTGCTGGAGAACCTCCTGATGGGCCGCCGAACCGGCCAGGTTGCGAACTTCGTCCGGATCGGACTGAAGGTCGTAGAGTTCTTCCTCGGGTTTGGGTTCCCAGAAATAGGTTTGGGGCGGGGCGAGCTTTCCGGCGTCGTAAAGCCGTTTCCAGACCTGCGTGGTGGGCGTCTCGAACATGTAGCCGACGTGCTGGCCGTAGATCAAGTGCGGCATGTAGTTGCGCACGTACACGAAGCGCGCGTTGCGGACCGAGCGGACCAGATCGTAGCGCTCGTCCATGCGCCCGCGAAAACCGAACAGGTGACGCGGCGGCTCGGCCGGATGCTCGCCGAGAAAGGCCCGACCGTGCATCCATTCCGGCGGCTTCATGCCGATCAGGCTGAGCAACGTCGGAGCGAGGTCCACGAAGCTCACCAGACGATCCGTGGTTCCGCCCGGCGCGTAGTCCTTGGGGGCAAGGTGGCGATACTTCCCGGGAATCCGCACGATAAGCGGGACGTGCAAGCCGGAGTTGTACGGCCACCGCTTGCTCCGCGGCATTCCGGAGCCGTGGTCGCCGTAGAAGAAGATGATCGTGTCCTCGGCAAGGCCCGCCTCCTCAAGTTCGCGGAGCCGCATGCCGGCCTGGGCGTCCATTTCCGTCACCTTGTCGTAATACTGGGCCCAGTCGTGGCGGACCTCGGGCGTGTCGGGGTGATAGGCGGGCAATCGGACCTTGGCCGGATCGTGCTTTAGGGTGTGCGGACGAACGCGGATCTGGCTCTCGTGGCTGACCGTGAGATTGAAGATCGCGAAGAATGGCTGGCCCGGCTTGCGGTTCTTCCAATGGGCCCGTGGCGACGAGTCGTCCCACACGCCGGGCGGCTTCTGGAGGTTGTAGTCCTCCTTGCTGTTGTTGGTGCAGTAGTAGCCCTGCTCGCGCAAAAACTGTGGATACATCTTCATCCACGTTGGCATGGCCACCAGGCTCCGCATGTGCTCCGAGCCGGTGCTGGGCGGATAGACCCCGGTGATGATCGCCGTCCGGGCCGGGGCGCAGACCGGGGCATTGGACCAGCAATGGCGATAGCGCAGCCCCTTGGCCGCCAGCCGGTCAAGGTTCGGCGTCCGGGCGTACTCGTCGCCATAGCATCCCAACTGCGGGCCCGTGTCCTCGCAGGTGATCCAGAGGATGTTCGGCCGCCGGGCGGCCGTCGGAGCGAGCGTTTCGGCCGAACCGAGCGATGCGGCGACCAACGCGGCCGCGACGAACAAGAGGATGCAACGCCGCGTGCAAGGAACGTCGGTATTCTTGGGTTTCATGATGCGATCCGCTTGCCTGGATTTGCCCGCCACTTGCCCTTCTGGGAATCCCATCATGACAAGCCCTGCGGATTGCATCCAGTCTATACACCAGTACACATCGTCGCTTGCCGACAGGGCGATCCAGCCCGTCCGCACGGTCCATAGGCATCGCGCCGCTTGCTCCTGCCCTCCGGACCTGTCCTGCCGCCGAGCCAACCGCTAAACTGGATAGCTCTGGGGAAAACTGGTCCAATCGATCAAGAGAGGGGTGTATCGATGCGGTCGATCCTTGGCCTTGCGGCCTTGCTCCTTGGTTTCACCGCGGCTCAGGCCGCCGAGAATCTGATCAAGGGCGGCGATTTCGAGCAGGGACTTTCCGGCTGGCACGCGTTCTGGTCGCGGGATTCCGCGGGCCGCGCGGTGCTGGATCGGGACGCCAGGCACGGCGGCCGCCAGGCGGTCCGCGTCGAGCACCCGGGCAAGCAGGACTGGAGCTTCGCCCAAGAGCGTTGGCTCGATGTCCAGCCAGGCCAAATCTACGAGCTGGCCGGTTGGGTCCGCGTTCAAGGCGAAGGCAGCGCCACGCTGAGCGTCATCCTTCGCGACGCAAAGCAGAAGGTGATTGACTGGAGCTTCGCCGGCCGCACCGCGCGGGAAACGAAGGACTGGCGCGAGTTGCGCTGCCGGTTCGTCATCCCGCCGGGCACGGCGGCCATCCAGGCCCGGCTCATGGGCCACGGCCCGGCCACGGTCTGGCTCGACGACGCCTCGCTTGCCTTGGTTGGCACGCTCGACGCCCTTCGCGTCCGCAACCTGCCCGAGTCGATCGAGCTTTCCAACGCGAGCTTGGAGGTCGCCTTTCGGCCTGCCGACGCGACCTTTTCAATCACGGATCGCCGCGGCAAGACCGCCTGGCGCCAGCGAGCAGGCGGCGGATCGCTCGTCGTGACCGACGCCAAGAAGACGGACGCCGGGCTTGCCTTGGGCCTGATCGACCCGGCGAGCATGTTGCAAATCGCCGTCGACGTCCGTTTGGAGCCCGACCGGCCCGAACTCGCCGTCGAGTTGAAATCCAGCGGGGAGCTTTCCGGCGCGATCGAGTTCCCACCGCCTTTCGCCAGCCAGAAAGGGATGTTCTTGATCCTCCCGGTGAACGAAGGGATCAGCTACCCGGCCGACGACGCCACACTGGGGCCAATGTCCTACCATCTCTATGGCGGCCACGGACTGTGCATGCCGTGGTACGGGATGACCGACGGGCGGCGCGGCGTGATGGCCCTGGTCGAAACGCCCAACGACGCGGCCGTGAGGATCCCCCGGCTCGACGGCTTGCTGCAATTGGTTCCGCAATGGGTGCCCGAGAAGGGCCAATTCGGACCGCCGCGGCGGATCCGCTACGTATTCCTGGACGACGGCGGCTACGTGGCCATGGCCAAGCGGTATCGGGAGTACGCGAAGGCGACCGGCCTGTTCAAGACGCTGGCCGAGAAGCGCAAGCAGAATCCCCACGTCGATCTCCTCGTGGGCGCGGTCAACGTCTGGTGCTGGGACCGCAATCCCGTGCCGATCGTCCGCGAAATGCAGGCGGCCGGGATCGACCGCATCCTGTGGAGCAATCGGGCCGATCCCGAGGCGCTCCGGCAGATGAACGATCTCGGCGTGCTCACCAGCCGCTACGACATTTACCAGGACCTCATGGACCCGGCCGTGTTTCCCAAGCTCCGCGGCGTCCATGGCGACTGGACCACGGAGGGATGGCCCAAGGACATCATCCTCGGGCCGGACGGAAAATGGATTCATGGCTGGGGCGTCCAGGGCAAGGGGGGCGAGTGGTATTACTGCGCGGTGCTCTGCGACCGGCGGGCGCTCGACTATGCTCGTCGCCGCATTCCGCCGGAACTGAAGACCCACCCTTACCGCTGCCGTTTCATCGACACGACGACCGCCGCGCCGTGGAACGAGTGCTATTCGCCCGACCACCCCATGACCCGCACCGAGAGCCGCAAGTTCAAGATGGACCTCTTGCGGTTCGTAAGCGAGGAGTGCGGCCTGGTGACGGGGAGCGAAACCGGCCACGACGCGGCCGTGCCCGTGGTGCATTACTTCGAGGGGATGCTCAGCCTCGGGCCGTATCGCGTGCCCGACGCCGGCCGCAACATGGCCCAGATCCTCGACGAGGTGCCGGATCGCGTGGCGAAGTTCCAGACCGGGCATTACTACCGGCTGCCGCTTTGGGAACTCGTGTATCACGATTGCGTCGTGGCGCAGTGGTACTGGGGCGACTACAACAACAAGCTGCCCAGCCTTTGGGACCGCCGCGACCTGTGGAACGCGCTGTACGGCACGCCGCCGATGTTCATGTTCAACCGCCAACAGTGGCAGAAGAACCGCGAGCGTTTCGTGAAGAGTTACAAGACCGCCACGCCGGTGGCCCGGGCGACTGGCTACTCGGAGATGCTCTCCCACCGCTGGCTGACCGAGGACCACGCGGTGCAAGAGACCCGATTCGCCAACGGCGTGACGGTCACGGTGAACTTCGGCGACCGGCCCCACAAGCTGTCCGACGGCACGACCCTGCCGCCGCTCGGTTGGAAGGCGGCGGGAATGGACCAAACCCTGTGAGGATCGGCGGCACGCCGCGGAACGCGTGATCGCGAGTCGCAGGCTTCCAGATCCGCCTGGTTGCTACATCATGCCTGAGATCGACCTGAGATCCCCGGAACTGTACTTCAACCGCGAGCTGAGCTGGTTGGAGTTCAACGACCGCGTCATGCGGGAGGGCTTGTCCGAGGACGTGCCCTTGCTGGAACGACTGAAGTTCCTGGCGATCGTGAGTTCCAATCTGGACGAATTCTTCATGATTCGGGTGGCGGGGCTGATGCAGCAGCGTTCGGCCAACGTCACGCGTCCAGATCCTTCGGGCATGACCCCGTCGGAACAATTGGCCGCCATCAGCCGGCGCGTCCACCGCATGGTCGAGGAACAGACGGCCGGAATTGCCAAGGCGTTGAAGCTGTTGTCGGAGCACGGGATCCAGGTGCTGGACATCAAGGGATTGAACCCGCAGCAGGAGAAGGTCTTGCGCCAGCACTTCGCCAGGGAAATCCTTCCGGTGCTCACCCCGCTGGCCGTCGAGGACCTCGACCCTTGCCCCCTCTTGCCTGGACTGCGGCTTCATTTGGGCGTGGTGATTCGGTCAACCAAGGAGGGGGAATCGCGGGATCGCGTCGCGGTGGTGCCGATCCCCGGCCAAATGCCGAGGTTCGTGAGCGTGCCGTCCGACGAGGGGCTCCGCCTGGTTCGGTTGGAGGACCTGATTGCTTCCAGCGCGGGCCAGGTGTTTCCTGGCTGCGAAGTGCTCGCCACGGCCGTCTTCCGCATCACCCGCGATGGGAATGTGGAAATCCAGGACGACGACGCCAGCGACTTGCTGCACGTGGTCGAGGAGGCGGTGGTTGCGCGGCGGCGGAGGGCGGCGGTGCGGTTGGAGATTTCGGCGGGGGCCGACGCGCGCATCCTCCAATGGCTGGTTTCCACGCTGCAACTCCAGCCTGAGGACGTGTATTCCGTCCACGGCATGTTGGACGCCACGGCCCTCTGGTCGATCGTGAACCGGCCCGGCTACGACCACCTCCGCTCGCCCGACTGGCCGCCGCAGCAGCCGCGCGACTTGATCGGTGTGGAGAACCTCTGGGAGGCGCTGGACGAGAAGGACGTGCTTTTGTTCCACCCCTATGAGAGCTTCGATCCGGTGATCCAGTTGGTCGAGCGGGCCGCCCAGGATCCTGACGTGTTGGCCATCAAGCAGACCCTCTATCGAACCAGCGGCGATTCTCCGATCGTCCGGGCGTTGGAGCGGGCCGCGGCCAACGGCAAGGAAGTGACCGTGCTGGTCGAACTCAAGGCCCGGTTCGACGAGGCTCGCAACGTGACCTGGGCGCGGCGGCTGGAGGACGCGGGGTGCCACGTGATTTACGGCATCGTGGGATTCAAGACGCACGTCAAGGCGCTGTTGATTGTGCGCCGTCAGTCCGGCCGGATCCGCCGCTACGTCCACCTCTCCACCGGCAACTACAACGACCGCACCGCCCGGCTCTACTGCGACGTCGGCTTGATGAGCAGCGACCGCGACCTGGCGGGCGACGTGGCCGCGCTGTTCAACCTGTTGACGGGCTACTCCGAAACCGTCGGCTGGTCCAAACTGACCGTCGAGCCAGGCCGCCTGAAACAGAAGTTCATCGACTGGATCGAACGCGAAGTGGAAGTCTCCACGCCGGATCGGCCCGGCCTGATCATGGCCAAGGTCAATTCGCTGCAAGACCGCGACATCGTGCGCGCCCTGTACCGGGCAAGCCAAGGGGGCGTGAAGGTGATGCTCAACATCCGAGGCATTTGCTGCCTGCGGCCGGGCGTGCCGGGGGTGTCGGACAAGATCGAGGTCCGCTCGATCGTCGACCGTTACCTGGAGCATGCGCGGATCTTCTATTTCCGCAATGGCGGACACGAAGAGGTTTACCTGTCCAGCGCCGACTGGATGCACCGCAATCTGGAGCGGCGGATCGAGGCCATTTTTCCCGTCACCAGCCCCCCGCTTCGCCGCCGGTTGTTCGAAATCCTCAAGGTCTATTTCGCCGACAACGTGAAGGCCCGCCAGCTTTTGCCCGACGGCACGTACCAGAAGCCACGCCGCGAAGGCCCCCCCGTGCGCGCCCAGGAGCGTTTTTACGAAGAGGCGGTGGAGGCGGTCCACGACGCCCGGCACGCGGAACTCCGCTTCCAGCCGTTGGCCAAACCCGAGGAGTAGGCCCTCGGGGCGCGGCGATGCATTGCCGTTTTGTTTGCGAGGCCCGGGCGGGTTCTCGCCCGCAACGTCGGTGCGTCAAAAGCGGCGCGCCATCACGCGACCTGGCCGCGGGTCGGCGCGTGAAGCTTCGCCGCGCCGACGCTCACGCGGCGGCACGCCACGACGATTCCCGCTCTTGCCTGTCAAAACCCGTCAGACAGGCTCGTTCCGAAGCTCGGCTTCGGAACGCAGTCCCCGAAAGCTCTGATTCCCGGCGCGCGAAGCAGCGCTTCATGGAACTGAGGCGGAGATAGGGAACCTTGCGCCGAAATCTGGGCGGACGCCTCCGCGTCGGCACAGCAGACGTTTGGTCAAGGCCCTGGCGGTGCAAGGAGAGCCGTGCTCTGCGCGCCCGGTTGGCGAACGCAACGGGGGGTGTTAGAATGCCAATGGAGAGTTCTGGGGCCGCGGGAGTTGAGAGGCAATCGCCATGAGGGGAAAGGCCGCGGACAGAATAGCCGACACGATCCGCGCTCATGGCGCGGCCGACGAGATCGAGATCGCGCGGTTGCGAACGATGACCGTGCGCGAACGAAGCCGATTGATCGAATTGGCCTGCGAAGCGGCCGCGGTCATTCATCGCAGTCGCCTCGCGGCGAGCCTTCCGGACGTGGAACCCGCCCCGTGGCCGGAATCCACATGGGAATTCTTGAGAAAGCACGCTGCTCGTGTCCGAGCCTGACCCGCCCGTCAATGCCGCCACGGTCGCCAGGCTGCTGGCTGAACAATTGGAGTCGCGACGACAGGACTACGCGTTGGGCGGGGCGATCGCCTTGGGGTACTGGGGCGCGCCCCGCGGCACGGTGGACGTCGACCTGACCGTCTACCTGCCTCCCGAAAAGCCGGCCGAGTGCGTGGGGCTTCTTCAGGACATCGGGTGCGAGTTCTCCGTCACGGAAGCCGTCGAATCGCTTCGGGAGCACGGTTTCTGCCGCGTCCGGCACGCCGGGATGCGCGTGGACGTCTTCCTCCCCATTGCTCCGTTCTACGAGGCCGCACGCGCCCGACGCAAGCGAGTCGAACTTGGCGGCCTGCCTGTGATCGTCTGGGACGCCGAGTCGCTCGCCGTGTTCAAGATGATGTTCTTCCGCCGCAAGGATCTCGCCGACGTCGAAGAGGTCCTCCGGTCCCAGGGACCGGCATTCGATCGCGTCTGGGTGCGAAGACAACTCGTGGAAATGTATGGCGAGCGCGACCCCCGACTCGCGGCATGGGACGGCCTTGTGCAAGAGATTCCCGAGCGATGATTTGCCTTCGGGCGCGGACCGCTCAGCACGTCGCGTGAATCACCGCGGCTTTGCGCTTGTGGGACTTGTTGTACGCCTCGACGGCTTGCGGGGTGGGCAGGGCCTTGCACTCGATCGAGCGTTGGCTGAGGAACCGGAGGGCGTCGTCCGAGAGCGTCATGGCCCCCGATTCGCCCGTCCCCACGAACAGGACCTCCGGCCCGCCGCGGCAGGCCTTCTCGATTTCCTTGAGTTGGAGCGTGTGGGCGCTCGCCTCGTCGTGGCCCGTTGGAAGCTTCTTGCGTTTCTTGACCTTGCCTTCGCCGGTGACAATCACGTCGCGCGTGTAGATCTTTCCTCCCACGCGGATTTCGCCGCGGCGGGACCAGACCAATCGGGGATAGCGCGGGTCGACGGCGAATCGTTTCTTGAACGGGCTTCGGCGGGCGAGGCTTCGGGCCAGCGCCACGGCCCCGAGCACGACCGCATCGTCGCCCAGGGCGGACAGCAACACCCGCCCTCCCTCGCGAGCCCCCGGCAGGCCGTCCGAGGCGACGATGTTTTCCACGACCGGCAAGATGAAGTCGCTGCACGCTTCGATCACCCCGCCGCCGAGCACAATGACCTCGGGATCGATCAGGTGGCGGACGTTGATGCAGGCGTAGCCCAGCGTTTCGGCCGCGCGGTGAACGACCTCGGTCACCAGGGGATCGCCGGCCTCGAGGGCCTGGCGCAGGGCCCGGGAGCGGATCACGTCGAGGTTGCCTTGAACAATCTCGGTGAGCACGGTCGTGCGCCCCTCGGCGATGGCGGCGCGAAGCTGTTTCTCGATCGCCGTGCGGCTGGCCAGCGCCTCCAGACAGCCGCGGTTCCCGCACCCGCACACCGGGCCGTCGATCTGCACGATCGTATGACCGATTTCCAGGGCCGATTCCCTCGCCCCGCGCCAAAGCTTCCCCTTGCGGACCATGCCGCCGCCGATGCCGGTGCCGACGAGAATGGCGACCGCGCTGCGGGCCCGCCGGGCCGAGCCGAGCCATGCCTCGCCCAGGGCCCCGAGATTGCAGTCGTTGCCCAAAGCGACGGGGACGTGGAAGCGGGCCTCCAGATGCGAGCGGATCTCCACGCCGCTGAGAGCCATGTTCGCGGTGAAGACGATGCGTCCTTCGTCGGGATCGACCACGCCCGGGATGGCCAGGCCCAGGGCGGTCAAGTCGCCCGGCGACAGCCCTTTCTCTTTCAGCAGCTTCTCGATGATCCGCTCGATGGCGACGACCGCCTGTTCGGGCCCTCCGCCGCGCGGCGTGGAATCGCGCTGCCGACCCAGAATCGTCCCCGTTTCCTCCACCAGCGACGCCTGGAGTTTCGTGCCCCCCACGTCGACCGACAAATAGAGCCGCGGTCTCTTGGTCCGGACGCTTTCCCCCATGGGCTCCTCCTGGAACGCAAAACCCCGAAAGTCCGATGGCGACGCGTTTTCCTCTGCTTGGGAGTCAGGTGAGCGTGGGCACGACGAAAGGCTTGCGGTAGTCTCGCCGCGACAGTGCATTGGCGGCTTCCGCGAACGGTCCGACAAAGCGGCCCTGGACGTGGTCGAACGTCACCCACGGCCCAACCACCGCCTGATCGGCGCGGAGGTCCACGCCATTGGCCCGCAAGTGCTCCTGGCAACGTTCGAAGGCCTCGGCCATTTCGGGCTGGGAACGGATCACGTCGCGGATCGCCTCGGGCGCGGCCCGCTTGCCCAGGCGGTGCGAGACATTGGCCATGTGGCAACAGGCGGCGGAAAAGTGCCCTTCGGCGGCTTCGGCGTTGAGGGCCGCCGCCTTCCGGCTCTTGACCGCGGCGACGAAGTTGGCCAGGTGGGCGGTTTCCAGGTCGGCGTTGCCTTGGTCGTCGCGGAACTCCTTGATTTTCTTGCCCGAGGAATCGAAGACCTCCACGCGCGAGGCGTCGCCGGCGAGCCACCCGCCCTCGCACTCGATGATCACGCCGCGGTCGGCGCCGCGGTATCGGCCCGCGGCGTCGGCCTCCTTGCCGGACGACAGATTGCGGACCTCGCAAATCAAGGGGGCAGGCTGGTAGTCGAACAGGGCGATCTGCGTGTTCGGCGTCTCGCCGTCGTCGTCAAAGCGGAACCGGCCGCCGATGCTCATCGCGCGGGGCGGGGGCCGGTCCTGTCCCAACGCCCATCGGCAGACGTCGATCGTGTGCGGCCCGTTGTTGCCGATCTCTCCGTTTCCCGTCGGCCAGACCCAGTGCCAGTCGTAGTGCAGTTGCTTGCGAAGCAGAGGCGTCTTGGGAGCGGGGCCGCACCAGAGGTCGTAGTCGACGGTCGCGGGCACGGGCATCTCGCGGCCAGCCTTGCCGATGCCTTGGCGCGGGCGGTAGATGATCGCCCGCGCGCAGCGAATCGGCCCGATCTCGCCGCCGCGAAGATACTCGAAGGCCCGGCGGAGCGCGACGCTGGAGCGGCGCTGGGTGCCGACCTGGACCATGCGGCCGAATTTTCGGGCCGCGGCGACCATCTGGGCCCCTTCCCAGATGTTGTACGAGAACGGCTTCTCGACGTAGACGTCCTTGCCGGCCTGGCACGCCCAGACCGTGGCCAGCGCGTGCCAGTGGTTGGGGGTGGCCACGGCCACCGCGTCGATCCACTTGTCGTCGAGGACCTTGCGGAGGTCGGCGAACGCGGCGACGCGCTGGCCTCGCCCTTCCAGGAGTTTAACGCCGTGGTCGAGAATCTCCTTGTCGACGTCGCAGATCGCGGCGACCCTGACGCCCGGCGCCTTGCGCAAGGCGTCGATGAGCTGCCGGCCTCGGCCGCCCACGCCGCCCACCGTCCCGATCCCGCCAAGCCCGATGATCGCCAGGCGGACCTCGTCGTTCGGTCCCGCGCCCGCCCGATCCGCTCCCATCGCCCATCGCGGCGTGGCCAAGGCCAGGCCTGCGACGGCGGCATTCCTGAGTACCTCCCGACGGGATCGCCGCATCATCGCTTCCTCCTCAACGTGCTTTGTGCTGCTGGTAATTCGTGAACGACACGTTGCTTGCCTCTCCCCAAAACCGGGACGCTCCCCTCGGCATCGCCCCAATCTTCGAGGGAGATTCATCGGGGCAAGGCGGACCTTTCCCGTTTTGGGGTCGACGCTACGGCCCTCAATCGTCGGTGCGGAACGGCGAGGCGGGCAAGCCGGCCTTGTTGATCAAGTTGCCCTCGGGGTTGGCGGCCCACGCGTAGCGAGCGGCGACGGGCGTTGGCGTCTGTGGACTGGAGACCACCACCGTGTCGCCGACGATCGTAGCTTCGGCCCAAACGAACTTCCGATCGGCCCCCGCGATCGCAAACCCCTTGAGTTTGGCGCCGTCCCGGGCGGCCAGGCCGCCGTCGACGTAGTCAAACTCCACGACGATCTTGTTCCCGTCCACGCGCGACGACTTGTAGAGCGGCCCGCTCGCCACCACATCCTTGCCGTAGGTCTTGGCCAAGGCCCATTGGGCCAGGCGCTTGCCCACGTCCTGCTTGTTGCGCGGATGGATGTCGTTGGCTTCGCCAATGTCGATGGTCACGGCCATGCCCGTATTCGGCACGGCGGCAAGCGTCTTGAGGAACTGCTCCCGCACAAGCGGCCAGCCGCCCACCGATTCCGAGGGCTGCTGCTGAGGCTCGCGGAAGTTGGGCAACTGGACGAACAGGAAGGGAAACGGGCCTTGCTGCCAGTCTTCTCGCCAATTGGCGATCAGGGTCTTCAGTTGGAGGCCATAGAGCTCCGAGCCGGCGTTCGATTCGCCTTGATACCAAATGGCGCCCCGAATGGCATAAGGAGCCAACGGCGCGATCATTCCGTTGTAGAGCGAGGCGGGACTGTTCGGCCGGAGCTGCGGCTCCTGCGGCGGCTCGACCCGCGCGGTAAAGGGCCTCTTCTCGGCCTTCGCCTTGGCGCGGGCCTGCTTCAGGTCGGCCAGACGCTTTTCGTACTCGGCCTTGGCTTTTTCGGGATCATAGCTTTCCGCCTGCCGCCTGAGTTGATCGATCAAGGGCTTCAGTTCCGCCACCGCCTCCTGGGCCTTGGCGCTGGTCCATGCCTGGATCGGCGTGCCGCCCCAGGAGGAGTTGATCAACCCCACCGGAACGTCGAGCTTTTGCTGCAATTCCCGGCCGAAGAAATACGCGGTGGCCGAAAAGCCGCCGACGGTTTTCGGGCTGCACACCTGCCACTGGCCGCCGCTGTTGTCTTGCGGCTCCTTGGCGGTCTTGCGGGCCACGGTCAACATGCGGAGCCGCGGATGATCGGCGGCCGCGATCTCGGCCTCCTTGTTCAACACCCCGTTGACCGCCATCGCCATGTTCGACTGGCCCGAGCAGAGCCAAACCTCACCCACGAGCACGTCGCGAAACACAACCGTATTGTGCTTGCCTTGGACTTTCAGCTCGTAAGGCCCGCCGGCTTTCAGGGGATCGAGTTTCACGCGCCATTTTCCCGCAGCGTCGGCGGTCGCCTTCTTCGACTGGCCGGCCACGTGAACGGCGACGTCTTCTCCCGGATCGGCCCAGCCCCAGAGAGGCACGGGCATCTCCCGCTGAAGAACCATGTGATCGCCGAACACGCCCGGCATTCGCACCTCGGCCGCGGCAATCGCAATCCCGAGGAACCACGCCCCCGCCAAAGTTACGGCTTTCACCAAGAAACCAGCGTGTTTGCGCATCGTTGCGGACTCCTGAAGGTTTCCATGCACGTTTCGTTTTCGACTTGCGGGCCGCGAGTCCGTCGCCATCGCAGAATCAGGGAGGGACCCGAGAAGCTCGCTCGCCGAGCCGCCCTCCATGATAGCCACGTTCCTCCCTGCAAGCTAGGAGGCGGCTGAGGCGCAAGTCGTTGCGTCGACGGGCGGGCGCGGTGGAGGCCGGAAAGTGCGATCGCCCCGCGGGACGGCCTTGACAGACTCCGCCCGATACGTTCTCTTGCAACAAGCGTCTCTCCCTGGAGCGGGGCAAAACAAGGGGGCAATCCGCGGGCGGCGCGAGCGGCGGCTTGCTGGGTTGCGTCGGGGAAGGTCATGAGAATCGGACTAGCGGGTTACAAGGGATCAGGCAAGAGCACGCTGTTCGAGTGGCTGACGGGCGTCAAGCCGGATCCCTCGCTGTCGCACACGACGCAGATCGCGTCCGCGCCCGTGCCCGATCCCCGCTTGGAGGCCCTCCGCCAGGTCTACCATCCCAAGAAAGTGACCCAGGCCGCCTTGGAGATCGTCGACACGCCGGGCCTGAGCCGTTCCCATGAAGGAAACGCCGCCCGCTTGGCGCTGATCCGCGAGGCCGGGTGCCTGGTGCTCGTGGTGGCCGCGTTCACCAAGTCCGATCCCGCGGCCGAACTCCGTTCCTTCGAGGAAGATCTCTTGCTGGCCGACATGGAGATCGTCGCCGGGCGGATCGGCCGCGTCGAGGAATCGCTGAAGAAGCCGTTGCCTCGCCCGGAACGCGAGCATTTGTTGCACGAGGAGCAGGTGCTGAAACGCGTGTTGGCCGCGATGGAGTCGGGCCGGCCCCTCAAACCCGCGGACATGACCGAGGAGCAGCTCCGCGTCACTCGGCCGTTCCGCCTGATGACCGAAAAGCCTCGCATGGTCGTGGTCAACACGGCCGACGACGAGGCCCATCCCGAGCGATTTCGCGAGGGGATGCCGCCGGGCGTGCCCGTCGTGGCCTTTCCCGTCGGCCTGGAGGTCGAACTGGCCCGCATGAGCCCGGAGGACCGGGCGGAATTCGAAAAAGAGATGGGGCTTGGCGGGACGGACCGCGACCACATCCTTCGGACGATCATGGACGTGTCCGGGCAGATGCTTTTCTTCACGGCGGGCGAGAAGGAGGTCCGCAGTTGGATGATCGCCAAGGGCAGCACGGCCGTCGAGGCCGCCGCGGCGATTCACACCGATCTCGCCCGAGGCTTCATCCGCGCCGAAGTGATGACCTGCGCCGACCTGGTGCGCCTGGGCAGCGAGCGCGACGTGAAGGCCCATCACCTGGTGCGCCAGGAGCCCAAGGACTACGTGGTCCAGGACGACGACATCCTGTTCATCCGGTTCAGCGTCTGACCCCGGGTGGCGACGGATCGATGCGGTTCTTCGAGGCGGCGATCCACGCCGCCGGAGAGAGGGGCCTCGCGCCGTGTGGCTCCGATGGGGGCTGCGATGGACCGGCTCTGCCAGCTCGTGTTGATCGTCTCCGCCGTGGCTTTCTCATGGCTCGCCATGATGGCCGTCCACGAGCTGGGGCACGTGCTGCACCTCGTGTTCACCGGCGGCACGGTGGACTACGTCGTGCTGCATCCGCTGGCCATCTCGTACACGCATCCCGGCAGAAATCCGCATCCGGGGGTCGTCGCCTGGGGCGGCGCCGTTTGGGGCTGCTTGCTTCCCTTGCTCGCGCTGGGCGTGGTTCGGGCAATTGCCCCTTCGTGGGCCTACTTGCCGGCTTTTTTTGCCGGCTTCTGCCTGATCGCCAACGGGGCCTACGTGGCGGGCGACGCGTTGCTGCAAGGGGGCGACGGCCGGGACCTGGTCGCCGGCGGCGCGCCCGCGTGGCTCTTGATAATGCTGGGAGTCGCCGCCGTTTGTGGCGGTCTGCGACTTTGGAACGGCCTCGGCCCGCATTTCGGCCTCGGCCCCGCCCGTGGCAGAGTCGACCGCCGCGCCGCAGTGGGCGCCGCGGCGGCCTTGGCCGCGCTGCTCGTCGTGGAATGGCTGTGGATGGCGGGTTGAGCGGACCGCGAAGCCCCGCTCCAGTGCGCTGCCTTGCCCCTTCTCGATGCGGCCAGAGGCGCCCCTGGCCGGCGGCGGGATCTCGTGGAGCCGTTCACGGGGACTGGCCCGAGTTCCGCGGCGAAGTCCGCGAAAATGGGCCTTTCCCCTTGGCCGGCAAGGGGAAAGGAAATACTCGGACCGAAACGTTCTGAAAAATCAGCCAGTCCCCGGCTGCGACGGCGGCAACGACCAGACCGATTGGGACCAAAACGGTCTGAAAAATCAGCCAGTCCCCGGCCTGTGAACGGTGGGGATTTTGTTTTATGATCAAAGGGAGGGGTGACTCTGAGTCTTTCCCAGGGACTTTGCCGGCCAGCGCGGCGAGGCCCACGAACACGGGCTGGTCCTTCTCCCATCCTCGTCGAGACGTTTCCCGCGAATGGAGCAATTCGGTTTGGCATTTCCGGCCGAGGCCCGGTCGTTCTTGGCCTCTTTCGCCGCAAGCCACGGGCGGGAGGAGCTGCTTCGCCATTTGGAGCAGATCCGATCGCTCCGCGTGCTGTTCGTCGGCGAAGCGATTGTCGACGAGTATCAGTATTGCGAGACGATGGGCAAATCGGGCAAGGAGCCGGTGCTGGCGGCGCGCTACGTCTCGGCGGAGCAATTCGCCGGCGGCGTGCTGGCTGCGGCCAACCAGGCGGCGGCCCTCTGCGACCACGTCGGCCTGGTCACCGTGCTCGGGGCGGAAGACTCGCGCGAGGAGTTCATCCGCGAAAGACTCGATCCCAAGATCGCCGCGTCGTTCCTGTACGCTTCCGGCGCCCGGACGATCCTCAAACGCCGCCTGGTCGAGATCTATCCGTTCCAGAAGCTGTTCGAGATCTATGTGATGGATCCGGGCGCCCTGGAAACCGTCTCCGAGCCGCTCTGCCGCCGGCTGGAAGACTTGCTGCCCGGCTGCGACGCGGTGGTGGTGACCGACTACGGCCACGGCATGTTGGCGCCCGAGGCGATCGAGGTGCTTTGCCAAAGCAACCGTTTTCTGGCCGTGAACACCCAGGTCAACGCCGACAACCAGGGATTCAACACGATCTCGAAGTACCGCCGGGCCGACTGCATCTGCCTTTCCGAGAAGGAGCTGCGTCTGGAGGCCCGCAATACCCGCAAAGACCTCCGCCTGATGATGGCCGAGACGGCCGAAAAGCTGGCCTGCCAGCGCATGGTGATCACGCGGGGCCGCGAAGGCTGTCTTTGCTACCACGTCAAAGAAGGCTTTGTCTCCGTCCCGGCGTTCACCATGCGGATCGTGGACCGCATCGGGGCGGGCGACGCCTTGCTGGCCGTCAGCGCGCTGGCCGCCGCCCAGGGCGTTCCCATGGACGTCGTGGGATTTCTGGGAAACGTGGTCGGCGCGCAAGCCGTCGAAACGGTCGGCAATCGGAGCGTGGTTTCTCGGGCAACGATTCTGGAACGGGTGGATGCTTTGCTGAGCCGCGAACCGTGGAAAACCGGTCCCTGAGCATGGCGCACAACGGCAACGTGAACCTTGACGGCGAGGGGCAGCCCCCAAACGCCCCGGACACGGCGCAGCCCGGCCCGCTGGTGCTCGTGACCGGGGGGGCGGGCTACGTGGGGGCGGCGCTCGTTCCGCGCTTGCTCGCCCGGGGCTATCGGGTGCGCGTGCTGGACCTTTTTCTTTACGGCGAACAAGCCCTCCAGGCGGTCCGGGATCATCCCCGCTTGGAGCTGATCCGCGGCGACATCCGCGACCAGGGCCTCGTGCGCTCCGCGCTGCGGGGCTGCGGCAGCGTGATCCACCTGGCCTGCATCTCCAACGACCCCAGCGTGGAACTCGATCCCGCCCTGAGCCGAACGATCAATTACGAGGCGTTCGGGCCGCTGGTGCGGATGAGCAAGCAAGGGGGAGTGCGGCGGTTCGTGTTTGCTTCGTCGGGCAGCGTGTACGGGGTGAGCGACGCGGCAGACGTGACCGAGGACCACCCGCTTGTGCCCATCTCGCTTTACAACCAGTACAAGGCGATGTGCGAGCCGATCGTGCTGGGCGAACAAAGCTCCGCCTTCGCGCCGGTCGTGGTCCGGCCCGCGACGATCTGCGGCTACTCGCCCCGACAGCGGCTCGATCTGACGGTCAACATCCTCACGAACCACGCCGTAAACGCCGGCAAGATCACCGTGTTCGGCGGCTCGCAGATGCGGCCGAACCTGCACATCGACGACATGGTCGATCTGTACCTCTTGCTCCTCGAAGCCCCCGACGCGATCGTGGCCGGCAAGATCTACAACGCCGGGTATCAGAACCTTACGGTGGCGCGAACCGCGGAGATCGTGCGGGACGTGGTCCGCCGCATGGCGCCGGATCGCGGGGAAATCCCCATCGTCACCACCCCCTCCGACGATCCGCGCTCGTACCACATCTGTTCGGAGAAGGTCCGCCGGGAGCTGGGGTTTGCGCCCCGGCGGACGATCGAGGACGGCGTCCGGGACCTCGTGGCGGCGTTCCAGGCGGGGCGTCTGCCGGATCCCTTGACCGACGTGCGATATTACAATATCCGGATGATGAAGGCGGTGCGGCTTCAGTAGAAGGCAACCGTTCCCACGCCGGAGGCCGGCAAAGCGCACGGTCCCCGGGAACGGCTCCAGCGGAAGCACGGGCGCAACGGGCAGCCATGGCCAGCGAGCGATTTCTCGTCATCGGCAGCAATTCATTTTCCGGCGCAAGTTTTGTGGCCAGGGCGCTGCGCGAAGGGGCTGAAGTGCTGGGAATCAGTCGGTCGCCAGAACCCGACGACGCCTTTTTGCCCTACAAGTGGGTTGCCCACGAACGTTTCTCGTTCCGGCAAGGGGACTTGAACCGCGATTTGGACGCGATCGAGGCGGCGGCCCTCGAGTTCCAACCCGATTACGTCGTCAACTTCGCCGCCCAGGGAATGGTCGCCCAAAGCTGGACGCGCCCCGAACACTGGTTCCAGACCAACACGCTGGCGATGGTGCGGCTCCACGACCGGATGCGAACATGGAAATTCTTGAAAAAACTCGTCCATGCGTCAACCCCCGAGGTCTACGGCAGCACGGCCGGATTGGTCGATGAAACCGCCCGCTGGAACCCCAGCACCCCCTATGCGGTCTCCAAGGCCGCCTGCGACATGAACCTCCTCGCCTTTCACCGGGCGTATGGTTTTCCCGTGGTGCTGACCCGGGCGGCGAACGTGTGCGGCCCTGGCCAGCAGCTTTACCGCATCATTCCCAAGACGATTCTATGCGTGTTGACGGGCAGGAAGCTTCGCCTGGAGGGCGGAGGGCGGAGCGTCCGTTCGTTCATTCACATCAACGACGTGGTCGAAGGGACCCTCCGCGCGGCCCGCCAGGGCGCGCCGGGCGAGGTGTATCACCTGGCGACCGACCGCGCCCAAACGATTCGCGACCTGGTGCTCGAAATCTGCCGCCAGTTGGGGGCTTCGTTCGACGATTGCGTTGAAATCACCGAAGGACGGTTGGGGCAGGACGCCGCATATTTGCTCGATTGGACCAAGGCCAGAACGCAACTGGGCTTCCGGCCCGAACGGACCGTCGAGGACGCGATCCGCGAGACCATCGCGTGGATCCAGCGGCACCTTGCCGCGTTCCGTGAACTTCCCGCGGAGTACGTTCACAAGGAGTAAGCGAGACGGGGGACAGGACGGTTTCCCTTCGCCTTGCCTCCCCATCGCCGCCCAATGATGAAAGAGCCGGCCAACAATCCAGCGGACTTGGACGCCATGAAAACCGCGGCGCGATCGATCCGCGGGCGCGTGGTGGAGATGTCGCACGCGGCCAAGGCGCCGCACTTGGGTTCCGCGCTCTCCTGCGTCGACATTCTCGTGGCGGCCTATTGGGGTGTGCTCCGGGTCGATCCCGCCCACCCGGCCGATCCCGCCCGCGACCGCTTCATCCTCAGCAAGGGGCACGCCGCGATGGCGCTCTACGCGGCGTTGGCGGAGCGAGGCTTTTTCGCCCCGTCGCTCCTGGAAGAATTCAACCGGCCGGGCGGCCGGTTGGCGGAACACCCGAGCTTGGGCTGCGCGCCGGGAGTCGAGGCGTCGACCGGCTCGCTGGGACACGGTCTGCCGCTGGGCTTGGGCATGGCCCTGGCCCAACGCATCCAAGGGTTCCCGACGCGCGTCGTGGTGCTGATGAGCGATGGCGAGTGCCAAGAGGGGAGCGTCTGGGAGGCGGCCCTGTTCGCCGCCGCCCAACGGCTGGATCGCGTCGCGGTGGTCATCGACTACAACAAGTGGCAGGCGACCGGACGCACCGACGAAATCATGGCCATGAACCCCTTGGCGGCCAAGTGGGAGGCGTTCGGCTGGACGGCGTTGGAAGTCGACGGGCACGACCTGGCGGCCCTTGTCGACGCCCTCGGCCGCGTCCCCGACCGATCGGGCCGGCCCCTGGCCGTCGTCGCCCACACCATCAAGGGAAAGGGCGTCTCGTTCATGGAAGACGACAACAACTGGCATTACCGCATCCCCACGGCCGATGAAGTCCGCGCCGCGCGCCGGGAACTGGGCCTGACATGAGAAACGCCTTCGCAGCGGCCATCACGGAGCTGGCGGCGGCCGACCCGAGGGTCGTCCTGCTGTCCGGCGACATCGGAAACCGCCTCTTCGACCCCTTCAAGGCCCGCTTTCCCGACCGCTTCTTCAATTGCGGCGTGGCCGAGGCCAACATGACCGGCGTGGCCGCGGGCATGGCGATGTGCGGGCTGAGGCCCTTCACCTACACCATCGCCCCGTTCGCCACGATGCGGGCCCTGGAGCAAATCCGCCTGGACGTCTGTTGCCACAACGTCCCGGTGGTGATCGTGGGAACCGGCGGCGGATGGTCCTATGCCTCGCTCGGGCCGACGCATCATGCCTGCGAGGACGTGGCTTTGCTTCGGGCCCTGCCCAACATGATCGTGCTGTGTCCGGCCGACGCCGCCGAGGTCCGCTGCGCGGTGGCCGCGGCCTTGGCCCAAGCAGGGCCGGTCTATCTCCGGCTGGGAAAGAAAGGCGAGCCCGCCGTGCACCAGACCTCGCCTCGCTTCGTCGTGGGCCGAGGCATCGTCCTCCGCGAGGGACGCGACGCGTGCCTGCTCGGCCTCGGTCCCATGGTTGCGACGGCCCTGGAGGCCGCGGCCCTGCTCGAAGCGGCCGGCCTGTCCGCCCGCGTGGTGAGCATGCACACGGTCAAACCGCTGGACGAGGAGTTGCTCGCCGAGGCGTTTCGGCGGTTTCGCCTCGTGGCCGTGGTGGAGGAGCACAGCCGGATCGGCGGCCTGGCGGGAGCGGTCGCCGAGTGGCTGGCCGCGCAATTCCCTCCGCCGCCCGGCCGCTTGGTGGCGTTCGGCGTCCCCGACGCTTTCTTCCACGAAGCGGGCGGCCAGGAATACGCCCGCCAACGCTGCGGATTGACCCCGGTCCAGATTGCCCAGTCCCTTCTTCGCGTCGCGGGTGCCGCGTGTTGATCGGCGTCGACTTGGACAACACGATCGTGCGTTACGACGAGTTGCTTCGCGCCGAAGCCCTCCGGCGGAAGCTGATTCCCGAGTCGCTCCCGGCGTCGAAGCAAGCGGTCCGCGACTGGCTCCGCCGGGCAGGCCAGGAAGACGATTGGACCGAACTTCAAGGTTGCGTCTATGGCCCGCGGATGCGCGACGCAGGCCCCTTCCCCGGCGCGCTGGAATTCTTCGTCCGCTGCCGCGAGCTGGCCGTTCCGGTTTGCATCATCAGCCACCGCACCCGCTTTCCGTATCGGGGCGAATCCCACGATCTGCACCAGGCCGCGCGGGATTGGCTGGCCGCCAACGGCATTTGCGATCCCCATCGCGCGGGCCTGGGGTTGGACCGCGTGTATTTGGAATTGACCAAACAAGACAAGCTCGCCCGAATCGGCCAGTTGGCCTGTTCGCATTTCATCGACGATCTGCCGGAGTTTCTGGGCGATCCGGCGTTTCCCCACGGCGTCCGGAAAATCCTCTTTGATCCCGCCGGCGCTTGCGGGGATTGCGCCGGCGTGGCGCGCGCGGCGTCTTGGAGGGAGATCCAACGGTTGATTTTCGGGACGGAGGCGTAGCCCCATGGACCTGGACCTTCGCCCGGAGTGGATCGATGCGCTGCTCAGCGCGGCAGGCCTGCCGGCGGCCCGCGGGCTTGTCGCCCTTCCCGGCGGTGCGAACAACCGGGTCTACCGGGTGGACTTCGGGCGCGGTTCGGCCCTTCTGAAGGCCTATTTCTTTCATCCCGACGACCCCCGAGACCGCCTTGGCGCGGAGTTCGACTTCTCGCGATTCGCCTGGGACCGGGGCCTGCGATGCCTGCCGCGGCCGCTGGCCTGCGACCGACCGCGGCGGCTCGGCCTCTACGAGTTCATCGAGGGACGCGCCCCGCAACCGGGCGAACTGACAGGCGAGCACCTGGAGCAAGCGATAGCGTTCTACCGCGAATTGAACCGGCACAAGGACGATGCCGCCGCCCAATCGCTGCCGCCGGCCTCCGAGGCGTGCTTCACCCTGCGCGAGCACCTCGCCTGCGTGGCTCAGCGCCTGGAACGACTTGGGCAACTGGAAGTCGCCACGCCCGAGGACGTGGAAGCGGCCCGCCTGGTCCGCGGCGAACTAGCGCCCGCGTGGCGGAGGATCCGCGACGGGGTGGCCCGCAAGGCGGCAAAGTTCGGAATCGAGCTGGACCGGCCGATCGACCGCCGGGACGCGCGCCTCTCGCCGTCCGACTTCGGATTTCACAACGCCATCCTCGGGGCCGACGGACGGTTGCGGTTCGTCGATTTCGAGTACGCCGGTTGGGACGACCCCGCCAAGATGGTCTGCGACTTCCTCTGCCAGCCCGCCGTGCCCGTCCCCGCCGCATGGAGCGGCGAATTCTCCCGCGCGGCGGTTTCCGATCTCGCGGACCCGGCCTGGCACCTCCGCCGGATCGACTTGCTGAAGGACGTGTATCGGATAAAATGGTGCTGCATCCTGCTCAACGAGTTCTTGCCGGCCGGCCGCCAGCGACGGCGGTTCGCGCAGCAGGCCGACGCGGAGGCCGCCCGAAAGCAAAGCCAATTGCACAAGGTCGGCCGCGCCTTGCGGTCGCTTCGCGATCGCCCCGCGGAGACCGTTCCCTGGGAATAGCGTCTGGGCAAGGCCGCCCGGGCGAGTTCGCTTCCGGCGGAGCTGCGTCCTCTTCGGAGAGGCGTGCAACGGCGACGATCATGGCCTACGTCGATTTTCTCTCCTCGGTCCACAAGAGCACGAAACGCGACTACCTGGCCCGCGTGCTCGAATTCCCCAAGGCCGAAGCGGCCCGGCTCGCCAAGAAATGGGATGTGGAATATTGGGACGGCGACCGCAAGACCGGCTACGGCGGATACCGCTACGACGGCCGCTGGCGCCAGGTCGCCGAGGCCATGGTCCGCCACTATGGCATCCGCCCCGGCGACCGCATCCTCGACGTCGGCTGCGGCAAGGGCTTCTTGCTTTACGATTTCACGCAGGCCGTGCCCGGCGTGGAAGTCGCGGGACTGGACATTTCGGCGTATGCGATCGAGCACGCCAAGGAGGAAGTCAAGCCGTTCCTCTGCCGCGGCACCGCCGCGCAGTTGCCCTTCGACGACAAGAGCTTCGATCTGGTCGTTTCCATCAACACGCTGCACAACCTGTATTGCTACGACCTCGACCGCGCCCTCCGCGAGATGGAACGCGTCGGCCGCAAGCACAAGTACCTCTGTGTCGAGTCGTACCGTACGGAAGAGGAAAAGGTGAACCTGATGTACTGGCAGTTCACCTGCGAAATGTTCTGCACGCCCGAGGAGTGGCAATGGTGGTTTGAGCGCACCGGCTACGCGGGCGATTACTCGTTCATCTTTTTCGAATGACCCGCGGCCCGGCCGCCGCAGAGCGCGGCGGGGTCAGCTCGGCCCGCGGAGACAGCAATTCGCCGGGCAAACGTCGGGACTGGGACCGAGATCGCCCAGGAAGAGCCGGGGGGCCTGCGGGTCGATGCGCTCCGCGATCAACTCGCGAATCATCCGCACGAATCGCGGATGCGCGCCGACCGTCGCCGCGCGGACCATGTGCAATCCCAGTTCCTCGCAGAGGGCCGCGGCCTCCACGTCCAAGTCGTAGACCACCTCCATGTGCTCACAAAGGAACCCGATCGGCGCAAGGACCACGTCGCAGGGTCCGGCCATCTCGGAAAGGCGGCGGAGATCGGCGTGAAGGTCCGGCTCAAGCCAAGGCTGATCCGGCGGACCGCTGCGGCTCTGATAGGCAAGCTGCCATTCCGAACGACCCAGCCGCTCGGCCACCAGACGGCACGCTTCCCTCAGTTGTCGCACGTAGTCGCACGCCGCGGCCATGACCAGGGGCACGCTGTGGGCCGTGAAGACCAACCGGGCGCGGGACGCCCGGTCCGGCGCAAGACTCTCCAAGGCCGAGGCGACTCGTTCGGCCATGGGCTCGATGAACCCCGGGTGGTTGTAGAACAACCGCAGCTTGTCCACCCGGGGCGCGTCGGGCCCGACCTGGCGCCGCGCGGCGTCGATGTCTTCCAAATACTGTCGGCAACCCGAATACGAACCAAACGCCGAAGTGACGAACGCCAACGCCCGTCGGACGCCGTCGTCGGCCATCTGTTGCAGGGTGTCGGCAAGCAGCGGATGCCAGTTGCGGTTTCCCCAGTACACCGGCCAGTGCGGCCCGTGCGCGTTCAGTTCCGCGATCAAGGCCGCCAACAGCGCACGATTTTCTCCATTGATCGGGCTAACACCGCCGAACAGGTAGTAATGTTCAGCGACCTCCCGAACCCGTTCCGCAGGCACGCGCCTGCCCCGCAGCACATTCTCTAAAAACGGCTCCACGTCCTCCGGCCGTTCAGGCCCCCCAAAGGACACCAAGAGCAGGGCGTCGTAGGAATCCGAGGAAGCCGAAACCGGCGAAGAGGCGTCGTTCGACATCGGAGAAACTGCTTTTTCCAGTCAGGCCGCCGTTCGTCCAAGTTGCGATGCGAGGGCTCCAGGTGGAAATCTGACTCCGCCCACGCCCTCTTCGCGTACTCTTTGATTGTACAGTCCGAGAGGTGGGTCTCGCATAAGGCCGCCCTGTTCGCGGGAACCAAACTCAAACCTGCTCGATTTCCGGCGTCAGGTTTGCGGCCGTAACCGTTCACAGGCCGGGGACTGGCGCGTTTTTCGGGCCGTTTCGCGCCGAAAAATGCACCTGCCCCCTGACCGGCCAAGGGGGACAGCCTCATTTTCGCGGACTTCGCCGCGAAAATCGGGACAGTCCCCGTGAACGGTTACTTGCGGCCAAGAGCGCGTGGCACTCGATGGTTTCATGCCGAAATCCATCGTCTCCCGAAGCCGAAGCTCGGCCGCCAAGGCATCGGGTGGCAAACGCGTGATGCCAGCGCCTCGCCCAACAGCAGGGGACCAGCCCACAAGATATGGGGCATCAAGGCACGAAGTCTTGGCGCATTCTCGCCACTGGATCGGTGCTGCCTTTGCCTCGGCTTTCGAGGAGCGCTTGCCGGGCTGTTGCGCGAGGGGACACCCTGGTTCTCTGAGAAGGTTGAGTGTCTTCTTTTTACCCGGCGGCCAGGGATAGACTCCCACGACCCCTCGCGGACTGCGACGTCCTTGAGCGTCTTACTATTCGCAAATCCTTGCAAATTAAGGACTTAGTTGCGGGGCTAGGATTTGAACCTAGGACCTCGAGGTTATGAGCCTCGCGAGCTACCGGACTGCTCCACCCCGCGTCATCGCGCCCGGTTCCCCTGGCGCGAACTCTCGTAGTATTGTACCAAACTGTTTTGCCGCGTCGAGAGGGTCAGAAGTTTGTCGGGCCTTTTGAATTGGGTTTTCCCGAACCTGGAGCGCCGGACGGACTGGTGCTTCTACCCTTCTCGCGGGGTGTTGGCGTGACCGCTTCGTCGTCCGTCGGTATATCCATGGGCTGGGGAGCGGGAATCGTTTCGGGCGGGGCCAGAGATGGCTTGGCGGTGCCCGACGGTTCCAACGCCGAGCCCGGTCTTCCCCCGTCGGCGTGTGTTTCCGCGGGAACCGGGGGTTCCAACGCATCCGGGGCGACTGGGTGCGCCATCGGGTGGGGGGCGGGAATCACGACCGCCGGCGCGAAATACGGCAGCGGATAGCTTGCCGCATAAAACGCGGGCGGGAGCGAGCCCCACGGAGCAAGCGTTCCCGGATACAACGCCCGAGGCCCAACGTAAACGGCCGCCGCCGGAAGCGCCGCGCGTCGGTGCCCTCGCGGACCGCCAGCCAACACGACGGCCGCCGGCAAGGGGATACACGGAACCGACGCGACGCGAGCCTGCGGATACTCCCAAGCGGTCGTCTCGGGTGGGAGCCCGCCATCCCTCTCCTGCGCCATGCTGATTGCCATCGTGCTTGTCACGATCAGCGCCGCCGCCAAAAAGCCTAGATTCCGTCTTTTCGTTCGATTCATCGCCGATTCCTCCAATCGACGTGGCGGCCCAAAAAGTTGGCCCGCCGTCTTTTCCGAGTGGCTCAGCACTCCCGCCCCTGGAACGGGCGGGAGATGGATCGATCCGACAACGTCTCCGACCTTGCCCCTCGCCCGAATCGCCACGGCCAAAGCGTCGCCGCGCGTGGCGGGGGAGAGTGCGACCCAACCACGATAGCGTGGCGCACCTGGCCGGGCAAGAGACTCATCGGCGCGGCGGGCTGGTTTTCGCGATCCCAAAGCCGCTCAGCCGACGCACTTGTGGCCGAAACGCGGCGCAAGGCCTCCTAAACCGCATTTCTTGCACGGACGTCAAGGGCCAGCCTCCGCCGATCCGCCGGTTGCCGCGTCGGATCGTTCAGGGGACTGCCCCGTGAACGACGCAATGTCTTCTACCCTGACGTGGCGTTGTCCGTGTGGGAAGCGGCGTGCGGGAGGGGTTCATCCGGTCGGACGCCGTATTTGCGTTGCCTCGCCCGTCCGTGCGGACAGCCGCCGAAGGTCAGCAGCAATTCGATGCGTTGCAGGAAGCGTGCGAGGCGATTGCCCGCCCTGGCCCGCGTGCAGATCGGACACTTGCTTTCGCAGAAGTCTGGATCGCCCATGTTTGTTCTCCCGGATCCGGTTGCTGGCTGCCTATGGTCGGCCCAGCGACAACCCATTGTCGCGGACTTCGTCAAGATAACCGGGCCCATCCCCGCGAACGGCCGCAGTCCCCGGAACCGGCTGCCCTCCAGCTTATCCGCTTTTTGGCTGCCTCGCGACCAGCCCCATGACCTCGAACAGGGTCCACCGCCAGGGCGTGTCTTCCCAGTTCCGATGGTACGCGATGCCCCGCCTTCGGCAAAACCGTCGCATGGCGTCGCAGAACTCGTGGAACGCCGTTCGATAGGCCGACAGCTCGCGCTGGCCGAGAACGGCCGCCAGACGGTCGCCCGTCTCAATGTCGCAAAGCGCCACGTTGCCCAGAAGGCTCGGCTGGGCGTCGTCGCGCGCGCAGACGTGTACCGCGCAGACCGCGTGTCCCGCGCATTGGAGGAGGTCGAGTCCGCGGCAATAGCCGTCGGGAGCAAAAAAGTCGCCGATCACGACGGTCATCCCCGGTGGCCCCCGAAGGGCGAGTCTTCGGGACGCCGCGGCCAGGTCGGCGCGTTTTCCTTCTGGCCTGAGCTGGTCGAGGAACCTCGCCAGCCGGAGGCATCGGGCGGCGCCGCGCATCGGGGGAATCTCCGCGACGACGCCGTTGGCGAACCCCAGTGCGCCGACGCGATCCAAGCGTCCCAAGGCCGCGGCTCCCAGCCGGGCCGCGATCCGCACCGCCCTTTCCCATTTGGACGGACTGCCGGTCGTCATGCTCCGCGAACAATCGACGAGCAATTGCACGGGCCGATCGGAGAAGGGCGGCGGCGGGCGGTAGAGCAACTCGTCATGCCGGGCGCAGACGTTCCAATCGATCCGGCGATAGTCGTCGCCGGGCGCATAGGCGCGATGCCGCGGCCAGCGCTCCGCGTACCCGGCCCGAAGGGGTTCCGCTTGCGCTAGCGCGACGTCCGCGCCGCGCCGCGCGGCGCGAGCGATGTCGTCGAGTTGCTTCACCTCCTCGCCGTCAAGGAACGTCATGGCGCGGCGAATTTCCGCAAAACTTCAGCGAGAATGGCGTCGGTCGCGACTTCATCGGCGACGGCTTCGCAATTGAGGATGAGGCGGTGGCGGAGGGCGGGCGACGCCAAGGGGAGCAGATCCTCGGCGAGCGCCTCCTGGCGGCCGGCGAGGGCTGCTTGGACCTGGGCGCCCCGCACCACCGCAAGGGCCGCGCGCGGCCCGCCGCCACGGCGCACATAGCGACGCACCAAGGGCGTGGCCAGGTCGCCCTGGGGCTGGGTCGCCGCCACGAGGGCGACCGCCGCGCGGCGGGCATCGTCGGACACCGCCACGCTTCGGACCACCTCGCCCATCGCCGCGATGCGCGCCGCATCGACCACGCGCCGCTGGGGCGCCGGCTCGCGGTCCAGATGGCGTTGAAGGATGGCGTCGATCTGCGCGGGCCCGGCGGCGGGCACGGCGATCTGGTAGAAGAACCGGTCCAGTTCCGCGTCGGGCAGCGGATAGGCCCCCTCGCTTTCCAGAGGGTTCTGGGTCGCCGCAATCAGATACGGCCGCGGAAGCGGAAACGACTCGGTCGCCACGGTGACCGCCTCTTCGTCCATTGCCTGGAGGAACGCCGACTGGGTCTTCGGCGGCGCTCGGTTGAGGTGGTCGGCCAGCACGACATTGGCAAACAGCGGTCCTTTGTGGAACTCGAACATCCGCCGGCCTTGCGGCGTTTCCATCACCACGTAGGTGCCGATGATGTCCGCGGGCATGAGATCGGCCGTGCATGACACCCGCTGAAACGTCAGGTCGACGGCGTCGGCCAGCGCGCGAACGAGGAGCGTTTTTCCCGTCCCAGGCGGGCCCTCGACCAGCACGTGTCCGCCCGCCACCAGCGCCGCCAGAAGCGTCTGGATCGCGTCGTCGAGGCCGACGACGCGATGGGCCATCTCCCGGCGCAATGCCTCGAAATCCGCGCGAAAGGCCGCCAACTGCTGCTCGGACGGCTGACTTGGGCGCATCGGTCGCTCCTCCCCATGCACAGTATGCAGAGCGGTCCGCCGGCGGTCAATCGCCGCCATGGCGAGCAAGGGCGAGCGTTCCGAGGCCGCGTTGCGGCGGCCGAAGGCGACCCGTGGGAGCGACCAGGAATGCGGCCGCGAGGCCCACCCTGTTTGCCGGGAGCCGACGATCGGGCCGCGGCGCCCAAGGAGACAACCGTTGCCAGGACCAGCGGCCCCGAGGCGGACGCAGGCCAGGCCGTGCGGCTACCGGCGTTTTTCCGGGGCCTTCAACTGCATTTGGTCGTTGACCGACCGAACTCCTTCAATGCTGCTGGCGACGCGGAGGAGGGTCCGCCGCTGGTTGGCGTATTGAAGCGTGCCGCTCAAGGTGACGTGTCCATTGCGGATCGTCACGGTCACCTTCGTTTGACTGCCCATGCCCGCCCGGAGCACCCGCTGGTTGATCTTTTTCAACAGAGTCTTGTCAGGGACTTGGGAATTGCCAAGCATCGTTCGTCCTTCCGGGGAAAGGTATGGGGGAGACACAACGCGAGGAAGGGCTATCGACCGGATCGCTGAGGCGTGCAGTGAGCGGGAGGAACACCTTTCCTTCTTCTCATCCTACACGGCGACCGGCGCGCGGCCTAGGGCAAAAACCGCCAGCCTTGGGAAAAAACCACAACGAAATCCAGGGACCGTCCCCGTGAACGGTTACCCCGCCGAAGCTTTTTCACTCCCCCGTTGCAGGCTGCGGGCGGCTTACCGATGAACCGATTTCCCAACGGGAACCGTCGCCTTCGCCGCAATGCGTGGCTATCGACTTTGGGCCTTGCCTCTGGGGGCCTGTCCCCGGTTGGGGGCAGGCAGTAAGATGAACACCCTGAAACGACCCGAATCCCCTTTTGCATTGGGAGATGCCTGCAATGCACTTGAACCGGCGCAACCTGCTGTTGGGCGGCGGCGCGGCCGCCCTGGCTGCCGCGGCGCCCGCCTCGTCGGGCCTTGCCGCCGCCAGGCCCAAGATGAACGGCGTGCTGAAGCTTTCCAGTCAGTTGGGCGTGATCCCGGGGAAAAGCCTCGACGAGAAACTTGCCAAGATGGAGCAGTGGGGCTTCGACGGCGTCGAGCTTCCCGGCGACATTGTCGGCAAGGAGAAGATGTTCCAGGACGCGATCCGGAAGACGAAGCTGAAGTTCAGCGCGGTCTGTTTCGGGTCGATGAATGGCGACCTGGTTTCCGAGGACAAGAGCAAGCGCGGACCGGCCGCCGAGAAGCTGAAGCAGGTCCTCACGTCGGCGGGCGAGCTGGGTGCGACGGGCGTCATCTACGTGCCCGCCTTCAACGGCCAGACCAAACTGACCAATCAGGAAATCCGCGAGATCCTGGTGGACACGCTTCCGGCCATCGGCGAACACGCCCTCAAGGTCAACTCGCGCGTGCTGCTGGAGCCGCTCAACCGGAAGGAGGCGTTCTTCTTGCGCCAGGTGGCCGACGGGGCCGCCATCTGCCGCGATTGCCAGAGTCCCGGCATTTGCGTGATGGGCGACTTCTACCACATGGCCATCGAGGAGACGAGCGACCTTGGGGCGTTCATTTCCGCCGGGCCGCTGTTGCATCATGTCCACCTCGCCTCTCGGATTCGCGTCCTGCCTGGCCAGGACGACCGGCAGTTCGTCGATGGGTTCCTCGGCCTGAAGTGGATCGGCTACCAGGACTATTGCAGTTTCGAGTGCGGCGTCAAAGGCAACCGCGACGAGGAAATCCCCAAGTCGATGGCCTTCCTCCGCGACCAGTGGGCCAAGGCCCAATTGTGACGGGCGGACCGCGAGAACCGATGAAGTCGTTGCGAGAAGCAAAGGACCCTCCCATGAAGATCCACCGCCGTCGATGTCTTCAACAGGCCGCGTGCGCCGCGCTGAGCGCGGCCGCGGCCTGGGCCGCGCCGGCCGCCGCATCGGCCCAATCCAAGGAGGCGGGCGGGCCGGAACCGCTTCCGATTGTCGATACCCACCAGCACCTCTGGGACCTGACCAGGTTGCGTCTCTCGTGGTTGAAGGGGCGCAACGCGCTGAATCGCAATTTCGTGATGAAGGACTACCTGGAGGCCACGGCGGGACTGAACGTGGTCAAGGCCGTTTACATGGAAGTCGACGTGGACGCCGAAGACCAATTGGCCGAGGCGGACTACATCCTGGAGATCTGCCGCCGCGGGGATACGCCCACCTGCGCCGCGGTGATCGGCGGACGGCCCGGCCAGCCCGGCTTCCGCGACTACATCACCCGCTTCAAGGGCAATCCCTACATCAAGGGCGTGCGTCAAGTCCTCTTCGCATGGAAGGAAGGGAATCCGTTTTTCCTGGACAAGACCTTTGTCGATTCCATCCGGCTGTTGGGCGAGTTGGGCATGAGCTTCGATCTTTGCGTTCCGCCCGCCGGATTGGCCGACGCCGTGAAGCTCGTGGATCTCTGTCCCGGCACGCGCTTCATCCTCGACCATTGCGGCAACGCCGACGTCAAGCAGTTCTATCCGGCGCAGAAACACGCCACGCCGGAACAGGCCAGCGAAGCGCGCCGCTTCGTGGAACGCTGGCGGCGCGACATCGCGGAGATGGCCCAAAGAACCCGGGTGATCTGCAAGATCTCGGGCATCGTGGCCAGCGTGCCTGAACAGTGGGCGCCGGACGATCTGGCCCCGATCATCAACCACTGCCTCGATTCGTTTGGACCGGACCGGGTGGTCTTCGGCGGCGACTGGCCGGTGTGCACCCGGGGGGCGACCTTCCGCCAATGGGTCGAGGCCCTGCGCCACGTGGTCCGCCACCGCAGCCTGGCCGATCAGCGCAAACTGTTCAGCGAGAACGCAATCCGCTTCTACGGGCTGTCGTGAGAAACCGAACCTCGCGGCGGGGGCGGGCGTGGGCAAGCCCCCGCCGGGAGGCTATTCCTTGATCAGGTCGTGCACCGTCATGCCGGCGGGGATCATCGGCAGAACGTGTTCCTGATACGGGACGGCGACGTCGAGCAGGAAGCAGTCCGGCGAATCGATCATTTCCCGCAGCGCGTCGGTCAGCTCCGCCTTCTCGGCGACGTGGCGGGCCTGCCAGCCGAAGCCCCGGGCGATTTGAACGAAATCCGGATAGCGCGGACCGCTGGCGTTCCCGTTGGCCCGGCCGGTGGCTTCCGGCCGGTCGATCGGCCCGAGATACGTGTGGGCCCGGTTGGAGCCGAAGAATCGGTCTTCCCACTGGACCACCATGCCCAGGTGCTGGTTGTTCAGCAGCATCACCTTGACCGGCGTTTTCTCGCAATGGCAGGCGGCCATTTCCTGAAGATTCATCAGCAGGCTTCCGTCGCCGTCGATGTCGATGACGAGGGCGTCCGGACAGGCGATTTTCGCGCCCATCGCGGCCGGCAAGCCGAACCCCATCGTGCCCAGCCCGCCGCTGGTGAGCCAGGTCCGCGGGCGCGAGAACTTGTAGAATTGGGCCGCCCACATCTGATGCTGGCCCACTCCCGTCGCGATGATCGTGGGCCGATCCTTCGTCAGCCGCCACAGCTCGCGGATGGCGTGTTGGGGGAGGATTTCGGGCGACTCGTGGTCGTAGTCCAGCGGGTCGGTCCGTTTCCACCCGTTGATCCGGGCGAGCCACGGCCCGAGGTCCGCGGCCGGCGGCTCGACGATCGCGTTCAGTTCCCGGAGCCAGCGTTTCACGTCCGACGCAAAGGCGAGGTGGGCGGGCTTGTTCTTGTGCAGTTCCGAGGGATCGATATCGACGTGGACGATCCGCGCCTGCGGGGCGAAGGCCGACACCTTGCCGGTCACCCGGTCGTCGAACCGGACGCCGAGGGCCAGGAGCAAATCGCATTCGTGGACCGCGTAGTTGGCGTACACGCTGCCGTGCATTCCCAGCATGTCGAGCGAGAGCGGATGATCGCCAGGGAACGCGCCCAGACCCATCAACGTGGTGGTCACCGGAATGCCCGTGATTTGCACGAGACGCCGGAGTTCTTCCGACGCCTCGGCCGCGACGATGCCGCCGCCGGCATAGATGACCGGCCGGTGCGCGGCGCGGATCGCGGCGGCCACGGCCTCGATGTCGCCGGGCGCGGGCCCGGGCGTCTCCCCCCGGTAACCCGGCAAGTCCAGCGGCGCGTCGAAATCGGGCTTCACCCGGGCGAGCTGCACGCTCTTGGGCAGGTCGATCAGCACGGGCCCTGGCCGTCCGGTGGTGGCCAGAAAAAACGCCTCGCGCATTACGCGGGCCAGGTCCCGCGGCTCGGTGACCAGATAATGGTGCTTGGTGATCGTTCGGCAGACCTCCACGATCGGGGTCTCTTGAAAGGCATCGCTGCCGATGACGGCGGTGGGAACCTGACCCGTCATGGCGATGATCGGGATGCTATCGAGTTTGGCGTCGGCGATGGCGGTGACCAGATTGGTCGCGCCGGGCCCACTGGTCGCCAGGCACACGCCGGGCCGGCCCGTCGCCCGGGCGTAGCCCTGGGCTGCAAACGCTCCCCCCTGTTCGTGCCGTGGGAGCACCGTGCGAATCCGATCGCGAAACCGCGTCAGGGCCTGATGCAGCGGCATACTCGCCCCGCCCGGATACGCAAAAACCGCCTCCACCCCCTGCTTGACCAGGGCCAAAACCACCACATCAGCGCCCGTCATCGTTTCCTGAACGGGGGGACTGGTTTCGTTCATTATGGTGGTCTTGGACGGATCGCAAACGCTGGTCACTGGGGTTGGCTCCTTGATTGGACTTCCATTGGGGTAAGGATTCGGGAAAGCCGCTGACCGGAACGATCCCGATTCTCGCGGCGTCGTTGCCAAGCATGGGGTTTCCCATTCCTCTGTCGTGGGCAGGGGAACGGGGGGACGCGCGGTATCGCGTCCGTTATGTGTTGATTCGGGCCACGACGGGGCATGGCCCTCCAAGTGGTGTTCATTCGGGCCACAACGCAGCGTGGCCCTCATGGTGGTGTCGTGAACGATGACGGATTCGGGAAAGCATACCACGGCCGATTGTTAGAGGAAGACAGGCGGCGGCCCCTCCAGGTTCATCCGGACCCGTCGATCATTCCGGAATCAACCGAAGGCACACCACCCGGTCGTCGCCGCGCACGTAGAGCAGGCCGTTGGCCAAGATGGGCGCGGCCCAGGCGGGCGGTTGGATCAATTCTGGTCCGCCGGGCCTTTCGCGAACGACGGCCTCGGCCACCGGAACGTAAGCCTTTTCGGTGGCGCGAATCAAGCGCAAGACGCCGTTCTCGCTCAGACAGACAAAATGGCCGTCCACATAGAGGAGCGATGAGCGGGTGAGGCCCGGCCGGCTCCACATGACCTTGCCGGTTTTCCACTCGATGCAGCGGAGTTCCGCATCGCTGGCATGGCGTCCGCTGGAGCCGTAGAGATAGCCTTCGTGGAAGATCGGCGTGTTCCAGTGGAGCAGCATCGCCTTGTCGCGGCCAGGCGGATCGCGCCACACGACTTCGTAGCCGCCGGGTCGGACGCGGAGCAACGAACTGCCCGGCCCGTAGGTCTCCGAAATAAACACCTCGTTCCCCACGACCACCGGCGTGCTAGCGTTGACGCTGTCGCGGAGCCGCGAGCGCCAGGGATAGTGGAAGTCGATCGTGCCTTGGATCGGATCGAGGCCGAGGAGCCCTCCGCGGGCGAAGACGAAGCACCAGCGGCGTCCGTCGATCGTGGCCAGTTGCGGCGTCGCATAACTGGCCAGTTCCTCGCCGACGGCGTACTTCACCGCTCCGGTGCGCTTGTCGAACGCCACCACGGCCGTGCCGTTGCTCGCGACGCGGCCGAGATCGAAACGGCCTGCGCCTTGCGACTCGGGCGGGCTGCCGCCGACCATGGCGATGAGCAAATCGCCCTCCACGACCGGAGTGCTGCCCACCCCGAAATAGTTCTGCACCACGCCAAACCGCTTTGCCGTGTCGACCTTCCACACCAGCTTGCCGTCCTCGGCCCGGACGCAATGAAGCATTCCCTCGGCGCCATAGATGTAGACCAGACCCTCGTCGATCACGGGCGAGCAACGGGGGCCGTTGTTGTAGCCGACCAGGTCCTCGTAGTCGGTCGGATACTCGAACTTCCAAAGCAGCTTGCCGGTCCGCGCGTCGAGGCAGCTCAGCCGAGCCCGGTCTTGATGCCGGTCGAATTGGAAATACCGGCCGGCGGCCACCGAACCGATGCCGTAGCTGGTTCCCACCGGCCGATGCCAAACGACCGGCGGCCCCGTTTCCGGCCAGACCGTCTGAATGCCTCGCTCCGGCGACTTGCTGTCGCCGGTGGGACCGAGGAATCGGGGCCAATCCGCGGCCTGACACACCGCGCAAGCCGACAACAAGAGCCCAACCCCGATGGACGAAAACCAGGAGCTTTTCATCCGCATGGCGCGCCGCCTCGCGTGGATGCGTCCGTCCCTCCGTGCGCCCACCGCCGAACCTTCACTCGCTTGGCCTTGACCATCGAATCCTTCCCAGCCAGACCGTGCCGTCGGCGCCGCGGGGATGGGGCCTTGAGCCGGCCTGGGGATCGACGAGGCGGGAGATGAACTCGGCGTCGGTGACCCAGGATTCGAGCGGCGTGATCGACGCGGCGCCGAAGTTGCCGAGCATCGCCCCCCGTTCCGGCAGCACGACCTTCTCCGTGCTGCGGATCACGTGCAGCCGGACCGGATCGACCTGGGCGATGAACAGCGGGGCTCGGTGCCGCGGGATGTGGTCGTTGTTCGCGCCCCGCCGCGTGTATACGAGGAAGAGTCCGTCGCGATGCGTCACCCAATGCGCCTGGGTGTTGTAGCTTCCCAAATCGGCGCCGTCGTCGAAAGTCCACGGCTTGATCGGCTGGAAACGCAGGCCGTCCTGGCTTGTCGTGACATAGGCGCGGGCGTCGTTCCGCAACGTCAGGAAGTACTTGCCCTGGAAGAACGCCAGCGAAGGCTCGCAAAGCCCCCGACCGCCGACCACGGTCAGCTCGTCGCCGTGCTCGAGGTATCGCATCTCCCGGCCGTCGAACGCGCAGTGCAGCACCGTGCTCGAGTGATCCGGGCCGGTTGGCCCCTTGAAGTAGATCGGAACGAGCAACGTGCCGTCGGGCCGCACGAGCCACTGCGCGCAGCCCGGGCAGACCAGGTAGAACTTGCCGTCCGTCTGGGGCATGGCGAGCATGTTCCAAGTCGTCCAGCGGTTCGCGCGGGGATCGAACACCGCGTAGGCGAACTCGTGCGAACGCGGCTGATCGAGCAGTTGCTTGCCCTGGGGGCTGTAGCGGAGCTTGATGCCGATGGCAATCACCTTGCCGCTCGGGGCGTGCCAGCCGGGCGTGACGTCGCAGACCGCGATGGTTTCGTTGTTTGGTCCCTTGCGCCAGGCCAATTCGGGAATCTCCGTGGGGCCAGTCCACGTCTTGCCCAGATCGTCCGTTCGCAGGAAATACAGGCCTGAGTAGTGGTCGTCGGCGACCAGATGTTTCTGGATGGTCATGATCACCGCCGGCTGGCCCTGTTGGCCCAAACCAGGCACGGCGGCCACGCGGGGATGGAACCAGCAGAATTCCGGGTTCAACTCCCGGAGGACGGCTTCGGCCCGGACCTCGAAGGAAAGCGTCGGACGAGCGGCTGGCGACGACGCATTCGGCCGCTCCTGGGCGAGGCCGACCGACGCCATGGCCATGGCCATGGCAGGGAGCAACTTCCAAACGCGATCACCTCGAAAACGCTGCACAAGGCACCTCCATCCGTTGGTTCACGTACCTGCCACAGTCTTGTGGATGAGAACTCGACCGGTCCGGCGGAAGCACGGCCGGCGCGATCCGGACAACGAATCCCCTTTGTCGGGAGTCGGGCGCCGGATGCGCCGCCGGCCATTGCAAGCGGTGAACCTGGTCAGCCCTTGAAGCCCGATCGTTGGCGGCGCTGTCGCCCTTGGCGGCGGAACTCGACGGCGCTGTCGATCAGGCGGAAGATGTCGAACTTGGGGCGGTAGCCCAGGACGTAGCGGGCCTTGGTCGTGTCGATGCAAAAATCCTTGCCGACCGGATCGACCAGGTCGAGCACGTCGATGCCGAGCTGTTGGGCCGCGTAGGCCGCGGCCTCGACGTAGTTGAACGGATCGTTCATGGCGATCATGAACGTCTGGCCCTCGATGCCCTCGGTGCGCAGCGCCAGCAAATAGGCTTGAACGCAGTCCTCGACGGCCACGATGTGGCGGAGCATGGGCTTTCCGTCGGGATGGCGGAGGGCGACGGCGGCGTCCCGCCCGTCCGAATACTTCGCCCGCTGCTCGTCGTTCATCAGCTCCGCCCAGACCGGCACGCCGAACTGCTCTCCGGCCACGGTCAGGTGCGTCAGGATGTCGTCCTCGCAGTGGATCCACGACATGCGCAAGCAGACCGTGGGCACGCCCGCCTGCCAGAAATACTCCTGAAACATGGTTTCCTCGATCGCCTTGGACAACGGGTAATAGCCGGGATAGGCGATCATGGGCATGTCTTCGCGGATCGGCACCGGCTGGGGATTGAAGTAGATCCCGTTCACCGCGTCGCCGCTGGCCAGGATCACCCGCTTCGGCCGTTTGGTCCGCATGGCCGCGTCGAGCAGGTTGAACGTCCCCTGCGCGCTGACGCGAATCACCGCCTCGCGGTCTTCCTTGCAGGTGGCCAGGTGGATCACGGCGTCGCTGCGGGCCACCTGGGCCTCGACCGCCTCGTAGTCGGCCACGTCGAGCGCGACTTCCTCGATGCCGGCCACGCCGACGGGCAGGCGGCGATCGGCCGCAATCACGCGATAGCCCTCGGCCACGAGGGCCTCGCACAACGGCGCGCCGAGCTTGCCGCTGGCGCCGGTCACCATCACCGATTTGATGTTCAACATGGCTGTTGGTCCTCCGGATACTCCATGAATTCGACCACCGCGCCGTCCGGCGTCTCGTAGAAGCCTACCACGGCGATGCCCGCGTCGAAAGGCTCCAGCAGCACCTTCAGCCCCCGGGCGCATTCGGCGATGCTGTCCACCCGAAACGCCACGTGGGGCGTGTGGCGCACCGGGCCGGCCACGGGACTGTCGGGCTCGAACCGCAGCCATTCGATGCGGTAGGGATGGGTGCGGAAGTCGGTCACCCAGACCTTCGTGGCCTCCACGTAGATTTCGTCGGCCTTCTTCTCGGTCGTGATCATGCCCAAGTGATCGAACTGCATGCGCGGCGTGGACATCCTCAAGGTTCTCCTCGGCCTGGCTGGATGGATCGCTGGTCGCCTTGCCCGCCGGTACGAAGCCCCCGTCGCGGGCGGCGTTCTCCCCCGGCCCGCCTCCTATTCGAGACGGAGGCCGGGAAGCAGACGCAAGGCATTCTTATAGTAAACTTTCTCCAACACCTCATCGGGCAAGTCGAGTCCATAGAGCCGCCACCGCGTGTAGACGCCGAACCGTCCGATATAGTCGGGATAGTCGAAATACTCGTCGCGCGTTTCCAGCAGCCGGAAGTAGCAGCGGTACGCCTCGACCGAGACGGGCATGTCGAGACCGAACACGATCCGGTCTTGGTGCTTGATGAAGAAGTCCCTGGCCGTGTACGGCTGGCGGCCCAGCTCGTCGATGCGGGCGGAGAAATCGATCATGACGTTCGGGTGCGCGTCGAGCAATTCGCCGACCGCGGCGAGGTCCTCGGGCAGGTTGGCCACGTGGGGCAACCAGAAGGTCGTGTTCGGGTGGGCGGCGATCATCCGGTTGCGTTGCTCGAACAGCTCCCACGCCGAGAAGTGCGACCCGGCGAAGCTCCAGCCCGGAAACTCCCGCAGCGTCAAGTAGTGTTCGTTTTGGGCGTCCACCGGCAGGAAAAAAGCGAGGGGGTCGGCCACATGAATCAGCACGGGGATGCCCAATTCGCCCGCCCGCCGCCAGATCGGAAACAGCCGCTCGTCGTCCACGCGGAGCATGTTTCCCTCGCGGTCTCGAAAGCGAAGCCCCAACTCCTTGGTCACTTTCAACCCCCGCGCCCCTTTCGCCACGTCCTCTTCCAGATGCTCGATGCAACGCCGGGCGAATCCCTCGTCCTTCAGGAGCACCGGATCGTCCCACTGGGCAAAGTCCGCCATGGTCAGCGCGGCAAACCGGCCTGGATAGCGGGCGGCGTAATGTTCCAAAAAGTAGTCGATCGGCCGGCGGGCGATCGTGTAGGTGTTGTTTTCCAGGGGGAGCGTCGTGTTGCCCGTCACATTGACCCACACCCGCACGCCCACCGCGTCCATCACCTCGATCAATCGCTCCGGTTCCAGCTCGCCGAAGAGATGGTTGTGCGCGTCGATGACGGGGAAGCGGGCCTTTTGCGGGACCCGGGCGGGGACTTTCAAGAGGCAAGTGGGACGAAAGTCCTTCAGCAATACGTCATTCATCTCGCGTCCCCATGCGCCGAACAACCGCTCGCAACCGGACACGGGCCCGAGGGCAAACGGCCCTCTCCAGCGACGTGCGCCGTTGACGGCGCTTCGAAAAAACCGCCGCGCCGCCACGGTTGCGCGTCGCGGTCCTTTCTCCCACCGTACACGCTCGTGAGTGGAAGAGTCAAGCATGGCTTGCCGTGCGCGAGGCTCTCTGGCACTCCGGCCCGCTTTGCCGCATAATGGCGCCGCCGAACTTGAGCGAGCGACCTTCGTCGAGGAGAGAGACGTCATGTCGAGAACATGCTGCTGCTCTGGGGGCGGCTGCGGCCAGCTTGAGTCCATCGCCGTGAACCGCCGGGAATTCATCGGAACGCTGGCCGTCGGGGCCGCCAGCCTGGCCGCGGCGGGAGAACTCGCTTGGGCCAAGCCCTCCGGCGCCAACGAGGCCCGGCTGACCGTGCCCAAACGCCCCCAGGACTGGAACTATCCGATGACTCCCCCCCGAGTCTATCAGGGCAAGAATCTGGAGGCCGTGGCCATGCCGATCGGCGGCATTGGCACGGGCAGCATCTGGCTCGATGGCCAGGGACGGCTGGGCGTCTGGCAAATCTTCAACAATCTGAGCGAAATCCGCATCCCCGATAGTTTCTTCGCCGTCCGCGTGCGATCGGGCGGCGCGGGCGATTCCCCGGCGGCGGCCGGCGACAAGTCCGTGGTCCGCGTCTTGCAAACCGCGGCGGAAGGCCCGTTCAAGCCGGTCGCCTCGCTTCGCTATGAGGGCGGGTATCCGATCGCCCGACTCGACTTCCACGACCCCGGTTTGCCCGTCCAGATCCGTCTGGAAGCCTTCAACCCGATGATCCCGCTGGACACGGCCAACTCGACGATGCCCTGCGCGATCTTTCGCCTCACGGCCCGAAACACCGGCCAGGCGGCCGTCCATGTCGATTTTCTGGCCGCGCTGCAAAACGCCGTCGGGAGTCAGGGGGCTGCCGGCATTGAAGGCGTGAAGTTCGGCGGCTACGGCGGCAACGTCAACCGCGTGGTCCGCGAGAAGGACTGGACGTGCGTGGCGATGAGCAAGTCGCCCGATCCTGTGGCCGCCGGGCCCGTCGTCGTTCGCGCGGCCGACGGCCGCCGGGTCGAGGGCCCCGAGATGCTCTGGCTCACCGGAGTAGCCGACCTCACGCCGCAAGTCGCGGAGGCCTTGGCGAGGATCAGCGCGGAGGGCGGGCTGGTGCTCGCCGACGGCGTCCAGCCGGGCTTCTTTCGGACCATCGCCGCGTTGCGCGATGCGGGGCCCGAATCCTCGGCCCTGGCAACCGTCTTCGCCGATTTCGAGTCCGGCACGTACGAGGGCTGGACGTTGACCGGCGACGCCTTCGGCAGCGCCCCGTCGCGCGGCACCGAGGCCGGCCAGCAGCCGGTGAGCGGATTCGCGGGACGCAGGCTGGTGAACACCTTCACCGCCGGCGACGGCCCGCAAGGCACGGCCACGTCCAAACCGTTCACGATCGAGAAACGCTACATCGGTTTCTTGATCGGGGGTGGACGCCATCCTGGCAAGACCTGCATGAACCTCCGCGTTGGCGGCAAGATCGTGCGGACCGCGACCGGCAAGAATCTGGAGGCTTTGGAACCCGCCACGTGGGAGGTCTCCGAGTTCAAGGGCAAGGAGGGGGTGATCGAGATCGTGGATCGCGAGTCGGGCGGCTGGGGACACATCAACGTCGACCAGATCATCTTTTCCGACGTCCCGCCCGAAGGACTGCTGAAGAAAGGCACCGCCAGCCACGCGGTGGCCCAGGCCCTCGGCTTGCCGTTCCGCGAGGCGGAACCGGCGACCCTCGCGCCCGGCCAACCAGTGGCGATCGCGGATCAGGCCCCGCCGCCGTTGAAATCGCTGGCCGACGCCTGGAAGGTCGCGCAGTTCACGCGGCTTCGCGGCTTCCAGAGCGGCGAGAAGGGCTACCGCACCGTGGCGGCCACCCCGGACGGCGATCCGCTGATCGTCGAGGGTCCGCTGGGCAAGGGCCGCGTTCTTCTTGTGTTGGCGCCGGGGTTGCCGTGGAGTTGGGGCAGTGTCTTGTTGGCCTCGCTGCGGGGCAAGCCGCTCGCCGGCGGCGAACAGCTCGTGCCCGGCTCGCCGGGCTGGGGAACGATGGCCCTGGCCGCGCTGGACGCCAACGCCGCCGCGCTGGCCGGCTGGAACAAACCGGAAGACCTGCTGGCGTGGTTCTCCGCGCTCCCCGCCGCAAGCCAAGGCCCCAAGGAGGCCGCCAGCCCGCCGGGCCAGACCGTCAACGGGGCCTTGGCCGTCCCGATGGCGCTGAAGCCCGGCGACGAGGGGACCGCGACCTTCGCCATCACGTGGCACTTCCCCAACGTCCAGCGATTCCAGCACTGGGGCAACCTTTACAGCCGGCGCTGGCCAGACGCCGCGGCGGTGGCTCGCCACGTGGCCGAAAACGCCCAGGCGCTCTGGGAGCGGACGCGGCTCTATCACCAGACGCTCTACCAGTCCAACCTGCCCGAAGAGTTTCTCGACGCGATGAGTTCGCAGAGCTGCATCCTTCGCGGGCCGACGTGTTTCTGGTCCGAGGACGGCTACTTCGGCGGGTTCGAGGGGAGCTATGGCTGCTGTCCGCTCAATTGCACGCACGTGTGGAACTACGCCCAGACGCACGCCCGGCTGTTCCCCGAGGTGGGCCGGAACATGCGGATCTCAAACTTCATCACCTTTCTGCACCCCAGCGGCGAGACCTCGCACCGGGAGCATGCCCCGCACAACGCCTTCATCGACGGCCATTGCGCGTGCATCGAGGCGGCTTTGCGCGAGCACCAGCTCAGCCCCGACCGCCGTTTTCTGGAAACCATCTGGCCCGGCGTCAAGAAGGCCGTCGATTGGCTCATCGAGGCGATCGACAAGGACCGCGACGGCCTGCCCGCCGGGCACCAGTGGAACACCTACGACACGGCCGTTTCCGGCGCGAACACGTTCATCGGCTCCCAGTACCTCTCGGCCCTGGCCGCTGGCGCGCGGATGGCCCTGCTCATGAACGACCGCGACGCGGCGGCCCGGTGGCAAGCCGTCTTGGAGGCCGGCAGGAGGAATCAAAACGACAAACTCTGGAATGGCGAATACTACGTCCAGATCCCCGAGCCCCAGCCGGCCCGCGATTACAACAACGGCTGCCACGCCGACCAGCTCTTGGGCCAATGGTGGGCCCACATGCTGGACCTCGGCTATCTCTATCCGCCGGATCGCGTGCGCGGGGCGTTGGAAGCGGTCGTCAAGCACAACTTCCGCCGCGCGTTCCACGGATTCAAGCAGGACCCGCGGCGCTACGTTCCCGACGACGAGGGCGGCCTGCTGATCTGCACCTGGCCGCACCACGACCGGCCGAAGTCGTTCATCCTCTATGCCGACGAGGTGTGGACGGGCATCGAGTATTCGACGGCCGGGGCGCTGGTGTACGAGGGCCTCATCGAACCGGCCCGCCAGATCGTGCGCATGGCCCGCAGCCGCTACGACGGGCGCGAGCGCAAGGACCTCAACTCGGGCCCCGGCGGCAACCCGTTCAACGAGCTGGAGTGCGGGAAGTTTTATGCCCGGGCGATGAGTTCCTGGTCGCTGCTTTTGGCCTCGCAAGGCCAAATCCTCGACGGCCCGCGGGGTCTGCTGGGCTTCAAACCCCGCTGGCGGCCGGAAGACCACCGCTCGTTCTACACCGCGCCGGAAGGCTGGGGCCTCTTCGTCCAGCGCCGCGAAGGCCGCCAGCAAACCGAGCGCATCGAAGTCCGCCACGGCCGCCTGCGCCTGAAGGAACTGGTCTTCGAGCTTCCCTCCGACGCCGCCGGCGCCAAGGCCGAAGCCTCGCTCGCCGGGCGGCCGCTACGCCTCGCTTCGCAACAAGACGGCAGCGAAATCCGGGTGACGCTCGAACAGGAGTGCGTGGCCAGCGAAGGAGAAGTCGTCGCCGTCGCCTTGCGGTGGTAGCTCCCTGCGCGGTCAAAACGATGGCCGCGCGAAGACCCCGACGCGATGGCCCCGGGATTCCGGTTTCGCGGCGCGATGGGCTGGCCTCGGCTTGCCGGTCGAGGTCCAGCACGGGGCTTTAACCTTAAGGCCAGGATGGTTGCATTATGACGCCTTGGAACGTTCTGGATGGTCAAGATCCCGCGCTGTATGAGGTCGTCACGCGGGGGCCCGGCCCGAGCGGCCGTCTGCCGCTGACGGCGGAGATGCTGCGGTGTCGGCCGAGCGGCGATTTGTTCGGCATGACGGAAGACGCGGGGATGGGGTGGGACCCGTCGGCCCTGGCCGGGCCGCAGTTCGTGATGCTCAGCACGCTTGGGGGCATGAGGGCCGAGGACGGCTCGCCAATCGCCCTGGGCTATCACACCGGGCACTTTGAACTGGGGCTGGCCCTCCGGGCGGCGGCGGAGGAGTTCAAGCGGGCCGGGGCGCTGCCCTACGCGGCGCATTGCAGCGATCCGTGCGACGGCCGGACCCAAGGCACCCCGGGCATGTTCGACAGCCTGGCCTTTCGCAACGACGCGGCCAGCGTCTTTCGACGCCAGGTCCGGTCGATCCCGAACGCTCGGGGCGTTCTCGGCGTGGCCGCCTGCGACAAGGGACTTCCGGCCGTCATGATGGCCCTGGTGAGCCTCGCCCGCTTGCCCGCCGTGCTGGTGCCCGGCGGCGTCACCCTTCCCTCCACCGACGGGGAGGACACGGGCAAGATCCAGTCGATCGGGGCCCGCTTCGCGCGCGGCGAACTGTCGTTGGAGGATGCCTGCGTGCTGGGCTGCCGGGTATGCGCGTCGGCGGGCGGCGGGTGCCATTTCATGGGCACGGCGGCCAGCAGCCAGGTGGTGGGCGAGGCGCTCGGGTTGGCGCTGCCCCACTCGGCGTTGGCGCCCTCGGGCCAGCCGATTTGGCTCGATATCGCGCGGCGGAGCGCCCGGGCGCTTTTGGCCCTGGCCGAACGTGGAATCACCGTCCGCGACGTGGTCGCCGAGGCGTCGATCCGCAATGCGATGGTCGTCCATGCGGCGTTCGGCGGCTCGACCAATCTGATCCTCCATCTGCCGGCGATTGCCCACGCGGCCGGGCGGCGGCGGCCGGGAATCGACGACTGGACCGAGGTCAATCGCAGCGTCCCGCGACTGGTCGATGTGCTGCCCAACGGACCCGCCAATCACCCCACGCTCCGCGTCTATCTGGCCGGCGGCGTGCCCGAGGTCATGCTCCATCTTCGCGATCTGGGGCTGCTGGAGTTGGATGCCCTGACCGTTGCCGGCATGACGCTGGGGGAAGTGCTCCGCTGGTGGGAAGGCTCGCCGCGCCGCGAGGCCCTGCGACGGCGGCTTCGGGAACAGGACGGCGTCGATCCCGACGAGGTGATCTTCAGCCCCGATCAAGCCAGGCGCCTGGGAGTGACCAGCACCGTCTGTTTTCCCCGCGGCAACCTGGCCCCCGCCGGGTCCGTCATCAAAAGCACGGCGATCGACCCACGGGTGGTCGACGCCGACGGGGTGTACCGCAAGACCGGCCCCGCCCGCGTCTTCTGCCGGGAAACGGACGCCATCGCCGCGATCAAAGGACAGACCGACCAGCCCCTTCGGCCCGGCGACGTGCTGGTGCTCATGGGCCGCGGGCCGCTCGGCTCTGGAATGGAGGAGGTTTTCCAGATTACGTCGGCGTTGCGCTATCTATCGTGGGGCGCCGAGGTGGCCGTGCTGACCGACGCGAGGTTTTCGGGCGTGAGCACGGGCGCGTGCGTGGGGCTGATCGCGCCGGAGGCCTTGGCCGGCGGCCCGCTCGGCAAAGTCCGCGACGGCGACCGCATCCGCATCGTCATCGACCGCAACGAGCTGGAGGGCAGCGTGGACCTGGTGGGCGACGCCTCGCGCGAGTTCGGCCCGGAAGAGGGCGAAAGGATTCTCGCCGAACGGCCCCCGCACCCCGACCTCTCGCCCGATCCGCTCCTGCCCGAGGAGACAAGGCTCTGGGCCGCCTTGCAGCAGGCCAGCGGCGGGACGTGGGCCGGTTGCGTGTTCGACGTGGATCGGATCGTGGAGAAACTCAAGGACGCCAGGTGACGCTCGCGGCTGGTTCTCGGAGTCAAGCCCTCGCGAAGTGGAGCCCCGGCCGGCTCGGGGCCTTGCGGTTCGCCCGGCCGGTCCTTACCATGGCGCACGAGTTCCAAGTCCAGCAAAGGAGTTTTCCATGAACGCATCGCAAGGCAAATCGGCGGCAACGTGCGAGTCGGGCGCGCAATCGCGGCGGGATTTCTTGAGGCTCTCGGCCCGCGCGGGCGTGGCCTCGGCGCTGGCCGGCGTGGCGATTCCCCACGTCCACGCGGCGGAAAACAACACGATCAAGCTGGCGCTGGTCGGCTGCGGCGGGCGCGGCACCGGCGCGGTGGCCGACGCTTTTTCCACGACCGGCGGACCCGTGAAACTCTACGCCATGGCCGATCTGTTCGAGGACCGGCTGAAAGCCAGCTTCAAGAACCTCAGCGCTGCGTTCCAGGACAAGGTCGATGTGCCGCCCGAGCGGCAATTCGTCGGCTTCGACGCCTTCAAGAAGGCGATCGACTGCCTGGGCAAAGGCGACGTGGTGCTGTTGACCACGCACGCGGCCTTCCGGCCGATGCACTTCGAGTATGCGGTCTCCAAAGGCGTGAACGTATTCATGGAGAAGTCGTTCGCGGTCGATTCGCCGTCCACGCGGCGCATGCAGAAGGCCGCCGTCGAGGCCGACAAGAAAAACCTCAAGGTCGCCGTGGGCTTCATGTGGCGCCACTCCCAGGCCCGGCAGGAAGTGATCAAGCGGATCCACGGGGGCGAGATCGGCGAGGTGAACCTGTTGCGGATTTACCGGGTTCACGGCCCGGTGTTCTGCCCGCGACTGCCGCCGAACACCAACGAGCTGGTGTTCCAGCTCCGCCACGCCCCGTGTTTCAATTGGGCTGCCGGGGGGTTCTTCATCGACTGGCACTGCCACAACATCGACGTGGCCTGTTGGGCCAAGGGGGCCTGGCCCGTCTCGGCTCAAGGCATGGGCGGGCGGTGCTATCCCGAGTGCGGCAATCTGTTCGACCACTACACGGTCGAATACACCTTCGCCGACGGCTCGAAGCTGTTGGCCTTCTCGCGGCACATGAACAATTGCTGGCAAACCTATTCGGACTATGCCCACGGCACCAAAGGCTCGGCGGTGATCATGACGAATCTCTCCACGCCCAGCCCCAAGATCTACAAGAGCCAGCGCATGGAGGATGACCAGCTCGTTTGGCGCTATGCCGAAAACGAGCAGAATCCCTACCATCGGGAATGGCAGGTCCTCTTGGACGCGATCCGCCAGGACAAGCCGCACAACGAGGCGCACCGCGGGGCCGAGGCCAATTTCGCCGCGATCATGGGCCGGGCGGCTACGCACACCGGCCAAATGGTGACCTGGGACGAGGTGCTCAAGTCGGACTTCGAGCTGGTCAAGGACATCGACCACATGACCTTCGACACCCCCGCCCCCATCAAGGCCGGACCCGACGGAATCTATCCCGCGCCCCAACCGGGCCTGACCAAGGAATATTGAGAACCAATTCCCTGGCGCCAAGCGCGGTCGTCTTGCCCGCCCCGCCGTGGCGGAGACGGCCGCGCGGCGTCAACACCCAAGACGTCGCCCATTCGCCTGGGGGCCGCCGGGGCCGCCGCCTGCGCCTTGCCGGGCCGAAGGCGGAGCGGCTATGATGGGGTCGCGCCGCGCGGGCCGGGCATGGCCGGCAGCGGCGGCGCTGGCCGGGTTCCTTCTTCAGCGATGCGAGGTTGACGTATGAGCCGACATGAACTACCCGTGGGGTGCGCGTGCTGCGGCGTGAGCCGGCGGCGGTTTCTGGCAGGTTGCGCGGCGTGCGCGGGGGCAGCCGTGGGGTTGGGGTCGGGCCGGCGCGCTTTCGCCGCCGAGTCGGCCAGGCCGAAGATCCGCATTGTGTATTCGCTCCACGCCCCGGTCCAACCCAGTCCCGACTGGCCGAACAAAGGCTTTGATTTCAACCCGGTGATGCAGCGAATCAACGCCGAGTTGGCTCAGCGGTGCCCCGGCTTCGAGTTTGTGCCTTCGCTGGCGACCGGGCCCGAACAGGCCAAGAAAATCGTCGCCGACGACCAGCGGTCGGGGATCGACGGGTATCTCGTTTACCAGATGAATTGCTGGAACCAGGTGGTGCAGACGATCGCCGCGTCGGGCAAGCCGGTGCTCTACGCGGATTTTCAGTATGGGGGCAGCGGCGGGTTTTTGGTCTACAACGCGGCCTTCCTCCGCGCGAAGTCGGCCAACGTGGGGTTCGTGGCGTCCTCGCGCATCGAAGACCTCGCCGAGGCGGTGAAGTGCTTCGCGCTGGTCAAGCAGGGCGGCACGGCGGCCGAGTTCGTCGCGGCCACCGCTCGGGTGCGGGCGGAGCGCACCCCCAAGCCCGGCGACATGGCGTGCAAGCCCGATCCGCAGCTCACCTGCGTGCCCATCCAGGACTGTCTCCAGCGGATGAAGGAGTCGAAGATCCTCGCCGTGCGGGGCACGGATTCCGGCCCGGCCGCCCCGTTGATGGGCATTCCGATGGAGTACGTCGCGTTCGCGGAACTGAACGACGCGTGGAAGAACGCCTCGAAGGAGGAGAGCCGTGCGGTGGCCGATCGGTGGGAGAAATCGGCGGCGCGGATCGCCGACGTGTCGCGAGCCACGTTGGAGACCTCGGCGGCGATGTATTTGGGGATGAAGGAAGTGCTCAAGAGGCATCGCGCCAACGCGATCACCGTGAATTGCCTTGGCGGCTTCTACGGCGGCCATATCCATGCCTACCCCTGCCTCGGATTCCACGAATTGCTCAACGAGGGCCTCGTGGGGGCGTGCGAGTGCGACATCCGGTCGACGGCCATCATGGTCGCCGTCAACGCCCTGACCCAGGGCCGTCCCGGCTACATTTCCGACCCCGTCATCGATACGTCCAAACGGCAGATCATCTACGCCCACTGCGTGGCTTCGAACCGGGCCTTTGGCCCCCACGGCGCGTCCAATCCGTTCGAGATCCTCACCCACTCCGAGGATCGCCAGGGGGCCTCGGTCCGCTCGATCCTTCCGGTCGGCTTCATGACCACCACGTTGGAGATCGCGGCCGAACGCAAGGAAATCCTCTTCCATCAGGGAAAGACCGTGGCCAACGACCCGGACGATCGCGCCTGCCGCACGAAGCTGGCCGCCGAGCCGGTGGGCGACATTGAGAAGTTGTTTTCCATGTGGGACCAATGGGGGTGGCACCGCGTGACCTTTTACGGCGACCTCAAGGAGCCGATCTTTGCCTTGGCTGCCGCCTTGGGCTGGAAGGTGATCGAAGAAGCCTAGCGCGGACCGCGCCCACCATCCAACCGGGAACAGACGGGGGACGAACGGCCCGGTCGGCGGGCCGAAGCGATCGGGTCGGCGTTTGCGATCCCAGAGCCGCCGAGGCAATCCTCTTGGCCCTCCCTGGGGGGCCTTTGGAAAACTCCTTTCCCCCAATCCCCGACGAGGAACACCATGAGCGAGCGGATTGGCATTGTGACCGGCGGAGGAGACTGTCCGGGCCTCAACGCGGTGATCCGCGCCGTGGCCAAGGCCGCCGCCAAGCGGGGTTGGGAGACCATCGGCTTTCTAGGCGGCTATGAAGGCATCCTCGAACCGCAGCGCTACATGGAGCTGGACTATCAGAAGTTGGGTCCGATGCTCACGCGCGGCGGAACCATCCTTGGCACGGCCAACCGCGGCCGGTTCTCCGCCAAGGTCGGGCTGGGCGAGACGCGGCGACTGCCTCAGGAACTGATCGACGGCGTCAAGGAGGGGCTGGCGAAACTCGGCATCCGCGGGCTGGTGTGCATCGGCGGCGACGGCACCCTGACCATCGCTCAGCAGTTGTTCGAGGGGGGCGTGCCCCTGGTGGGCGTGCCCAAAACCATCGACAACGACCTGGAGGGCACCGTGATGACCTTCGGGTTCGACTCCGCGGTGGCCTGCGCGACCGACGCCTTGGACCGCTTGCATACGACGGCCGAAAGCCACAACCGGGTGATGGTGCTCGAGGTCATGGGGCGGTACGCGGGCTGGATTGCCCTCTACGCTGGGGTCGCCGGCGGCGGCGACGTGATCTTGATCCCGGAGATTCCCTTCACCTACGAAAGCATTTGTGCGAAGATCGAGGAGCGGGAGAAGGCGGGCAAACACTTCACCCTGGTCGTCGTGGCCGAGGGGGCCCGTGAGAAAGGGGGTGAATTCGTCACCTTGGCGGAGCAGGTCGCCAACCGCGAAGCCCGCCTCGGCGGCATCGCCGGCATCGTGGCCGCGGAAATCGAAAAACGCACCGGCAAGGAGACCCGCGCCTGCGTCTTGGGCCACTTGCAGCGCGGGGGCTCGCCCACCAACTTCGATCGCGCCTTGTGCACCCTTTTCGGCGCCGAGGCCGTCGACCTGATCGCCGCCGGCAGGTTCGGCGACATGGTGTCGTGGCAGGGGGCGCACGTGGCCCCGGTGAAAATTGCCGAAGCCATCGGGCGATTGAAGACCGTCCCGATTGCCGGAGGCTTCGTTCGCACGGCGCGGGCGCTGGGCATTTCCTTGGGCGACTGAGCAGCGCGAAGGGGCAGACCCCGCCGTCTGTTCCGCTCCCCTTCGCCGCCGCGGCGTCGTGCGCGCCGCCTGGGGCCAACGTGCTGCACTGATGAACCACGCTGCGAGAAGGAGACGATGATGCACTGGCTGATTGAAATCACGCTCGGCCGCGCCGCACGGTGTTTCGTGGCCGGCGTCTTGGCCATTCTACCGTTGGTGATCACGGTGGCGGTGGTCACCTGGGTGGGAGAAATGGGATCGCGATTCCTCGGTCCGAATACGGTGGTCGGGCAGGCCCTGCGCCGCCTGGGGCTCCCGTTCGCCGCCAACGACACCGCGGCCTACGCCGCTGGCGCGGCGCTGGTTCTCGCGGCGATCTTCCTGGTCGGGGCGGCGACCCAGGCGGGCGCCAAGAACCTGATCCAGCGTCTTTTCGACCTCCTGCTTCAGCGCATTCCCGTCATCGGCAGCGTTTACGGCACCTCGAAGCAACTGGTGAGCCTGGTCGACCAGAAGGGCGACGCGGACCTCAAGGGCATGAGCGCCGTGTTCTGCTTTTTCGGCGGCCCCGGCGGGGTCGGCGTCCTGGCCCTCCTCGTGTCGCCGGAACGGCTCAAAATCCAGGGGCGCGAGTACCATATCGTGATCGTGCCGACCGCGCCCGTGCCCATCGGCGGCGGCTTGCTGTTCGTGCCCGCCGACGCGGTGCAGCCGGCCGACGTGAGCGTCGAGGCCCTCATGAGCATGTACGTTTCGATGGGCGTCACCGCGCCGAAGTTCCTCTCGCCCGCCGAGGACCGCTTGTCGGGCGGCTGATTTCCGGGATAATAAGGTTCTTATCGTGGGCCGCGGCCGGCTGTAGGAAACGTTCTCCAGCGGGGCGTGCGGCACTTCGTGGACGCAGTCGATGACGGCGAGGTCCGATTCGTGCGACGGCGTTTCGGCGGGGGCATCAGCGATTCTCGGCCGGGGGTTGTCGCCGCGTCAACCAAGGGCATTCAGGAGGCGACGTGTCCAACAAGGTTTCCCAACAATTCAACGCCCTGCTCGCCAAGGCGGAACAGTCGCTTCGGGCGCGGGCGACCCCCCGGGCAATCCGCGTTCAGGTAGGCTCCGCCACGTGCGAGCAGGCGGCGGGGGCCGACGAAGTCCTCGCCGAATTCCGCAACCACGTGGCCGCATCCGGCCGCACGGACATCCAGTTGCACCGCACGGGCTGCACGGGCCGCTGCAGCCGCGAGCCGATCGTCGGCGTCATGGTCCCCGGCCAGATCCCGATCAAGTACGAACGCGTGGACCGCAAGGCCGTCCACGAGATCTTCACCCAGCACATCCTGGGCGGCCAGCCGGTCCTGGGCCGCATCCTGGACGGGCCCGCCGAGAACCTCGTCGCCCAGGAGATCCTCGTCTGCGGCAGCTTGCGGTGCGGCTGGCGCGAAGGCAAGAGTTTTGTCGCCGTCTTGAAGGAAAAGCTCGCCTCCGCGGGAATCGGCCCCGACCAGGTCCGGGTGACGGTCGGGAGTTGCTTCGGCGCGTGCAGCATGGAGGACGCCGTCCACCGCTCGCACCTCTTGATCCGGCCTGCCAAGGTCCTCTATCGCGTGGCCGACGAGGCCGACCTGGACGAGATCCTCCGCGACCACATTCTGGGCGGGCAGGTGGTCGAACGTCTTCAGGTGCCGGGAAAGACGATCGGGCGCAAATTCCTGGAACTCTATGGCGACGTGGCGTTCTTCAACCGCCAGACCCGCATCGCGCTGCGCCACAACGGCGTCCTCGATCCCGAAAGCATCGAGGAATACTTCCACTATCGCGGCTTTGAGGCCCTGGCCAAGGTCCTGGGCAAGGGCAATCCCAAGTGGGTGATCGACGAGATCACGCGGTCGAAGCTCCGCGGGCGCGGCGGCGGGGGATTTCCCACCGGCGAGAAATGGGCCATGGCGGCCAAGGCCGCGGAAAAGACCCGCTACCTGATCTGCAACGCCGACGAGGGCGACCCCGGCGCGTTCATGGATCGGAGCATGTTGGAGTCCGATCCGCTGAACGTGATCGAGGGCATGATCATCGGGGCTTACGCCATCGGCGCGGCCAGGGGATTCGTCTACATCCGCGCGGAGTATCCGATGGCCATCCGCCGCCTCGAGAACGCCATCGCGCAGTGCCGCCAGTGGGGACTGTTGGGCAAGGACATCCTCGGCTCGGGATTCGATTTCGATCTGGAGATCCGGCTGGGGGCCGGGGCGTTCGTCTGCGGCGAGGAGACGGCGCTGATCCACTCGATCGAGGGCGAGCGCGGCCAACCGCGAATCCGCCCGCCGTACCCCACCGAGTCGGGCCTGTGGGGAAAGCCCACCGTGATCAACAACGTGGAGACGTTCGCCAACGTGCCGGCGGTGATCAATTACGGGTCCGACTGGTTCAGCCGCATCGGCACCGCCACAAGCGGCGGCACCAAGGTCTTCGCCCTGGCGGGCAAGATCCGGCACACCGGGCTGGTCGAGGTGCCCATGGGCACCACGCTCCGCCAGGTGGTCTACGACATCGGCGGCGGGGTGGCCGAGGGGAAGCAGCTCAAGGCCGTGCAGACCGGTGGGCCCGCCGGCGGCTGCATTCCCGCCAAGTGGATCGACACGCCGATCGACTTCGACACCCTGACCAAGGCCGGCTCGATCATGGGCTCGGGCGGCATGATCATCCTCGACGAGGATGACTGCATGGTCGACATCGCCAAGTTCTATCTCACCTTCTCGCAGGACGAATCGTGCGGCAAGTGCACTCCCTGCCGCGAGGGCAGCGTGCGGATGCTGGAAATCCTCGAGCGAATCACCACCGGCCAGGGCTCGCTGGAGGACCTCGATTGGCTCAAGCGCCTGGCCCTGTTGATGAAGAAGACCTCGCTGTGCGGACTCGGTCGCGCCGCGCCCAACCCGGTGCTGAGCACGCTGGAGCACTTCCGCGACGAGTACGTGGCCCACGTCGTGGACAAGAGGTGCCCGGCCCACAAGTGCACGGCGCTGATCCACTACGAGATCGATCCCGCCAAGTGCGTCGGGTGCACGCTCTGCGCGAGGAACTGCCCGGTGCCCTGCATCGCCGGCCAGCGCAGGCAACCTCACGAGATCGACCAGTTGAAGTGCGTCAAGTGCGGCAAGTGCTTTGAGGTCTGCCGGTTCGACGCGGTGCAAAGGCTGTAAGCGACATGCGCAAGAAGAAGATCAACCTCACCATCGACGGCAACGCCGTGACGGTCCCTGAAGGCACGACGATCATGGAGGCGTGCGAGGGCCTGGGGATCAACATTCCCCGGCTCTGCTACCATCCCGACCTGAGCCTGATGGGCTCGTGCCGCGTGTGCATCGTCGAGGTCAAGGGCATGGGCTTCTACATGACCTCGTGCAGCCAGAAGGTCTGGGAGGGGATGGAGGTGCAGACCAACTCGCCCGACATCCGCCAGGCCCGGCGCGACATCGTCGAGCTGCTCCTGGACAACCATCCCAAGGACTGCCAGACCTGCGAGCGCGACGGCCACTGCGAATTGCAGAACCTGGCGTATGCGATGGGCGTTCGGGCGCGGCACTTCGAGGGCAAGCGGAAGCGATTCCCGATCGACCTGTCCAGCCACAGCGTGGTCCGCGACAGCGAGAAGTGCGTGCTCTGCGGCCGGTGCGTGCGCGTGTGCGCCGAGATCCAGGGGGTCCATAACCTCAGCCAGCACGGTCGGGGGTTCAACACCGTCGTCGCGCCGGCCCACATGGCCAACATGGATGAATCCGTCTGCATCCAGTGCGGCCAATGCATCAACGTCTGCCCCACGGCGGCGTTCGTGGAGAAACGGAGCGCGGGCGGGGTCTGGGACGCCATCGCCGATCCCGAGATGCACGTGGTCGTGCAAACCGCCCCTTCGATCCGCGCCGCCATTGGCGAGGGTTTTGGCCTTCCGCTGGGCACGCCGGCCGTCGGCAAGATGGTCACCGCCTTGCGGCGACTGGGGTTCGACGCCGTGTTCGACACGGACTTCGGCGCCGATATGACGATCGTCGAGGAGGCCCACGAGTTCCTCACCCGGCTTAAAGAGGGCCCGCTTCCGATGATCACCTCCTGCTCGCCGGGCTGGATCAGCTTCCTCGAGAAATTCTACCCGGAGCTGATCCCGCACGCCTCGACCTGCCGCTCGCCGATGAGCATGGTCTCGGTCCTCACCAAGACGTACTACGCCCAGAAGAAAGGCATCGATCCCCGCAAGATCTACATGGTCGCCGTGATGCCGTGCGTGGCGAAAAAATACGAGGCCCGCCGGCCCGAGCATTATCTCGACCTCCCCTCTCCCGCTTCGGGAGAGGGGCAGGGGGTGAGGGTGCCTTTAACCGACGCTGTGCTCACCACGCGGGAGCTGATCTGGATGATCAAGTGCTACGGCATCGATTTCCTCAAGCTGCCCGACGGCGACTTCGACGCCCCGCTCGGCTTGGCCAGCGGGGCGGGCGACATTTTCGGCACCACCGGCGGCGTGATGGAGGCCACGCTCCGCGCGGCCAGCGAGCTGGTCACCGGCAAACCGGCCGACCGGCTCGAATTCACCGAGGTCCGCGCGGTCGAGGGGCTCCGCGAGACCTACGTGGCCATCGGCGAACACAACATCCGCGTCGGCGTGGCCAACGGCCTGACCAACGCCAAGATCTTGCTCGACAAGGTCAAGGCGGGCGAGCCGTTCCACGTGATCGAGGTGATGGCCTGTCCTGGCGGATGCATCGGCGGCGGCGGTCAGCCCTATCCCCAAGAAGGCTACCACGTGTTGGATCCGGAGCTGCTCCGCAAGCGGGCCTCGGCCCTGTATAGCATCGACGCGGGCAAGAAGCTCCGCAAATCGTATGAGAACCCGGCCGTCGAGGAGGTCTACGAGGCCTTCCTCGGCAGCCCCGGCTCGCCCAAGGCCCACGAACTGCTCCACACCCATTACACGCCCAAATTCCCGCGAGGCATCCGATGAACCCGGGCACTTGCGCCACGACCGACCATTGGGAACACGTGCAGGCGATCTCGCGCGAGGCCCTCGGCGAGCCGCTCTGGCGGTTCATCGAGGAGTGCCGCGCCGCGGAGCATCCCGAAAGCCATCTGATCAGCGTCCTCCATAAGGTGCAGTCGCAATACGGCCACTTGAGCCCCACGCACCTGGACGCCGTAGCGCAATTGCTTGGCGTGCCGGCGGCCAAGGTGGCCGGCGTGGCCAGCTTCTACCATTTCTTCCGCCTGGCGCCGCGGGGGAAGTTCATCATCAACGTCTGCATGGGGACGGCCTGCTACGTCAAGGGCGCCGACCGCGTCGCCATGCGGCTGATGGACGAGCTGGGCATCGCCTGGGGCGAGACGAGCAAGGACGGCGTATTCACCGTGGAACAGGCCCGCTGCCTGGGCACCTGCGGCCTGGCCCCCGTGCTCATGATCGACAACGAGATGCACGGCCAGGTCACGCCCGACCAGGTGCCCGCGATTTTGGAAAAGTACTTGAAAAAGGCCCGCGCGCAGGCGCCTGCCTAGCGCTGCCTCGGAGACGCTTGCGCTGATTGCCCCGGCGGCAGCGGTCCCGTCCCCGCGGCGATTACCGGTTTTGCCGAGGCAGCGCGATCCTGAGCGGAACGGGCAAGGTTATGGCCCCTTCGACCAATCGGCCGTGCGGGGTGAGCAGGACACGGAACGTCCCCACGTTGGCCCCGACGCCGGCGTCGTAGTAGAACGTATGGAGCACCATGCCGGCCTTCGCATGGTGCTGGCGCGTGATCTTTTCCGGCGGGGGATCCATTTCGACCCGGACGCTCGGGATCGATTCCTTAGGCCCGTAGCGCTCCTTCACCACCACCTCGACGTGTTGGCTCCCTGGCTCCGCAGGACGCGCCTCGGCCGAGATCGTTTCACCGTGGAACGTCCATTCGCCGCGCTTTCGCAGTTCGTCGAGGGGGATGCCCTCACGCGGGTCGCTTCGGGTCTTCTCGAACTTGAACCAGAGTTGGATTTCCGCCTCTTCGGCCTGGGGCCAGTTCGGGGCAAGGAACGTGAGCACCGGCGCCGGCACGCGCTGTTCAAAGGTCATGTCGTACACGATGTACGGAACGGGTCGCGCCGCCTCGTCGGCCCCCAAAGGCCGGACCTGGATCCAGGCTTCCTTGGGGCGCGGGCTGAACCTGGCCGGATCCTGGTTCTGGATCGAAATCCAAAACTGCACGTCGCGGCCCTTCCAATCCGGAATGTGGGCGCCGACGAAATACCGTTTGGCGCGGTTCTCCGGGTCCGCGGGATCGGGGACGTTGTCGCGCATCACGCGGAGGTTCTTGTCGTAGCGTTGGTGCTCCAGCCGGGTCCCGTCCTTGCTAAGGAACAGCAGCTCCGCCTCGCCGCCCTCGAGCGTCACCTCGGTCGACACCTGCCGGTCGCCGCTGCCGAGTTGGATGCGGTACCGTTCCACGCCGACGTGATCCTTGAGCGTCGTGGTTTCCTGAAGGTCGGCGGAGGCGACGGTTCTGCCGTCGCTGACGCGCTGCACGGAGTATTTCGCGCGGCGGACGCGGAGCGAAGCCTGGAGGGCCTCCATGACCTGGGAAATGCCGCTGGCCCCGGCGACCGGATAGAACCCTTTGGCCCCCGCCTCGTGCTTGGTCTCTTGGACGAGCTGCTCCAACTCGTGGCGAAGGTTCCGGAAGTCTCGAACCCGCTCGGCAAGCGCCGCGTCGACGCTTGCGGCGGCCGCCATCGCGTTCTCGCCCTTCTCCTTGCGCGGGCTCAAGGCCTGCTTGAGCGCTTCGGGATTGTCGCTCCGCAGGACGCGCTGCCAGAGAAGGTCCCAATCGCTGAGGTTGAAGCCGATCACGTCGAGCGTGATGTCGCGATTTTCCGGCCGCTGGAACAATTCGGAAAGGTCGGACTTGTAGACCCGCTTGCCTTCGGTCCCGAAAACCTCGTTCATTCCGTCCGTAATGACCAGGATGTGCCGTCGCGACCGGCGTGCCGACTCGCCGGACCGCGTCTTGCCCTGCAATTGCTCGACCGCCTTTTGAATCGCCAGGTAAAGGGGCGTCTCACCCAGGGGACGCAAGGCGTCCAGGTCTTTGGTCAAACTCGCCAGCTCGGTCGGCCCAAACGGCGCCGGGGAACGGAGGACCTCCACGTCTTCCGAGGGAATGATCCCAAAGCTCGCCGGCCGCGGCATGGTCGCGCCCGGGTTCTTCGGATCCCAAACCACCATCACGTCCTTCCGCGACGCCGGATCGCGATCCCATCCCACGCGGTGGCCGTACACGATCAAGCCCACATCGAAGGGAATCTCCGACTTCGCCAGCCGCTGGAGGATTTGTTTCAGCGCGTGCTTGGCGACCTCGAACCGCTGGAATTCGGCCGCGGCCGAGGCGCGCTGGCCGGCTCGCGGCTCCCAAGGGTCCAGGATGTCCTGTGTCATCGATCCGGAACAGTCGAGCACGAACATGACGGGGCAAGGTTCCTCCACGGTCTCGCCCCAGACGGTGATGGTGGGAGGATCGTAGCGGGGCGGAACGTACTGGAGAACGTAGTCCGGCTCGGTGGCGGAAAACGGCGTCCACTGCGCGTGGCCCCGATACAGCGCCACGGCATACAGCGGATGGTGCTGCAATCGCGGGTCTTCGCTTTTCACGGTGAACGACCGGGGCGACACGCGTTGTCCCGGCTGGAGCGGCGCGCCGATCCGCCGCAGCTCGATTTGGCCCTCTCCGGCCCGAACGAACACCGGAATGGTCTGCTCCCGCCGGTCGCTCGCCGCGGGATCGCGGAGGTAGAATGCGGCGGTGCCCTCGGGCAGGTTCTCGGCGACCTCGGCGCCGATCTCGCCGGGTGTCATCGCCGTTTGGGTCTTGGACGCCGCGGCGTCGGGCCTCTTGATCGAAAGATCGCCCAGCATCGGCTTGACCACCTTGGCGCACGCCTTGCGGCGCGCGTCGAGCAGCTCCCGCAAGTTGACCGCTTCCTTCAAGGCCGGGTTGTCGTAGCGCAGACGCTTGACCGACGGCGCCAAGGCCGAGGCCGAGGTCAGGTACTGGTCGGCCACCGTGATAAAGTACGCGAGGCCGTCCTTCTCGGGCGGGTCGTCGGGCGAGCGCGGCGGCCAAGGGCCCCAGAAATCTTCCAGCGTTCGGTAGGCGTGCCACAGAAGCAAGTAATGCAGGTCCAGGCGCCGGAGCTGATGGGGAGGATCGTCGTCGGGTTTGGGCCATGGCGATCGCGCGAGATCCAAGAGCGGCGCCGCCGCCCTGAGCAATCGGTCGGCCTTGGCCCGACCTTCCCGGGTCTCGCCCGGCGAACGGTCCCCGCTGTCGAGCCGGGAGGCGCTTTCCGCCATCCACGCGTCGCACTGGCGCTTCACACAGTCGCTGCCCAGCGCCACGATGTGGCGCACGCACTGGCCCTGCCGGGCCAGGCGGGCCAGGCGGCTGGGGAGTTCGTCCGAGTCGCGGGCCGCCGCGGCCGCGGAAGCCAGCGCCAGGCAGGGCGGATCCTCGACGCCCAATCGCCCGCGCGACAGCACGGCAAGCAAAGGATGGGTCGGCGGCAACCGTTTCAAGTAGGCCTCGGTGGCGTCCGGCTTCGCCTCCCCGCCGACGCGAAACGCCGTTCCCTTCCCATCGGCCTCGGCGGCCGGCTTGTCCCCGGTCTTGGCCGCGCTTTCTTGTCCCGGGCTTTCCGAACGTTTCCCCTGGGCGATCTCCCAGTAGGTGCGCCACAGTCGGCTGCGGTCCTCTCCGCTGACCAGCGGCACCGACAGCACGACGGAAATCCTCTGCTGGGTCTCGCGATGGAGGGGAGCCCGCTCCCAAAGCCAAGCGCATTCCTGCTTATACTCGCGTTCCAACTCGCCGAGGGCGTCTTCGACGGCCTTGTGCGCCGATTCCCAGGCCGGCGAAAAGCTCCGCCGAAGGATGGCGCGGTCGAGTTCCTCGCCCAGAGCGTGGGCATTGTCGATCAACGCGCGAAGGACGTGGAGGGAGCGTTCGCTCTGGGGCCGCTGGCGGTCGAGGAGCCAGCGAACGTAATACGGGATTTCGGCCCAGGCCCGGTCCCGGAGGGCGAACGCCTTGGCGACTCTTTCCGCCTCGCGCGCGGCGCGGGGATACGCGCCGCCCTGCCGGTCGGAAGAGACCAGGGCGTCCAGGGCCCGTTCGGCCTCGCGCACGGCCTCCGGCGAGCCGACGAAAAGCAGGTCCTCGGCCTTGCGGCGGGCGGCGTCGGCCTGATCGACCGCCGCTTGAATCCAGTAATGCGCGCGCTCGTCGCGGGGCGCGGCGGCCTGCTCGGCGAGGTCCCGGGCCGCCAGGGCTCGCTCGACGGCCGGCCGGTGATCCTTCAAGGCTTCGGGATCCATGTGGGCGGAAAGCATGCGGAGAAAATGGATCTCCACCACGTCCGCGCCGGGCCGGCCTGGCCGCCCCGGCGCGTCGACGAACTGGAGCAGGTCCGACCACCGCTCGCTTTCCACCCCCAGCACGCAACGACGCCACGCCTCGGCCGCCGCGCCCAGGTAGGACGACGTCCGCCCCGGTTCGGCCAGGAACCGCTGTTCCTTGGCGTTCCACTGGGCGATGAGGGCCTTTTGCTCGGCAGCGAGTTGCAGGGCCTCCACCGGCGAGGCAAGCCGTGTTCGCAGCGCGAGGCTGGCCAGACTGAGATCGCGGGGAAGCCCCGGATCGGCCACGGTCTTCGCCTTTGCGCTTAATTCATCCCGAAGCGTGGCGTATTCCTCGTCGTAGCCTGGCCCCGCCGCGGCAAGCGCCTCCAGGCGAAGCAACCCCTGCTGGAACTCCTCCCACCCCAAGGGATTGACCCGCCACGGGCTTGCCGCGCGCAGCCGGTTGTGCTCGATCCAGAGGCGGTCGAGGTCGCCAGTCCACCGCGCCTCCGATTCGAACTTTTTCTGGGGGATTTCGGTGGGCGGACCGTGCTTGGCGTGGACGAGGAAGAAGTCGCTTTCTTCGGTGAACAGCGCCGGTTCCTGGACGTCGGCGCGGTGCTCCAGGACCCATTGCCGCACCTGCTTCGCCACGTAGCTGTGAAACTCGCGGAGCGACACCTCGCCGTCGCCATCGCCGCCTTCGTCCCGGCGGTCGGCCGCGCCGCGGAGCCCTTGCCGCACAAAATAGCCGAAGACCGAGCCGTGGAGCTGTTCGGGCGACGTCCAACCGATTTGCCCAGGACCGGTGGAATTGAGAATCGCCAGCCCAGGCGTCTTCTTCGCCACGTCCGCCAGTCCGTCCGCGAAGCTGTTGTACAGCAGGCCGAGGCGGAAATTGACGTCCATCCGATTGCAGTCGAGGATGAGGAGTTTCTTGGCGGGCAGCTCGGCGGCGGCATCGGCTGGGAACAGGTATCCGATCAAGGTCTCCAAGGGAAGCCACTGGTCGCTGTCGGTTGGAACGCCGCCAGGCAAGAGCAGGCAAGGCTCGCCCTTTTCATTCACCACCCCGTGGACGCTGAGGTACACGATGATCGGGTAACGGCGGAGGGTCCAACGTTGGACGCGATTGCGAATCTTCTCGCGCAGCTCGTCGAAGGCCTTTTCTCCAGCCTTGCCCATCACGAAGCGGGCGTTGGCGTATTCGATGATTTTCTCGCCGTCGAGATCCGCGAGGCCCTCCACGTCTTCGTTCGCCCAGCCGTTGGGCGGGACCGCCCAGGAAGACAGGTTTCCGTACTCCGTGACCGCCATGGCCACCATCGGCGTGCGCCGCGGCCAATACAATAGAATCACAACCAGGGCGATGAACATTGCGGTCGCCAGCAGGACCCAACTGGCCAGCCGAATGCGATACCATCGCCGGGCGTCTTCGTAGGGCCGATCCGGCCTGACCCGCCAGATGGGCCCGCCCTTCTTCCGCGCAGCCGTGGAAGGGGCGGAGCGGGAGACAGGCCGACGCCAATCCGCCTTGGCCGGACGGCCGGGGCCGTCGCGTGGCTCGCTGCTGTCCGATCGAGGATCCTTGGCTGCCATGGCTCCCTCCGAAGGCGCTTGGGCAGGCTGTTGCGACGCGCCGACCGCTTGCGCGCGTGGACGCTCTCCGCGAAGAGAAAGGCGAAAAAAAGACCGCTCTCCGCGGTCCCTCGGCCGTCCTTCGGCCGCAGTTCGCACAAGGGCCGAACTGACGACTTGTCTTGGGCGATCGGGCGGCCACCCCGCGCAAACCACATACCCCACTTCTGGACGAGGACCGCGGTTCATCTTATCCGTGGCATCGCTGCCCGTCAATCCGCGCTGCCGGCGCGCCGCGTCCCAAAAGGCCTTGTCCTGGTGGTCCGCTTTCAAGAAAATGCATGCATGGGTCGGGCATGAATCACGCACTGCTTTCGGTCGCCGCGGCCGTGCGTTCGCGCCGTGGCGGCAGACCTGTCGAGCGAGGCCCGACCGTGAAACCCGTCCTTGTCCTTCGCCATGCCCCCGAAGTGCCCCTGGGATCCCTGGAGCACGTGTTGGCCCGCTGGGAGATCCCGCGGCTTTCGTTCGACTTGTTCGCCCATCTGCCCAAGGCGATTCCCTTGGCGGAGGCGGCTGGATTGGTGGTCCTCGGCGGTCCGATGAACGTCGACGAGGTGGAGACGTATCCTTTTCTTCGAGCCGAATTGGATTGGATCCGCCAGGCCGTGGATCGGGAAGTGCCGCTGTTGGGGATCTGTTTGGGGGCGCAACTGTTGGCCAAGGCGTTGGGGAAGCCGGTCTACCGCAACCGCATCAAGGAAATCGGCTGGCATGAGATCGAAATCTTGCCGGCCGCGGAAGACGACCGCCTTTTCCACGGGCGCGGGCCGATCGAGACCGTCTTCCAGTGGCACGGCGACACCTTCGATCTGCCCGACGGCGCGGTGCATCTCGCCCGCGGCGCCACGTGCGTCAGCCAGGCGTTTCGCGTGGGCCGTGCGGCTTACGGCGTCCAGTTTCACGTCGAGATGACCCCAGATCTGATCGAGGAATGGCTCTGCGAGCCGCATTTCTCGGCTGAACTCGCCGAGTTGGATTACGTGGATGCGGGTTCGGTCCGGGCCCAGACTCCCCGGCGCATCGCGGCGATGAACGACTTCAGCCAGTGCTTGCTGGACCGCTTTGCCCGCTGGTGCCGGACGCTTTGATCACCACCGCCGTGACGTCGTCGTCTTGCGGCAGGGGGTCGGAGAATTCCCGCACCGCACAGTGAAGTTGCTCGATGATTTCGGCGGCATCCTGGCGGAGGTTTCCTCGCACGACGTCCAGGGCCCGTTGGATGCCGAACATGTGTCCGTCGGGCGATTCGGCCTCGACCACCCCGTCGGTGAGCAGAAAGACCACGTCCCCCGGCTCAAGGTCGATGGCGCAACCGGGCGGGAACTCGGCGTCGGGAACGATCGCCAAGGGCACCGAAGTGCTCGGAAGCTTCGCCTTCACGTTGCCGCGGGCGTCGAGGACGTAACAGGCCGGATGCCCGGCGCTGACATAGGCGAACGAACGGGCTTGCGGATCGAGCTGGCCGAAGAACAGGGTGACGAAGCGATCGGTTTCGCTGCCCAGAAACCGGTTGGCCGCCGCGAGGATCGCGCTGGGATTCGGGCAATCTTGAACGAGGGACTTCAGGTGGGCGTACAACAGGGCCATCACGAGGGCAGGGCCCAGGCCGTGACCGCTCACGTCCCCAATCACCACGCCAAGTTGGCCCCCGCTCAGGGGCAGAAAGTCGAAGTAGTCGCCCCCCGTGTACGCCGCCGGATAGGACGCCCCGGCAATGTCGAAACCGGCGATGTTGGGCGAGGAGGTGGGCAGGAGCCTGGCTTGAATGCGCTGGGCCGCGCGGAGGTCGCTTTCCGTTCTCTGGAGGGCCGCCTCGGCTTCCTTGCGGTCGGTCACGTCTTCCACCAGCCCATCGTAGCCGATCAGTTCCCCGTTCTGGCGGTGGGGCACGATAGTGTCCCGGAGCCACCGCATGACTCCGTCGCGGCGGAAAATCCGGTGTTCGATGGGCGGCACGTCCTCGCCGGCCAAAACTTTTTTGACGTACTCGCGCACGGCGTTCCGGTCGTCGGGGTGCACCATGTCGATCCACAGGTAGCGATTGGCCAGGTAATCGTCCGGCGAATACCCCGTGACGGCAAGGCAAGCGAGACTGTGATCGGTCTTCACCGCGAGGCCGCCTTCCATCTTCACCGTGTAGGAGTAGCTGGAAATCGACGTCAACAGGCGGCAATAGCGCTGGGCGGTTTCGAGCACCGCGTCCTCGGCCTGGACCCGCTCGGTGAGGTCAAGGAGCAACAAGAGGAGCTTTCGTAAGCCGTGCGGGGCGTCCAAGGGCACCGAAGTGACCGTGACCAGTCGTCGCCTGCCGCTTTTCGTGCGGATCCAATATTCGCGAGGCCGTTCGACGGGCCGCACCAAGGCCTCCTGGAAATCGACCTCGGCCCGCTCGCGTTGCGGTGGGTCGAGAAACTCCGTGAAGTGGCGTCCGATCAGCTCTTCCGCGGAGCATTCGAGGATTTCCGACATGCGCCGGTTGGCGACGCGCATCCGGCCACCAGGGTCCAGCTCGCAGTAGCCATAGGCCGAACACTGCACAAAGGCATCGAACTTCGCCCGAACCTCACAGGTCGAGGCAACCCCGCACGCCGTATCGCTCCACGCGTCCATGGCCCGTCCTCGGGCGTCTGGCGAGAAAACCGACAGGGCAAAACATCTTGCGCCTCGCTCGGTCCGACCTTGGCCAGACTGCGTACGCGACCGAGTTGACTCCCTTCAATTAGACCACTCGTGATTGTGGAAGGCAACCCCCTCTGTGGTGTGGTTTTCCGGTTGTTTCCCGCGCGGCGTTGGGGACGGCGTCGGGCGACGGTTTCTCCATTCCCATGCCACGGCGGGCCTGTTATGTTGTGGTTCCATGCGGCAGCGCGCCGCTGCCAGCGGGCCAAGGCGGCGTTTTCATGGGTCTTCCAAAAGCCACCCGCCGTTTGACCGTCCATCATCGGCCGGGCCTCCACGCCCGACCGAGCCTGGCTATCGTCAAGACCGTGCAGCGGTTTCAATCCAAAGTCCGCCTTCACAACGGCCGCCAGGAGGCCGACGCGAGCGACATCCTGCAAGTCATGTCGCTTGGCGTCCCTGAGGGGGCCGAGGTGACGTTCACCGCGGAAGGACCGGATGCCGAATTGGTCCTCGACGCGCTGGCCACGCTCTTCGCCAACGACTTTGAAATGTCCTGAAGGGGGCGTCGACTTCCCATGAAAAGCGGGCCTTGGGTGCTTGCCTGGTCTCTGGCGGTTTCGTTCGCGGCCTGGAGCGCCGAAGAATCGACGCTTCGTTTGCCCGTGGCGCGCGACACGTGGTTCTCGGCCGTGGGCAGCGAGGCCGACTGCAATCTGGGCGGGTCGAGCCGGTTGAAACTGAAGTCCATCCAGGAGATGTCGCTGGTCGATTTCGATCCAGCGCCGCTGAAGGGCCGCGTGGTCCTTCAGGCGTCGCTGCACGTTCGCCTGAGTGGGGACGAGACCTTGAAGCGCGTCACGGTCGGCACGTTCGCCTCGCCTTGGATCGAAGGCACGGCGGAAACGTACCAACCCCAGGCCGGCAGTTCGACCTTCCGCCGCCAACGCCATCCCGACGTCCCCTGGGCCGGGCCGGGCAGCGACCTGACCGCCGTCGTGCTTGGACGGGGAGGCAGCCTTTGGGCCTCGGCCGACGCCTCCGCGCCCGACGCCCAACGGTGGCAAACCATTCCCGTGGACCCCAAGATCGTGGCCGCGAGAATCGCCGGGGTGAGCGAGGGTTTTTTTCTTTTCGACGACACGGGCACGGAGTGGACTCGCCAGGGAGAAGAATTCACGATGCGGCTCTTCCCCAACCGCTTCGTTCACAGCCGGCAATCGCGCCGCGACAGCGCGCCCTATTTCACGATCAAGCTGGGGCCGCGCGACGACGAACCTCCCACCGCGCCTCGCAACCTGACGGCCGTTGACGGCGTGCTTCCCGCCGGCGAGGCCGACGTGGCGTGGATCACGCCGGAAGACCGCGGTCCGGCGGGAACCATCGGGTTTTTCGTGGACATCGACGGCAAGGCGGCGCCTCGCTATCTGATTCCCGCCGCGTCTTCGCCGGGAGAAAAGGTCGTGATGCGGCTGCGCGATCTCGGGCTTCCGCCCGGGGCGAAGGTCCGCGTCACGGTTCGGGCCGCGGACGGATCGGGAAACGTCGGGCCGGCGGCCGAAGCCGTGGTCCGTCTCTCCGAGAAACGCGCCCCGGCCTTGCCCGGCCAGACGCCTGAGACGCCCCAGACCGCCGGCCCCTTGCCCGTTCTGGGCAACGCCCGCGTCGCCGTCCTCGACGCCCTCGACAAGATCCACCCCACGACTCGCGAACTGATCCCCAAGCGCCCGCCGCGGTATCTCGCCGCCAACCACCTTTGGAACGCCCAGGAAAAGCAGGTGCGTCTCTGCGCCGCCAAGAACGAGTTCGTCGAGTTTCAAGTGGCGATCGCCGGCGAGGTTCGAGGGCTGCGCCCCGAGTTGGTTTTTGCCGGGCAGGGGCCGAAGCCGGCCGTGTCCTGGGGACGTTACGGCTGCGTGGCGTCGAAGGCGGGTCCGCTGCCCGACCCCGTGATCCCCTTGGACGGTCCCGTCAATCTCCCCGATCCGCAGCGGCCCATCGCCGGCCAGCGCGTGGCAAGTCTGCACTGCGAAGTCTACGTGCCGCACGGGATCGAGGCGGGGGTTCACCGCGGCGTGCTTCGCCTGCAATCCCACGACGCGCGCTTGGATCTCGCCGTGACGCTCGAGGTCTGGGATTTCACCTTGCCCGATTTCTTGAGCTTCCTGCCCGAGATGAACTGCTACGGGCTTCCGGCGGGCGAGCGGGAGTACTACCGGCTGGCGCACGTGCATCGCACGGTGCTCAATCGGGTTCCGTACTCGCAGAACGGCATCGTCGCCGAAGGCTGCGCGCCGCGGTGGGATGGCCGGCGGCTCGACTGGACGGAGTGGGACCGCCGATTCGGGCCCTATTTCGACGGATCGGCGTTCGCCGACCTGCC